>OGHY01000278.1_pt1 | contig 31114 bp, 38 predicted proteins | sample 1571541 | NCBI WGS metagenome assembly OGHY01 (sample SAMEA2581943, study PRJEB24529) | metagenome | biome: Human gut stool | place: China | collected 2011
TGTCGATAAGAAAGTGCCGAAGCGCACCGCCATTCAGGAACGGGTACTCGATCCGGTACGCAGCTATAACGAGGTGCTGGTAACGAACGGGAAAAGCAATGTGCGCACGGTGTACGTCGTTCCGCTGTTCACCATACCGGACGACAAGATTCTGGTTATCGAACTGTTCGAGAAGAACGGCGGCAGGCATCAGACGATACGGGTGGAGAACGCCGACCTTGTGGCGGTGAAAGTGATTAACGAACTGAAAATCAAATAAATGGTATGAAAAGGGTATTGTTGATTATCATGCTCTTCGGGGTGTGCCTGCATTTTAACCAGGCACACGCCCAGAGATGCCTGCCCGGAATGAGGGGAATACAGTTCACGGGCGGACTTTCGGACGATCTGCGCTGGAAAAACGGCAACGGTTTCGGCTATCATGCCGGGATAGCGGTAAGCACTTACACGAAAAACGCCCATCATTGGGTGGTCGGTGCGGAGTATCTGGAAAAGCGGTACGACTACCGGGGCAGCCTTTATCCGGTCAGCCAGTTCACGGGGGAAGGCGGGTATTACCTGAACTTCCTTTCGGACAGGAAGAAGACATTTTTTGCGGCACTGGGATTGTCCGCCCTTGCCGGGTATGAAACGGTGAACTGGGGCGAACAGATGATGCCGGACGGTTCGCGGCTGACGGACGGGGATAATTTCATTTACGGGGGTGCGCTGACGTTGGAATTGTCCGCATACCTGACGGACAGGATTGTCTTGCTGGTAAACGGACGGCAAAGGATGCTGTTCGGGGGTGATTGCGGAAAATTTCATTCGCAAATTGCCGTGGGACTACGTTTTATGATTCGATAACTACTATAATTATGTATATGAAGAAGATAATTTATCAAATGCTCGTGGGCTGCTACATAGTGGCCGCCCTCGTGCTTGTGTGTGCCTGTAATAGCCAGTTGGATATTCAGACGAGATACCCGTTCACGGTGGAAACGATGCCCGTTCCGAAGAAGTTGAAGGTGAACGAGACGGCGGAAATCCGCTGTGAACTCAAACGGGATGGACGCTGGGAAGATACGGAGTACACGATACGCTGGTTCCTGTATGACGGGAAAGGCACGCTTAAACTGGATGATGGCACGGTGCTGTTACCGAATGACCGTTACCCGCTGGAGAAAGAAACGTTCCGGCTGTATTTTACTTCGCAGTCGGACGATCAGAGCAGTTTGAAGGTGTGGGTGGAAGATTCGTTCGGGCAGGCGGTGGAACTGGAGCTAAGTTTTAATAATGACAATTCGGAAGAATGACTAAAAAGGTAAACAATGAAAGAGAATACAGTTCCGGGGGTGTATCTTCTTAATATAGATATGGGGTGTGAACAGGCGAAAGAGGAATTTAAACGGATGGGATTTACAGACGGGGAAAAGCTGGACTTTCAACGGTTTACCCCGCAAGCCTTGTCCGTAACTCCGCTTTGGCTGGTTTGGCACGGGACGATACACAACGGCAATATGTTGCTGAAAAGTGATGAAGAACTGATACCGTTGGGTATCAGTTCAAAAACAGAGCTTCCTATCCGCAGGTTGAGTGAACTTGTCCGGGAATATAGCCATAGAACGGGAAGGTATCGGGACGAAACGGAGAACGGGGATTATTCTCTGGAAAGATTGTGTCGGTTTGAACGCACGAGTGAGAGGTGCATGGCTGCCGTCCGGCAAGACGGCTGGGAACTGGCACACGTGCCGGAAGAGGTGAAAACGCCGGAAATGTGCCGTCTTGCACTTGATAACAGTGCAGATTTGGCTTATGAAAACTTGGAACTGTTGCACTATGTGCCGTTCCCGGATATTTGTCTGGAATATATCAAGGCGAATAACGGGTGCGGCGATGTTGAACTGCCGGAAGTATTGAGTGCCCTTGCACCGGGAATTATTGACAGCCGGATAGCGGACTATGCCATCGAACAGGACGGACGGTGTTTGGGTGTGCTGCCTGCCCATCTGCAAACCGTGGAACGGGCTGAAAAGGCGGTAAAGGAAGCAGGTACGGAAGCCCTTGCGGGTGAAAAGGTACGTGCGGAACTGAAAACGGAAAGGTTGTACCGGAAATGTGCGGAACATAGCTGGATGTCATTCGCCCTGCTTCCGAAAGCGGAGCGTTCACCGGAAATCTGCCTGCTGGCAGCAAAACTCTATCCCCAAGAAACAGCCCAACGTCCGGACTTGATACCGGAAAGCGTGAAAAACGGGTGCAACGTGTATTCGCTCTGCAAAATGATGGAAGCACGGACAGGGGAAAAGTTCACGTACCAACAAATGACGGACTTCTACAACGGGAAGCCGCTGAACGTGCGCCGGATGGAAACGCCGGACGGGGTACAGAAAGACAAGGCGGTGAAGTTCGACAAGGAGAAACAGGACTTTTCTTTCTCGGCTATCCGGCAGGAACGGAAAAGAGGATTGCGGATGTGATGGCTGGATGAATGGCAATAACAAAAAATTGGTTGTGTACAAAAATAACCTAACAGGCTATTTTTGTACACAACCAATTTTCTTATGAATAAATAACCAGTTTATAAAACTGAATGAGTACTTTTGCGTAATTTAAAATGTTAGTATAAATGAGTTTAGAGAATATTGCTGAAATATGTATTGCTATAGATACTGCTATTCTTGGTATCGCTTATCCTATTATAATTGATAAGATTTCCAATATTGGAGATAAATATTCTTCGGATTATTTATCAAATGTATTCAATACAGAGTTCCCGCAAAATGAAATTAAGTTGGGAAGTAAGAAGGTATCAACTTTTCAATTTATGCTATATTTGAATATCCTAATTTTAGCCTTCTTGGTTTTTAGATTGGAACCACTATTCGGCTGGGATAATTGGATTATTAATAATTCTGCCGATATATTGGTGCTACTATCGACTTCTTGTTTGACTACTATCTTTTTTATATGGTTAAATAAGGTGTTGTTATTTAACGGAAAAGCTACTACTATCTTAAAACATATAATTAATAAATATTCAAATACAGATAAAGATTCAGAGGTAAATTTATATTGTTTGAAAGCCATAAATGATTTTACTTATTATACAATAGAAAAACAAGATGAACATTTACAAGAAACCTTATTGAATTTTTATCACGAGCTATTTACTGCTATTCGCAAAGAGCATGATAAAACACAAGATTTAGTTTATCCTATTGATTTATATACAATGATATATAAATTAAATAGGGATTTAAGTAACAAACAAAATCCTAAACTTTTAGCTATTCAGCATCGTGCTGTTAGTGGAATATGGTTATTAGGAGATGATTTTGAACAAATCAAAATATCAGAGGCTACATACTCTCAACTATGGTTGAATATTTATAACATATATACAAATCCTCGATTAGTCAAACTGTTTTGGGCTAACTCTTTTCAGTATTTTACTTATAAACTGGAAAAAATAGATTCGAGATATAATACTGATTGTCAAATAACCAATACTAAAGAAATAGAGGATAGGGAAAAGGAAAGAGACCGCTTTTTAGAATTTCATTATGCTTTAGGTGGACTTTTATTGTATGGAAAACAGTATAGTACTTTAAAATATATTCTTACATATTCACAAAGTATGCCTGCTTCATACCCATTGTTACCTCAAACAATGACTGAGGTTTTTAGGTGGTTTCAAATATTCTATGACGATTTAAGAAGCAACCCACCTATGGATGTGAAATACTATTTCCCAGAACTTGATAACTTGGGAATAAGACGTCAAGTGAATAACTGGATATGTAAATATATTGTAATTCTATTTATACGACAGTTTTCGCTCAATAAAAGTTATACTTATCAAGATTTTACTTCATTACCTCGTTTCTCTGATAAGATATATGAATTATTACAATTAAAAGAGTTGCTGCCTACGTTTGAACATTACTTCTTGGAAATAACATATAATTCAGAGTTGTTAGAACAATTAGGTTATAGAGAATTAATAAAAAAGGAATCGGTTTATAAATTCATAGAGGGACTGACTAATACTATTGATTTAGAAATTAACAAATTAAAGAAAAATACTCCTTTGTCAAAAGATAAGATAAAGATATTCAACGATACGACTAATAAAATTGTAAGCAATGCGTTTAAAGAATATGACAAAATATTTATTAATGAAGAAGATAAAGAAATAGATAATGAGATAAAAACTGCAATATCTGGTTCACAAATACTTTTTGAAAAGTCAGCTTTTGTAGATAATGATATACCACATTTGAATTATGATTCTGTTTTTGCTGGTCATTTGGCGAGAGAAGTGATAAAACGCTATATTCCTAATTCATTTATTATGGCAAGAACAAGAAGCTATCTTTTAAATTCAAATAACATAGTAAAAGGTATAGAAAGGAGTCTGAACAGTATAAATATTGATGATATAATTATAATCGCAATTAATATAGATATTCCAATAGACAATCTATTAAAAGAGAATTTTGAAACATATTATTGCAAATTACATTCTACATCTAATATTAGAAATGTGTTGTTCGTTTTGAAAAAAAGATATTTGCCTTATATAAGTTATAAAAAACCTAATTCAGAGGATATAAAGAAAGAACATCTACAATTAATAAATGAAAATATAAATTTGTACACTTCTATAATTGATTTGAGTTTGCCAGAAAATAAGTCTTTAAAAGATGAATGGAAAATTAGTGATGATGAAACTAAGGTACAAGTAACGATAGCTTTTCATGCTATAATTCATTGGAAAAAAGAGCGTGAAATTATTCAGTTCAATATTAGTTCACAGTATAAAGAACAAGGAGTAGAAAACGAGGTGAACGATATAATTGCACTTAAATAAAGTTGGTTCTTTGCTACTTTGCTTTTCCGCCACAGCGTCACGAAGAAAGTAGTGGAAAATCCGGTTGAAAAGGTGGTTTCTTTGCTTCTTGTCTTTTCCGCTACGGCTCACGAAAGAAAGAAGTCCGGCAAAATATCCGGTAAAGAACAAAGGGCGGTAAAAAAAGAAGTCCGGGCGGATCGCTACCCGTCCCGAACTTCCGGCGATGAAACAAAAGAGTAGAAAGAAAGTAGCGGGCGGATTTCTCCGCCCTTGCTCTCTGTTGGGTTAGGCTGCAATCCCTTCGGGTTGCGGTTGTTCTTCGGGTTGGGTGATTTCATGCCCTTTTGCCTTTGTCTTTTCCTGTACCAAAAGAACGGCTTTGCGTTCCTCGATGCGTTGGTGTCGTTTCTCGTAAACTTCGTTATATCCGCTTTCGATGGCTGAAAGTTCTTCGGGCATGTGCTTACGGGCGAAATCAAGTAAAAGGGATGCTTCGGTATTGTTACCGTATGCGCTTCGGAAATTGGCTATCAGATAATCCCTGCGGATAATGGTCTTTATCCTAACGGTGAGATTTTCCACGATATTCATTTTGTCCTCGTCCGTGAGGTAGTGTTTCCCTTCTTCGGTGATACCTGCGGCTGCAAAATGTTCGCTCCGCAAATTGGAGAGCATGAAGAAATAGAATATCTTTTCCTCGTCCGCTCCGAACTTGCCGCCCGTTATGTCGGCTTCCATTATCTGCCGTTTGGTATCTTCAACCGTCTTTTCTACGGCTATCTCCCTGTTGCGCTCGTCCTGCTTCTCCAACTTCTGAACGGGTGAAAGGGTGGTTTCGGTGGGCGTTCCGTCCGCTTCGGTTACGTTCTCCACATAACAGAAAGTAATCTCCTGTTTCCCTATCTTGGCGTAAACGGTGATTTCTCCGGCTTCGCTCCGTCCTGTGATTTCTTCCTCCTTCTCCATGTAGTCCGCCCATTGCTGCTCGTAACGGGTACGGGCTTCCTCGTAACGTTCGGGGTTGTTGAAATTTTCCTCTTTGGGTTCTTGGGGGCTGACGGGGAAAGCGGTGTATGTTGCAAGGTTTTCGACCTCGTAACCTAAAGCGATTAACCGTTCTATTACTGTTTCGTTGGTGCTGTAACGGTCACGGCAAAGGGAAACATTGGGCTGTTGCCGTATGATTTGGACGGCTCTCTCCATGAGGAAAGATGCGTTCATTTCAGCCAAACAGGTGCGGTTGGCGCAATGTCCGCAACCGCCATCGGCAAACAAAAGCAGGTTGTTCGTATTGTGGGCGCACGTTGCACACTCGGTCTTGTCAAAGGAATAGTAACGCAAATCGGTGGTATAGTTGCTCTCTATCCGTTTGGCAACATCGGCAGCTTTCAGTCCCCGCCAACTGTTGTAGTTGTTCCCGTCCTGCAAATGTTTCTCGTACACTTCACGCTGTATATCTTCCCCGTAACGGCAGATTTCGGCTGCTACGCTGATGGTGATTTCGTCCGTTTCCAATAATTCAGCTATTTCGGGGATTAGGGCGGTGAATTTTAAACGGGTACGGATATAGTTTTCGTTCTTTCCGAAAAGTACCGCCAATGTTTGGACGGTATGCCGTCCTGTTTCAACCAAACGCTGGTAAGCGTTGGCTTCCTCGATAGGTGTCACGTCCTCACGCTGCAAGTTCTCGGCTATGGCTGCATCTTCGGCTGCATCGTCCGTCAGTTCCGAAACAATGACGGGTATCTGTTCCATTTCCGCAATGACGGATGCACGGTATCTGCGTTCACCGAAAACAATCTCGTAACGGTCTGTGTCGGCTATCGGGCGCACGGTGATAGGCTGTAAAACTCCCTGCTGTTTGATGCTTTCCGCCAGTTCATACAGGGCGGGTTCGCTGAAATATTTACGGGGGTTGAAACTGCTCGGCTGAATGTTTGCCAATGATACTAATGTGATGTTTCTCTCTGCTGCTGATTGATTTACTGTTGCTTTCATAATTCTGTTATTTTTAAGTTGATTAAAATTCTGTTTGATAAAATGGTTTCTTTGCTATCTTTCTTTCACCGCTTCGGCTCACCGAAAGAAAGTAGCGGGCGGACTGCTCCGCCCTTGTGAGCCTTATTTGCGGTTATAGCATACGTTCTGAAACTCTATTTTCCGTTCTATCGCATGGCGTAACGTGTAGGCAGTTCCGCCCGTTGGGATGCTGTCGTAAAAGACTACGAGATAAGCGGAATTATCCAACAGGTAGTTATTACGTCGCAAGAAACAACGGTCTGAATATTCATCCTGTAATAGTATCACCTCGTCCGCTTGGGCTAAAATGGCGTTATAACGCTGTTTGTCGGCTTGGGTGTATCGGTCTGCCTGTCCTTTGAACGGAAGTACACATTTTAGCTGAATGTAAGGAAACGTCTTTTTTGCGTTCAGAACTTCCTCGGCTGCAATAAGGTCGAAGCCGTCCGCCATGCCCGATAAAAACGTATGATAGTCACGTTTGCAAAGTTCGGTTATCGCTGTATAGGTGTCGAAGCCTATATCTATCAGCCGTTTTTGTGTGTCGGGGCTGTTCCTTGTCATTCTCTCGGCTCGGTGTCCCGAAAAAGAAACGGTCTTTTCCCTTAGCCAAAAATCACGCTCGGCACGGCATTGTACCAACGTCTTGCGTAGGGTTGTAAACTCCTGCCCGTTGGTGTGGCGGTACTTGTAATCGAAGTATATTTCGCCCCGAAATGCTCCCAAACAGCATTGTATATAAGTTTCTTCGCCAAACAGTTTGGTTTCGGCTGTTCCGTTATTGATGAATGTCTTTGTTTCCATATTGGTATATTTTAAAAGATTAAAAGAATGATTATCAGCACAAAAACGATACCCACAAACAACCGCCAAACAAGGGCGAGAATAAACCGTACCACAAAGTAAAACAGGAGTGCGGCAAAGAATAAGGCGAAAAACTGCCCTGCGGTGGTGGTGAAAAAGTAAATCACCACAGACCAAAGGATTAGGCGGTATATCAGTTTGTAAATGAGTATCGTTTTCATTCTTTTGGGGTGTTGCGGGCGGATTACTCCGCCCTTTGTTGTTTAATAGTTTCCTTTCGGGAAAAATTGGTTGTCAGCCATTAACCGGAATTTGTTATAGTCAGTCGTACCGCAATAACTAAGGGATAAATTGTAAGAAAGGTGTCCGTTCTCTATGTAGAAAGTGAAGCATAAGCCATTGCGGGTTATAGTTCCTTTTGAATGGTCTTTGGCTTCCCATCTTATAACTTCGTTCTCAATAGATTTAAGGAAATCGGCTACTTTCTGCGCATTTTCCGCTTCTTCTTTCGCTACTTGGTTGTATATCAGAGTATAGTAATTTATCCAGTCGTTCACTTTCTTGGCGGTGAACGTACCGATATTACACGGCTTTTCATATTGGTTGGTTATCCTCTCGATGTCGTAGCGATTGACGTTCGTAAAGTGTTCCATATCGGGGACAATCTTGTATTTGTTTTCTTTGAGTATCTTGTTCAAATGAAAACGGATGCCGTTTTGTGTGAACTCGATTTGAATACCGTAAAATTCGGGATATTGACCGCCTATCACACGATAGCCGTATTCCGCACCGGGTATAAACTTTCGTACTTCCTGCATGACGGGAAACAGGGCTTTCTTTGCCTGTTCCGCTCTGTCCGTGAATAATCCTTTTGCGTTGAACTCGTTAAATTCCTTTTCTGATAATGTTTTCATCTTCTTATGTTTTTTACGGGTGGATTGCTCCACCCTTTTGTTAATACTCTTGTTTCTGTTTTCCGTTAGGCTGCAACGGGTTCGTTTATCGGTTCTGTTACCCTTTCCGTTATCATCTTTGCAGCCTTGTTCACATCGCCCAATATATCAATCAGAAAGGCGGGTTCTTGCTTTAGCTTGGTGAGCCAGTGTTTCAGATAGGCTGCGTTATTGTCCTGCGGTGTGGTGGCGATACCGAAGAAAGCACCGCAAAGGGCTGACGTTAGTTCCGCAACAAGTTCCTCACGGGCGTATAATTCATCCCCGAAAAAGCTGCCGAACGTGCGGTTTAGGCGTTGTGGGTTGCCTGTGCTGTGTGCCATCTCGTGCAAAAGTGTTCCGTAAAATTCCGCTCCTTGCGGGAACTGCTCTTTTTCGGGGCAAACGATATAATCGGTTGCGGGTACATAGAAAGCACTGTCGGAATACTTTACTTTAATAGGGCAATACCAATTTTGCATATATATCAACTCGTCCAACATTCCGCACTCGATACCGTCCGAATGGTTTTCGGGCTGTTCGCCCTGTTGTATCTTGGCGAAACGTTCGGGGTACTTCTCCGCAAAATTGGTTTGGTCGAGGTTGAACACATTGTAATATTTCATTTGGGGTATTACCTTGTATTCATCCTTTTCCGCTTTGGATAGCTTGCAATATTCCTCGTAAGGGATGGACTTGTTACTCTCCTTGTGTACCACGAACTTGAACCAATAGTAAACGGGGAACGAGCGTGCGCCCTTGTTTATGCTCACTTCTTCGGCTTTGGCTTGGTTGAATGTAAGGAACACGGGCAAAGTGAATTTCATAAACTCGGTGTAAAACAGCAGCATTAAGATGTTACCGCCATTGTAAACCGTTCCTCTTAGATTGCGGGGGAAACCGTGTTTAAGGCTCGTTATCCACGGTTTTTGCCAGTCGCTTTTCAGACTTTCGATTTTCTTGATAAGTAAATCGGTGAACACGGGAGAAATTTTCTCGATGGTGTTGTTCGTTGTCGTTGCCATAACTTTACGCTTTAAAATTGTTACTACTTGTTTTTGTTATCATCGCCTGCCGCCCCAACCAAATTTTTTCCCTTTGGCTGATTGGGAAGAACATTGACAATAATCAAGAGCGGAAAGGGGGAATTGCAATTATCTGAAAAAATGGTAAATACTACCCGCAGGGTGGAGATTTGGCATTTTTTGCGGATTTGCTTTCTCCCCCGCCTACCTTCGTCAATGTTTTCCCAATCAGCCCTAAGGGGAAAAATTCAATCCTTCAGTAAATTGAATGAATGATAGATTACTTATCGGTACAAGTCGGGAAAGTGCTGTTATGGAAGCCGGAAAGTTCCGTTTCCGGAAAGGAAAAGAAAAACAGGTTGGTAATGCGGGGTGGAAAGACAACTCTTTGGCGTGGGGGATTCTTCTTTTGCCGATTTATCGGATTAGAAAGAAGGGTACACCACGACAATGTGTTGTGCGGGTTGGCGAGGTTCTTTTCGTCCGGTTTACGGTAAACGGACAGAGCAATCAGCTATCCGGCTTTTGCGGATGGCCGTGCGATGGCAGTGGCGGAAACGGGCGGAAAGTTCCGCAGACAAAGGATTATCCTTTCAGTCACGGCAAAGCCCAAAGAAGAAAATAACGGTTGAAAAAACGGGTAAAACAATAAGGGGCTGCCGGGACAAACATCAGGGAACTTATTTGAACGGGATGGCGCACGGAAAGTTTCGATGAAATCGAAGCTCCGGGGGACAGCACGGGCGAATGTGTTCCGTTTGTCCTTTCCGGCTTTGCGTACATTTTCGGGCATGGAGCTTGCCGGAGTGCTTGAAGGTGTACGGGAAGCTGGAACAGACCTATACCGCTGACGGGTGGGCGGGAATAAATGGAAACAGCCGTCCAATAAATTATGCAAACTGTGTGAGGGTTTGGAAATTAAATTCTTATATTTGAGGCAGAAGAGGATAAAAAGGAAGGATTGAATATTATAGGCGGTTGCCCATCAAAAGAGGCATCTATGATAGAATCTCACTTTGGTATTGGCAAATAAGACAAATATAGGATAGTCTGTACTCAAAATAAATACAATTATGAAACTATTTACAATATCGCTATTATTGGCATTACTTGTGGGTTGTGTGAATAAAGAGGAGAAACGTTATAGATACGTTTGTGATAGTTTGAACAGGCTGGATTTTCCGCCAAGGCTGTTCGATACACTATTCTTTCATAAATATGGAAATGGAGTTGTAGTTGATACTGTATATCCTAATGGTAAATATGAACTAATAGAAAATATATATAATGGTAATTATTATCGCCTGATGCGTGATAAAGATTGTCCTATCGTAAATGCTATGGAATATGACAAGGATGGAAAATTATTATACTGGGATCAGGAATTTCTTCATGGAGAAACCCTCTCTGCTTATACTGTGGAGTATGATAAAAATGGGCAAGTTACTAAATTTTACAATTTAGATGCAGGTGATGAGGGGTATATTTATCCCACATATTCTATTCATCAACTACTTGATAAACTAAAAAAAGAAAACATAGATTTGTTCCATAATATCTCTATATGCTATTATGGCAGGGACGCTTTTGATGCGGATTCAGTTCCATATAAAAGATGGGGCTGGTATGTAGATATAAAAGATACGATTGATTCCAACGATAAGTATAATATGACCGGGCGGCTGTATGACGGGCAAACAGGCGAACTTCTTGATGTATTCAGAGGGATATGGGAAGATTACAATTTCAATTTTGATAAAGATGTCAAATGAATTTGGTTCACAGGATACCAACTATCGTTTATTACACACATTCTAAGGACTTGGGAAGTAGATTTAAAAATGGAAAAGTTGTTCGGGTAACAATGAATATAACAAGTAGGAGTTAGAAAATATGGAATCATTTAAAGTAAATAAGTTTGTAAAGATATTAGCAGTATTATTATTTCCTTTGCTTATTGGTTGTGTAAATAAGCAAAGGAAGCAATATAATCATATTTGTGATAGTTTGAATAGGCTGGATTTTCCGCCAAGACAGTTCGACACACTATTTTTTCATAAGTATGAAAATGGGGATATAGTTGATACGGTATATCCTGACGGTAGGTATGAATTCATACAAACTTTATATAATGGTAATTATTATCGCCTGATGCGCGAAAAAGATTATCCTGTAGTAAATGCTATGCAATATGACAGAGATGGGAAATTATTATACTGGGATCAGGAATTTCTTCATGGAGAAACCCTCTCTGCTTATACTGTGGAGTATGATAAAAATGGGCAAGTTACTAAATTTTACAATTTAGATGCAGGTGATGAGGGGTATATTTATCCCACATATTCTATTCATCAACTACTTGATAAACTAAAAAAAGAAAACATAGATTTGTTCCATAATATCTCTATATGCTATTATGGCAGGGACGCTTTTGATGCGGATTCAGTTCCATATAAAAGATGGGGCTGGTATGTAGATATAAAAGATACGATTGATTCCAACGATAACTGTAATATGACCGGGCGGCTGTACGACGGGCAAACAGGTGAACTTCTGGATGTATATAGAGGGAAATGGGAAGATTGGCATTTCAATTTTGATAAAGATGTCAAATGAATTTGGTTCACAATTTACACGTTAGGGATTGCAGGGGAAAGCCCACAGCTCCGGCGAGGACTTGTAACGGAAAGCCCGACCGTTTACGGGAACGCCCAAAGAATATCCCTACCACATATCATGGGACATCGTATTATCTCCACCTTATTTACCCGTCATTATTCCTGTTCGTCCTCAAAAGCGATGGTCTTCGCAAGGAACAGACCAATTACAAACTTCGCTCCATGTTCGATTAATTTGCGGCGTGTCTGTATGAATCCTTCGCCAGTTGTCAAGAGATCATCCAGTAACAAGACGCATTTGTCCTTGATATATTCAGGATGAAATTGCAGGTTTGCGGTCTTGTCCTGCCCGTGCGTGCCTTTGAGTTGGGGACGGTCGGCGGTGAGCGTGATAGCCCCGTAGCCATCGGCTACTCCGATGTCCGCCGACAGTTTCCGGCAAAACTCTTCGTAACGGATGCGGTTCTTCTCACGGGTGGATGCGGGAATAGGAACGAGTACGGCACGGTGCTTGTTCTCCTGAATGGCACGGATTCGGCTGATAGCGATGGAAAAGAGCTTGACGGCAAGGTCGGTTTCGTGACCGGACTTGAACTTGAAAATAAGATTGGAAACCTTCTTGCCCTCAAAGGTGATCTTGTCGTTACGCCGGACGGGGCAATAATCATACAGGTAAAGGCACAGGCTGCCGTCCAGACGGAAAAAGCCCTGAAAACGGTTATCCAACGGGTAAAAGGCTTTGCGGAAATCATTTAGGAAGGTAAAGATGAGAACGTTGTTCCAGAAACGGGCTTCGTCCTCGCTGCCGGACTTCAAATAGTACATGAAGCCTGCCAGATGCCCGCTTTCGTACAAGCCCATGCCGATAGTCAGCCTTTCGTTGAAACAGGTCTGGCTGACGATATACCATCCGTAAGATGCAAATTGCTGTTCGTAATCGGAACGGGTTTCGAGCAGGAAGTAGAATTTGCCGTCGTCCTCGAAGCGGATCACGTACTCGCACCGAAGGGCGACCTTGCATAAAATGCGGTTTTCTTCCTCGAAAGTTTCGGGGATGGCAAGAAAGGTGTATTGTGCTACAAATATAGGGCGTTCCATAGTTAAACGTGTTTGTTCGTTTGCAAAGGAATGGATTCCTTGCGAACCGGCAAATAAACAGCGAAGAAAATATGCTGGCTGCAAGAAAATATGTTGCTCTCTGCTTCGTTTTGCACCATTTCGGACACGACAAAGCTACAAGCGTGGAGCAAAACACGGACAAGCGGTACATAAACGCACGGGCATACCTGTAACAGTCTGTATATTTGCGGGAAACAGTAAATAAACGGATATGGAAATAGTGACTATCGAGAAGAAAACCTTTGAAGAAATGAAAGAAAGGTTCAACAAGTTCAGCGAACATTTACAGCAGTTGTGTTCACGGTACAGACCACCGGAAAAGATGAACTGGCTGGATAATGCGGACGTGTGCGAGAAGCTGAACGTGAGCAAACGGACATTGCAGACGTACCGTGATGGCGGGCTGTTGGCATACAGCCAGATTAACCACAAGATATATTACAGGCTGGAAGATGTGGAAGCATTTATAAAGGCAATGAGTAAGGAACAGGTAGAGGAAGAATAAGATGGAAGTGATAACAAAGGACATGGAAGAGGTAAAGGCGTACTTTGAAGCTCTGGAACGGGGCACGAAGTACGTGGATAACGTAACGGCGAATTTTCACCCGGTGATGAACGGTGAGGTGTACCTGACGGGGGAAGATGTGTGCAGGATATTGCATATCACTACCCGTACCTTGCAGGATTACCGGGCGCAACGGATTATCCCGTTCATTGCGCTGCCGGGCAAAACGCTGTACCGACAATCGGACTTGTTGCGTATGTTGGAAGAGAACTATGTGCAGATGAAGCAAAAGAGCAAACGAAGGAAAAGCTCTACTTAACTTTTGGGTGCGGTGCATGGGTAAATGCGGCAAAGGCAGGAACTTCCAAACGGAACTCCTGCCTTTGCCGTGTTTTGCACTTCCCCGAAGGAATCAGGCGGTTTCACGCATGGCGACCGCCTGCTGCTTGCTGACCTTTTTCTGTTTCCTGTCAAGGACTTTCTTCTGCATGGCTGCGAGGTTGCCGGAGATCGAACGGAAATCGGAGCTTACCATCTTGTTAGTCACTTCGGCGTATATTTGTGTGGTGCTGATATGCTTGTGACCGAGTATCTTTGAAAGTGCCTCAATCGTACCGCCGTTGCAGAGATAGACGGTCGTGGCGAAGGTATGCCTCGAAAGGTGGAAGGTGACTTCCTTGTTGATGTTACAAGTTGCGGCTATCTTTTTAAGGTAGTCGTTGCAAGTGCCGTTGCCCGGCATGGGAAACACGAAATCATCTTTGGCAAGCCCCTTGTAGCGTTCGATCAGTTCTTTGGCTATCTCCATCAGGGGGACGTTGCTCGATACCTTGGTCTTTGTCCTGCGGGTGATTATCCATTCCTCACCGTCGAAATCCATGCGCTGGATCTTGTCATAGGTGAGTGTCTTTATATCTATGTAGCTCAATCCGGTAAAGCAGCCGAAAAGGAACATATCACGGACAAGGTTGGTCTGTTTATCCACAAACACGGTATTGGCTATCAGTTTCAGTTCTTCTTCCGTGAGGTAGCCCCGGTCGGTTTCCTGCATTTCGAGGCTGTACTCGCTGAACGGGTCGGTGCGGATAATTCCCCTGCGCCAAGCCTTGTCGGTAAGGCTGAGTATGGGCATGGTGTAAATCCAGAGGGTGTTTGCGCTCAATCCCTTTTCGTTCCGCAGGTAGCTGTCGAAATCGTCTATAAAGTCTTTCGTCAGTTCCTTGTAAGCCATATCGGTACGCTTCCTCTTCTCCCACATGAAGGCTTCGAGGTGCTTGTAAACGGTCAGGTACTTGTTATAGGTGGACTTCGCACGGAGTTTCTTCTCCACCATTTCGCCAAACTCCCTGTTCATGGTCTGGAAGTCTTTAAGGATGCAGTTCTCCATCACGCCGATGCCTAAAAAGGCGTTGCGCACCTTCTCGGAAGTGACAAAATCATCCGCCCGGAGTATCTGGTAGTAGTGGTTGTTGATGCGGGCTTTGATCTCTTCCAACTGCGGGTTGATCTCCAAGGCTTCGGCAGACTTGCCGCTTACTTTTCCGGCCTCGGCGTTCCACAAGGAAGGGGTGACGAACAGCTTTGCGCTGAACGTGGCAATATCGCCGTCAATGGTGATACGTGCCATTACAGGGGCTTTTCCGTCACTTACTCTTGTTGCTGTTCTCTTCACGTAGAACAGGACTTTAAAGGTGCTTCTCTTTGTTTTCATAACTCTAAATATTCGTTTGTAAAGGTAATTACTTTCCCGTTACCACGAGTTATGAAGAATTACGCAAAATAGTGAAACAGAACTTGTTACCGTTATGGTAGGGTGTCATGGATTAGGTAATGACTTAGTACCTGAACTATGGCTTAACCCTACTTTTCGGGGCTTTTTTTGCCTATGGCTGTTTCTTTCCGCTTTGCTACTAAGATGCTGACCTGCTTATTTTTAAGCTAAACTTTGCTTTTCTTTGCGACTGTTCCCGATTTTTCTAAGATAAAAATTGATACACAAGCATATCAACATAGCATCTTAAAGCAATACCAGCCATATCTGTATGCCTTTTAAAATTAAGTAGTTGGATGCTGTCAAAGAGCGTGTCTAATTTTGATACTCCTGTTTTATTCCATTGATACTTTTCGAAAAGGCCTGATTTTTTTCGAGAACGCCTTTGGTTTTCAGATGGTTCAGTCCCATTTGATTCTGGCTTTTCTTCTGATTCTGCTCCCGAAACGGGATTCGTTGGTGTAGGTGTAATCGGACTATCTGAAATCGGAATATCTAAATCAAAGCGTTCTTTATTAAAGTTGTTTATAGATGCAAAATATTCTTGTTTATCTTTATCATTATTAAATGTACGAGAGGTCAAATCCTGATTAAGGATTTGTTCAACAATAAATCGGAAGCGTTTATTGAATTCTTCTTGAGGAAGCCTCTGTTGAATTTCACCGTTGCTATTAAAGCTGATGCCCAGAAATTTAGCGCCTTGATCGCTATCGTAAAAACGTTCAAAGGTGGTTATTGGAAAACTTTGTTCTTGGATTTGTTCTAATTCGTAAGGTTCGTATTGAAATAGTTTTATACAATATTGATGAATAGTATATCGTCTTAATGCTTTTCGGATATCTGATGGCGGAACATTTAATTTATATGCGACACCCTCAACAGTAAGATTTTCAGTTTTGATTAGTGTAACTAAAAATGCATCTTGGCTTACTTTATCCCACTTTTGTAATGGAGTGCCTGTGTGTTTGTTATAAATTAATATGTCTGAATCGCGCCTATTAGGTGCGATATAGCAAGTTAATTTATCGTTTATTTTATCGTATTTTGTTAACTCTTTTGCCCGTTGAGACGAAAGATATTTGTAAGGATTTAATAAAATCTTACATGCTGCTACACGCCTGTTACCCTCCAATACTACGTATGTTTCTCCTTCTTTACAGACGATTGGCTCCTCATTTAGTAAATATCCATTTATGGCGATATCTTTCGCTAATTCATATACAGCATGATTTGCAACCAGATATTTTATAATTTCTGTTTGGTTCATCACTTTTGTAGATTGATATGAAAACCGAGGATTTTTGATGTCCAATTTCAGATTTTCAATAGATAAAGATCGAGTCTTCCATTTTGAATAATCCACTTTCATGACGCAAATAAGGTTAGAGGTTTTATTATCAAAGATAGGAAATTTATTCTTATGTTAAGTTTTTTGTTGTATAAATTATTTAACACATAGATGATATGCGTTTTGTGTAAGTTATTTTTTGTAAAAAATTTCTACCTTTGCCCCTGCGAACAATATGTTATAAAATTCTTTTACGTGGTAGCCAGCAAAGCAACCATATTAAAGGTATGCGCAGAGCCGTTGGGGTTTAGCGACCCGCGAACGGCACTTTGCTGAGCTTGTAAAAGGGTGATGTATTGTTCGCAGCTGCGCATATTTTTATATTTATGCGAACAATGCATCATGTCCGTACTCCGGTACAGACACGCCGCAAGGCCAGCCGCAGGCGGTTCCCGCCGTGCAACCTCCCGATTCGTTTCCATTCCCACCCGCCGGATTAGCAAATAATTGCTAACCAAGTTGTTATTCTCTTTATTGCCGAAAACCTGCGATAAGGACAGCCCTTACTATGTCAAATTTCTAACAATCAATCAAATGGAAACAAACCAAAACCCCGTGCAGGAAAACTCTGCACAACGCATAGCCCTCGAACTCGAACAGCACGCAGAACGACTTTACGACCCTGCCGAGGCCGCCCGAATCGTCCAAACTTTAACAGACGATTATTTCGATCCCGAATATATCCTGCTGTTCGGGAAACTGGTCGGCGGTACGCCGCACAGCGACGCGATGGCTTACGACCTGCTTGTCGTGGTTCGGGAAACCCCGGAATACGATTGGATTCAGACCAAGCGCATCCTGCGTTACAAAGTGCCCTACAGCTGCCGGAAGATTACCTACATTAATCTCTATATCATGACGTTGAGCTATGTCGAATCGAACGCGACACCGTTCCTCTTCTTCGCCCATGCCGAGGGCGAACTGCTGTATTGCAGCGACAGCTACCATTTCCAGCGGCCGAAACATCCGATCGACTTCGCCAAGGCGTATGCGGACGCTAAATTTCATTTCGACACGTTCCGCACGCAGGGCAACGAACTATTGGAACAAGCGCAGGACGCTTTCAGCGAGAGCCGCAATATGCGTCTGGCCGCGCAGTTCTCGGCGCAGGCAATGGTCTATTTCTACCATACGCTTTATTACGTCTATCACGGTCTGGAGTTCGACAGCCACGATCCGGTCATCATGCACGACCGGATGCGGACGCTTTCCACGAAGCTGATGCTTGCTTTCGACGACAATCATATCGAAAACATCTTCACGCTGCCGCGTCTGAAGAGTTTCCTGCAAAAGTCTCCGTATGGCATCCGGTTCGACATCGCACCTCAAAAGTTGGATATACACATGGAGCGTGTGCGTAAAGCAGGCGGGATTATCGAAAACCTGTGCGGCCTGCGGCTGGAACTTTATAAAGAATTGAGCGAACGGTCGTAAGCGGTCGATCATCCGAACGAAAAGGGGGCTTGCGAGACCACTGACAATCTCGCAAGCCCCCTTTTCTGTCATCCTACTTTTTCTTGGCTTTTGACTGGACGTTCTGTTGGCTTTGTTCGTACCAGTATTTCGCGGTGTTTTTCCACTCCCGCCTGTCTCGGATATAATACCCTGCCGCGCATGTTGTAGCCAATGCGACGATTACAAGGCCTATAATAATTTTCAGTACGATAGGCGGCTGTTTCAGGTAGCGGATTTGTTGTTGCATTTCGTAAATGGTGTGATTCGTCAGGTGCTCAAACTTTTCCGTATCGACTTCTGTCTTCATTTTGGCTACCTGCTCCTGCAATGCCGTTATTCCCTGTGCATTCTGTTTACTGTCTGTCTCGATCTGCTTTAATGAGCCGAAAATATATTTGAACAGCATTTTTATACCCGAATTGTCAGATGGCAAGGTGTTGATTACGGGTTTGAATTCAATCTGCCCGATGCGGTTTAGCAGGTTTGCGACTTGTTCGGCGGTGTGAGCCGATGTTTCGGCTATTTCTTCGATCTTCTGCGTCAATGCCGCATTATCCCCTCCCTGTGATTTTGACACCTCGGATTTCAGGGCTTTGATGATTTCTTCTTTTAAATCCTCGTACATATCTAATGTAAGGATGTTGTTTTGTGTGTTATCCATATCGGTTAGTGTATTCTGAATTTTGGTTTGTTGGTTTTAATTGTGCGTAATTTTCGGCTGCGCTCTGCCTGCTCGATCAGCATTGCTTCGGTCGCCTGCCGGATCAGGGCCGTAACGCGGGCTACGTGTTCTTCGTGGGATTCCCCGATCCTCCGCTGCATCTGTTCCGGGGCGATTGAGCCGCAATACCCGCCCGGCGGTAAAGTCATACCGCCCGCCACGCCGAAGCCGCCCAAATCGAGGGATTCGCCCGAATTACCGCGACTGCCGAACAACCCGGCAAACGCCGAATGATAATGGCTAACTGCTGCCGATAAATTTCCGACCGCCTGCGCCGAATAGCGGGGCTGTGCGACGGGAGTAACGATCCGCTGTGCCTGCGAGAAATGACGGTCTAACTTGGAGAAGCTGAAAGCCCGGTCGATCTTCGAGCCGGAAAAGGTGTAGCCGTTCATACCAAACAATACGCCCTGCCTGCGGTCGGTATTGCCGCAATACTTGAATGTGGTTGTAATACCTCGTTCCTGCAATCGTTTCTCCAGATCGCCTCATGACTTGCAATCGGGCAGACAATCCCGTACGGCATCGTAAATGGCGTACTTGGTCTTGTCCGGCTCGCGCAACCGTTCGCGCCGTACCTGCTCCTTGCCTCTTGGGTAGTAAAGCCCGTATTTGGCTGTAAGCTCCTTGCAAACCTTGCCGTTTCGGATTTTGATATTCTTGTCCGATATGGTCTGCCCGTTGTTTCCGACCCGGTTGTAGACGATATGGCAATGCGGATGCGCTTGATCGGTGTGCCGGACAATTAAAAACTGCGTGTTCCGAATCCCCATGCGCTCCATATACTCCCGTGCAATCTGCGCCATAGCCGGGTCGGTCAGTTTGTCGGCATCCTTTACCGAGAACGACAACGATATATGTCCGACGGCGTTTTTGATCCGGGGATTCAATAGCGTTTGGTCTTTGAAGTCCCGCACCATGTCCGATACGCCCGGCGGCTCGATACGCTCAAAACCCAATATCCGCGACCGTTCTTTCATTACATAGCCGACCGTCGTGGCGAACGACGATCCGGCGATAATCTTACCGATCATGGCGCACCTGTTTTAGAAAGTCCTCGATCTCGGTAATGATTGCCGCGTGGGACACAATTACCGCCGCAAACCCGCCGGCATTGGCCGAGCGGGTGAGTTGATTCAGGTTGCGGGCAATACCTTTCAACTGCGCCATATAATTCAGATGTTCCGGACGCATTCGCTCACGCACTCACCCGCGCCCGATAAGCTGCCGGATAATCTCGGACGAACGGCAGCCCGATATGCGGGCTAACTTCTTCAGTCGGAAATAGTGTTCGCTGTCGAGCCTTGCGCTGACGATGTACTTCTGTCTTTGGGCGGCTTCCAACACCGGACGCCCGCCCTTGTTAAAGGTTCTTTTCATACTTGGAATCTTAATGATTAGACCACCGGGATGACGCGCCGACCAGCGGGAGCAAGCCTCGTTTTCGTTTACGAAAACACAAACTTGCCTTTCCTCTTTCTGATAGGCATACGACAATTCCTGCGTCGTGCTATCGAGCATACGCAGCTACCGTTTTGGTGGTTTGATTGGGGTGATTTGTGCGACAGATTCTTTTATGTCGCATTCGCGGAACAGGACGCGCCCACCGATTTTATGGGCCTTGATTTTACCGCGATTAATTCAGGACGTGAGTGTAACAAGGGAGATTTTCAGAAGCGTCGCAACTTCTTTACGGGAGAGATAGCGCTCGTTCTGTTCTCTTCAAACCGGAACCTGCATCTGTTGCATTTCCTCGTGTACGGCTTCCCGGATCATTTCGGAAAGTCTTTCGACGGTCAGACCGTTCAAGATAAATTGTTCTTTTACCATATCATAAATAGATTAATGATTGCCCCGGACAATAGGTTCGGGGTGGCAAATATAGTGATAATTATTTCACTTCCAAATGTTCGGGTGTCAAGGCGTTAAATGTGCGTCGAATGGCACTCAATTGCACCCTTAAAAAAGTATCCGGCAGGTCGGGCACTTTTGATCTATTAAGGTTTGTCAAAAATGTTTATACGTTGTTGATAAGTGTAAAGAAAATCTAATTTTCTTTACATATCAAATGGAACGTGTAAAGATTTTGCGTGTTTTTTTACACATCTTAATTGGATGAATTGACTTCATCTGTAACGGCAGGCGAGGCGATGTGAAACGCGTTAATCAGCAAATCAAACAGTTGCATGTTCAGATAGAAGTTTTCTCGTCCCAATTTGATTTTCTCGATATATCCTGCTTTCTCCAGCTGCGTCAGATAGGCTGTTGCCGTCGGCCGCGATACCTGCAACTCGTCGCAGATAAAGTCGATCTTCGTATAGGGGTGGCGGAAGAGGTTATTCAGCAAATCCTGCGAATAGATTTTCTTCAGGTTTTCCCGGATTCCCTTTTTATATTCAGCCATCAACGCCTTGATGCCGTGAATAAGCACGATTGTTTCCTGCGATGTTTCTTCAATCCCTTTTAGGAGAAACAGAATCCAAGACTCCCAATCTCCGTTATCCCTGACATTCTGTAAAAGACGGTAATACTCGCCCTTATTCTTAATGATATAGCGGCTCAAATAGAGAACCGGATAGTCCAACAGACCGTTCAGCACCAGATACAGGATATTGACGATTCGCCCCGTGCGCCCGTTGCCGTCGGAAAACGGGTGGATGCTCTCGAACTGGTGGTGAATGACTGCCATTTTGACGAGCGGATCGACGTCGCTCATCGAAGCGTCATTGATGTATTGTTCCAGATTGGCCATATACTTGGCGATCTCATCGTGCGTCTGGGGCGGCGTATAGATAATCTCCTGTGTCGCTTCGTTCTTGAGTGTTGTACCGGGTGTTGTCCGGAATCCCGACGAGTTCTGTTTGACGATGCGGTATATCTCGATGATGATGTTATTCGTCAGCAGGTTGTTCTTCTTTACCAGCGAAAATCCTGTCCGCAATGCATCTGCATAACTCTTAACCTCTTTTGATGCGGGCGTTGCATACTGGCTGGCGAACAATTCTGCCTTATACAACTCGTCATGTGTCGTGATGATGCTTTCCACGGCTGAACTGTCCTTTGCTTCCTGCAACGAAAGCGTATTGATAAGAATGCTTTCGTTGGGCATGGACTTGACCGCGCCTTTCAATTCAGCAAGGCACTTGTGCGCTTCGACCAGTTGCTTCAGCACGGGTTTTGTTTCGATCTCCTGTTTGAGAGGTAATGTCGGGATTTTATACATATTCCTGCTATTCTGTGGCTAAATTACCAATTATTTCTCATTTCTCGTGCCTGCTCCGCAAAAATACGGATGGCTCATCAATTCCGTCGCGTTTTGCTCTTCGCTGATCTTGATGTATTTCATAAACTCTTTCTCGGTTTTGTGACCCGTGATCTTCATGATGGCGATGGATGGAATGCCCGCCAGATACATATTCGTTGCTCCGCTGCGGCGGGCAGTATGCGTCTTAACAAGGTCGCATTTCTCAACAATGCGTGTCTTTTGTTCCCCTTTCTCTATATAGGAAATCTCTATCTTCTCGGTAATGCCCGCTTCCCGCGCAACCTCTTTGATGAATTTGTTGACTTTCTGTTCGTAGGATTTCGGCAGTTGGTCTCCGTATTTATCCAAGATCGCCTGCAATTCGGGGCGTATGGGGATAACGACATGATTGCCGGTTTTCTGCTGTTTCAGGTCGATAACCCGCTGCCCGCTCTCCAGCATGCGGATATTGCCCTCGTTGATGGTCGAATAGTCGCTGAACCGCTGTGCCGTGTAACACCCGACCAGAAAAATGTCGCGGGCAATGTCTTTGTGTTTATCTCCCGACAAATCGAGTGCGGCAATAGCTTTGATTTCCGATTCGGTCAGATAAATATTTTCTACTTCGGCGGTCAATACCCGGAACTTACGGTTTTCGATTGTCCCGTTGTCGTGCAGCCCCTCTTCTCTGGCCGCCCGCATGATGATTTTCAATTCCTTGACATGGCGGCCTATGGTGTTGATCGAGTAGTCTTTTGCGGTGAAATAGGCAATGAAATCATCGTAAAATTTGATGTCTATGTCGTTGAAATCGTAACGTTTGCGCCGTGCTTTGCAAAACTCGTCGAATTGAATAATAAATCCTTTGTAATTCTTGACGGTGGAGTAGCCATACCGGAGCTTATGAATGTTCAACCGTGTGCCATTCTCCATTTCACGGACATAGCGGGCGATGTAGTCGGTCAGCGATTCCCGCCCGCGTTTGGTGTTGACCGTCTGACGCGGGTGGTGAAAGCTGTAAATGATCTTCTCCAACCTGCTTTTGGTCATAGGATGCTCCGGGTCTTTGGCTATTTCACCCAAAATAAAGCTACGCATTTCCGCGAGGTTCTTCATCAGTTCCCGACCCTGTTGTTCCGTAAAATCGTCGGTATAGGTAAAGCGACTTTTCATTCCCTGCCGCTTGTCATCCCATGCGTCGGATAATACCAAATATTGGGTTTCAACATAAAACGAGGTTTTCCGATCTACATTGAAACGGATAAATACTTTCGTGAGCGCATTTTTGCGGGTAGTACGGATGCGGTAAGCAAAGGTTGCCATAGCTTCGGGTTTAAGTTCTCTGCAAAGATAGGGAATTTGTACGGTATTTGTACGGCATCTGGCGAATTTTAATTATTTATTGTTTTCAGTGATCGGCTATTTGTCGTTGTAATATGCTGAAATATAGGATAAATTGGATTAAAACAAGTAAAGATAGATAAATATTTATGGCGTTCGCTTCAGACCTCAAAGAAGTGGCTTGTAGATGTCTACAAGCCATTTTTCATTAATATTTATCCATAAAAATATTCATAAATCAAGTATCCTTGCATTTTGTTCTTAAATGTAGGATATAAATGGAGCCTTGAGATGCTTCAAGAAGGCGTTGCAAATATGATCGAAATAAAGAAACCTCAGGGCATAATGCTCTGAGGTTTTCTTGTCTTATATTTTCTTAGATATTCTTATATGTCCTTTATTTTTAACGTGGCAATTCGATAACTTCAAAGTTGAAGGCATCATTAAATCAAAATAATGGCTTCGCCTATTCTTCAAACTTCAACTTCGGAAGCGCATTTACAATTTTCATCGTTTCGATCGGATCATTCTTGATTTGACTATCTCTGTGGATTGTTACGGCGTAACGCTCCATAATCCACTTGATTGCCGATTTGCCATTTACGACGTAATATTCTCGATCAGAATCTGCGAATTGTAATGAATCTTTGTCTTGTCGGGCGTTTTGCTGTCGAGATTATTCTAATTCTGAGAGTAAGTTTCGAAGAGCATCTATGCTGTCAATTCTACGAGGTTTGCCATCTACCTCTAAATAACCAAATATGCGAGACTGTTTTTCACGGATGAATAAGTCGGCGACCTCTAGGTTCAAAATATCGGCGACTTCTTGCAGTCGATTAAGTGTTGGATTTCCGTTGAGAGAAGACGATAAGTTTACAGGAGAAATGCCGATCTTCTCTGCAATTTCACCCATCGTAATCTTTTTCTGCTTGCAAATTTCTTTGATTCGAAGTGCCATTTCTCGCAATTTTACTCACAAATATAGGAAAAAATACTTTACTATGAAAACAAACACAATTATTAATAATAAAGCATTAAAAAATATTTTGTTATTTAATATTATATACCTATATTTTTTTAGTGTAAAATAATGATAAACCATTAAGAATATGAAGGCTCAGGTTGGCAATTTCTATTATGGAAGACATCACAACATTTATGGCGTGTGGCAATATGAGGTCGTTAATGAAGCAGGTTCGTCAGCTCGCTTTGTCAAGGATTTTATTTTCCGTGAAGATGCTCGTGCTTTCGTGTGGCGGATGAATGATTGGGGAACCCCTACGAAATAATTACAACAACTAAAAAAATATCACTATGAATGCTTTGATTATTACAGACACAACAGCTGTTCGCATGAATGTTATTGCTTCCCGCACGCAAAATCTTTTAGTTGCAGGGGCTAAAGCAATGCTGATTGATATGCTCAAGGAAAAACTTCGCAAAGGTGTTGCTCATTTCATTTACATCAAGAAAAATGGTGAAATTCGTGAAGCATGGGGACCTGAGTAGAGCTTTGGCTGAGAAGCATATCAATGGTTGTGGATGCAGTCGGGATATGTTTAGTACGACGGCTTATTTTGATATTGAAAAGGGTGCGTGGCGCAGTTTGCGGTGGGGGGAGGCAATCGTAAAAGTATTTTAGTATGGCAAAGTATATTTTATCTCTTTTAAGAACGCAGTTGATGGTGGTGTTCTCGTGGGGTCTGCACAACCTCACAGAACTCCCCGATGATAAGGGCTTGGCGTTATTGGTTAATGGCTACAAACATCGGGGATGAGTGTTTGTCAAATATAATGACGGAGCAGATCTGTTTGACATTGAATTGCACAAGACGGATATGCAGTTTGTTAAATAATTTGCAATGTCTACTTTGACTAACTCGTTAATGTGATCGATTGGGCGGTAGAGAAAACGGCGGATTATGATGAACGGGTTAAGGAACAATATAATATTCAGAAGTGATGAAAGTTGTTTTGCTTTGCCGTGTTTCAACGAACACTCAAGATTACGACAGACAGGTCAAAGAGCCGACTACCTATTGCCAACAAATGAATTGGTTTGTCGAGAAAATCTTTGCCAATAAGATCAGTGGAGCCAAGAAAAATGAGGAGCGTTCTGAAATTATGGAGATGATTGACTATGTGCAGACGCACGAGATCGACCGTGTGTGCGCTTGAAATCTCAAGGCTTGGCAGAAACACGCTTGAGGCACTGAAGGTCATTCAATTATTGGATGAAAATGGGATATGCTTATATGTGAGGAATTACAATCTTGAAACGATTATTGACGGGAAAATAAATCCTGTTGCATCGTTAATCTGTACAATTCTGCTTGAAATTGCACAGATGGAACGCCATACAATAGCAGAACGCATGGCAAGTGGACGGAAGCAGTATATTGCCAAATGTCGTGCTGAGGGGGGGGGTAAAATGGGACGGTCTGCAACCTATAAAAAACCTGATGATAAGATGAAAATACAATATCCCAAAGAAATATCCCTCCTGCGGAAAGGGCTATCTTTACGTCAAATTCAAGCAATCACAGGTACGTCAATAATGACGATCCGAAAATTATATAGTTATATAATGCTTTAAATTATTTTTCTAATACTTTGCTAAACATTCCTGTATCCATCTGATCGTATCATCTTTACAAGAAATCTTTCTTGCAAAAAACATCATTCGATCAGCGAGTTCCTGAAGACTAATATTAGGAATACGGCTCAGCATAACTTTCGCATAGTCCAATATTCCTATAATCGAGCAATAAGTCCCTAATGTTCGTCCGAAACGAGCTGCTGTTTGGTATGAAGTGGTTTGGTCAAAATTAGCAGATCGCCCATAGATAAACATGGAGAAGCTAAGTCCTGCGGCATTGAATTTTTTTATTGCATGTTCAACATCCTCTTGCGTGAAATTTTTGTCTTTAACCTCAATGGATGATATGATTTTGCCTTCGTTGAAAATGTCTATATCTCCAATTTCATTTGACGATGCTCCACTTTCATTGACTTTGTGAGGTGTAACCATACAATTTATCCCCATTCTCTCAAAATAAGCATTTTCTAATGACGCTACAATTAAGGGGCATATCTCTCCCTCTTGGGATTTTGTAGTTAGATCATATATAAAATCAAGAACGCATTGCGTCGTTACATTTTCAATTGGTTTGACTTGATATAATTTTTCCTGACGCCCCCCTCTTTCTTCAACATTTGCCATTGCAGATGCTAAATACATCTTTGCTCTGTCTGCGGTGGTGTCAGTATTTAAGTCTGATAAGATTTCAATGAGGGTATCAAGGGTATCTTTATCTTTTCCTCGTCTTACTGCATTAGTTGGACTTAATGATACAAATCGAGCAGGTTTGTTTAGAAACGGTTCATTAGAACCCCCTAAGGCATTGGACAGATACTCTCGTTCGAATGGGACAAGTACTTTGTGACAAAGGCTTCGTGCATCAAATGCTTTGTCATAATTATTTTCTGTATCTGCTTGTAAATAAAGTGGATTCACTGATGGGTTGGTCGCTTTTGCTAATAAAGCATTAACAAGAATATAACGATATGTTAGATGACTTCCCAAAATTATTCTTTTAATTTTTGCGCTAATGGCATCATCAACTTCTTTTCGTTTAGCATATGCTTCATTTAAGACCTTTAGAGCTGCGCCTCTATTAACTGATTGTGCCATAATTATATATTTTTAGATAGTTTGGGCTGCTGTTGTTGGAGAAATTTGAATTGTGTTATTTAGCACATCTGCCACCATCTGACAAACAGCGTAGCCTAAATTGCAAGGAACTGCATTGCCAATTTGTGTGTATTTTGAACATTGTGAACCTTGAAATTGATAACCTTTGGGGAATGTTTGTATGGCGGCAGCTTCTTCAACAGTTAGTCGTCGTAGAAATTGTGGGGCTAATTCAAACTTCGCTTTTGTTAAATCAGTCATGATCGATTCATGGTATTTTACGATCCAAGGTTGTTCTTTATCATATAGCTCTCGCTCATCAACTATCGGTGTTTTATTCCCACCCATAGATGCAGGGAGAGTTGCACTATATCCATCTATTTTTATCGGTCGCCCCAATCCATTGAAAAGCATTCCTGCGTATGGTGATTTCCTTAAAACGGGTGTTGCTGCAAGTGTAATTTTAGCGTTGCAAGTACTGATATTATTTCCAAAACCGGCCTTGTCAAGAAAAGATAAGGCATCCCGAACTGTTTTTGCTTTTTTCATATACGGCTGCATCATTTCATGCAAATTTGGCGTTGTATTAATGTCGCCTTTAAAGCCAACAATAAAAACCCGTTCTCGTGTTTGAGGGACATCAAAATCCGTTGCATTAAGGACAATATAAGAAGTAGAATACCCTAACTTCCGAAAACCATCTAATAACTGATTCCTAATACCTTCCCACTTAGATAGTGCTCCTAAAGCTTTTACATTTTCCATAATAAAAGCGCGAGGATTTACGATAGAAATAACTTTCTGATAAGCCCAGATCATTTGGCTTCTTGGATCTTCGGGGTTCATTTTGCCTGCAACTGAAAAACCCTGACATGGAGGACCTCCTATAACTAAATCAACACCTTGGATTTCAGATAACTCTTCTAAATGTTCATTTAAGTCTCCATGCACTATATGATCGCCAATATTTTGTTTATATGTAGCGCATGCATCTTTCATGATGTCATTTGCCCATATAATCTTAGCACCTGCTTTAATTGCTCCTATATCTAATCCGCCTGCTCCTGAAAATAACGAAACTGTCTTCATCTTGTCTTAATCATTCTTGTTATGGCAAAGATACTTATTTCTTTTGAGATTTTTGAATTGAAGGCATCTTGTCTTGTGCCAAATACCTTGTTTAAAGAAAGACATTTTCTATCTTTGTCTTGCTGAGTAATCAGCAAACATATTAGATGAAAGTGTTTTCGCACTTATCCTAAGTAGGAAATGTGGTAATTCCAAGACTGAAGGATAAACGAACAGCACTCATTCTTTATATAGATTCGTGGTCGGCATATCATGGCCGATATCTCATATCTATCTCGGTGCGGGGTATGCGTCGTTTATTTCAGTCAAGGTTATGCCACAACCTCCTACTTGATAAACGAAATCAGCTCCACATTTTACTTTATTATAATCCTTCTGCTGGGGTGGGAAGACCTTAAACTACAAAAAAGTTTATGAAAAACTTTTCTTTGCCCTTATGGGCGTGGCATTCATCGCAGGTAATGTAATGGCACAGGATTATGCAAAAAACATTTATGGTGTTCGTGCGGGTGTCAACCTGAACTTTTTGACAGGCGACTTTCATGCATTGACACAAGGAACAACAAGTTCCCACGTCGGAGGAACGTATCAACGCCTGCTTCTTGCCAATCAACCGCTGTACCTTGAGACGGGATTATTTTTCACACAGCGTGGTTTTGAAGTTTCCAAAAGCAATGGAGCAATCAGAGTTAATGAATCACAGCTTAAGATTCCCGTAATGATTAACTATCAGCTGAGAATGGGTAAAAATTTCAAGGTTATTCTTTCCGTTGGTGTCTACTATGGATTTGGTATCGGAGGTAAATTCAAAGGCAAGTATGGTAGTGACTTCGCAATAAACTGCTATGGCTTTGAAGGTCTTCTGAAACGGTCTGATTTGGGTGTTTGCGCCGCTGCGGGATTTGCATGGAAGCAATACAGCCTGACTGATTGGGGCTTGACCAATATTGCTAAAGAGAGTGCTCAACAGGTGCTCACAAGAGGGACTAAATTTAAGAATCGCGCATTTACCTTTTCGTTAGGGTATAACTTCTAACAGTATGAAAAATTTATTTGCATTACTGTTTGTCGGGGTACTGCTATTTGTTGGGTGCTCAGACGAGGAAGATGAGGGGACATCCCAATTTTCGGGAATGTGGGCATATATTGCCAACATTAGAAATGGGCAAGAGATCTCGACCGATATTATCGAAATATATGAAATTTCGGGGAGCAAGCTCACCTATCAGATGTTTAGCGGCAGCGATAAAAATATCCCGACTTATAGCGATGGCTATTTTATTGGATACAAGGAATCAAATTTTGAGCTGATGGGTCCATTTAATATCTTGATTCAAGATTCGCACTTGTCCATCAGTGGTTTGATGGATGTAGAATTTCAAAATGTTTCTGCTGACAAGATGCTTCTTTGGGAGTGTGCTTCCCCGAATAAAAATCGTGTGCAGAGGGTAAAGTGGATTAAGTAAAACTAAGATCAAAGACTATGAAAAAATATTTCTATTTATTCGTGGTAGTATTGCTGTTTATGGGTTGCAATACTGAAAAAGAAACACCTGCAACTGAAAAAGAAAATCCGTCTGTGGCAGATGAAGAAACAGTTGTAATTTCTCTTGGATCCAAATTTACTGTGCGAGAGGAACCGTTGAATGATTGGACTCGTGCAGGGGGAAGCAATGACCTGTATGGATTTCAAGTGTGGGCAAATGAAAAGGGGACTGAAGCATTCGGTGATCCTAAATGCTCCGACACAGGCAACAGGGCCACACCTGTATGTTGTGGTGTATTTGATAATTTAGAAGATATAAAAATTGAGTTATCGACAAAACAGACCTATAACATTGAAATGGTTTATGTGCCTAATGGGAAAAATATTGCTTATCGGCATTCGTCGGGAAGTTATGAAGCTCCTGTTAATATGTTCTATTGGACATCGACACCATTAAACAGCGTCCTTTATACAAAAGATTATTTGTATCAACTTGGTCAAAGCGGTATTAATAGTATGGGTAACAATAACAGATATGATGTTAACTTCAAACCTAATGTATGGGCAGATGATACTAAATGTGATTTCTAAAACGGATAATATTATTTCGATTGATTTGAAAGATATGATTTGGGAATTGACATTACGGGCAAGAAAGATTGAAGGCAAAACTTTATGGCAAGTTGGTGATAAAGCTTAATGCAGGATAACGGTAGACAAGAGATTTTTACATGATTATTGATCTCAGCAAAGAGGTTCAGAGTTAATTATTCCTAAAATCTTAACAAATGGCTCTAATGTTCAGCGTTATCTCAATTTCGATTTTACGGAAAAAACAAGAATGACGATTGGGTCAGATGAAAGACCTTCCGACATAATCAGTACAGAAATTGGTATCAAGCGAAATGTAATGAAGATTATCGAATTTGATGCTACCAATGAGAAAGTCGATAATGGGGTCGATGTAGTCATTAATGATGAAAGCATGAAGGATGAAACAGAAATTCTCTGATTGTACAAAAGTAAAAAGAGTGCTAACAAATGGCACTCTTTTCTATTTTAGATTTTTCTCGGTTTGACTTAACCGATTGAGAAATAAACTTTTA
>OGHY01000281.1_pt1 | contig 31067 bp, 23 predicted proteins | sample 1571541 | NCBI WGS metagenome assembly OGHY01 (sample SAMEA2581943, study PRJEB24529) | metagenome | biome: Human gut stool | place: China | collected 2011
TGGCTTGAAAAGGTTGCTGAAGCTGCACCGAAAACTGATATAGGGAGCATAAAGATCTCAGATATTTTTCTTGCGGTGGTGTGGGCGACTATTATGTCAGTGCCGAAGATATTTATTGCACCCTGCATTATAACGGTGCCGATACCAACGAGAGATATCATAAGTCCCATTGAAACTCCTGTTGCATACATATCTCCTGCGAGCTTGAAGTTAAAGCGGAAGTCGCTTTTTGATGGGATAAGAAATTTGTGTTTTTTAATGATGTATATTATACAAAGCACAACTGAGATACCCTGTGCGATAAGGGTGGCATAGGCTGCACCCTCAACACCCATTTTAAAGCCTAGGATAAAGAGAAGGTCAAGCCCGATATTAGCGATAGTTGATATTATAAGGAAGATAAGTGGCGAAACAGTGTCGCCGACTGCACGGAGGACACCTGCGCAGATGTTATAGAACATTGATATTATCATTCCTGCAAGGATTATGACTATGTAGGTTTTTGCCTGCTTAAAGATGTTGTCAGGCGTGTTCAACGCTTTCAGCAGTGGGTCGATAAAGGCAAGGCTGAGGGCGGTAAGGGCTATTGCCGTTGCGATACCGAGGGTAAGGGCGTGGGCGACGGACTTTTTCAGGCGGTCAAACTCTTTTGCACCGAAAAAGCGTGCTGTCACAAGGGCAAAGCCGTTTGTAAGACCGTTCAGAAAGCCTATTATGACGGTGTTCACTGATGAAGTTGCGCCAAGGGCGGCTATGGCATTTTTGCCTAGGGTCTGTCCCACGATACGGGTGTCGGCAAGATTATAAAAAAGCTGAAAAACGTTGCCAAGCAGAAGGGGCAGAGCGAACATCAAAATAAGCTTTGTGATATTTCCTTTCGTTAGGTCTTTCATAATTCTTTCTCCTGTTTATGTCTTATATTTATTCCTAAAACCATATTATTTTAGCACAAACAGAATTTCAATTGGTTATATTACTGTGAACATTTATTGTACATACTATACAATTTGCGGTGGTTTTATTTGTGTGCAATAACGAAAACGTTTTAGCAAAAAAACGCCCGACAGAAATTTATCCGTCGGGTGCTAAAGGGGAAGTTTGGTGTAATGCTATTTAACTATGTCTACACTGTCAGTGGGTTTTGAGAGATCGGCATAGCTGTATGAGCGTATCTGTCTGTCGGAGAAGATATAAATATATCCGTCCTGAACGAATGCACTGCGGTAACGATCTCTCTGGTCATTGTCGTTGACCAGAGCCGTGATCTCGTCTTCACTAGCATGATCGAAATAATCGTCATAATAATCCGTATATTCGTCAAGCTTTATAGTTCCATACTCGCTGAAGGTTTTGGTTTCTATGTTATATTTCATTACCAGAATTTTTTCAATAGTTTTTTCATAATAGGTATATTCCCAATTGTCGCCGTCATCGGTCTTGCCTACTGTGGTTATGTCATAGAATGGTATGGCTATATATCCGTTTTCGTTGTCTGTTATTATTGAATTTGAAAAAACAGTGCTTGCGGATCTTTGGGTCATATCCTTTCCGTCAACTGTTGTTCCCACTTCTTTCTCGTGATATTTGTATTCCTGTATAGTCTTGAAGAAGTTGAATTTCTTTACTACCTCTGTGTCATAAACCTGCACCTGATCCACTGTGCCGTTAGCATTCGCTATGCCCTTGCCGCTTGAGCCGTATAAAAGGGTTTCTTGCTTTTCTGTTTTGCTCTTGTCGAGTATCTTTACGCTGAAAGAGTCAAATGACGTGCTGTCGGTACGCACGGCGATATCGTCATTATAGTTTGTCAGGCTATAATGGAAGAAGTTGTTTGCCGTTGACACTGCTATCATTTTATCATCAGGGGTCACCTGAGTTATCTTGTTTGGGTCTGAGAAATCATATACTTCATCAAGCTGGATATTGTTCGCTGCCTGATAAGTGTCATCATTGCTGTAAGCGGAAGAATAATCTCTGTAAACATACAGCATAGAATGATAGAACGTGTTATATCTTGCACTCTCGAAATCAGTGTCCTCGTATGTGAGGGTCTTTTTCACAGGGCCGCCAAGGTCATTGTCAAAAAGCCACAGCGTGCAGATATTAATGCCGCTATAATAGATATTGTGTGTGCTGATATCGTAAATGTTTGCAGAGTCGTTTGAGAACAGCGACAATCTGCCGTTATACTCATCGCCTGATATGGCGTGGCTTATATGCTCGGCGTCTGCGCCTGTGACGGTCTGGGTTTTGTTAAGCTCCATGTCGCCGCCACCGTAGTTTATTCTTGTAATAAGCGCTCTTGTTGGCACTGTGCTGTAATCATCGTCTGTTTTTTCAAAGCCATATGCTCTTAAAATATAAATGTTGTCTGTTCCCATTAAGATGCTGCTTTCACCGCAGGCGATAAGCTTTGAAGCCATGTATGAGCCTTGATTTTTTCCGTCAAAGGACGAAAGCAGGATCATGGACGGTGTATTATCTCTGGCTGTGATATACATTTCACTTTCTTCAAAAAGCTGTTTTTCACCATTGATGTATCGCACTGGTGCGATATCCTCGGGCTTTTGGTCATCTAAGAGCAGTGAAGCTGCTCGGGTGTAGCGTGACACGATGAAAAACTTTCCGTCAACTTTTCTTATGCCCTCCAGCACGCCGGGCTGTTCAAACTCGCTTATGAGCTTGATATTCTCAGGGTCGCTCACGTCAAACACGCACATTCCGCAGTATTCGATATCGAGGTTTTTCTTTCCTGCCTTCACGGGTAAGATAAAGTCGAAGAAAGCGTAAAGCTCGTTATTATCCAAATACATTGCAACAACGCTTGGAGCGAACTTACAGCCGTACTGTTCGTATTCGGCAATGTCGACAAGACCTTTTTTAAGGAAGGTTTCCGCAAAGATATCCTGTTCTGACTTTGTGATATTTCCGTTTTGGGTAATATAAACGTCGATACCGCCATTGTCAGTAATGAAATGGGCATTTCCGTAGGTTATGTTTGTTTCCAGCTCATCTATGCTGGTTGTGGGGGTGATATCCACGCCTGAGCGAGTGAGCTGTATATCAGCGGGGTTAGGGGTGAGCTGGTGATCTCTAAGTGCCTGCTTATACAAAGCCACATAGTCATCGTCATCAACAGTCAAAGTGTCGATATTTTTGAATATATAGCTATTGTCAACTATAAAGTCCTCTATGTTTTTGCTGTTGCTATTTATATAGTTGTAAAGACCCTTATAGGTCGTTCCACGGAGGCCGTCAAGACCTGAGGCGTCAGCGGACTGTGAAGAAGCGGAATTGGGGTATTTTTTGACGAACTGGGTATTGCTGAACCTAAGCACAGCAAATCCGCCTACCACAAGGACGAAAGCCGCCACCACAGCCAGACATCTCAGGGCGTTGCTTCTGCCGCTGTTTATTTTTATCTCTGCACTATTTGGAGTATTTTCGATAACGGGTCTGAAGCCTGCCACGTCCAGCATATCTTTTATTTCCTGGGGCATGAGCTTATCAGGAATTTTGTTTGCCTGTTCCATTTGTCTGATAAGCTTTCTGCGTTTTCTTAAATTTCTCATCATGTCACCTCCTTTCCAAACAGCTTACTGCGTATTTTTGCTTTACCTCTGGATATATGGGAACGGACTGTCGTATCTTTAATACCTGTTATCTCCATTATCTCCCTGCCTTTGTAGCCTGCTATACAGTGAAGTGATATACAGAGTCTTTCCGCTTCACTGAGATCAGCAAACTCTTCTAAGATCTCGCACCGCTCGAATCCGTTTTCGTCCTTGATTATTGCGTCGCTTTCATTAATATAATCGAGGTTAGAGCGTCTTTGGGCGTATTCCTTTTGTTTTTGTTTGATCTTGGCGACCAGAATTTTGAACATCCAGCTATCGAAAGCTTCGCTTTTCCGCAGCGAGGAGATGCTCATATAGCCGTCCAGCACAGCGTCCTGCACTGCATCGGCGGCGTCCTCGGCATTTTGCAGGTTAGCGAGGGCGTAATAATAAAGCTCCTTATATATCTCTCCATAGAGCTTAGAAAAGGCGTCCGTATCGCCGTTCACCGCAAGTTCTGCGAGCTTTTTTCTTCCCTTTTTGTCCAATCTGATCCCCCCTGTCGTCCGTCATAATATAAGTGTATATTTTTCACTGAAATGTTGCAGTGAAAAAAATTTTTTGAATAAAAAAATCGGGGACGAGGTGGTCGTCCCTGATGATATTTGTTTATCAAACTGTGTAGGGGCGACCTCTGGTCGCCCGTGTCGGTCGCCTGTCAAACCCTGCATATCCGCACGTTTTGGTGCATTTTTACAAACTATAATGTAGGGGGCACCGTCACCTACATTATGGTCGCAAGTTCTACCGCCGCAAAATCGCTTCGCTCTTTGCGGATTTTACTTTGTGCAGGAGGATAGAAAAGCGGTGCAGATTTTGTTTCTTCGATATACATTTATAATAAAGCACTACTTCTATATGCTTTTTTGCTTTACTCTGCACCGCTTGGTCGGCTTGCGCCGAATGAGGCTCTGCCTCATACTCCGACAGGGCTTTGCCCTGTACCCACAAGGGGTTTCACCCCTTGACCCTGACCAGGGACGTGTCCCTGGACCTTTTGCTCGCTTCGCTCGGTGCTGAGGGGGTAACTTTGGTCTGCTATACTAATTCCTCATTCCTCACTCCTCATTCCTCATTTTTCACACCGCATACCCATTCCTGTTCAACAATTTTATAACCTTATCATAATTAAGTCCCTTTACAGTATGATAGTCTGTACTCTCCGAATTGGTATAAACTCTCACGGCACAAGTATGGCTTATCTTCTGAAACGGATTTTGCATGACCGTTACCATTGACACTCTGTCAAGTGCGGCTATTGATTTATGAAAGCTATACCATTTACAATATGACAATGTACAATACCCGTTTTCAAAGCCTATTGACGTTGTGAACGCTGCCGCCGCCTTGACTATCACGAGCCACAGCAATGGTATGGTAGTTAGTATAACAAGTATGGTTATTTCTCTTTTCCAGTTAGGAAAAAAGTAAAGCGCTCCTCTTCCTGATACGATGGGTATAAACGTGCATATGAGCGGTATCGTTATAAATCTGCCAAGGTCGGCTTTTCCTGTGGAGATGTCGCTTTTCACCGGCGGTATTTTCGGCATGAGCATCTTCAGGGAGCGGTCAACCTGTCCGTTTGTCGTTATCGGTATAAGTGCTGATATTTCAAGCCGTCTTTTTCCGTATCCTGTACAGTGGGCAGACACAGAGGTTATTTTGCATATCTTCATAAGCAATGATTGTCTTAGGTCGATATAGTTTACTCTATCTCTATAGAGGACGTGTCTGCGTCTTGTGCCTATCCCGCTTCTGATTATGAAAAGGTCGGAACAGCGTGTGCAGGAAAAATTCCAGTGGCGCATTAGATTCGACAGAAATGATATGAGCCAGCCTCCTGCCAGCACACCGCCTGCGATAAGGATATATTCAGGCACTTCTGCAAGCACCGGAACTTTTGCTATCTCCGTATTCACTCTGCGGAGTATTTGTTCCTCCGCCTCTCGTCCTACTATCCTATATGCTTCGTAAAGTACCGACAGCACGATTATCATGCCTGACAGAGTTGATGAAAAGATAAGAGAGAATATAACGAGCAGGCTTTTCTTTGAGTTGTAGACATATTTAGGTTTGTTTTTGCATTTGGCAGTGGCAAAATGATAAAGCTCAAAGGCTCGTTTTTTTGTAAGGGTGAGCATTATATCTGCATTTTGCAGTGATTTTGCATCGGTGTCTATGTATACGGCGCAGGAATGTATAAGTCTGGAAATATATCCTTGTGACAGTGACAATGAGCTTATCTCTGCAAAATAGACCTTTGTTCGTGTTATGCCGAAATAGCCTGTGTGGGCTATGATGCAATCTTCTTCAAGCTCATAGTAGACAAATATCCAGCGCAGGAAAGCGTAGCCGAAGATAAATGTGATAGTGAGGATATCAACCCAATGTGCCTGAAACCAGCTTTGAAAGTTGAATTTTGCGGCTATGAGATACTTGGCAAGAGGGATAGCAAGAAGCCACATATATTTAGTTGTATAAGATAATATCATTATAGGGTGCTGGCGGTGGGTGAAGAAATTCTTCAGCCAGCTTCTTTTTTCCTTGATAGTTTCTCTGCGGCTCATTTAAACCTTTCCTGTCTATGGTATCTAGTCTTCTTTGCGTTCTCTGTTTCGTATGGAGCTGTTTACTATGGCGGATATTTCCATGGCATCACGGCGGCTCATAAAAGGTATAAGAAGTCTTGCGCCCAAGGCGTTTAAGACAACGAAGTTAAGTCCTGTTATACTGCCCAGTGGAGTTATGATAGTTGTGACGGATTTTATTGCCGAGGTGGGCATAAAATGCCGCATGGTAAAGAAAAGCCCTGTAAAGGCGGTGACTTCTTTTGAGCTGACGGTGAAATAAGATCTGATGAAATAAAAGGGAAGCACCAGCAGGCAAAAAAGTGCGGCGATTATCCACATTGGCATAAGGATATAATTCACTGAAAATGGGATAAGTTTTTCTATGAGATTGACCGCATAGCGGATAAGAAACAATATTACCGCAAGGATAGCCCAGAAGATAAAAAGCGGTATTTTTGAGGGCTTATATCTGTGCATTTGAGGACGTTCACCTCGCTGTTTGTTTTTTTGCGTATTTGTATGTATGGTTATCTCAGTTTTCAAGAATTAATCTCCCTTTTATATCATATCATTTATAAGGCAATTATTTGCACGAAAAAAGTGTTTTCGGGGGAAAGCTATGGAACTTACGGCTATAATAAACAAGATAAATTCGTTTTTGTGGGGCGTTCCGCTTTTGATACTTTTGCTTGGGGGCGGAATATATCTGAGCATAAAGCTTGGATTTCCACAGATACACATTTTAAAAATAATGAAGAAAACGGTTTTTACGCTGTTTAAAAAAGAAAGCTCCGAAAGCGATTCTCTCTCGCAGTTTCAGACATTTTCCACGGCGCTTGCGGCAACTGTAGGAACAGGCTCGGTGGTGGGCGTGGGGGAATGTATTAGGATAGGGGGCGCAGGCTCGGTATTCTGGATGTGGGTGTCTGCATTTTTCGGAATGGGGCTTGCTTACTGCGAAAACTTTCTGGGAGTGAGATGCTCTGACGGAAAGCTTTGCGGTGCGGCGTCTTATCTCGAAAAGATAGGCAGAACGAAGCTCACGGCTGTTTTGTTTGCAGTTTTTACGGTGGGTGCGTCCCTTGGAATGGGCAACATGGTGCAGACGGGTTCGGCGGCTGCGGCTGCCCGAGAGGGGTTTGGGATACCCTCATATATATTTGCACTTGTGGTGCTTATTTTCGTATTTTTAGTAGCTGTGGGAAAAAACTCAGCAGCTTGTCTTTGCGAAAAGCTTGTGCCGATAATGGCGGTGCTTTTCATAGGCGGCAGTTTGGGAGTGATAATATTTCACCCATTAAAAGCCGCAGGAGCGATAGCAATGATAGTAAAAAACGCCTTTTGTACCACAGCCTGCATAACAGGCTCGGTGGCAGGGACGATAATATTTTCCATGGTGGAGGGGTTAAAGCGTGGAGCGTTTTCAAACGAAGCAGGCTTAGGCTCGACGGTGGCAGTACACAGCTCATGCAGGATAAAGTCGCCTGAATTGCAGGGAACATGGGCAATGGCTGAGGTTTTTATAGATACCTTTGTCATATGCACTTTGACGGCTGTGGTGATAATAATAAGCGGCACTGACCTCACGGGGGAGGACATGGCAGTGCGGGCTTACAATGCTGCTCTTGGTGGAGCGGGGAAGTATTTCATGTCAGGTTCGCTGATACTTTTTGCATTAGCGACAGTGGCAGGGTGGTTCTTCATTGGAGAGAGGGCTTGGAGATACCTTTTTCCACGGGGCGATATGATATATAGAATCATGGCTATAGCTTGTGGGTGCATTGGAACGATGTGGAGCATGGAGCTTGTGTGGGGAATGTCGGATATTTTCAATGGACTTATGGCAGTGCCGAATGTTATCGGGGTATTGGTGTTGTGGAGAAAAGAGGTAGAAATGAAGAATGAGGAATGAGGAATGAGGAATTGGCAAAGCTGACCAGAGTGGGATATCCAACATCGAGCGGAGCGAGAGGTAAAACGCAGGCACAAGCCCGGCGTTAGAGGGCTTGCAGGGTCAAGGGACAGAGTCCCTTGTGGAGTTTGAGGCAAAGCCTCAATCGGCGACAGCCGACCAAGCGGTGCAGAACAAAGTAAAAAAGCATATAGAAGTTAGATATCTGATAAAAGTGATATCGGAGAATTAAATCTGCACCGCTTTTCTATCCCATAGAGCAACGTATATCCGCAAAGAGCGAAGCGATTTTGCGGCGGCAGGACTTGCCCGAATATCTGTAGGGGTGCGGTTATCAGAGATGTGTGAATGCAAAAAAAGCTCCCCGAGCGTTTCGGAGAGCTTTGCGTTATTTTACCCTTATGATAGGCTGAAGCTGTATCCCTTCAAGAGCCGACTGAATAGTTTCGGGTATGAGTTCAAATTCAGCCACTATGGAGTTTGGCTTCTTTTCGCAGTTGTCTTGCGCATATGGTACGAAATAGTAGTTTCTCAGATTTTGCAGATAACCTATGTTTTTAGCACACCCTGCCAGTGCGTCATTTGTCGATATGGCGATGACCACGGGACGAGCATTTCTCAGGTGACTTTTTACCGCCATGGTGGCTGGAGTGTCCGTCAAGCCAAGAGCAAGCTTTGCTGCCGTGTTTGAGGTGCAGGGTGCTACTACCATAATATCACACATCTTTTTCGGTCCGATCGGCTCGGCTTCTTCTATGGTGCGTATGACCTTGCGACCTGCTATGGTTTCAAGGCGTTTGATGTTTTCTTCCGCTGTGCCAAAACGTGTAGATATAGATGCGGCGTTGAAAGACATTATTGGCACAAGCTTTGCGCCCTGCTGCACAAGCCGTTCTGCGGCGGCAAATGCCTTTTCAAAGGTGCAGAAGGAGCCGGTCATGCAAAAGCCTATTCGTATGCCGTCAAGTGACATTCTTTGTTCCCCTTTCATTCAAAATGTCCGTGACTGTTCGGGCGATTATCTCTCCTGCAGTCATAGGTGCGGCTTTGGCTAGAAGTCCTAATGCCCATACCACACGCCTGTTCAGCTTTGCGGCAGTTTCATGATCTACTCCGCCAGGTCGGGAGGCAAGGTCTATGATAAGAGATTTTTTATCCATTACGCCCAAAAGCTTTTCATCAAGTATCATGGCAGGGACGGTGTTTATTATTATAGTGTACCCCGAAATATTGTCCGCAAGAGCTGTGATAAGTTCTGCCTTATAGCCTGCGCCCTCGGCTTCTGCAAGCGCAGAAAGCTTTCTTGCGGATATAGTCACATCTGCGCCGACAGCTCGAAAAAGCTTAGCGCAGGCTTTCGCTACTCTGCCATAACCAATAACTAGGACGGTGGAACCGTTCACGGTGACAGCAAGCTCCTGCATAGCTATTTGCAAAGCGCCCTCCGCCGTGGGGATACAATTTCTTATAACAAGCTCCTCTCGCTTATAGTAATCCTTAACATCGAAGCCGAGAGAGGAGAAATATTCTATTTGATCACGGCGGAGCAGACCGCCTGCCACAAGTGCATTTTTCTTTAAATGCGTTGAAACGTCACTGCATGATACCTTTACATTACGGCTAGAAGAGATATCCAGCCCGTCAGCTTTCATGAGAGGAAGTACGAGAACGTCCGCCTTTTCGGTGAGCTGATCGAGATGAGCGAGGGGGATAGTGTCCTCGCCTTTATCGTCCATGCCGTAAGTATAGACCCTGCCGATTTTAGTGAGAGTCTGAGCTGTATATGTTTGTCTTGCGTCACCGCCGACGCAGAGGAAAACTGTTTTTTTCATATGGATACCTCCTGTGGGACTATGCCTGATAGAGTTATATATAATTATATGTATCGGTAGGCTAAATGTTACCGGCAAAACAAAACGCCCTATCCCTGCAAAGCAAGAATTGCGGCGCTTTGATATGATATCATATTTCTATCTTGATAAACTTCGGCTCGTGCTTTTTGAAATAGGTCAGGTACTTAAAGCCTGCCGCCTGCGCCATTTCTACGCCTGCGGAAATGTCTCTGCCGATATCTGCGGTGCAGTGGGCGTCTGAGCCTATGGTCAATATCTCGCCACCGAGGGATCTGTAGAGCTTCACATAGCCAAGGTCGGGGAGGGGCTTGCCGTATTTTTGCCTTAATCCCGACACGTTTATCTCTATGCCCTTGCCTTTTTGGATAAGTGTACAAAAAATTTCTCTGATAATATCTTCATATGTAGAAAGATCTATTTGTATACCGCAATCTCCCTGGATATATCGCAGAGGATAGGTGAGGTGTCCTAAAACATCGAACCTGCCCCATTTGCACATTTCAAGCATTTCTTTGAAATAGTCGTCAAGAAGAGCATAGGTTTGCGACAAGTCCATATTTTTGTACTCTATCCAATAGAAATCGTCCTTGCCTTTATTCTGATGATGTGAGCCGATGATAAAATCAAGGCGTTTGTCGGAGGCTATCTCCTCGGCAAATTCTATATCCTGCAAAGGCTGACCAAGCTCTATTCCGCAGAGAAAATTTAAACCCTCCAGATGCTGGGAAGCTTCATACTGGGCGACTATGCTTGCGGGGGCATACTCCCCCGAGCCGTACATCATGCCGTCTTTCAGGACTTCAGGGTCACCATAATGGTCGGCTTTATAGCGGAAATTGCAATCGCAATGGTCAGTTATGGCAAATGCTGCCAAGCCAAGCTCTTTGGCTTTTGCTAAAGACTGTTCAACTGTTCCCTCACCGTCGGGTGAGAAGCCTGTGTGGGTGTGCATATCTATAAGAGTTTTCATAGGTTCTCCTATCTGTACGAAAATTTGTACTTATATAGAATCGTAGAGCTTTTCAAGCTGTTTCGCCGCTTCTGCCGCACGTCTTACAAAGCTGTCAGGTGCAGCATTTCGGTACATGGGGGACTTTGACATATAAAGCTCTAATGACAATGGTGGCTGGTGGTCGAGGTTTTTGAGCTTTCTGAGAAATTTCTCAAAATTCAGGTTGCCGTCAAACGGTATCATGTGTCCGTCGGTGTTGCCGTCGTTATCGTGAATATGCAGGCAGGCAAGCTTGCTGCCGAACTTCGTCAGGCAATCGGTATCCTTTGAGAAGCAATTCTCATGACCTGTGTCATAGCAAAATTTCACGTTATCATGGTTTCCAAACTGGTCAAATAGCACGTCAAGAAACTGCGGGAGCTGGATATTCTCAAAGGCGATATCGACGCCGTTTTCTTCTCCGCACTGTATTATCTTGGCGAAATTCTCTATACCGAAACGAGATACTTCGGGCGGAACAAGCCCGTCAGTGGGGTGGCATATCATGGTTTTTATGCCGTTTTCACCGCACACTCTTACACATTCAAGTGTTCGTTGGAGGATATATTCGCTCTCTGGGCATATTGTCCAAAGGGCGTTCATGCGGTCAAACTGTGAATGGACGTTTTCTATTTCCAGTCCAAAATTTCGTACAATATCATACTGTGTGTATTTTAGTCCGTCAGAAAAACCAAGCATTACACCGTCGAAGCCGTTCTCTTTTATAAGTCTTATGCGCTCCTCAAAGGGTATTTTAAAGGTGAAGTCTGCAAACATACAGCGTTTCAATCTGTTTTCCTCCTTACCAAAAACAGCGGCAGAATTGCTCTGCCGCCGTGAAAATCTAGTTTTTGAGAGAATGGAGTGGTGCAGGGATCTGTCCGCCACGATTGATGAACTTGGAAGGTGACTCTTTTTTGAGCGGCATAACAGGTCCGCAGCCAAAAAGTCCGCCCCAATCAAGTTCTTCGCCAACGCCCTTGCCAATAGCAGGGATAACTCTTACGGCGGTGGTCTTGTTGTTTACCATACCGATAGCAGCTTCGTCTGCGATGATAGCGGAAATAGTATCGGCTGGGGTATCGCCCGGAATACATATCATATCAAGACCAACTGAGCATACAGCGGTCATAGCTTCAAGTTTTTCAATGCAGAGCGCACCGCTCTTTGCGGCATCGATCATGCCTGCGTCCTCAGAAACAGGGATAAATGCACCTGAAAGTCCGCCTATTCTTGAGCAAGCCATTACGCCGCCCTTTTTAACTGCGTCATTGAGCAGGGCGAGGGCTGCTGTTGTGCCATGTGTACCGCACTTTTCAAGACCTATTTCCTCGAGGATATGGGCAACAGAGTCGCCTACGGCTGGAGTTGGTGCGAGGGAGAGGTCAACGATACCGAATGGAACGCCAAGACGCTTGGAAGCGATAGTTCCAACGAGCTGACCTACTCTTGTTATCTTATATGAAATCTCTTTGATAACGTCGGATATCTTTGTGATATCAGCGTCAGGATATTTTCTCAAGGCGGCTCTTACAACGCCAGGACCTGATACGCCCACGTTTATCATGCAATCAGGCTCGCCAACGCCGTGGAAAGCACCTGCCATAAACGGGTTATCCTCAACTGCGTTACAGAAAACAACGAGTTTTGCTGCGCCAAAGCAGGCAGAATCAACTGTTCTTTCTGCACACTCTCTTACAACGCCACCCATCATTTTGCAGGCGTCCAGATTGATACCTGTTTTTGTTGAACCGATATTTACAGAGGAACATACTCTCTCAGTAGTAGCAAGTGCCTCTGGGATAGACTTGATAAGCTCGATATCGCCTGCGGAGAAGCCCTTTGGAACGAGGGCTGTATATCCACCGATAAGGTTTACGCCAACGTCCTTTGCAGCTCTGTCCATAGCGTGTGCAAATGGAACAGGTGAACACTTGCAGGCAGCAGACACGATAGCGATAGGGGTAACGGAAATTCTCTTATTTATGATCGGGATTCCAAGCTCCTTTTCTATCTGTTCGCCCACCTCAACAAGCCTTGCGGCTTTTGCGGTTATCTTCTTATAGACATTCTCGCAGGCAACGTTTATATCGCTGTCGATACAATCAAGCAGAGAAATGCCCATTGTGATAGTACGAATATCAAGACAATCGTCCTGTATCATTCGTATCGTTTCCAACACGTCATATGTATTAATCATTTTACAGAAATCTCCTCTTTAGATATGGTGCATACAGTTAAAAATATCCTCGTGCATTGTGTGTATCTTAACACCCATTGTCTGACCAAGCTCTGTAAGTCCGTCTGCCATGGTAGCAAAATCGGAGTTGAGCTTTGTGATGTCAACAAGCATTATCATAGCAAAGAGGTCCTGCAAAACTGACTGAGTGACCTCGATAACATTCGCATTATATTCTGCACACTTTGTGCTTACCTTTGCAAGGATACCTACAGCGTCCTTACCTATAACCGTAACAACAGCTCTCATTAATAAGACCAGCCTTTCCAAATTCATTTATATATCTTCTATTATACCACACAGCGGAGATTTTGCCAAGAGTTTTAATTATAAATATTTTATTAACGTTGGAAAATCCGTGTTATGGGTCGACAATCAAGGCAGGTGGCTTGCGGTGAACGAAACGGGCGAACATTGTTCGCCCCTACCCATATTTTTACGAATTACAAAAAAATTCGTAAAAAAGTCAAAAACGTTGAAGTGCAAAAAAAAGCGGGGTGTCAGATTTCTGCAAAACAAAAAAAGTTTGATGAGCGGGACGTCGAGGGCGCCGTCCCCTACAAAAAACGCCCCCATTCAGGGGACGTTCTTGTATTATTTTTCTGTTCTGAATGGTGCGAGTGGTATGCCTGTTTCGTTGAAGATAGTTACCTCGCAATAGTTGAACCAGTTATATCTTGCATACAGAGGTTTTTCAACGGCGTCTGACTTGATGAAAATTTTGCTGCCGTTTATGGTGATATCAGCTTTTACGAACTCTTCGTCCTTGCCTGCTATCTCAAAGCCCTGTGCTTCGCCCTTTACTACAAAGCCATTTTCGGCATGGTCAAAGCTAAGCTCTATACCGCCGTTTTTATACTCCAGCGACTTATAGATAGGTCCGAATGCTTTTACGTCCATACCGTAGAAAAGCTTTTCTGCCTGAAGGCAAAGTCTTTCGCCCACCAGTACTTTTTCCTTAGGGTGTATCTCGTTGAACTCACCGCAATCTGAGATAACAGCTATTCCTGTATTTTTCACTGTTTTATATGCTCTCATCTGTGCTTCTCTTATTTTACACCAATGCTTATAATCAGGGTCGGCGGCATATTTGAACATTGGGAGCTGGACGATTATGAACGGAAGCTCGTCGTCGCCCCACTTCTCTCTCCAAAGTTTTATGAGTGAGGTGAGGAGGGTATAATAGCTGTCCGGCTTATGGTCGTCAGACTCGCCCTGATAATAGAGGAAGCCTTTTATTGTATAAGGACAAACTCTTGACACCATGGTCTCAAAAAGTCCTGTTGGGCGGAATGGGTTTACGCAGTTTATCGGACCCGGCCAATTCTTATCGCCAAGGATCTCGTTGGCTTTCTCCCAGCTCATTGTTGGGTCTTTTTGCAGAAGCTCGCCGTATTTTTTATCCCACACACGCTCAAATTTCTGATAATCTCTGTATTCTTTTATCTGCTCCTCGACAGTTTTGCCCTCAATACGTTTTTCATACTCGTCTATGTAGCTTCTTATTTCAGCGTTGTTTTCAAGGGTCGGTCTGTCTACCCATGCGGAGGCTGATGTGCCGCCCCAGTTACAGCCGATAAGTCCTACTGTTACGCCAAGGTCTTTGGCAAGCTTTCTTCCAAAGAAAAAGCCGACTGCACTCCATGCCCTTGAATTATCCTTTGAAGCCTGCGACCATGCGGTATTGTTTTCGTCCTCATAGAACATTTCGTCAAGAGTGCCACGCTTTTGAGTGTAATAAAATCTTACGTTGCAATCAGGGGTGAGGTTTTCGAGGACTTCTTTGCCGCCCTTTGCGTTTTGAAGTTCAAGCTCCATATTTGACTGACCGCCGCAGAACCACACTTCGCCTATCATGATACGGCAGAATTTTTTCTCTGTACAGCCGTCTGAAACTGTCATTTCATACTCTCCGCCTGCACTCATTGGAGGGAGGACGGCTGTCCACCTGCCGTCGCAGACCTGCGTCTGGACTGACACGCCGTTAAGGGTAACTGTGACAGTTCTTTCCTCGTCCCCAAGTCCCCAGACTGTTATGTTCTTGTCACGCTGGAGCACCATATCGTTTGAAAAAATATTTGCTACTTTTAACATACTTCTTTCACCTTTCAATACCCATAAAAATTCAATATTCAAAAAATATCATCGCCTCAGGCGATACCTTCATTCCTCACTCCTAACTCCTCACTAATCAAAGAGTGTGGTAGAAAAGAATGATATCCTCAAAGACGCCCTCTTTGTTTTCAAAGCCCTGCGGTACAGTGCCGAGCTTAACAAAGCCGAGGTTTTCGTAAAGCTTTACCGCCTTGACGTTTGATGCAACAACGGCATTGAACTGGAGCACCTTAAAGCCTTTTTGCTTTGCTATGAAAAGACAATGTTCGACTATGACCTTGCCTGCTCCTTTTCCACGGCAGGTGCTTTTTACGGCATAGCTTGCGTTTGCGATATGTCCGCATCTGCCAACGTTATTAGGGTGAAGGATATACATTCCAACGATCTCGCCCTCATACTCTGCAACACCGCAGAATGTTTGTGAAGCAAAGAATTTTTTTGCCCCATCATAGTCGAGGATCTCTTTCTGTGGGAAAGCATTGCCCTCTTTTACAACTTCGTTCCATATCTCTGCCATTGCAGGAACGTCATCAATGTTGTAACCTCTTACGGTCACGTTTTTCATTTTTGCCATTTTGGATACTTCTCCATAATAAAATTACTCTATAAATGACTTCATGCCACGCTCACGTCGCCAATCAAGGAACTCCTCATATGTTCCCTGTCTGTCGATACAACCGTCGGGGGTTATCTCGATTATTCTGTTTGCAACTGTCTGAACTATTTCGTGGTCATGAGATGCGAAGATCACAACGCCTTTGAAATCTCTAAGTCCGTTATTCACGGCTGTGATAGACTCAAGATCGAGGTGGTTGGTAGGTCTGTCAAGCATTATAACGTTTGAGCCGAAGAGCATCATACGGCTGAACATACATCTTACCTTTTCACCGCCTGAGAGAACTTTTACAGGCTTATATATCTCGTCCCCTGAGAAGAGCATTTTGCCAAGGAAACCTCTGAGGTAGGTGTCTGTTACCTCGGAAGTGGAATATTTTCTTATCCAGTCCACAATGCTTTCGTCATTATCGTTGAAGTAGGCTGAGTTGTCAATAGGGAAATATGAGCGTGATGTGGAAACGCCCCACTTAATGCTGCCCTCGTCCGGCTCTTCTTCCTCTGCAAGTATCTTGAAAAGCATTGTGATAGCCTGCTCGGACTCGCCGATGAAAGCGACCTTATCGGTACGGCTGAGGGTAAAGGAAACATTATTGAGGAGCTTTACGCCGTCAACTGTTTTGGATATACCGTTGACTTTGAGAACGTCTTTTCCAAGCTCTCTATCCATATTAAAGCCTATGAAAGGATATTTTCTTGATGAGGCAGGCATTTCTTCGACTGTGAGCTTATCAAGAAGCTTTCTTCTTGCGGTAGCCTGCTTGGACTTTGATTTGTTTGCAGAGAAACGGTTGATGAACTCCTGGAGTTCCTTGATCTTTTCCTCGGCTTTCTTGTTCTGGTTCTTTATCATTCTCTGCATAAGCTGTGAGGACTCATACCAGAACTCGTAGTTACCAACATACATTTTTATCTTTGTATAGTCGATATCTACGATATGGGTACAAACATTATTAAGGAAGTGTCTGTCATGAGATACAACAAGGACAGTTCCGAAATAGTCGGCAAGGAAGTCCTCAAGCCAGCTTATAGCGTCGATATCAAGGTGGTTTGTAGGCTCGTCCAGCATGATAATATCAGGATTGCCGAAAAGCGCCTGTGCAAGAAGCACCTTGACTTTCTCGTTACCTGAGAGTGTGGACATCTGTGAATAGAGGATATCCTCGGAAAGACCAAGACCCTGAATGAGCTTTGATGCGTCAGACTCAGCTTCCCAGCCGTTTAATTCTGCGAACTCGCTTTCAAGCTGACCTGCTCTGTCGCCGTCCTCCTCGGTGAAGTCCTCCTTGGCGTAAAGCTCGTCCTTTTCTTTCATTATCTCATAAAGTCGCTTATTGCCCATTATTACAGTTTCGAGAACTGTATACTCGTCAAATGCAAAGTGATCCTGACGAAGCACTGAAAGTCTGTCCTCTTTTGAGATCACTACCTCGCCTGTGGTAGGCTCTATCTCACCGCAGAGGATCTTCAGAAATGTTGACTTTCCTGCACCGTTTGCACCGATTATGCCATAGCAGTTGCCGTTTGTAAATTTAAGGTCAACGTCCTTGAAAAGAAGCTGACCACCGAATGAAAGGCTTACGTTTGATACTGTTATCATTTTAACTCTCCTATATCTGATAATTATACTTTGACACTTTATTATACCACACAAAGAGGCTTATGTCTACTTTTAATTATTAATTTTTCATCACTGCGCTTTTATGGTGCAAACGAGGTTTTGCTCTTGACGTTTTCAACAAAAAGTGTTATAATTGTTGTGTACACATTGGCAATAGCGATAATTATTGCCCTGAAAATTCAAGAAATTAAGTTGGAAAGGATAACTTCAATATGAAAAAAGTTTTGTTTGCTTCTTCGGAGTGTGTTCCGTTTATCAAGACAGGCGGTCTTGCTGACGTTGTTGGCTCTCTGCCTAAGTGCTTTGACAAGAGGTATTATGATGTCAGAGTAATTCTTCCTAAATATTCCTGCATGAAACAGCAGTGGAAAGACATGATGCAGTACAAAACGCATTTCTACATGGACTTTGCAGGTCAGAGCCAATATGTAGGCGTGCTTGAATGTGTTTATGACGGCGTTACGTTCTATTTTATCGACAACGAACATTATTTCACCGGTGACAAGCCTTACACTGAGCATCACTGGGATATAGAAAAGTTCATGTACTTTGACAGAGCTGTGCTTTCTGCTCTGCCGCTTCTTGATTTCCGTCCTGATGTTATACACTGTCACGACTGGCAGACGGGTCTTATACCTGTATATCTTCATGACAGCTTTGCAGGGGGAGATTTTTTCCGCGGCATAAAGACCGTTATGACTATACACAATCTGAAATTCCAGGGAAATGACGGCGTTGAGCAGTTCAAGAGGATATCCGGTCTGTCTGACTACTACTTCACTATCGACAAGCTGAGGACTGGCGTTGACGGAAATATGCTCAAGGGCGGTCTTGTTTATGCTGACGCTATCACAACTGTCAGCAACACATACGCAGAGGAGATAAAGACTCAGTTCTACGGCGAGGGTCTTGACGGACTTATGAGGGCAAGGGCTAACGATCTTCGTGGTATCGTAAATGGTATCGACTACGTTGATTACAACCCTGACACGGACAAGAACATTGTTGTAAGATACAATTATGACAACGTGCTTGAGAAGAAGATACACAACAAGAGGGCAATTCAGGCTGAGCTTGGTCTTGCGCAGGACGACAATCGCTTTATGATGGGCATTGTTAGCCGTTTGACAGATCAGAAGGGTTTTGACCTTATTGCATACATGATGGAAAGAATGTGCGAACAGGGCATACAGTTCGTTGTGCTTGGCACGGGTGAGCAGAAGTATGAGGATATGTTCCGCTGGTTTGCAGGCAAGTATCCTGACAGGGTTTCCGCGAACATTTACTACAGTGAGGAAATGAGCCACCGCATTTACGCTTCCGCTGACGCATTCCTTATGCCGTCACTTTTCGAGCCATGCGGACTTTCACAGCTTATGTCACTGCGTTACGGCACGTTGCCTATCGTTCGTGAAACTGGCGGTTTGAGAGATACTGTTCAGCCGTTCAATCAGTTTGAGAGGACCGGCACTGGTTTCAGCTTTGCAAACTACAATGCACACGAGATGTACAACACTGTTATGTTCGCAAAGTACATATTTGATGACAGACGTGACGAATGGAACGGACTTATCAAATCTGCAATGGCACAGGATTTCTCATGGCAGGCTTCTGCTAACAAATATCAGGAAATGTATGATTGGCTTATTGGCTAAGATAGATACAAGAAAAGCTCCGCAGGAAGGCGGAGCTTTTTTATGTTATAGGTTTTGTGGCAAGCATATGATTTGTCGGAGATCAGGTGGGCGACCTCAGATCGCCGCTACGGAAGCAAACATAAAAAGCGGCACAACATACACTGCGCCGCTTTTGTTTTGCATTTATCAGTCACCGAAAGCAACGCCCAGAGCCTTTGCGGTCTTGACGAGCTGGTGGTCGGCAGGGACGAATTTTGTTTTGCCTGCAACTTCTGAAAGTGGGTTTTCTGACACAACTTCATTTATCATTGCCACTGCATAGCCGTATTTATCGGCTGCGATAAGCTCTGCGGCATGGACGCCGAACTTTGTGGCAAGCACTCTGTCATAGGCTGACGGGCTGCCGCCTCTGAGCATATGACCAGGAACGCAAACTCTTGTTTCTCTGCCTGTAAGCTCTTCTATCTGCTTTGCAATTCTAGGGGTAGCAGTTGTAAGACCCTGCTCTGCACGGAGTCTTGCTCTTTCCTTCTTTTTAAGCTTTGCCTCTTCTTTATCAAAAGCACCCTCAGCTACGGCGAGGATAGAAAATCCCTTTGATTCTCTCTTTTCGCAGGCAGCGGCAAGCTTTTCGATATCATATGGTATTTCAGGAATGACTATCATATCTGCACCGCCTGCGATACCTGAATAGAGGGTGAGCCAGCCGGCTTTATTGCCCATTATTTCTGCAACAAGTATTCTTCCGTGGGAATTGGCTGTGGAATGAAGTCTGTCGATAACGTCTGTGGCTGTGTCAACAGCGGTATGGAAGCCGAATGTTACGCTTGTGCCCCAGATATCGTTGTCGATAGTTTTTGGAAGGCCGATAACGTTAAGTCCCTCGGTTGAAAGGAGGTTAGCGGTCTTATGAGTGCCGTTGCCGCCCAAGGTGAGCAGGCAATCGAGCTTCTGCTTTTTATAGGTTTCTTTCATAGCCTTTACTTTATCCACGTTATCTTCTTCGATGACCTGCATTTTCTTGAAAGGCGTTCTCTTTGTGCCGAAAATAGTTCCGCCTGTGGTAAGGATACCAGAAAAGTCAGACTGTTTCATTTCTTTGCACATATTATTGATAAGTCCGTAATAGCCGTCCTCGATACCTACTATCTGGACGTCTTCGCCGAACTTTTCATAGCAAGCCTTTGCAACGCCTCTGATAGTTGCGTTAAGTCCCGGACAATCTCCTCCGCTTGTGAGTATGCCTATTCTTTTCTTCATTTTACCAAGTCCTTTCAATGAAATTCTATCATTATCAACGATATCAATACTTATCGCTTGTGCTGAAATCTTCTATATCGGCTTCGTCGGAAGGAGTGATATCCTGCTGAGTTTCCTCAGGGGTGGCCTCGCTTTCCGGCTCATCGTCAATATATGTGAACCTTGAAGTCTGATGCTCTTTCTTATCCTTTTCACTGTTTTCGCTAAGTTTGAAACGTGCTATCATATTCTTTAGTATGAGCGACTGGCTTGAAAGCTCTTCACTTGCGGAAGCTGAACCGACTGCAGTCGAGGTATTGGCTGATACAACGGCTGATATCTGGTCTACTCCCGTATTTACCTGAACGATAGCTTCTGCCTGTGCCTCAGAAGCGTCTGAGATATTCTTTACGAGATCCTTTATGGTATTTGAATTGCTTACGATATTGTTCAGTGAATCAGCAGTTTCTTCGGCTATCTTAGAGCCCTTTGAAACAGCGGCAGACTGGTTTTCGATAAGTGAAGCGGTCTGCTTTGCGGCTTCGGCTGATCTTGATGCCAGACGTCTTACCTCGTCTGCTACCACGCCAAAGCCCTTTGAACCCTCTCTTGCGGCCTCTACGGCGGCGTTAAGGGCAAGGATATTTGTTTGGAATGCGATCTCGTCAATGACCTTGATTATCTTTGAGATCTCATCGGAAGCTGTATGGATAGCATTCATGGCATTTACCATGTTGCCCATATCGCTGTTGCAGTTGTCAACGGCTTCGGTATTCTTAAGCACGATATTATAAGCGTTCTTAGAGTCCTCAGAGTTCTGAGTTATCTGCTTTGAAACATCACTGAGGGTAGCGGAAAGCTCCTCGATCGCGGAAGCCTGCTGTGTAGAACCCTGTGATACAGACTGTGCGATATTTGACACCTGAACCGCTCCTGAGTTCACCTGCTCGGCTGACATATTGATAGAAGCAAAGGTATCAGACAGTGAGTCGAGTATCTCGTTAAACGTACTCTTTATCTTATAGAAGTCGCCCTTGAAAGTGCCTTCCATTCTATGGCAAAGGTTACCCTCAGATATCTGGGTAAGAGCCACTGTGATAAGGTTGATATACTGTCTGAGGCAGACGATAGTTTCTTCCAGAGAGTTTGAAAGGACGCCAAGCTCGTCCTTTGAATACCACACGTCAACAGGGTCAGTAAGGTTGCCCTGTGCGAGAGAACGAAGTCTGTTTGTGGTAGAAATGATAGGCTTTGTTATCCTCTTTGCAAAAAGCAGAGAGAACAGCACCGTCAGGCACATAAGCACAACGCCCATTACAATGATATTAGTAAGTGCGCTGGAGCTTGCAGTGGTGAAGTCGGCAACATTTGTAACCATGACAACAGTACCGTCAAAATATGACGAACCATAATAGCCCACGATATAATTGTTATCCTTAAATTTATACTCTGTTGTACCGCTATTATTTGCAAGTATTTTCTCAACGGCATTTGTCACTTCCGTATATTCTTCATCTTTCTTACCGATCTCAAGGGCATTTTTACCTATCTGATCTGTATCCTTATGAAGAAGGATCTCTCCGTCTTTACCAACAAGATAAACATAGCCGGATTTTCCGAAGGTATATTCATTAAGAGCATTGACAAGCATATCGCTCTGAATGGTAATACAAGCGACTTTTTGTTCTGAGTTGCCAGACTTTGTTGAAGCAAGTATAGAAAAATAATTCTTACCGCCAAAGGTATATATATCGGTTATGTAGGCCGAGCTTCTTTCGCAAGCGCTTATGACGTGCTCTTTTTCAACTGATGACGATACCATTTCATTATCTGTTGCAAGCACAATGCCATTGCCGTCAAAAACTGTAAAATTCAGATAAAAGCCTGTGTTGTCTGCAAAGCCACTTTTTACCGCCTTTAGTCTGTCAGCGTCAGTTTTTGCCTCTAAAAAAGAATCAGACTTTACGGTCGAAACTATATTATTCGTATAAGAGCTGATCGTCGAGTCAAAATTCTTAGCCGCCTGAACAGCCAGTGGTTCAGCGGTGCTTTTGAGCGTATCCTTTGCAGAAACGTTTATAAAATACACGGAAACCAAGCTGAGCAGCACCGTGATGATAAGTGCGATTGAAAGCATTGCCAAAAGCAGCTTTGAACGCAACGTTTTCATATACAGTTCCCCCTTATGAACTTGTTTTTAACGCAGCACACAACACTGCGATATTACGTGTTTATTATATCATAATTGCACAATTATTTCAAGTACCACAAGCATATTTTTTGTGAACTTATGATGCAATTAATGATATAGAGGTGAATAAGAATAGGTAAAAAAGGGGGTAAATAAAATATGTACATAAGTCTAAGGATAAGAAAAAGGGTGATGCTTTGTGTTATAGCTGTGCTTTCTATGCTGGCGGCGGTGGCTGTTATGCCGACCTTTGCAAAAGAAGAAAAAACAGATGGGATAAAGCTTCCAATCATAATGTATCACAGCATCGTAAAAAACGAAGATCGCAGCGGCGAGTATGTCATAACGCCTATCGAGCTTGAAAAGGATCTGCTTTATCTGAAGCAGAACGGCTACACTACTGTTTTTGTAAATGACGTTATAAGATATGTGAAGCGTGGGGGCGAACTGCCTGAGAAGCCTGTCATACTGTCCTTTGATGACGGCACTTACAACTACAGAGAATATCTTCTGCCGCTTCTTGAAAAATACGATATGAAAGCCACTGTATCTATTGTGGGGGCTTACACTGACGCTGCCTGCGAGGAGGCTGAGCCTGATCCTGCTTACTCTTATCTTGACTGGCAGGACGTTTCGGTGCTTCGTGACAGCGGTCATGTGGAGATATGCAATCACTCTTACGATATGCACAATCTTGAGGGGAGGCGTGGAGTCGGTCAGCTAGAGGGGGAAAGCTACGAGGATTACCGAAAGATATTTCTTAACGACACCACGAAGCTTCAAACGCTTTGCGATGAACACTGTGGTTTTCAGCCAAACGTTTACACCTATCCTTTCGGCATAACCTGCGAAAGTGCAAGTCGGCTCGTAAAGAACATGGGGTTTGAGGCTAGTCTTGGAGTAGAGGAAAAAATCAATATAATAAAAAAAGAAGATGAGCGCTGCCTTTTTGGTCTTTACAGATACAATCGCAGCGGGATCATCTCCACAGAAGAATTCATGAAAAAAGTTTTTGGAGCATAAAAAAAGCAGCCCCTATTGGAGCCACTCTCTAAACTGAATCACCATCAGCATATTCACATTATACTCTGGCAGGTGTCGAAATTATACTTGTTTTTGTGTGATTTTTGTAAAAAAAATGTGTATTCGTGTAAGCAGAGTGACAAATGCTGTCACAAACAGCCAAAAGCACGTTGATACGCCACTTTTGGCTGTTTATCATCTCTTTACACAGAACTTATTTATCCTTTTTGCCGCCTTTGATCTTTCCTCTTATCCAGATAATTATTACTACAAGTGCAATAACAAGGACAATAAGGACGATAGCAAGGGCGGTATTGAGCATCTTTTTGTACTGGTCCATAACATTTGCGTTTTTGGACACGGCAGATGAAGTATCGGAGCTGTCTTTCTTTTGGGCGGTCTGGGTCTGCTGTTCATCTCCGCCTGCGGCTCTTATTATGGTGACAGTATAGGTGGCGGTATTGCCGTCAACGTCTGTGACGGTTATGGTTCGTACATTTTCGCCCACCTGACACTCGCTTGTGCCTGTATACCATATATAATCAGAGGGGCTTGCTGTTGTTCCCTCTATCTCAACATTGGTAACGGAATTGTCAACGTTCACTGTATAGTTATAGACATTATAGGCAAAGGCAGGAGAAAGCTCACCGTTATCCACTGTCAGGGCTGTAAGAACGCCTTTATCGGGTATGCCGTTTGAAGGTGCGGTCTTAGTGGCAGTGGTGGTAGTGGTAGTGGTCTTTTCGGTGGTGGTCGTGGTTTCTGTTTCGGTCTTGGTTTCCACCTTATCGCCTCCAACTGTTATGACACAATAGGCGGTAGGCGAGCCGATAAGCTCTGAATCAGGGGAATATATCTGACAGCTTTGCAGGCTTATATTTGCATTTCCTGCCGACAGACCTTTGAACGTAAAGCTGAGATCCACTTCTGAAGAGGGGGTATCAGGAAATCCGTTTACTGTAAGGACTCCTCCACCGCCTGAGGCATTGTCGCTTGACACAAATTCTATAACGGAATCATCATAGGCGATATTTGCCTGAACGCTTCCTATCTCTGAATCTGCAGAAAATGTCACGGAAACTTCAAACTGCTGATCGGTCATGACGGGGTTTTTAGGCGGATAGAAGAAAGCCTCCCCTGTAGCATGGGCAGTGAGAGCCGTCATTGGAACTGCAAGTGCGGCTGTCAAGAGCGATGAGAATATTCTTTTTACAAGCTTTGTTTTTGTGATCATTGCTATCCCTCCCGATAACATGGATAATTATTTGGTATAAACTTTGGCTATATCAGACCACTGTCCGAAATAGGTCTTGTTCCCTGTGGCTGTATAGCTTCTCACACGGACAAAATATGTCTTTTGGCTTTTAAGATCTGTTACGGTCTTTTTGTCGGTCTTTTTTGAGGTCACCTTAACTGTCTTTGCACCGCTGAAAGATATATTTTCAGCGTAGGATATCTCATAGCCTGTAGCAGAGCCTTTCTGTGCATAGTCTATATAAAAGCCTTTTTTCACTGGCATGAGCTTTTGTATGGTCTGCCTTGCGGGGGTGATGACAAAAGACTTCGTTATCACTCCGCCATACGAGCCTTTTCCTGTTACTGCTACCTTAGCTGTGCCTATATTCTTATTGCAGGAATATTTCACTATATAGTCTGTGCCGTTTTTAAGGGTCTTGCCCGAATATGTGACTGTTATGCTTTGGGTGATGTTCCTGCCTGTGAAAGACTTGTTTTTTATGCCTGCGACCTTAGCTTTGGCAATATCATATTTTGCGGTGGTCACGCTCTTTGTATCAGACCATGCGCCGTTATAACGCTTGCCGCTGACTATTGTATACGAACGCACTCTTACATAATATTTCTTCCCTGCCGTCAGGTTTGAAACGGTCTTTTTATCCGTTTTGTTTGAGGATATGATCAAGGTTTTTGCACCTGCGAAGTCAGAGCGTGTACTGTACTGCAATTCATATCCTGTGGCTGAACCTTTCTGAGCAAAGTCGATAAAAAAGCCTTTATATCTTGTTTGCAGAGATTGTATCTCCTGTTTTGCAGGACAAATGGTAAATGTTTTTGTTATAGTACCCTGATAGTTGCCCATGAAGCTTATGATTATTTTTCCAACGCCTATTTTTGTATTTGAGCTATAGGAAACAGTATAATCATGTTCAGGAAGAAGAAATTTTCCTCCGTCCGTTACCATAACGTCAGGTCTTATAGGCTTGCCTGTGTAGGAGAGCGCATCAACATAATAGACGCTTGTCAATTGGGCGGACTTTGGAAGAATGTCGAATGCTTTGGCTATAGTGCCGCTGTATCCGCCAATGCCTGTTATTATCATTTTGCCCTTGCCTGCGGCTATATTATCGGCATAGTCAATGGTATAGTCTTTATTATTTGTCAAAGTGGTATCGCCATAGGAAAGCGTTATACCACTTTGAGCAAGCTCATAGCCTGTGAATGTCATATGTGTTTTAAAGCCTGATATCTCGCAGTCTGCAATAAGCTTGCTGTCAGAATACTCCGCTGTGACAGTCATATTCTCCGTGACGTTTTTATAGTCCTTGTCCCAGCCTGTAAAACGCAGACCCTTTATAGCAGGGGCTTTCGGAGCTTTTGCAGACTTACCATATTCCACTGTCTGCTGACTTATCACCTTGCCGTCCTTATCCACAAATGTAACGTTATATGTATAAGGCTTCCATGCGGCATAAAGGGTCTTTGCACCGCCTGAATATGAGATGCTTTCTATTCTTTCACCTGAAAGTGCAGCGTTATCATACCAGCCTGCAAAGTCTGCACCCTCTTTTGTCGGCTCGGAAAGCGTCACGCTTTCGCCTTTGCTGAGGTATTCTGGATTGCCTGTGCTGTTCGTACCACCATTTAAAACATAGTCGACAGTGACAAATTTTGCTTCAACAAGCTTTGCCTTTACTGTGCTGTCAGCAGTATAAACTGTGTTCGCATCGATGGCAATTCCGTTCTTGTACCATTTAAGAGCATAACCGCTTTGCACTTTGACAGCAGGATATTTCACCTTGCCGTCCTTATCAGTGCAGGCATAATGCTTGCCGTCAGGGGCTTCAAATGTTATCTTGTGGGAAGCCTGCTCCCCTGGACGAGTTAGCCTTGCTTTGCCGCCTGCCATTGTCCACCTGCCGCTGTCTGTCTGCTTTCCGCCAACGGTATTCAGCGAATAAGCTGCAGAGCTTGTAACGTTAGACAAAGCCGTTTTCTTTACCTTGCTGTCAGAAAAGTTGCCGTTATACCAGCAATCGGCATATTGCTGTCCATAATAAAAAGCGTCATTATCAATGCTGCCCACCATAGCTTTAGCATTTGAACTGCTTGACTTTGCAAGGTCTGAAGCGCACTCTGTCAGGGTCAGACCACCTGCTTTGCCCACGATTCCGCCTGCTGAGCTTGTACCCTTGACAGTTCCGCTGAACGTACAGCGTTGAATAGATACCGCATCAAATTCACCAACGATCCCGCCTGCGTACTTACCGCTGACAGTTATTTTCTCAGCACTGAGATCTCTTATCTGCGCTCTGTCCTCAGCATAGCCAAACAGACCTGCATAAGAATTATTTTGGATAACAGCGTTTTTCAGAACGTGTCCGTTGCCGTCAAAATATCCGCAAAAAGGCTTTGAAGCCGTTCCTACTGCCGATATCTTTGCACCACCGAAGTCGATGTCTTTTTCAAGCACAACACGCTTTCCTGCAAAGCTTTCACCGCTTTGCGAAGTTTTTCCAATCCGTTGCTGTCTTTATAACAAGGCTTTGTTCTTTTATCTCTTTCGACTTTGCCTTTATAAGAAGCTTGGCATTGGTGATATCGTTCTTTGAAGCGTTTTCGTCTGCAATAACTTTCTTGCCGTTGTTGACCTCACGCTCATAACCGCTCTGCTTTTCATACTTTGCCACAAGTGTTTCAAGCTCGCTTTTATCAGACTTATCTATATCATCGGTATAGGCAAATATTATAGGCTGACCAGTATAAGCGTCCTTGTCGGTAACGTCCGTCCAACTGTCGCCGTCATTGGAAATATACGCCTGACCAGACTTCATGACCCCGTCTGAATAGCCATAAACGGTCACATAGCCTGAGCCGTCATCACCGCTGAATGTCATCACGACAGAATATCTTTCGCCCTCGTCAAGCTCAACATCAGGGATATCCACAGTATAAAAGCCGTCGCTCTGCACCTTTCCGCTGACCTCACATTCAAGTATCCCCACAGGAGTGCTGTCTGAAACAGAAGTGTAGACCTGCACGGTGTAGTCAGACTTTCCAGTGTAGCCAAGATACATAAAGCCCACTTTGTCAAGAAGCTCGTCTTTTTTTGCTGTAAAAACATCAGCACCGCTCATTTTGTTTTCATTGCTAACATAAAATATAGAATTATCCTTATTAGCAGGATAATGGTAATTATTATCACAGCTTTCAGTGAGGTCGAACGCCACCCAATCGGTCATTTCTGCCTCTTCATAGGATATCCAGTAATAGCCGTCCGTGCCACTGGATACTCCCCAAGAGCCTTTCACAAGCCATGCCCCGTTTTTCTTTGGCTGATAGCCTGCAAGGAAATTTGTCTTGCTGTAATTATCGTCCCAGCCCACTACGCTTACGGCATGATTTATTCCACTATATTTTGTAGTTTCCGGATCGTAATAGCTTTTGTTATCAAAGGTCATATACAGGTCGTCTGCATAATAGCTCACCATTACTCCGCCAAGCTCTTTTATCTTTTTTTTAATGGCGTTTCGTCCGCCTGTGATAGTGGAAGCGTAATTAAGCTGATATTCGCAAACGCCCTTTTTCTCCTCAGATACGATAGTGGCTTCCGTTCCGTCGGATACGAAAGGCTCATATTCATCATAGCAAAGTCCTCTATGAGCCGCCATTGCAAGGGACGAATCCATCCACGTTCCGCCGCAATCCCATATTGACTCGTCAAATCCGCCGTTAGCATATGTAGAGAGGACAAGGCTCGGCACAGAAAACTGCACGTTTTGATTTTCAAGCCCCTTTTGAATAAGATTGCTCTCTGTGCAGGAAAGTGCCGCAAACGCCCAGCAAGTGCCTGTCTGGAACTGATTTTTGATAGTCGTCAGCGTATTCTTAGATCTGGGGTCATATTTCGCAGGCAGCGAAGCCGTTGCCTTCTGTGCATAAGCTGAAACCCCGTCGTCCGTATCGGCCAAATCTTCATCAGCGATCTCCGATTTTTCCAGACCTTCCTTTTCGTAGCCATAACCATTATCAGTAAAAATTATCCTGCCCATCTTGAATTTCGGGCTGTCATTATCTCCGCCATGCTCCATATCCGCAAAAGCTGCGCAAGGAAACTGCACTGACAATATCGCCGCCGTCAAAATGGCGGCACATTTATAGATCACCTTCATAAAGATCTCCTTTCTGCTTTTCTGTTATTTAGTTGCACAAAGTTTCTTTTGGTTACTATTTTAATGGTTACTTTTTTATCTTTTTCTCCCCACTGAGATAATATTTTTCTTAGTAAGCACAAGTAGCACAATGCCAAGCAAAAGTATCAGAGGCCAAGTAAGATACGGTCTTTTATCATTATCAATATCGGTCACGACCTTATCAGGTTCACCGTTTTTATCAGTGTTGTAATACACGTTCACTTTTTCGTTCTGACTCACATAATATGTGCCTGTGAAGATCTCTCTTGTGTACTCCTTGCCGCCAACATCAAAAGCGACAGTTATGTAATATGTTTCAGCTTTGTTGCTTGCCTTTTTGTTATGTCCCCAAGTTTTCAACTCATGGTCTATCCACTTCACATAGCCTGTGGTTTTCTCAGCACTTGACATGAAAACCCTGTTTGAAACATACTTGCTGAGATTATAGATAGTAGAGAAACCACCCATAAGAATAAAAACGATACTCAGAGCGATAAGCCCTGCATTTTGCTTTTTCATTTGATATACCCCCCTGAACAGAAATGTTGTGTTAATATGAATTTATTATATCATATGAGAACATGGAAAGTCAATAAGCCTATCCCATCTTTCCATAAGTCTTATGGACATATTTATTAGTACGGTTTTGATCGTTGAGGTAAGCCGCTATTTTCTTTCTGCTGTAAGGACTTTTTTTATAAGATCATGTTGAAACTTTATTTTCTTTATTTTTTGAACAATCATTGACTTTGTTACAAATCTGTGTTATACTAATCATAAACGAACGGTCGGTACGCATAAAAGGAGCGAAACAACATGAAAACAACTGAGCAACAGCACAATGAGCGGAAACGTGAACTAATGGAAAAGTGCTTCGAGTGCTATGCGGAAAACGGGCTCACAGGCACAGGAATTAAAGCACTAGCCGATGCGTGCGGATGCACGAAAGCAAATTTGTATTCGTATTTTAAAAACCTTGATGAACTGATCATTGAGTCAACAGCATACTGTATGGAAAAGGTAGAGGACGACTTTATGGAGATGGCACCCACCGACCCCGAGGATGTTGTCCGTTTTGTGAAGGAGGTCCCGTATTGGACAGCAAAAAAGCACGGAAAAAAATATCGCCTGATGTATCAGATATATACGCACCCGAAGTATATCGAGTACGGCAAGAAATTCTTTGAGGGCGTGAACGAACGCTATACCGAGTACGCCAAGCGGCTGGAGCCGAAGATCGGCATTCCCTATACGGTCATCACGCCGCTGATCTTTATATTCGTCCGCGCCTGCGTTCATTATGCGATGTTTGAGGATGAATATTATCTGAAAACCCAGATGGAGGTCTTAAAGCAGGGGGTCGCCCTGTTTGTGGATAAGTACAAAGCAAACCAAGCATAAGCCTATCGACCGCCGCTCATTTACGGCGTGGGCAGCGGTGCAAAGCTCCGCCGTGATAAACAATTCCGAACGGAGGAAAAAAGATGAAAACAGAAAAAAAACTACTCACAGGTACACTTTTGGCGCTTTGCACCGCTCTTTTGGTGCTTTGCAGCGTGCTTGCAATAGGATGGAGCAAGGCAGCAAAAACAGGCGACGCACTGCCGGAGGTACGAAACAACGGCACGGCGATTCAATGGAAATACAGCGACGAAGCCGACTGGCACGACCTTGTGGCGCTTACCGAGCTGCGGGGCGCTGCCGGAGAAAACGGAAAGAACGGCACAGACGGTAAAGACGGCTCTAATGGTGCCGACGGTAAGAACGGAATAAACGGTACAAACGGAAAAGACGGCATTAACGGAGTTGACGGTAAAGACGGAGCCGATGGGAAAAACGGCAAGGATGGAATTGACGGTGCCAATGGTAAAGACGGAGCCGACGGCAAAGACGGTATCAACGGCACTGACGGCATTAACGCCAAAAGCATAGAGGTGCAGCGAGCTGAAACCCACATACAGTGGCGTTACGAGGGCGATGAGTGGCAGGACCTTGTGGCGATAGCCGACATCACA
>OGHY01000282.1_pt1 | contig 31044 bp, 27 predicted proteins | sample 1571541 | NCBI WGS metagenome assembly OGHY01 (sample SAMEA2581943, study PRJEB24529) | metagenome | biome: Human gut stool | place: China | collected 2011
CACTTCTTCTTTCGTTATATTTTGATTCACCTAACTTTCTCTTTTTATTGCTTGAAGCTATCACAATCCTTACATCTTTAAGCCTGACCGGAACATATTTATATTTCAATTTTCCCGTATCCAGATATATTACATTGTCCTTACGTCCCATTATTATTGCAAACTGATCCATGATTCCGCAGTTCATGCCAATGAATTCATTTTCAGCAAACTGGCACAGCCTCGCCATCTCTATTTTATCCATACGGATATTATAAAGCTTTATAAGTGCATATAATGTAACCGCTTCTAAAGATGCCGATGAAGACAGTCCTGAACCATTGGGAAGATTGCCATATACGAGCATGTCAAATCCACTGCCGATTATAACATTCTTCTTCTGCAAAGCCCACACTATGCTCTTAGGATAATTAGCCCAGCCTGAGGATTTAAAATATTTTATATTGCTTATTCTTCCCTCAATAACTCCCATATGTTCAAAATTCATTGAATAATATCGTGTCCTGCTGCTTTCTGACTTTCTCATAACAATATATGTTCCCAAAGTAATTGCACACGGAAATACACAGCCACCATTATAATCCGTATGTTCACCTATAAGATTGACCCTTCCCGGAGCAAAGAATACACATACGCCTGCGCTGTCACCGTATACCTTTTCAAATTCTTTTATTAAACGTAATTTAATAACATCATTATTATCGTAATCATTAATTACATTATACTTTTCATTTATATTCATATTCACACTAATCTCCATTCCACCTGTCTCTTCTAATACCGTAAAAGTAAGTTACAAAGCGGCAAATAAAAATTCCCTCAGGTGTTTTTTCTCCCATAATGATATTTTCTTATTCAAAAGATTATTTGTTCTGCTCAATTATATATAATCTTGAACTGTAATCCTGATAATATCTTACATTTTCATCATATCCCGTACCACAATAATTCTGTTTAAGCCTTATGCCACAATTATTAAGAAATGCCCCGCTAACATTATAGTCCTCTGTCTCTGAATCCAGCCTGATATATTTTGCAATCGCATTATGTACAAACGAATCTTTTTTTACATGAAATGGAGCTATTGTATTTATGAGATCACCAAATTCTTTAATATTATATTTGAGCCTTCTGTTATAAAAATGGTATATCTTATCCTCACAAAGTCCTGTTGTCCTAAAAACGCTCTGTGGCATATCAGGTATTACCTTATCCTGTATCTGCATTGCAAATGCATAATCTTTATCAGGACTTACACACTCCCAGTTATATACCGTCCTTCCATATCTGTCAGGCTGTGCCATGCCGGTGCGGTAATGTCACGGTATTTTTTATAAAATGCTATCTGCTCTTTAACATCTGACAATTCATCAGCTGTCATATCTGACAGATTACATTCATAACCTGCATTTCCAAAAAATGCAATATTAAATCTGGTATCAAGTGGCACACTGCGTAATGTCTGATGATTAGGACAGCCTGATATATGATTACTCATTACCGATAACGGATAGCCATAACTTAATCCGTCCTGAATAACTGCCCTGCACCATCCATCCGTATTATCACTTACCCATATCTGTGGGAAATAACATAACATTCCAAGGTCGAATCTTCCGCCTCCTGCCGCACATCCCTCAAATAATATATCAGGGAATGCTTTTGTAAGCCGGTCAAGTACATTATACAGACCAAGAATATATCTGTGACAGAATTCCTGCTGGTTTATAATAGAAGAACTGCAGGTGTCTGAAAAAATTCTGTTCATATCCCATTTTACATATGATATATCAGCAGAGCTAAATACATCTGTCATACTTTTAACAATGTAATCCCTTACCTCCGGCATAGTCAGATTGAGAAACATCTGATTCCGCCCCTTTGAGTGAGAATGTCCAGGTATCTTAACTGCCCATTCAGGATGATTTCTGTAACAGTCACTATCCTCACTTACCATTTCAGGCTCTACCCATATACCAAACTTCATGCCTTTTTCTTTAAGCTTATCTGCAAGCCGTGACAATCCATGCGGCAGCTTATTAGTATTACAATACCAGTCGCCAAGCGAACAGTCATCACTATCTCTTTTTCCAAACCAGCCATCATCCAGCACAAATAATTCTATTCCAATATCTCTGGCTTTCCCTGCCAGTTTTAAAAGCCTGTTCTCATTATATTTAAAGTAAAACGACTCCCAACTGTTAATAAGCACAGGTCTTGATTTATTCTTATATTTTCCACGCACAATATGATTATTCACAAATCTGTGCATATTATAACTCATGCCATTAAAGCCCATGCATGAATATGTCAATACTGCCTCAGGACTTTGAAAACATTCTCCGGCTTTAATATCGTAACTAAAATTATCCGGATTAATACCACACATCAGTCTTATATTCCCAAATGCTCCTGTTTGGGCACATTCATAATGATTGCCGCTATATATAAGATTCATGCCATAGACTTTACCGGAATTTTGCGTTGCCTGTGACGATGCAAGCATGACAAACGGATTATTTCTGCTGCCGGAATTCCCCATAATTGAACTGTTTACTATTTTCCCCGGTATACACTTTGTCTTATTAAGTGACATTTCCCTTGCCCACGCACCTGTAAAATTATAGAAATCATAATCCGAATCATACATATCAAGCTGACTGCTCATAAGTCTTTCAAGCCTGATATTTTCAGCTTCATTGTTAATAATCCTTGATGATCTTGTTATACAGTCACATTCATAAAATACTGTATACACAAGCTCCATAATTATATTATAGTATCTCTCTTTCAGCCTTATTGTAAGCTGTTTTGCTTCATTTTGTACAGCATAAGCACACGCCAGTCCATTAAGCTTATCCTTTCCTTTTTTTATCTCATAAGAATCATATATAAAATCTGATGTATAATTACCATCAATATTCTTCATTAATACAAATGGCTCACGTATATCTCCCTTTCCATAAGAAGAATATTCAAGATTGATATTTTCAAGTGTAACATGACCGGCTTCATCTGAATAACTTATAAGATTGCCGGCAGGATATACACATTTATCAGAAGCTGCCTTTACTTCTTCCTGTGTAAAATCCACACTGCTGCCATAATACAGATGTTCTAACTGTCCCGTATCCATTATTCTGAATGTATATGTCGTATTTTTTGTATCCAGCACAAATACCCCATTATCATATCTAATCATATATCTACTCCAATTCTTATTAAATCATTTTTGTCTGTCTGTAAGTACCTGTGAGATTTCATTCATTTTATTCTCATCAAGAATATATTTCTTCATAAAAATTACTGCAGCCACAACAAGTCCTCCGATAGGTATCACAGTCATAACGAATCTGAGTCCGATAACTGCTGACAGGTTCTGGTCTGCCGCAGTCATTCCGTTACCGGTCTTAAGTCCTATTACACTGATTGCAATACCTGGAAGGAGTGCTGCAAAACCCGATGCTAACTTAACCACAAATGTCTGCATGGAAAATATTACACTCTCATCCCTGCGGTTATTTTTCATCTGTCCATATTCAATGGTATCTGATAAAAATATCGTCGTAAGCACATTTAAAAGACCACTTCCTGCAAATATCATAAACGCAGGAACCAGTAATAATAACCAGCTTGACGGATTTATTGAAACATTGATAATTCCTGAAAATGTAACTGCAAGAAGTAATGCATATCCGGCAATTTCTGCTATTATTGCAAATCTGAATACACCTTTCTTTTCCATTTTCTTTCTAAATAGTGGAAATAACATCATAGCAATAATCTGTGATGCCCCGCCAAATGCTGAAAACAGGCTGTACGCACCTTCACCGTCGCCAATATCATATGTAAAAAAATATATTACAAGATTGCTTGTAAGATATAATGATGTATTAATAAGTATAATTGCAATTACAACTATTATAGCCTGGTCATTAGACAAAAGAGATTTAAACATTTCCTTTATTCCGTGGCTTTCCACACTTTCTTCATTCTTTTCCTTTACGTTAAGGCAGCATATAACCTCTGATACCACAAATATCACTGCCACTGCTAAAGCCCAGTATTTAAAGCCTATGCGATAATCTGCCATTGCCGAACCTCCACCGAGTAATGGAACTACAACCATGGTAAGAACTGTTGGAACAGCACTTCCTATACCGGCACACGACCTCGCCATTGATGATATATTCTCTCTTTCTTTACCGGGTCTTGTTATTGCCGGAATAAATGACCAGTATGGAATATCCATAAATGTGTAAGTTACCCCCCACAATATATAAAACATTGCAAGCCATGTACGGCTCACCACATCCGTTGCACTTTCAGGTACTGCAAATAACGCATATAATACAAATGCATTAAGCACTGTTCCTGCCATAATCCACGGTCTGAACCTTCCAAAACGGCTCTTTGTCCTGGCCACTATTATTCCCATAAACGGGTCATTAAAAGCATCAAATACTCTCGCCGCCATAAGCACTGCTCCTACAAATACTGATGACACCCCTATCACCGATTCGTAGTAAAATAATATATATGTAGTTACAAGCATATATACAAAATCTTTTCCAAACGCCCCAATACCATAAGATATTTTTTCCTTTAAAGTAAGCTTCATACACAATTCTCCTTATCCATTATCAAATTATTCCCTTTTTATTCTTCATAGCCAGCTTAACCACCTCATAAGCTCCGTTATATATTCCCTGTTTATTATTACTCTTTATATTGTTACACATTTCACAATATATATTTCTGTCTTTAATCATCATTCTTATCATCTGTAATGTCTGTCTTATATCTGTACATTCATATGTTCCATCACCTATCTCTGCCGAATGGATTGCTCCCCACTTTTCATGTCCTCCGACTCTTTTTATAAACAGCTTAGGCACCGGATAAAATGCCAGCTCGCTCGGCTTTGTTACAAGTACATCACAGCTTCTCATTAAAAGATTAGTACAATATACCGCTTCAAATATATTTTCATGGTAAAACGCATGTATTCCGCTTACATCTCCTGTAAGTGCTTCATTTGCAAAGTTCTTTGTATCATCCCATCTGTCAAAATGCAATACCGCTTCTTTATTAAGTTCCGAAACATTTCCTGTAAGCTCGTCCCATGCCTCCTTATAATCACCTACATTAATATACAGTGCTGCCTTTCCTGCCTTTATATATGGCATAAGAAAGCTTATAATTGCTGAGAATATTTCTCTTTGTGCTCCTGCACCGCCTATTGTAAGTAAGAATCTTACCGGTCTTTTCTTTTTTGCCCTCATAATCCTTGCAGCACAGTCATTATCTATATTAGAAACAAGCTCATGGTCAATATAATGACCTGTATACATGATTGAGTCTGCCGGCATAGGCTTAAGTATTCTCCTGCCATCCATGCCATTAAGCATTCTGTACCCTAATAGTGAAGAATGTGTCTGTACTGTATGTATGCTTCCCTCCGCAAGATGGAGTGCCATAGGCCAGTTATCAGGAATTGCATTGACAACCCTTTCCATACCTGCGTGGACTGCTGCCTGTGCCGGCCACACATGTGTTGCAACTACTGGAATATCCTTTGGAATATTTTTAAATATACCTGTCATTAATTCAGAATTTTTCTGATCTGTGGAATTATATGTAATCTTTTTAAAGCCCTCGTAATTGACCGGTTCCCATACAAATCTGTTAAACAGCTTACTTTTTTGCGATATTCTCGAGCCAAGGGAATACAAATCATTCTGTGCATTAATAACCTTGCCGCCCGTTGTATCTTTAAATGAATTGAGGTCTAACCAGTATGGCTTATATCCTAGTGCATTAGCGGCTGAAGCTATTGCCATTGATATTCTGTAATGTCCGAAGCCCATTCTTATATTCCCGACAATCACTCCCTTTTCGTGGTCAAATTCATCATTACAGTTATAATTTTCTGTATCTTTTTCTAATACTTTTTTCTCTTTAATCTTATTATCAGCCAGTCTTGCTGCTGCTATCTTAGCCGGTGTCTTACCATAGGCAGAACTCTCCCCGGCAATAATAATATTATGTACACCAAGAATATCTCCAATATACTCATTATCTATAACTGCAAGATTATAATCATTCTGTGAATCATCACCGAATTTCTTAATAAATCTTGCTTTTGAACAATCAGCTTTAGCCACCGTATAATGACTCATTTTATTGCCAAATATTACTGATGACTTATCTTTAATCTTACGGTTAATGTTATTATTCTTTTTAACTGCACATTTAATTTTATTACCAGATTTATTTGCTTTTTTCATATTGACCTCCATTACTTTTTATTACTTTTCATGCAATAACCCTTAAAAATAAATACAAAGTTATTTCAAACTATTCCATTAATCATTATATCTACCATATCTTTAAGTGCCTCCCCATAAGCCGTTCCTGTCTTTGACAATATATCATCTCCCAGAAACTTCATTATTCCTGCCTCAAAGAGTCCTTTAAATACTTCGATGTTAAATGGTCTGTACACCCCCTTATCAACTGCCTCATTCATAAGCTCAATAGTTATATCCCAGCCCGTATTGACATGCTCAATTATTTTGTTAAATATATCCTCATAGTTTTCTCTTAAAGTATATACTTTGGTAAAATCAATAGTTCTGAATCTGTCAGGCATAACTATTAATATTTTTTTGATTTTTTCTGTAAGCTCAATTGAATTGTCCTGATATAACTTCTGTTCACTTTCTTTAATTGCAGCAAATCCATATTCTACCGTCTGTTCCATAAGGTCATGCTTATCTTTAAATACTGTATATATTGTCTTTTTACTGATTCCCAACCTTTTTGCGATACTCTCCATTGTAAATTTAATCCCTTTTTCATTAAATTCATCAAGAGCCGCTTCTATAATATCTATCTTTAATCTTTCCATTGTATCAATTCCTATTATAAATATTCGTGTAAAAAAATGCTGATGTGATTATTTTCAAAAGCTGATATTTTGTTTTGCTTTTCACAGACATTAGAAAATTCCATCAGAATGTTGATTAGTATGCTGTTACTTTAGTTGTCGGAAACCGGATTTATCTTTTCAGTTTCCTTGTATTAAAATATAACACACATTATGTATATTTTCAATAAAAATACAATCAATAATGCGTGTTTTTTATATATTTTATCATTTATTAATACATACTGCCTGTTATTTAATAAGCCATTTATTCAATTAAGTCCCAGACAGCTTCATAATATCACCGGCAATTTTTTCAAATGTCATTGACTTTGCTTTTTTATATGCATTTTGTGATATAAGCTTCCAATCAGCTCTTTCATTATTAATATCAGAAACCAGCTTTTTTATGCTTTTCTTATCCGTTATATCATAACACAGATAATCCGAACCTTTTTCAAAATATCTGTCCATAAGACTGTTAGAATCAGATATTGAAACTGCTCCATTTATCATGGAATTGACAACTCTGTCATGTATCCCTGCCTTAAATAATGGCATTATATTTAAAACATATCTATAATTGTGCATTAAATACAGACTTTGTACATATGACACCTGTGGAATTATCTTAACATTTTCATATTGCGATAATGAACTTTCATCATATTTTTCACCACATATTACGAGCTTCGCTCCTGCTCTTGCAAATTCTTCAAGCACATTTTGTCTTGTAACTGCCCTCATATAGATATCTGCCATAAAATACATTGTATTGTTTACACCATTATTTACCGCTTGTTTCTGTAATACATATTTCCTGACAGCACTCTCATAAGTTAGCTCAGGATTATTTTGCATAATATTTATAACAGCTTTTATACCATTTTTCATATTATCCGGCATAGCCTCTATAATCTCATAATAACCCACAGGGTCAAGATATGTTCCCGGAAATAATATTGCATTTTTTCTATGGTCTATAATACCTTTAGAATATATTCCCTTATCAGATATTCCCATATTCTCCATAAGGCCGTTAATATTATCAGCCTCAATTGCTCCAAGCGGCTCAACAAGAATATTTTTTATATGCGGATAAAATTGTCTTATATATTCTGCATGATTTTCATCGATGCATATTACATTATAGTTCTTAAGCTTATGGGCTAAAAACTTATGATGATATACAGGATGGTCAACAATGTAATTATAGAAAGGTCCATTAATTGAATCCAAAAAATACATTTCTTTTCCATCATTATTATCTATGATAAGATCCGGCAGTTTTGAATTAAAATCAATAACAGCATCGTAATTTTCCCCTTTAAGCTCTTCAAGTTCCTGAATATTACCATGCTTTGTTATGTCAAATATATCAACAACAGCACCTGCCCTCTTAAAACCATATGCAAGCATATCAGCAAACAGCCTTGTCGAATTATATGCAATTCCTTCCATTTTAAAAATTAATACATGCATATTTCACCCTTTATTATAGATATATTGTATCATTCCCGGTCCCAGTACATCAGTTGGTCTTGCAATAAATCCATGCTTTTCATAAAATATTTCCCTGCCCTTGGCACACATAAGGCATAACATCATCCTTGAATTATTTATTGTTATGGAATTAACATACTCTATCAATTTCTCAATTAACATACTCCCAATATGTTTTCCCTGATATTCAGGAATTATTATCAAATCCTGTATATAACTTATTACAGCTCCATCACCGACAATTCTGCCCATTCCTATAGGCTGTCCGTCATTATACACTGTTATTATCTTAAGACTGTTATTAAGTGCCATCTGTGCCTGCAGCCTGTTAAGTTCTATCCAATGCACCTTGCTTCTTAACTCCAGATATGTATTTACATCTTTATTATCTTCAACAAAAGTCAACATTTTCTCTTCCTCCATATCGTTTACCAACAAAGTATACACTCTTTTATTATAATTGTCTATTTGAGAAAGTTTCTTATCCTTAAAAATACTATATTACAATTATATATTTTTATAATATGATAAATATCATTATATTCCCCAATATAATGATAATCTCATATAAATTCAATAATGTAATCCACCATTTATATATTTTGAAACATACAGTAAAATATGCTATAATATTAATGATTTATACGGCAGTACGTTCAATTTCCTTAGCTGTACCAAAAATAAAACTACTGCCGTGATAACTCTAGAAACTCTTAACGTATGTTTCTTACAGTTATACTAATAGTTTTTAAGAAAAGGAGTTTGAAAATGATTACTGTAGCTAAAGATGGTACTGGTGATTTTACATCTGTAAATGAAGCCATAAAAAGTATCCCTGATGGAAATGAAACAATATTTATTAAAAACGGAATTTACAGGGAACGTGTCGAAATAACTGTTGATAACATTACACTTATTGGTGAAAACAACAAAGAAACTGTAATAACAGAAGGCTTCTACGCTCTCATGCCTATGCCTGACGGAAGCCGGAGGGGAACATTCCGTTCATATACATTTCTAGTACATGCTGATAATTTTAGTGCCTATAATATTACCTTTGAAAATTCGTCCGGCTTCGGAAAGGACGTAGGACAGGCAATAGCCGTATATGCCGAAGGTGATCATATTATATTCAAAAACTGCCGTATGCTCGGTCATCAGGATACACTATTTACCGGTCCCCTTCCTCTTAAAGAAATACAACCCGGCGGCTTTACAGGACCGACGCAATTCTGTGAAAGAATCCCCGGACGCCAGTTATATGAAGATTGCTATATATGTGGAGAAATTGACTTTATATTTGGAAGTGCTACGGCTTATTTTAAGAATTGTGAATTATATGCCCTTAACAGAAATGAAAAGATTAACTCTTTCTATACCGCACCTTCTACATATGAGGGCGAAAAGTTCGGATATGTATTTGAACATTGTAATTTCACAGGAAACTGCCCTGACAGAACTGTAATGCTTACACGTCCGTGGAGAATATACTCAAAAGTAGTATTTTTAAATTGCAGCTACTCAGGACAGATTACAGAAACAGCTTTCCATGACTGGAACAAACCTGAATCACATAAGACCTGTTATTATGCTGAATACAAATGCAGCGGTGACGGTTATGTGCCTGATAAACGCCCTGATTATGTACACCAGCTTACAGATGAAGAAGCAAAAGCATATACAAGACATAATGTAATCGGCTTTTAAGCCACATCCGGTTTATAACTTAATAAGTTTATAATTTGATAATTAATAAGAGGGACTATCCTGCTAAGAAAAGTTATAATAAAGATTAATTAATATTATCAATCTTTTATATAATAACATTTTCTTAACAGGACAGTCCCTTTTAATTAATTTTTGGCATAATCTCAAATTAATAATCACTTCAAATTAATATTTCCAAGTGAAACACTGTTACTAAACACTTCAAGATTCATTGATGTGATATTATCAGCTAATGAATCGGTCACCTGAAATAATGCAACCGCTGTATATCCTGAACCAGACGGAATACTTACCTTACTAAGTGCAGAAATATCATTCTTTAAAATTGATGTGAGCTGTTTAATGGTTGTCCCATTAACATTCAATGCAAAATTAATTCCACTTGAACCAGTATTAGCTTCTATAGTATCCCCTGTATTATTAGTAATGGTAAATTCAACTGCAATTACTTTGCAGCCTTCACTTGCCGGTACACATATTGCAAATTCATCTGTAGGATATCTCTCGCCTACAACATATGTAGAATATGCTAAATCCGCATTACGAAGCTCCATTGCTTTCTTCATATCTGTAATAACATCCCCTGAAGCTGCCACTTTACCTTGCTTAGATGAAGCTGTCTGCTGTGTAGTCTGAGACTGTGCTGCCGGCTGGGAAATTACGGTTGAAGCCTGTGTACTTCCAACCGTATTATTGGTTGCTGCACTGTTGTTTATACTTCCTTTTGAATTATATGTATTCTTAGCAATATCAAGTTTCTGATAGTTCCATTCATTATCATATGAATGCTTAAGCATTACACCCGCAACATATTCTGCAATTAAATCATTCTGTTCTTCTGTAAGTGTAACTTTATCTCCACATCCCGTAGCTGTTATAGCGATTGCAGCCCCAAGACAAATAGCTAATATTTTCTTCATAACAACCCTCCCTATATTAGGCATATCTATATTATACCACAGATTTGGCGTCCAGGTCAAACCAGAATTCTACTCCATTGTCTAAATTACGCACTCCATATTCTTTGCCATATGAATCCATTATTGCTTTTACAATTGACAATCCTATTCCATTGCCACCGTATTCCCTTGTTCTTGCCTTATCAACTTTATAGAATTTACCCCAGATATTATTTATGTCCTCTTCTGGGATATTCTTTCCTGTATTAAATACACTTACACGGATATTATCACCATTTTTCTTTACATTTACCTCAATTCTCTTTTCAAAATCACAATGATTAATTGCATTAGATATATAGTTAGTTATAACTTCCTCTATCTTATACTCATCCGACCATACATCTATATGTTCATCCGCCTGATTAAATATAATCTTTATCCCTTTTTGTCCTGCTCTTAATTCATTGGCATTAACTACCGAAGATACCAGCTCTATTATATCGAATCTTTCCATAACAAGCTCTTCATCCCCAAATTCAATCTGGTTAAGAGTAAGAAGCTTTTTAACCATCATATTCATCTTATTAGCTTCATCCATTATTACACTGCAATAAAAATCCATGCTTTCAGGATCGTCAGTTATTCCTTCTTTAAGTCCTTCTGCATATCCCTGAATCAAGGCAATAGGCGTCTTTAATTCATGTGATACATTGGATAAGAACTCTGTTCTCATCTGGTCAATTTTAACTTTTTTATCTATGTCTCTTTGTAATTCAAGATTCGCTGATTTTAACTGTGCAATATTCTGTTCCAGCCTGCTTGACATATAATTCATGCTCTCGCCAAGAATACCTATCTCACCTTTATCATTTCCTTCATAACGTGCATCAAAATCCATTGCAGCCATTTTCTTAGCCAGCTCTGAAAGCTGCATAATAGGCTTCGTAAAATATGATGAGAATATATAAGCGACAACTATGCCTATTAGTGTTATAGCTATTCCTATATATGTAATAAACTAGTTAAATATAGTTACATTATCCTTAATTCCCTGAATTGCCAGTCTTAACATTATGGAATCACCGCAGTCAAGAGTACCCCATAATTCATAGTAATAATCACCAAGACGGGTATCATATATCTTTTGTAACGTATACTTATCGGTCTTAAGAATAATCTCTCTTGTTTCTCCAATACCGCTTCCTGACATATTAATCATATAAGGATCCTTTAAATTATCTGATGATATATCTGAATCCGTGTTATCAGTATCGGTACTGCTGTTATTATTATCACCTGACATATCATCCATATTCATATCAGATGGTCTGTTCTTATCTATACCATTTTTACCACCCTTATTCTTACTATCCGGTGCCGGCTGGGCTGATGAATCCTGTGATGACTGCTGCTGTTGGCTGTCCTGCTGGAAAATATCATTATTAAAGATACTCATTCTTAATCTGTTTATCATCTCATCTTCGACATTACTGCTTACATATACAGTAGTCCAGTCACTACTAACAACTATAACAGACATAGCAGTACTGTTAGTAAGCTGTTCCAGACTATCATTCATCTGATTGTCTGGAATATCTCCTGCTGAATAATTATTAAGAATATCATTAATACAGTCATAATTAGACAACATCAGTTTTCTTTTTCCATCAAAATAGAACTGTTCAGAAAATGCATTATTAATAAATACTACTAATACTATTAAACTTACAATAATTGCTGTAAGAAGTAATGTAAATTTAACTCTTATAGAATGTCTTCCCATTATTTAAACCTGCCTGTCATATTCAAGATTCGCTCACAAATCCTGCTGTGAGCTGCCGGTCAGCTCTGCTGACATTTTCATATCAGTGGCTCTGCAATCCTCGCAAAGCATATATCCCAGTCGCAGATTGAACCTCGACTAAGCTATATATATTACTATTCTTCTGTTTTTCAGGTATGTATTATCATAGCTAAATGCCTATACCTGTACAACAAAAATTATATCATCTTTCTAGACCTCAAACTTATATCCCATTCCCCATATAGTTTTGATATAATCTCCCTTATCACCCATTTTCTTTCTGAGCTTCTTTACATGTGTATCAATTGTTCTTGCATCTCCAAAATAATCATAATTCCATACATTATTAAGAATCTTTTCCCTTGATAATGCAATCCCCTTATTATCTATAAAATATGATAAAAGTTCAAATTCTTTATAGCTTAATTCAATCTCCTTTCCATCAATCCTTACTATATGTGCTGCCTTATCAATCTCTATTCCACCTATATCAATACATTCATTACTATCAACCATATATGCTCTCCTTATAAGAGCATCAACCCTTGCAGTCAATATCTTAGGACTGAACGGCTTGCTTATATATTCATCTGCACCACAGTCAAACCCCTGTAATTCATCACGTTCTTCACTTTTAGCAGTAAGCATAATAATAGGTACTTTTGAATTCTTTCTTATCTCACGGCATACCTCCCAGCCATCCATCTTAGGCATCATCACATCAAGTATTACAAGTGCAATATTCTTATCTGCATAAAATTTATCTATCGCTTCTTCTCCATCTCCTGCTTCTATAACTTCATAATTCTTTCTTGACAGGAAATCATTAACAAGCTTTCTCATTCTGCTTTCATCATCAACCATTAAAACTTTTAATTTATCCATTGTAACCCTCCATTCAATACACTTAATCTTATTACAGTTTATTTCTGCAATATAAAACCATAAGTTTATAAATTACCAAATCATATCCATATATTACCTTACAGTTATGTTTAATTTGTGAAATAATATATGTTTTTTCTATGTCTTAACCCTGTTATTTTCCCTGTATCTGCGCCTCTCTTGCCTTAAGAGATGCTTCCTCTGACTGTAGCTGTTCCTGCCAGGCTGAATATTTATCCTGTAGTTTGGTTTCATAATTGATTATATTCGGATTTTTACTTGTCAGAGTAATTATAATCATTGCAATAATTACAACAACCAGCGCCAGATTTATAATAACGGAGGTCGTAAATCTGCTTTTATACATGTTACGTTCTCTTTTTAATATTCTTATCTCACTCTGATTTTCAATAATCTCTCTCTTACCTTCAAGCACACTCTGCACATCATTATTAATTGGAATCGGACGTATTCTATTATTAGGAATCTCTTTACATATATATAGAAACTGCTGCAATTCCTTAAGATAATTCAACCCGACCATTGTGCTAAAGAGTTTTTTATCAATTATAGAATTATATAATGCATAGACCTGCCTTGCATCCTTAGTATTAATCTTTGATGACATTTTATTAATTGCCTGAAACTCCTCTTTGGCAGCATCTGCTGCCTTCTTATCAGTAAGTGTATATCCACCGACCGTATACTGCTTCTCTTCCTGTCCACTGGTTCTGTTATCTGCCATAAAACCCTCCATTTCTGTATATAACCATCTCAAAAAATATTTTAAATATAACTTATTTTTACCTTCTGATACATATCTATATTTACTATACAAGCGGTAAATACCTTTTGTCCCTTATATTATATTTATTTTAACACATATTAATATTAATACAATCATACAATAATCACATAAGAGGCTTTAATGTTACTGTGTACCTCCGTATAACTTACAGTAATATTATATGCCGTCAGAAAGTGGTGATTATTGTGAAAAAAAAGACATTTATGTCATCTGACAATCTTCCATTAAAATGTCTGATATTAATTGCATTTATAGGAATTATTATATTTCCACAAACCGCCTTTACAGGTGCAATAACCGGTATAAAACTATGGGGCGCTACCATTTTCCCTGCTTTATTTCCGGCATTTATTATTACCGGCTGCATAATCAGATTATTCCCTATGAATTCAGGTCTTTCATATATATACATTATACTATCCGGCTTATTATGCGGATATCCCTTAGGTGCATATCTGTGTGGTACATATCACTCCGAACACCCTGATGAAAACATAAGCAGCCGGCTTGCCGCATTTTGTAATATATCAAGTCCATCATTTGTAATTAATTATATAGTAAATCAGATATTATATGAAAAAATTGAATTATGGAAAATATTACTATGTATATATACTCCCGTTATTGAATGTCTGGTAATTATTATGTTTATCCATCATAAGGATATATTTTGTGGCATTAATAAAAATATTACAACAAAAAAACAGATGCCGTTTAGAATATCAGATATAATTGACAGTTCCATTACCGATGCCGTCAACAATATGCTTAAACTGGCAGGATATATAATTATATTTTCATGTCTTTCACAATATATTATGCTTCTGCCTATAAATAATCCTGTAATAAGCACAATTCTTTGTTCCATTACCGAAATAACCAATGGAATATTTCTATGCAGCCGTCTTAATATTGATACAACTTATATATGTATTATAATTACAGCCGTAAATGCCTTTGGTGGAATATCAACACTTATGCAGACTGCCGGAATAACCAGACAGAATAACATTAATATTAAATCTTATCTATATGGAAAAATAATACTTACAATCGTAAGTATCGTAAATGCCATGATTATCTTGCTGCATTAATTAAAAAAGCGAGTTATTACAATTATAAATACTGATTATAATATCTGCAAAAGTCAGATACGACTAATCATTATTATATAAAATGTAATATACTCGCATATTCAATAAAATCATAAATTATTTAAGTTAGTTATTCTCATCGTTATCATCGTAGCCTGAAATATCATCCTGATGATTATCATACTGTGGTATATCCAGCGGTTCACTTTCCTGTACTTCATCAGATGTCTGATTCATATTCTGTTCTTCCTCCTGAGGGTTATCCGCCTTTAACTCATTACGATTATTATTTACCACATTCAGAATACTTTCAAGCCCTGACATAAGAGAATTATATTTATTTCTGTTATCCTTAATTGAATGTTCTATTATATATTGGAGCTTCTCAAGCATATCATCTGTATATTGTATCGCTCCCATTCTTATCTCGTTGGCATCATTTGTAGCAGAATCAAGAATATGCTGCGCCTGCATAGTTGCCTCATCAATCATCTTATTGGCTTTCTGATATGCCTGCTGCATAATCTCATGCTGGTCAATAAGTTCTGATGTATGAATCTGTGCCTGATTAATAATCTCATCTGCTTTTTCCTTAGCATCTTCAATAATTGCATCTGTATTATTTAATATTCTCTGATATTTTTTAACTTCTTCCGGTGTCCTTAATCTCAATTCCGATAAGAGGTCTTCCATCTTTTCTTTGTCAACCGCAATCTTGGTAGTTGAAAATCTAATATATTTACAATCATCAATATACGCTTCAATATCACTAATTATCTGCTCTATTCTACTCATATTCTCTTCTTATCCCCTTTTGCTGCTTATTATCAGTCTTTATGAATATTGTATCTTTCATATACCCTGTCAATTATCTGGGCAGGAACAAATTTACTTATATCTCCACCGTACATTGCCATCTCTTTTACGATGCTGGAGCTAAGATACGCATATTTAAGACTTGTATTTAAAAAAATGGTATCCACATCAGGATTAGCAACTCTGTTAGTCTGTGACATGGCAAGCTCATATTCAAAATCAGTAACGGCACGAAGTCCTCTTATTATTACCTGGACATTCTGTTCTCTTGCAAAATCAACCAAAAGTCCGCTAAAGCTCTTTACTTCTACATTCCCTAATTCTCTAGTCACTTCCCTTAACATATTAACACGTTCATCTACTGAAAACAATGGAGTTTTAGTAGTATTATTAAGTACTCCTACAATCAGATGGTCAGCCAGACACGATGAACGCTGTATAATATCCAGATGTCCCAGTGTAACCGGATCAAAACTGCCCGGATATATCGCTGTCTTCAACTTCTTTCTCCTTTCAATGCAATCTGTTATTCATTAAGATTAAGAAAAAGATGTTTATTAGTCTTATAATTCTTAGTCTTGTATACTGTATACCCTAAATCCTCAATGTATGACATATCAGCCTCAAGTGATTCCTCAATTATAATAATTGTATATTTGTCAATTATTCCCGAATTATTAAGGGCTGCCAGAACATCTCTTTCAAAGTCATTATTATATGGTGGATCCATATATACTATATCAAACACTTCTTGACCTGCAAGTCTGTTTATCGCAGATAATACATCCTGTTCCATAACAATGGCATCTTCTTCAAGATGTGTGAACTTGAGATTCTGTTTTATATATGCACATGCCGCTTTATTATTTTCAACAAGTACTGCTTCTTTTGCACCTCTGCTTAAAGCCTCAATTCCAATTGCACCACTTCCAGAATACAGATCAAGGAAACGACAGCCATATATATCAGTCTGAAGAATATTAAACAATGTCTCCTTAATCTTATCTGTAGTAGGTCTTGTATCCAATCCTTCAAGTGTCTTTAGCGGCAGGCTTTTGGCCTTTCCTGCTATTACTCTCATAATAATCTCCATTCCGCAGGCATTTTCTAATGCCAGAGGAATCGCAGGCCAGATATCCAATCCAGCTTTGCGATAACAGCTACTTTGTGATGCCTGCAGCACTAATAGCCCGTTCATTTATGAACTTGTAAAAAATAATCGCATATGCATTATTTTTCACACTACTTAATCCTCTGCTTTAATAATCTTAAAAATTATTCTTTCCATTCAATGTTATTATTGCCTTCAATCTTTTTATCTCTCAACATCAGCTCTCTTACAGCATCTGCCGGTGATTTATCATAAAATAAGACATCATTAACCTGTTCAACTATAGGCATCTCAACATTATATTTTTTGGCAAGCTGTAATGCTGCCTTTGCAGAAAATACACCCTCAACAACCATCTGCACTTCTTTCATTGCCTCATCCTTTGTATATCCCTTGCCTATAAGGATACCGGCTCGTCTGTTACGGCTGTGCATGCTTGCACATGTAACAATAAGATCTCCAATTCCTGAAAGTCCTGTAAAAGTTATGGCATCAGCTCCCATAGCAATACCAAGTCTTGCAATCTCAGCAATTCCTCTTGTAATAAGTGCAGCCTTAGTATTATCTCCATAGCCAAGACCATCCGCAATACCTGCTGCAAGTGCAATGACATTTTTTAAAGCACCACCTATACATATTCCGAGCATATCCGGACTCGTATATACCCGGAACACATCACTCATAAAAATATTCTGGAGATACTCTGCATCTTTCTTTTTATGAGTTCCAATAACACAGGTTGTCGGAATTCCACGTCCGACCTCTTCGGCATGACTCGGTCCTGAAAGCACCGCTACTGTCACATTTGGTATCTCCTCTTCTATAATCTGACACAGTGTAAGAAGTGAATCCTCTTCAATACCTTTACCAACATTAACTATGTACTGACCTTTCTTTACAAATGGAGCAATTATCTTAGATGTAGACCTTGTATAAGGTGATGCAACTGCCATTACTATCACATCTGCTGTTGTAACTGCATATTCTGTATCTGCAGTAAATTCTATTGTCTCAGGTATCTTAACACCCGGAAGACATTTTTTATTTTCCCTGGTCACTTTTAATTCCTCTATTTCCTCTGGAAATACAGACCAGACCTTAACTCCATGTCCATTATTATTAAGTAATATTGCAAGTCCCAGTCCCCAGCTTCCTGCTCCAATAATACTAACCTTAGCCATAATTCCTCCTGATTTTATAATTAGTTATTTTTGTGCTGACCAATCTTTCTTTCTGTTCCATTTATTAATCGTTGTATATTGCCATGATGTCTTATAAATGCAAGTGCCGTGATAATAAATGTAATTACAAGTCCTTCATACAGGCTGCTTCCTGTGAGTGGAAGCCATCCACATATGCCATAGATTACCATTTCCACAAAAAACAGACCGATAAATACAAGTGAACCCAATGAAACATATTTAGAAATATAAGTTACCCCTGCAAATGTAAGTAATCCTAATACTGAAAGAACCCAGCAGTTTTTTGGAAACAGCAGCAATGAAAGAACTACTCCCGAAGAGGCTGCAATTCCCTTTCCGCCCTTAAACTTAAGATAAAAAGGAAAATTATGTCCAAGCACTACTCCAAGACCGCTGTACAAGAACAGAAGCATCTCATAATCACTGTTCTTACCGAATATAAAATGTACAATAACGGCTGCAAGCACAGCTTTTAATGCATCTACAAAATATGTTATAATTCCTGCTTTCTTACCTAATGTTCTCATAACATTAGTCGTTCCTGCATTACCGCTTCCATAATTTCTTATATCAATATGGTTAAACTTACCATACCAGTAGCCTGTCTGTAAAATAGTGCCAACCATATATCCGATTACAAGGCACAATATACGTTCTGTCATCAGAATATTCCTCCAAATATCTTAATTAAATTCCCTTACTGTACATTTTAACTATTTTTCTTTACGTTCTCTATTAATAAATCTTATAGAAGTACCTCTAAAGCCAAATGACTCTCTTATCTTATTTTCAATATATCTGGTATATGAAAAATGTGTAAGCTTCTTATCATTAACAAACATAACAAATGTAGGTGGCTTAACTGCGACCTGTGTCATGTAATATATACGAAGTCTCTTACCCTTATCTGATGGTGGCTGCTGCATGGCAACCGCTTCTGTAAGAATTTCATTTAACACACCCGTTGGCACTCTTAAATTCTGACTTTCTATGATTGTATCAATAAGCTCATAGAGTTTATTAAGTCTTTGCCCTGTCTTAGCTGAAATAAATAAAATCTCTGCATATGACATAAATGAAAGTGTCTGTCTTATCTTATTCGTATGCTCATAAATGGTCTTATCATTCTTTTCAATAGCATCCCATTTATTAACCGCAATTATGATACCCTTGCCTCTCTCGTGTGCAATACCTGCAATCTTGGCATCCTGTTCTGTAACACCTTCTGTAGCATCAATTACAATTACAACAATATCAGCACGTTCTACTGCTGCAACTGTTCTAATTATACTATATCTTTCAATCTCTTCCTTTATCTTATTCTTACGTCTAAGACCTGCTGTATCAATAAATACATATTCTTTCTTATTATATACAACCGGTGTATCAATTGCATCTCGTGTTGTTCCTGCTATATCTGATACAATTACACGGTTATTTCCAATAAGTTTATTAATTATAGATGACTTACCAACATTAGGCTTACCTACTATCGCAATCTTAGGTCTGTCATCCTCTTCACCCGTATCAGTACCTTCCGGGAAATTCTTAACAACTTCATCTAACATGTCACCAATACCAAGCTTAGATGCTGCTGATACAGGTATCGGATCTCCTATGCCGAGATTATAGAACTCATATACATCCGGCATAAATTTGTCAAAGTTGTCTACCTTATTAACAACTAAAAGTACCGGCTTTCTTGATCTTCTAAGCATATCTGCAACTTTAGCATCTGAATCAACAAGCCCCTGTCTTACATCTGTAAGGAATATAATAACATCTGCTGTCTCGATAGCTATCTCTGCCTGCTCTCTCATCTGTGAAAGAATAATATCACTTGAATCAGGCTCAATACCACCTGTATCAATCAATGTAAATGACTTGTCAAGCCATGAAACTTCTGCATATATTCTGTCTCTTGTAACACCTGGAGTGTCCTTTACAATTGATATGTCCTGCCCGGCTAATACATTAAATAATGTAGACTTACCAACATTAGGTCTGCCTACTACTGCCACTATTGGTTTGCTCATATTAATCTCCATTTCTTATAAATATTTTATAAATACTGATAATCTTAATTAAGTCTAAAATGTCCATGATAGTCTTCCGGTTCACAACAAATCGTATTTTACATAAAAGCCTAATTTTATGCCAAATCACAGCCAGATTATATCCTGATGCCGGATACTTATTGTAATACTTAAATATTAATAAAACATAATCTTCATTTGGACAATCTTCTTTATATAATAACAGTTTAATTGATTTTTGTAAAGTTCTATGATATGCTGTTTAAATATTACAATCTATTATTTATTTGGAGGTATGCTTTTTGAAAAAAATATCAGACTTAATTAATTTACATAAAGTTAAAGGGATTCTAAAAAAAGCCCTGACATTTGCCGGTACATCATTAATTATTGCATCCACATTTAATACGGCTGTATACGCCGCAGATTCATCAACAACATATAAGTTTCCGGACATAAGTCTCCAGGTATCTGTTCCCGACACACTTGTTGGTTTTACAAGGAATGTAACCTCTAACAATGCATATCTTGACAGAGTTGGCACTGATGATGTTGAGGAACTCCGTTCACTGATGATTACTAATAATATATATCTTGAAGCAATTCCTAAGACAACGGATATTAACTACGAAATACTTATCAATGGTAAAAATGCTGATTCTGATGTTAAGAATTTTAACGAAACAGATGATGCTTCACTTCTTTCACAATTTGACGAATATGTTAAAACATGTGATAATATTGACAATTCAAGTGTTACAGAAAATGTAACTTCATCACAGTTATATAAGAATGATACCACCTCATACTTTGTTGTAGATGTAAAATCTGTTTCCAACAATAAGGTAACAACATATGTAAAAAAATATTATACCGTTATGATGGGTAAATCTATCACCTATACAATACAAAGCAACGGCTCTGAAATATCAGACTATTACGCAGATATACTTCTATCAATAGTCGATTCAGCTGAATATAAGACCATTAAAAAATCCATTCTTGATAACCAGTTTGTATCTGAGATATTTACTACCGTAATTACAGTGCTTATTCCTATTCTTATTCTTGCACTTATTGTATTTATTGTAAATAAGAGTACAAAAAAGACAAAAAAACAGATAGAAGCTGACGAAGAAAGATACAAAGCTGCCTATGCAGCAAGAGAAGCTGAAAAAAAAGCATCCGGAGATTCTAAATTATCCGATTAATTCAGCCATATTTAGTCTCAAAAGTCAACAGGCTGTCGTATTAAAGAACTTATTTTTCTTAATACGGCAGCCTTATTATCATAAATGCCATTATGAATATAATTAATCCAAACTGATTATGTGATTTCAATGAAGTTTAATATTTTTCAAGGACAATCATTTAACCTCATTAATTAATGGTTGTCCATTTTCATACAATTTTACATTTTCAAGTGTAGTTCCTGCAATCTCACATAATGCTTCATTAGTTAAAAATGCCTGATGCGATGTTAATATTACATTAGGGAATGATAACAGACGTGCTGTTATCGTAGTCTCTAATATAACATTTGACATATCATCAAACACTAATCCATCTTCTTCCTTATATACGTCGAGTGCTACAGCATGGAACTTATTAGCTTTAATTCCATTAATAAGGTCTTGTGTATTAATCAGGCCGCCTCTTGAAGTATTAACCAGTATTACACCATCTTTCATGCTGGCAATAGTATCCTTATTAATCAAGTTTTCCGTATCATTTGTCAATGGACAATGTAATGAAATAAGATCGGATTCTTTAATAAGTTCCTCTATTGATACATATCTCGCACCTGATTTTTTTGCGAGCTCTTCATCCGGATATGGATCTGCAAGCAGAATTTTCATTCCAATACCTTTACAGATTCGTGCCATACAGCTTCCTATCTTACCTGTTCCAATAATTCCTGCGGTTTTACCATATAATGTTATTCCATTCAGCCATGAAAGACTATAATTATTATCCCTTACCCTGTTATAAGCCTTATGAATACGTCTGTTAGCAGCCATAGCAAGTGTCATTGCATGTTCTGCAACTGCCTCTGGTGAATACGCAGGGACTCTTAATACAATTATTCCATTTTCTTTTGCTGCCTGTAAATCTACATTATTATACCCGGCACATCTTAATAAAAGTAGTTTAATGCTATTATCTTTCATATATTTAAGCATCTGACTTGTAACTGCTGTATCTACAAAAGTACATACAGCATCATAGCCATTTGCCAAAGAAAGCGTTTCACTGGAAAGTTTAGGCTTTAAATACTTGATTTCATAACCATAATTTTCATTTAACTTTTTAAACCATTTTTCATCGTAATCCTTAGTTCCAAAAAAAGCAATTCTCATAATTTTCTCCTTTAAATTTCTGTCATATCTTAATATTGCCATCTAAAGCATTATTAATAATCATTATCAACCGGAAAATTGATATATAAACAAATTTCCACAATTGTTATAATAATTTTTTATATAACTGAAAAATCGCCAGCCAGACATCACGTCCGACCAGCGACTATTACTTTTTCTGATATATATGGCACGAAAATCTTGTAATAAAATAAGCCGTCAAGCCTATTTTCACACTTTATCACATAGTTATTCAACTTTTAAATATTTTATAATAATTTTTCCAATAATAATATAGGTTATTATACGGTTCCTGTAACCACTAAAGTACTGATACCCGGATTAATGCTCCATGCGTTTGTAACCGGATCCTGAGTATAAGTTGCCGCAGGTACCGTAATCTGACCAGCTCCTGTTGTAAACAGTCCTGTTGCAGTATCATATGAATAATGTGTAGCAACTGACCATGCAGCTCCATTAAATGTGACTGAGAGGTTAGAAAGCAGCGGATCAAATATATCTGTTACAACAATTCCCACAGTCTCATCTGCCACAGTATTGCCGGTGTTCTGAATCGTAAATGTATATGTCAGAGTTCCATTCTCGGTTACAGGAACAGGGCTTACCGCCTTTGTTATAGTAAGCAATGGTTTATTGTCTGATTGTATAGTTTCCTCAACAGTAACCGGTGTCACTCCTGTTCCGGCAATAATTGCCGTATTAGTAATAGAAGCCCCGGCAGCAGGTGATGCATACTCATTAACAGTAGTTTCATATACTACTGATACATTCCCACCTGCCGGTATACTTATTCCTGAAACAACCATTGGCGGACCTGCCTGAACTACCGGTGAAGGCTGCAATACTCCATTTATATAGTATTTAATACTACCCTCATTATATGTTAATGGAGTTAAACTTTCCGTACCAGATAAATATACTCCAAGGTTATCTGTTACAGAAATTCCACTAAATGGAACTGTTCCTGAATTAACAATACTTATAATATATGTCATATTATCATTTTGACTATAACTGTTTGTTACTGCTGTCTTTGTTGCTGATAAAACTTCAAGAATCTCACCCACTGCAATATTAGAATTAGCTATGGAATTTCCATAACGAAGCTGTGCCTGATTAGTAAATCTTGCCATAATCTGTCCAATCCTTTCATATATTAATATTTATATATACTTTAATATATGAAATACAACAGATAAACGTACTGACGAAATTTTAAATATTTTCAATCTGCCAGTCAATCGGCTCAATACCATTTTTCACAAGGAACTCATTAGCCTGACTGAAATGCTTACATCCAAAGAAACCCCTGTATGCCGATAATGGACTCGGATGAGGTGCTTTAAGAATAAGATGTTTAGGATTAGTAAGCATTGGTATCTTACTTTGTGCCGGTCTTCCCCACAACATATATACAATAGGTCTGTCCTGTGCATTAACTGCATTAATTACCGCATCAGTAAACTGTTCCCAGCCTTTGCCCTGATGTGAATTAGCCTGATGTGCACGTACAGTAAGCACTGTATTTAATAACAGTACTCCCTGATCTGCCCATTTCTTAAGGTATCCATTATTAGGAATATAACAGCCACAGTCATCATGCAATTCCTTATAAATATTCTGTAATGAAGGTGGAATTTCTTTCTGATCAGGCAGCACCGAAAAAGAAAGTCCATGTGCCTGGTGTTCATTATGATAAGGATCCTGTCCAAGAAGCAGTACTTTTACTTTACTTAATGGTGTAAAGTGAAATGCGTTAAAGATATCATCAGCCGGAGGATAGACAACAGTTCTTGAATACTCTTCTTTTACAAATGTATACAAATCCCTGTAATAATCCTTTTTAAATTCTCCACTTATGCTGTCAAGCCAATCATTCTCAATCATGCTCATTAATATCAAACCTCATTTCATATTATTTTATTAAATACAATGCTTCAATGCCATAGCATCCTTTATTATATCATTCTCATAGGAACACCTTTTGCATTAAGATACTTCTTAAGTTCCATTATTTCTAACTCTTTATAATGAAACAAAGAAGCTGCCAATGCCGCATCTGCATGTCCCTTATCAAATGCATCATAAAAATGATCCATGTTACCTGCACCACCTGATGCGATTACAGGTATTGACACTGAGTCAGCAATTATTCTTGTAAGTTCAATATCATATCCGGCTTTAGTTCCATCACAATCCATACTGGTAAGAAGAATCTCACCTGCACCATTTTTTTCAGCCTGCATTGCCCATTCAACAGCATCAATCCCCATATCAATACGACCACCATTTTTATAGATAGTCCAATGAGAACCATCCCCGCTTCTCTTAGCATCAATTGCAACAACAACACACTGGCTGCCAAATTTATCAGCCGCATCACTTATAAGACCCGGGTTCATAATTGCAGCCGAATTAATTGATATTTTATCAGCACCTTCTCTTAAAAGCACCTTAAAATCATCAACAGTTCTTATTCCACCACCAACTGTAAATGGAATAAATACCTTTTCTGCAACCTTTCTTACAAGGTCAACTGTCGTATTTCTCCCATCACTTGAAGCTGTTATATCAAGAAATACCAGTTCATCTGCTCCTGACTTATCATACATGGAAGCAACTTCAACCGGATCCCCTGCATCTCTTAAATCAACAAAATTAGTTCCCTTAACAACTCTCCCATTCTTACAATCAAGACATGGTATAATTCTTTTTGTAAACATTCTAATCCTCACATTTCTAAGCTAAACAGTCTGCCAAGGAGCAAAATATATACTTTACACAGGTTGTTTCCCCATCCTAAAACCATCTGTTTTTGCTCATAAATAATACCTGTAAATAATTACAATTCTGCAAAATTCTTAAGAATCTTAAGTCCTATGTCACTGCTCTTTTCAGGATGAAACTGACATGCAAATATATTACCACTCTCAACAGAAGCATGTATATGTACTGAATATTCTGTTGAAGCTGCAACTATATCTTCCTCATCAGCTTTAAGATAATATGAATGGACAAAATATACATATGAATTATTTTTAATACCCTTAAATAATCTTGCCTGTGGCTTAATATCTATAGAATTCCAACCCATATGTGGTATCTTAAGTCCCTCTTTTGGAGGTATCCTTAATATCTTACCCTTTAGAAGTCCAAGTCCTTTTACCCCAGGTGCTTCATCACTTTCTTCAAACATAAGCTGTAATCCAAGACATATTCCAAGAAGTGGAATATTCTTTGCAACAATCTTATTAATAACTTCGACAAGTCCATATTCCTTTAACTTGTTCATTGCATCACCAAATGCTCCGACACCGGGAAGAATAACCTTATCTGCTGCTAAAAGCACATCTGCCTCTCTTGACACAACAACATCTTCTCCTAAAGATATAAGAGCCTTTTCAACACTTCTTAAGTTACCTGCATCATAATCGATTATTGCTATCATTTTTGTCCATCTCCATATGCTTCTATTCTATAATAATACTGTACAAAGTTATCTCTTGATAAATTAACAAGAGATTCCGCATCTTCTTCTGATATCTTATATGTATTCTGTAATGCACTTATAATATTCTTTCTGACATCATTAACATCATCAGATACGCCAAGATCAGAGGCCTCCTGTGCGTATTTCTTATATCTTGCAAGTCCTTTGATTAACGCATTAAGTGCTTCTGTCTTCATACCCATCTTAGTATAATTCTGATATGATTCATACTGTCTTTGAACATACATAACAACACTTGCCCTGTCATATACATCTTCATTCTGTGAATTAATTTCATTTCCTGAAAGTTCAGCATATGCCTTAGCATAATTATCTTTATTAATATAATCCTTAGCAGCATCCAAAGAATACTTACTATGAAGTCCTGTATTAAGTAATGTAATAAGCACAATTATACCTGAAATAAACAATACAAAAAATACTATCGACACAGGTTTAATTTTAAGAATATCTCCCGGTTTAGGTGGCTCTTTCGGCTTTTTCTCTTTCTTCGGCTTCTTTTCTTTTTTAGGTTTAGCATCTTTCTTTGCTTTTGCTGCTGCTTTCTTTTCTTCGGCTTTAGCTTTCTTTTCCTGCTTCTTTTCTGATTGTTTTACTTTCTTTTCAGCTTTCTTTTTCTGCTTTTCTTCAAAATCGAGTCTTTCAGCTTCTTCCTCAGCCTTATCCTCAGCCTCATTCTTTTTCTTAATCTGAGCCATTCTATATTTCATTTTTGCAAAAAAGCCTTTAGGCTCAGGCATATCCGTGTTTTTATTTTTTTCTTCATAAACTTCCTTGATAACACGTTCATTTTCATTAGAAAGGTTGTCATTAAGTTCGCTGGCAATACTCTCAGCTTCATTCTGTGCATGAGTCTTGGCAGCTTCATCAGCCTTTACTTCATCTTCAAGACTTTCAAAGAATATATTCTTTATAATACTAAGAAGACCTTTTTTTGATGTTTCTTTTTTCTTCTTATTCTTCTTATCTTTTTTAGAAATATCAGCTGTACCATTATTAACAGGCTGCGAATTATTCTCAGGCTGTTGTTTCTCTGCTGTCCTTCTGTCTGTCTGAGGTTCCGTCTTTGGTAAAGCTTCTGTTTCCTGTGGCCTTGCAGCAGTACCAAATAGTGAATCAATACCTGTTGCTGAACTTTCAGCAGAATCTAATTTCTTTTCTTCAGGCCTATTTTCTTCGTCCCCCTGATATGGCAGATCTTTCTCAGCAAACTTACCATCTGAAGCTTCACCTAGCAACTCATCAAGATTCATATTGGCAAGTCTGTCAAGCTCTTCATCTGACAATTCCTGATTATCATCATCATTTCCCTCTGCTGTAGATGTTTCTATAGCATGACCGTTATCTGAAACACTCTTAAGAAGCTGTTCCATGTCATCTTCACCTATAACATCTTCACTATTAGCATTGGTATTATTAATATCACTTTGTGCAGCATCAGCTTCTGTATTATTTTTTTCTGCTGAAGACTCATTATCTTCAACCACCTTCTTAACCTGCTCAACAATCTCTTCTTTTTGTTTTTCTTCACTTGTCATTGAGTTGGCAGCTTCCTCTTCAGCTAATTGCTTAAGGTATTTTTCTCTATTCTCATTAGCTGTTCCTGAACTTTTTTCTACATTATCTAATAAATTATCTAAATAATTCTCCTCATTAAAATCAGGCAAAACATTCACCTCGTTTTCGTTATTATATTAAAATTGTAACATATAAATATATTATAAACAACATTAAAAAATTACTGTTCTTTTAATTGTTTAAGAAATAATAGGGCATTGTCGCTAACAGATTCAGCCTTCTGTCTTATATCTTCAGGAATTTGAGAAAAATTCTTATGCACCCTGTATAACTTTGCTTTATTATTAATCATTGTAATCTTTTCAAATGGCCATCTGAAAAGATTAGGATTATTAAAACCTTCTCCTAACTCTATTAATAAAAGCTTTTTATTTAATGTTCCTGCAAGCCATTTATTATATAAATCCCACTGTTTCTCTTCCGTCTGTTTTACATCATTATCTATATTATCAGCTCCTATCAGCATTGGCTGAACATATCTTTTTCTATTAAAATCCCATTTTTCAATATACCTGTCAGTGCCCGATGTAATAATAAAATAATTTTTCTTTTCAAGTATATCACGATAATATGCTATTAATTGTCTGCTTTCTGTCTCATTTTCCTGTAAATGGCTGGCAGACAATTCTTCTCCAATACCAACCAACACCATATCTGCCTGTTCAAAATCTTTTTTTAATATATTAATCTTTTCCAATGACATATTTTCACTCCTGATATATAACTTTGAATATTATTATAAATTTGCACATTACTCATTAATAATATCAATACTTATATTAATAATACTCATCATTTTTTAGCAATTGGCAAGGAAAATTTAATCTGAAGTATTTTCTTCTGCCATAAAAAAAGCACTGCCAATTTCTTGACAGTACTCACAATCAATCTGATAAATCACATAAGTAACTTGTCTATTTCACCAACAAGTAAACCAATCTCCGGCTTTGATAATTGAATATCCGCGCCCAATGACTCGCCCTTAGCTCTCATCTGCTCATTAATCAAAGATGAAAAGATTACTACAGGTATCTTCTTTAACATATCATCCGTTTTGATTAACTTGGTAAGTCTGTGTCCATCCATTAACGGCATCTCCAAATCAGTAATTACACACTCAACATCCAATTCATCAGGTCTGTGAAGTCTGTAATCTTCAAGATAATCCCACGCTTCTTTACCATTATGACATAATGTCAGATTAGAATAACCAGCCTTCTTAAGTGAATCTGATATAAGTTTTATTAATAATGGAGAATCCTCTGCGATTACTATATGAGAGGCATTTCTGTCACGATCCCCCAGCTTATCAATCTCAGAAACCTTTAATCCTGTCTCTGGACTTATGTCTGATACTATTCTTTCAAAATCAAGTATAACTATAAGTTGTCCGTTAATCTTAATAATACCTGTTGCAATGCCATTCTCAGCAGTGCTTATAGTAGAATCCGGTGTAATAATATCAGCCCATGATACTCTGTGTATTCCAACTACAGTATGTACATGAAATGCTACATTAAGCTGATTAAAATTAGTTATAATAAACATATCCTTTGATGGATCTGGAGATGGTGCAACATTAATAACTTTAGCCAAATCAACTACTGTTATCATTAAGTCTCTAGGCATAAATATCCCTTCTACACAAGGATGTGAATTAGGAACCGGAGTTACCGTATTAGATGGTACTATTTCCTTTATCTTAGCTACGTTTATGCCATAATGATTATTACCTACCGTAAATTCCAAAACCTCAAGTTCATTAGTTCCGCTTTCCATTAAAATATTAGTTTCCATATATAAATCTCCATTTCTGAGCGGCATGTTCGCGAAGAGTCAATAATATAATACTCAAACAGTATATACTGTTATATTAAACCATTTGTTTTCGCTCAACAACAAATAGCTGATCAAAAATAATATTATTATAATATCATTATTCAATCAATTCCCAATTCACGTCTGTTTTATAATAATATTATAACAAATATTTTTAAAAATATCAACGCTAAATATTCCAGAGTTTTCACGTCTATACCCATGATTTTTTTATGCATAATATAAAATTTTATACTTCTGTAAATTCTATTTTAAACACTATAAATAAAATTGAAAAAATGTCTTTGTAACTCAGAAAAATTTGTGCATTATTTTAAACTTGCTCATTCATAGTAGGCATATTTAAAATTAAAATTTTTCTTAAACATGTCCACATTACAAAGATTTACTTTATTATAAATATGTTATTCATAATAAAAAACCGTATTTACATATTTAAGTTCTATCCTTAAATATATAAATACGGTTAAATACTTATCCCTTCAAAACTGCACATTAAATCTATCTTCCATCCGTACCACTTCTGTGATAACTCTCTTTGTTCTATCCTGCTTTGAGTTCTCTTTCTCTCTGCTTTCCTTACAAACCTAACCTCTTCGGTTAAGCCCTCGACCTATTAGTACTGTTCAGCTACATGTGTCACCACACTTCCACCTACAGCCTATCAACCTCGTCGTCTTCAAGGGGTCTTACTGGATTACTCCATGGGATATCTCATCTTGAGGGGGGCTTCACGCTTAGATGCCTTCAGCGTTTATCCCGTCCCGACTTGGCTACCCGGCCATGCACTTGGCAGTGCAACCGGTACACCAGAGGTCAGTCCATCCCGGTCCTCTCGTACTAAGGACAGCTCCTCTCAGATATCCTACGCCCACGCCGGATAGGGACCGAACTGTCTCACGACGTTCTGAACCC
>OGHY01000343.1_pt1 | contig 27611 bp, 20 predicted proteins | sample 1571541 | NCBI WGS metagenome assembly OGHY01 (sample SAMEA2581943, study PRJEB24529) | metagenome | biome: Human gut stool | place: China | collected 2011
CATCAAAATGGAAATCTGTCTTTGTTAATGCTTTCATTTTACTTTGAACTTTGAATTTTGAACTTTGAACTTTATGATATGCTTTATTTATGATCTGCATTCTTGATGAAATCTATTTTTAAAGAATCATTCTGTTCATTCTTCATTCTGATTATTTTGAATTATCTTTTTCTGCTTTCTGAGCTTCCCGTGCTTCCGCTCTCTCCTTGTCATACTTGTCGTATGCGTTGACGATGCGGGTTACGAGTTTGTGGCGCACGATATCCTTCTGTCCCAGCTTCACCACTCCGATGCCTTCCACGCCGTCCAGAATCTTGAGCGCCTCCTTCAGTCCGCTTCGCTGTTCGCGTGGCAGGTCAATCTGTGTCAGGTCGCCGGTGATGATCATCTTGGTGTTCATGCCCATACGGGTTAGGAACATGCGAATCTGTTGGGAGGTTGTGTTCTGCGCCTCGTCGAGGATGACGACGGCATCGCTGAGTGTGCGTCCGCGCATAAAGGCGAGCGGAGCAATCTGGATAATGTGCTTTTCCATCATATCCTGCAGCTTTACGGCAGGTATCATGTCTTCCAGCGCATCGTAGAGCGGCTGGAGGTATGGGTCAATTTTGTCTTTCATATCGCCAGGCAGGAAACCGAGTTTTTCGCCGGCTTCTACGGCTGGTCGTGAGAGGATGATTTTCTTGATGGCTTTTTCCTTGAGGGCCTTTACGGCAAGGGCGATGCTGAGATAGGTCTTGCCGGTACCGGCTGGTCCCACGGCAAATACCATGTCGTTCTTCTCGTAAGCATCTATCAGCTGCTGCTGGTTTTCGCTGCGGCTCTTGATAGGTCGGCCGCTGATGCTGTATACCAGCACGCCTTTCACGCTGTCCGCCTTGGTCTGTTTTCCTTTCACGATGTCCAGGATGTCTTCATCATTGAGCATGTTGTATTTAAGCAAGTGCTTGCGCATCTGCTCAATATCCTCTTCCACCTTTGCCATTTCCTCTTCGTCGCCGAGCACACGAATCACGTTGTCGCGTGCTACGATACGCAACTTAGGATACAGCGATTTAATCATCTGCAGGTGGGCATTGTTCACACCGTAGAACATCACTGGATCGATATCTTCGAGTACAATATGTTTCTCTATCAAAATGTCTTAATTCTATAAAGTTTAAACTATCCTATCTAATATTTTGTTATATAACGCTGCAAAATTACTACTTTTCCATGAAATGAGCAAATTTCGGCGAATAAAACATTCTTTAAATATTAAAAAAGCTATTTTTTCGAGAGATTTTGTTACCTTTGCAGCTAAATTTGGCGATGCGGTTCCCGTTTTGCCTGAAGAATATAGAATATTATTTCGTGAAAATAAGATAATTATGAAGATTAGTAAGAACAGATATTTACAGGGTTTTGGTATTGTGGTTTTGCTTCTGGCGCTGGTGAGAGTCTTCTTCCCGGGAGTAGCAAAACCGAAGGTTGCGGCTGCTGGCGCGGCTGATTCTACGCTCGTGGCTGCGAAGGATTCGGCTGCTTCTGATGCTTCTTCTGCTGAGATTTCTGATGCATCGGCTGATGCTGATGGAAATGTGGCTGAGGACCTGAAGAAGGATGAACTCTCTGTTATGCCTGATACGGAACAGAGCGGCAAGCCTTCTATCTTCTTCGACAAGGAAGGCAAGGAGGTGAAGCATCGCATCTTCTCGGTGCCTCATTTCGGCAATACTTTCCCCGACCAGCAGGATGTGCAGATTCTGGCGGCTACTAAGCACGGCGTGAAACCGGTGCAGAACCGTCTGGAGGCGGAGAACAGCAAGGGAAAGTTGGTGTATGTGGGCAGCAATCCTTTCTTTTATGTCGACAAGCTGAACAACAGTATTCCTTACCTGGTGCCTCGTGCCTCTGTGCTGCTCCAGGATATTGGTCGTGCCTATTTCGATTCGTTGCAGATCAAGGGCATTCCGCTGCATAAGATTATCGTGACGAGCATTCTGCGCACCAAGGATGATGTGGCGAAACTGCGTACCCGAAACGGCAATGCTACCGAGAATTCGTGCCATCTCTATGGTACTACCTTCGATATCTGCTACAACCGCTACAAGCAGATTCAGACCCGTGAACAGCCTTGCCGCCAGGTGCAGAATGATACCCTGAAATGGGTGTTCTCCGAGGTGCTCCGCGATTTCCGCGACAAGAACCGCTGCTATATTAAATATGAGGTGAAGCAGGGTTGCTTCCATATCACCGTGAAGTAGTGGTGTTTCATTTAATTCTTGATTCTCTTCAAATCTGCTTCTTCTCCCACTATCCAGATGATGTCTCCCTTCTTGAAGACTCGGGTAGGGGATACGTGCGTCAGATTCTCACGACCTTCTTCCAGTCCTACAACCATGCAGTTGTACCGGTCTCTGATACCGCTTTCGATGAGCGTCTTGCCCAGAAATTCGCTGGAAGAAGAGATGATGAGCTGGCTGAGCTTCATCTCGCGCTTTTCTATTTCAGCCTCCTCAGGCAGCAGGTCGCTCTGCAGGGCGGTGTTGAATTTCTGCAGCTGGTCGTCGTTGCCGATTACCTGCAGCTTGTCGCCCGGGAAGATGATCATGTCGCCGTTCGGGATGTTCAGGCGGTGGGAACCGCGGTGAATGCTGCTCATGTCAACACCGAAACGCTGGCGCAGATGCAGCTCTCTCAGCGATTTGCCAGTCCAACTGCTATCTTCTGGCACTTCAAATTCGCTGATGTGGATATCTCGGTCTAGCAGTCTGCCCTCGTAGAGCGGCCGCTTTTCGCCGTTCACCTGAGCCGCAATATCGCGCGAACGCAGGTTGTGGACGAAGACGCGCTCCATCACGATGCTACGCTTCTTGATGCGGCGTGATGCCAGCATCAGCATCACCACGGCTGCACCGATGCAGACAATCAGCGCATTGGTAAAGCGCGAGAGGAAATTGATGATATAGAAGATGAAAGCCAGTGCTATCATGAAGCGCACGAACACCGTAAAGAGCAGCGGCACGCGGTTGATGCTGCTCTCCACCCAGAGGCGTTTCCACTCGGCACTGTGGTTCTTCTTCATCACGATGGCGCGCAGGAACGGTGAGATGAACAGGACGGTGAGCAGACCGGTGATGGCGTTGGCATACCAGTGGAGATGCCAGCCGGGCAGCAGATTGCGCATCAGCGGCAGCACGAAGGTGAACATCAGGGCGATGACGGCTGCCGAGAGGATGGAGTAGGCGGTGGTGTTGACCAGCATCTGCCGGATCAGCGATTTCCACTTGCTCTGCTGCTGCGTCTGGGGATGACTCATCGCAAAATGGTTCAGAATATGGATGAGCTTGTCGGGCAGATGTTTCTCCATTACCTGATAGGTAGGTGTGGCAAGACGAATCATATAAGGTGTAAGGAAGGTGGTGATGACGCTCACCGCTACCACTACCGGATAGAGGAACTTGCTGATGACGCCGAGCGACAGACCCAGCGAGGCGATGATGAAAGAAAACTCACCAATCTGAGCCATCGAGAAACCGCAGCGCATCGCCGACTTCAGCGACTCGCCTCCGAGCATGAATCCGAAGGTGCCGAATATCGCCTGACCTACCAGTATCGTGCCCACCAGGGCGAGGATAGGAACGGCATATTCTATCAGAATCTTCGGGTCTACCAGCATACCTACCGATACGAAAAAGATGGCTCCGAAGAGATTCTTTACCGGTTCTACGAGCTTGATAATCTTCTCTGCCTCAATGGTTTCTGCCAGTATGCTGCCCATGACGAAGGCTCCGAAGGCGCTGCTGAACCCCACCTTGGTGCTCAGTACCGCCATGCCGCAGCACAGACCCAGCGAAACGATGAGCAGGGTTTCGGCATTGATAAGTTTCCTCACCGAACGCAGGAACCACGGAATGGCGAAGATACCCACGATAAACCACACGCCCAGGAAGAAGCCTATCTTCACGATAGAGGCAAGCATCTGCCCACCGTCGGGACTGCTTCCGCTCGCTATCGCCGACAGCATCACCATCATCACGATAGCCAGGATATCTTCCAGTATCAGCACGCTCATCACCATCGAGGCAAACTTCTGGGTGCGCAGCCGCATATCATCGAATGCCTTATATATAATAGTGGTGGAGCTCATGGCGAGCATACCGCCCAGGAAGATGCAGTCCATCCTTCCCCAGCCGAAACTGTGGCCTACGCTGATGCCCAGCATCATCATGCAGAACACGATGACCACGGTGGCGATGATGGGAGAGGCACCCATCTTCACGATTTTCTTGAACGAGAAGTCGAGACCGAGCGAGAAGAGGGTGAAGATGACACCGATGTCGGCCCAGGTCTGGATATCCGTCTCGTCGACTACCGACATGGTGTAGGACATGTGTGGCGAAACCAGGAATCCCGCCATGATGTATCCCAGCACCAGCGGCTGCTTGAGCCTCTTGAAGATGAGGGTTACGATGCCTGCTACCATCAGAATGAGGGCAAGGTCTTTTACTAAGAATGGAATTTCAGCCATATTTTTCTGTTTATGAAAAAGGGGAATTTAGATGTGTCTAAATTCCCCATATCTGTATTAGTCATTAAATTCTTCTGTGATTTCCGCTATCTTCACGATGGTCTTCACTACCTTCTCCATTACCTGGATGCTCACAAACTCGTGAGGACCGTGGAAGTTGACACCGCCGGCGAAGATGTTAGGACAAGGCAGACCCTTGAAGCTCAGCTGGGCTCCGTCGGTACCGCCGCGGATAGGTTCTACGCGAGGTGGAACGCCGCTCTCCTGCATCGCTCTGAGCACGATGTCGATGACGTGCATGTTAGGATCAATCTTCTCCTTCATGTTATAGTACTGGTCGTAGATAACCGCCTTTACGGTTCCGTCGCCATACTTCTCGTTCATCTTGTTCACGCAGTCCTCGATGAAATCCTTGCGGTTTTCAAACCTGTTGCGGTCGTGATCTCGGATGATGTAGCTGAGCTTTGCCTCCTCGCAGCGGCTCTCGATGCCGATGAGGTGGTAGAAACCCTGGTAGCCTTCTGTCTGCTCAGGAGTCTCGTTCTCAGGAATCATGTTCTGGAATTCCACAGCCAGTCGGCTTGCATTCACCATCTTGCCCTTGGCATAGCCTGTATGAACGCTCACGCCCTTGATGATGATTTTAGCTCCGGCAGCATTGAAGTTCTCGTATTCCAGGTCGCCTAGGTCGCCGCCATCTACGGTGTACGCCCAGTCGCAGCCAAACTTCTCTACATCGAAATGATGCGCACCCATACCGATTTCCTCGTCAGGATTGAAACCTACGCGGATATCTCCGTGCTTGATTTCGTCGTGGTCGCGCAGATAGCACATTGCCTGTACGATTTCAGCGATGCCCGCCTTGTCGTCGGCACCCAGCAGGGTAGTACCGTCTGTTACGATGATATCCTCTCCCTTGTGAGCCTTCAGCTCTGGGAAAGTCTCAACGCTTGAGATGATGCCCGGGCTCAGCTCGATGTCGTTGCCGTCATAGTTCTTGATGACGCGCGCCTTTACATCCTTTCCGCTGGCATCAGGCGATGTATCCATGTGTGAAATAAATCCGATGGTAGGAGTCTTTTTCTTGGTATTGCTCTTCAGGGTGGCATAGATATAGCCCATGTCATCCATTTCGACATCGCTCAGTCCTTCGTCCTCAAGTTCCTTCTTCAGGTACTTGGCAAATTCGAGCTGTTTTGCCGTACTAGGCACGCTGGTCGATTCTTCGCTCGACTGTGTGTCGAATTTCGTATAGTTTATAAATCGTTCTACTAAATCCATGTTTTCAATTATTAATCATTTCTGTTGTTTCGGGTGATCTCGGTGGGATTCAAACCCACGACCTTCAGAACCGGAATCTGACGCTCTATTCAGCTAAGCTACGAGACCCTCTTTTCTGCCGCCCGTTTCTCCGCCTGAATGACATCGAATCGGGAAGTCGACTGCAAAATTACTGCTTTTATTTGAAATAACCAAATATTTGGGGCAGATTTTTTCATATATATAATGTGTATTTGTGAATTGTTCTACAAAATGCTACTAAAAAACTTAAAAATGCTATCATTTTGCGAAAAAATACGGAAAAATGCTTGCAGATTAATTATTATTTTGTACCTTTGCAGCGCAAATACTAAATATGAAATAAAAATGAGCAATTTGATAAAACCTGAAGGGTACAAGGCGCTGCTGGATATGCGCCAGACCGAAATGGGTATTAAGATGATAAAAGAATTCTTCCAGCAAAACCTGAGCACCGAGCTCCGTCTGTGTCGTGTTACCGCCCCTCTCTTCGTATTGAAGGGTTTGGGTATCAATGATGACCTGAATGGAGTGGAGCGCCCTGTAACTTTCCCTATCAAGGATTTGGGCGAAGCCGAGGCTGAGGTGGTTCATTCTCTTGCCAAGTGGAAGCGACTGACGCTTGCCGAGTATGAGATTGAGCCTGCTTATGGCGTATATACCGATATGAACGCCATCCGTGCTGACGAGGAGCTGGATAATCTTCATTCGCTCTATGTTGACCAGTGGGACTGGGAGGCTGTGATTACCAAGGAAGACCGTACCATCGCCTTCCTCGAGAATATCGTGCGCCGCATCTATGGTGCCATCTTGCGTACCGAGTTCCTGGCTTGCGAGCATTATCCTCAGCTGAAGCCTTTCCTGCCAAAGGAGATTCATTTTATTCATGCGCAGGATTTGCTCGATATGTATCCAGACCTTTCTCCTAAGGAGCGTGAGGATGCTATCTGCAAGAAGTATGGCGCTGTATTTGTAGAGGGCATTGGCGGCAAGTTGAGCGATGGAAAGAAGCATGATGGCCGAGCTCCTGACTATGATGACTGGAGCACCGTGGCTGAGAACGGCAAGATGGGACTGAATGGTGATATCCTTATCTGGTATCCTGTTCTGGGTCGCAGTTTTGAGCTCAGTTCTATGGGTATCCGTGTCGACAAGGAGAGTCTGCTGCGTCAGCTTAAGCTGGAGGGCAAGGAGGATAGAGAGAAGCTTTACTTCCATCAGCAGCTCCTGAACGACAAGTTGCCTCTGAGCATTGGTGGCGGTATCGGTCAGAGCCGTCTGTGCATGGTATTGCTTCATAAGGCTCACATTGGTGAGATCCAGGCTAGCATCTGGCCTGAGGAGATGCGCAAGGAGGCTGAGGAAGCGGGCATGAACCTTATCTAGGCCTTTCTGTCGGTGTGTCATGGTGTATACTGTGATGTGCTGCATATTCAGTTGATCTTTTTAAGATAATAATAATTTGCTTACGAAGGCTCCCGGTGCTTTTCTGCATCGGGGGCTTTTTTGTTGTGTGTCGGTATGACTCTAACCTAGCTGGTTCAAATTCCCCAGAACGCCCCGTTTCTGCCGTTTTCGGGGTCTTCATTGATGACCGGCGTCTGCCATCATTTATAACCCGTGTTGGTCTTAATAGAAGACTCGAGCGAGGCACAAAAGACTGTTCTTTCGATTGCCGGTGCAAAGATACGAAGATTTCTGGTATCTAACAAATTTAGGCATGTGATAAGGAACGATTTTCAGCAGCTTACGATTTGAAACTTAGTAAAGAGAAATAACTCTATGTTTCATGGGACGCATCTCTATGTTTTGCGGTGTAGAAAACTATGTTTTGCGCTATAAATCAGTACATTACAAAGTAATAACCGATTACGTAGAACGTATTCAGTATTCAGTATTCAGTTTTTTTCGCTGTTGTTACCACTCTCTGTATAGATAGTATATTATATATATATTAATATATATATAATATAAAATAATTACTTACAATTTGTAACCATATAAAAGGTAACTATCGCGAAAAAAACTGAATACTGAATACTGAATAACCTCTTGGGCATCATACGCCCGGGTATAATGGCAGCATTTGGGGAAGATAGTACTAGTTTCTCCACTCCGTATAGGTTGTCCTACATGGAGTGGAGAATTTCGTATCGTGTGGAGTATCTTCTATGTCATGACCAGATCCAGGTCCTTTGTGAGTTTTTTCATCGCAGGGTTCTTCTCCATAAGAAGTTCCAGAACTTCATTCTTGGTCAGAACCTTGCCTACCTCTTCCTGGTCGGCAAGGCGGTAGGTGATGCTCAGTTCGCTGTTGTGAAGACCTAAGACGAAAGTCTTGAGAATGCGGTTCTTGATGTTCAAAACGTCGTCTAGTAAGAGCTGGTTGTTGATGATAACCTCTATCTGCGGATAGTTGGTTATCTTCGGTACAATACTCTTCATGCGGTTGGCTAAGCCTATGAAATCCAGCTTGTTCTGCATTCTCATGCACATACTGAACCATGTTGCTTCCACCTGCTCCTGGGTGAACTCGTTCTGGTCGCCCGTGATGGTCGCTTTTTCCTCATTGGCATCATCATACGGACTGTGCAGGCGGCGCTGGTTCTCCTCCTTCTTCTTCAGGTTAGAGAAAGTCATGCCTATGCCGCCCAGCTTGATATTCTTGAGTCGTGGCTTGTGAGGCGATGCAGCATCAGTAGCAGCTCCGGCAGCGGCTGAGCCTTCTGGAGAGGCAGATGCGGCTGCGGTGGCAGATGCAGAATAAGATGCAGCATTGGAGGCTGCAGAAGCGGCTGTCGGTGCCCCTGACGAAGGCACAGCAGTAGCTGTAGCAGCAGACGCTCCCGGCTGTGATGACCGGTTTTCGCTGCTGCCGGAAGGCTCAGAACCTGCACCCTGAGAAGCAAGCTTAGACTGAGCCAGGAGTTTCTGAAACAGGGATTTTAATCTATTGGGCGTACGCCCCGCACTAGGCACATCCTGATCCTCGGGCTGCGTAATCTGGCCTATCTGTATCAGGGTGAGCTCTACCAGTAATCGCTTGTTGCTGCTGGCGCGGTAATGGATATCGCACTGGTTCATCAGTTCCAGCGCCTTATATAAGAAAGGTGTAGGCGCCTTTTGGGCCTGAGCCTGGAACTTGGCTTTCTGGTCGTCGCTGGTTTCGAGCAGAGGCAGGGTCTGAGGGTCCTTCGCCATCATCACATTGCGCACGTGCTGGGCAAGACCCTGAATCATGTTGCCGCCATCGAAACCGCGGCTCAGAATGCCGTCGAGTGTTACCATCATCTCGGCCACCTTATTCTCCAGAGCCAGGTCTACCAGACGGAAATAGTTGTCGCTGTCGAGCACGTTCAGGTCCTCGATAACCTTCTGGTAAGTGATGTTGCCCATGCAGAAGCTGGCAGCCTGGTCGAAGATAGAGAGGGCATCGCGCATACCTCCGTCTGCCTTTTCGGCTATCACGGCGAGCGCTTGCTCTTCATATTGTATGCCTTCCTTCTCAGCCACCATCTTCAGGTGGTTGATGGTATTGGCTACCGTCATTCGCTCGAAGTCGTAAATCTGGCATCGGCTCAGGATAGTAGGCAGAATCTTATGCTTCTCGGTAGTGGCGAGGATGAAGATGACATGCTGAGGCGGCTCTTCCAACGTCTTGAGAAAGGCGTTGAAGGCAGCTGTAGAGAGCATGTGGACCTCGTCGATGATAAACACCTTATACTTGCCCACCTGAGGCGGAATGCGGGTCTGTTCCATCAGAACCTTAATCTGGTCAACACCGTTGTTGCTGGCGGCATCCAGCTCGAAGATGTTGTAGGAACGCTGCTCGTTGAAGGCACGGCAGCTCTCACATTCGTTGCATGCCTCGCCGTCTTCGCGAGGATGCTCGCAGTTGATTGCCTTCGCAAAAATGCGGGCACAAGTGGTCTTTCCCACACCTCTCGGACCGCAGAAAAGGTAGGCGTGCGCCAGCTTGCCGCTCTTCACTGCATTCTTCAAAGTGGTGGTCAATGCACTCTGTCCGACAACCGAATCGAAGGTCATCGGACGGTACTTTCTTGCAGAAACTATATACTCTTCCATTATTTTTTCTTAATTGATGATGCAAAGATAACAAAAAAATATTATCTTTGCAAACAAATTCGGAAGAAATGAGTAAAAAACTTGGTATTATATGGAATTATCTCGCTCATTATAAGTATCTTATAGTGATTGTAGCGGGTGTTCTGGTAGTTGGTGTAGTTGACGACAACAGTGTAAGACAGCACATTAAGTACCAGATAGAGATAGCTACGCTCCGTTCGGAGATAGAAAAATATCGTGAGCAGTATGAAAACGACAAGCATACCCTGCGCGATATGCAGCATGGTGTGCGGGCATTTGAGAAGATAGCCCGCCAGCGTTATTTCATGAAGGCTGATGATGAAGACATCTTTGTATTGAGTTCGGATATTCCGGAAAAAACTAACGAACAAGACGAAAATGAAACAATTGAGTAAACTGGAAAGTGCTATTTTCTTGCTGGGCGGCGTGCTGATGGTTGTCGGTGCGGCTTGCTTCGCATTTGGTTTTTCACATCCGCAGCTGGTGCAGGTAACGAGCTGGGGGTTCCTGCTGGGCACCATACTCTTCAGTGTAATGCAGGCGATGCAGATCTATGAGGGACCTTCGCTGGTTATCCACCGACTGAAGCGCATGCAGTATGTAGCAGACATCTTCTTCGTGCTCTCAGGCATCTCGATGGTAGATACGGTGTATGCTTTCCTGCGCCGCTGGTTTGAGAATTATGAGACCTATATCACCTATTTCTATAATAAGTGGGTAGTCTTCCTTCTCATCGCAGCCCTGCTGGAACTGTATACCACGCATCGCATCTCTCATGAACTGAAGAAGGAAAACAATCAGTAATATAGAAAGGACGAGAAAAAAGCTTTCGGTGGCCAATAGGAGTGCAAACAAAACATAAATCTTGTAAGAATGAATTAAATTGCTGCAATTTATTTCGTCAGTTCAAATTAAGATTGTACTTTTGTTCACCGAAAGTGATATAGATAGCTTATGAATAGAATATTTTACGCATTCATTGCCTTGATGGCACTTGCATCTTGTGCCAACAGTTACGATATCTCGGGTACTTCTAACGTAAGTACTCTGGACGGACGCATGCTGTACCTTAAGATACTGGAAAACAACGATTTCAAGAACGTGGATTCTTGCGATGTAGTGCACGGACAGTTCCATTTCCAGGGTTCTGTCGACTCTATGAAGATGGCGAATATCTTCATGGATGATGACCCTGTGCTACCGCTGGTGCTGGAGAGTGGAAGCATTACGGTGAAGCTCGATGATACACAGCAGGTGGTAAGCGGTACTCCTATGAACGATAAACTCTTCGGATTCTTCAAGAAATACCAGCAGATTCAGAATCAGTTGCGCGAACTGGTACACAAGCACGACCAGGCTATCATGAACGGTAGCGATATGGTGGCTGTCAACAAGCATCTGAACGAGGAATCCATCCGCCTCTCTGAACAGGAAGACAAGCTCATCACTTCGTTTGTTACCGACAACTTCAATAATGTGCTGGGACCGGGCGTCTTCTTCCTCGTTACAATGGGCAACCAGTATCCGATGCTCTCTCCTTGGATTGAGGACATCATGAGCAAGGCTACCGACTATTTCAAGAATGATCCTTATGTAAAGGACTATTATAAGAAAGCTCAAGAAAATCAGGAGATTATGAACGGTACCCGAGATGCGCAGGGCGGCATGCAGCCAGAGATGGAAGCGGCTCCACAGGTAAATCCTGATGCGGCTCCGGCACCTACAGCCAACGAACTGGCTGCGCCTACGATTCCTGAAAAACAGGAAGGTCAGGAGTAGAAACAGGGCTCTTTCAAGGTCTTGGGCATTAACATCTTGTAAAACTCTTCATTTTATAAGTTTAGTAATATGAAATTAATCAAGAATGGAACCATTATAAATGAGGGTCGCTCTTTTGTGGGCGACCTCTTGTTGGATGGTGAATTTATCAAGGAGATATATGAAGGCGAGGCACCCCGTGGCAATTACGATGAAGTCATCGATGCCTCGGGGTGTTTTGTTTTGCCGGGTGTGATTGATGATCATGTTCACTTCCGTGAGCCGGGACTTACGCAGAAGGCTGACATCGAGAGCGAAAGCCGTGCAGCTGCCTTTGGTGGTGTGACCAGTTATTTTGAGATGCCTAATACGGTGCCTCAGACTACCACTCTGGAGGCCTGGCAGGCAAAGCGGCAGCTGGGCGCTGAGAAGAGTCATGTGAACTACAGTTTCTTCTTTGGTGCTACCAATGATAATGTAAATGATTTTGAACAGCTCGATACGCATCGTGTTCCGGGAATCAAGCTCTTTATGGGCTCCAGTACGGGCAATATGCTGGTGGATAAATATGAGGCGCTGCAGGCTATCTTCAAGAAGGCGAAAGAACTGGATTTGCCGGTGATGACCCACTGTGAGGATACCGAAATCATTAACCGCAACATGCAGCTGGCTAAGCAGAAATGGGGTGATGACCCTGCCGTAGAACATCATCCGGAAATACGCAGCGAGGAGGCTTGCTATGAAAGCAGCCGTCTGGCGGTGCAGCTGGCTAAGGAAAGCGGGGCGCATCTCCATATCGCTCACGTTACTACGGCTAAGGAACTGGAGTTCTTCGGTAAGGATGAAAATATTACAGGCGAGGCTGTTGTGGCTCATCTCATGTTCTCGGATAAAGATTACGCTGTGAAGGGCGCACGCATCAAATGCAACCCTGCAGTAAAGACCGCTGCTGACCGCGAAGCTTTGCGTAAGGCACTGAGTAATGGCAAGATAACTGTAGTAGGAACCGATCATGCTCCTCATCAGTTGAAGGATAAACAGGGCGGTTGTGCCAAGGCTGCATCAGGTATGCCAATGGTACAGTTCTCATTGGTAAGCATGCTGAAACTTGTTGACGAAAAGGTAATCAGTATCGAGCGTCTGGTTGAACTGATGTGCCATAATCCAGCCCGTCTGTTCCATATCAGTCAGCGCGGCTTCCTGCGTCCGGGTTATAAGGCAGATGTCGTTGTGGTGCGCAAGGGAGAGCCTTGGAAGGTGACCGAAGAGGTGATTCAGAGCAAGTGTAAATGGAGCCCTGTAGAGGGTGATGAGTTTGCATGGAAAGTGGAACAGACTTTCTGTAACGGTCATCTTATCTATAACAAAGGCGTGTTTGATGCCGCTTGCAGAGGAGAAGAACTGGAGTTCAGAAACAATTCCTAAAAAGGGAAATCTTACGGGGATTGTAAAATAAAATATCGTATCGGATGCGAAAAATAGTATACAATATAAGCGAAATTGAGCCATATATCAACTGGCTATATTTCTATCATGCCTGGGGATTGAGCGGCAAACCTCGAGAGGAAAAGGAAAAAATGAAGGCTGAGGCGCTCGATATGCTCCATTCATGGGAAGGCGAATATCATACCTATGCCGTCTTCGGACTCTTCGAGGCGAACAGCGAGGGGGATGATATCTGGCTGGAAGGGCAGAATGTCCGCTTCCCGATGCTCCGTCAGCAGCATCCGGCGGCTCAGGGAGAACCCAATCTCTGTCTGGCTGATTTCATCCGTCCTCTGGGCAGCGGAATAACAGACCGGCTGGGTATCTTCTGCACGACGGTAGATGGCGGTCTGGAGAAGAAATATCGCTCGGACGACTACCTCAATATGATGGCACAGACACTCTGCGACCGGTTGGCTGAAGCCACGGCAGAGAAGTTGCACGAAGAGGTGAGACGCAGCATCTGGGGCTATGCTCCCGACGAGCAGCTGAGCATCGAAGACCAGCAGCTGGAGCGCTATCAGGGCATCCGTCCGGCTATAGGATATCCTTCGCTGCCCGATACCAGTGCCAACTTCATCATCGACCAGCTCATCGATATGAGTCAGGTGGGCATCCGGCTCACCACAAGCGGAATGATGACGCCTCATGCCAGTGTCTCGGGGCTGATGTTTGCACATCCCAAGTCGCGGTATTTCGAACTGGGACGGATAGGAGACGACCAGCTTCGCGACTATGCACAGCGCAGGGGAGTGCCCGTGCAGGCAATGAAAACGTATCTTCAATCAAGTTTGATCAAGAAATGATAGCAAGAATATTGATACCCGTAGTGGTATTCACCCTGTTGCCGTATCTGTGGATATATAAAAGGTATGGCAAGTTACGGCTGAAGAGTCTCTGGCAGCGGGTGCTCTTCTGGTTGCCGGCTTTCGTGGTTATCGCCTACAGCGCGTATATCACGATGCTGCCCAACTTCCTGCCCCGCAATCCGGTGCTCATCGACATCTGGTTTGTGATGATGGCAGTATGTGCGGTGCCGCAGTTTGTCTTCAGCCTGTTCAGTGTCTTCGGTTGGTGCTGTATGCGGCTCCTTCACGGACATCGCAACTGGGGCAAGCTCCTCGGACTGGTAGTAGGAGCGGTGGCGTTCTTCTGCTTTATCTACGGATTTACCGAAGGATTTCCTAAGATGCAGGTCAAGCGTATCACCATCTATGTACCCAATCTGCCGAAGTCTTTCGAGGGCTATCGCATCGTTCAGTTCAGCGACATCCATCTCGGGTCATACTATGGCTGGCGTGGTCATCTGCCTCAGCGCGATGTCGACAGCATCAATGCCGAGAAGCCTGATCTGATTTGCTTTACGGGTGATTTACAGAATGTTACGCCCGAAGAATTGCCTGAGTATCAGGCGCTGCTCAGCAGTCTGAAAGCCAGAGACGGCGTGATGAGTGTGCTGGGCAATCACGATTACACCTATTATATGGATGTAGATGATGAGCAGGAGATAGCTGCATTAGAGAAGCGGATGCAGGACTTCCAGCGGAGTTGCGGATGGCACCTGCTGATGAATGAACATGTGGCGGTGCATAGAGGTGCTGACAGCATCTATGTAGCTGGTACAGAGAACTATGACAAGCCAAAGCGAACCAACGTAAGGAAGGCGCTGTATGGCATCAGACCGGGCTCTTTCGTGCTGATGCTGCAGCATATTCCGAAGCAATGGCGCGAGACCTGGCCTTCTACTATCAATAAGGAGAAGGATGAGGATGGCGATGTGATAGGACCTGACAGGAAGGATTCGCTGGTCGTAGCACCGCAACTTACGCTGAGCGGTCATACGCATGCGGGGCAGATCAGCGTACTGGGCTTGCGTCCGTCGATGTTTACTCCTTATGATTACGGCCTCTTCGAAGAGGAGGGTTGCCAGCTCTATACCACATCGGGGCTGGGCGGTACCGTTCCAATCCGCATAGGGGCTACGGCAGAAATCGTGGTCATCACACTCAAAAGAAAATGAGGAGTGTTGAATGTTAAATGTTGAGTGTTAAATTATTCATTCTTAAATAAAAAATGAAGTACTTATATCGTCTGTATCAACTTGTAATATGCTTGCCTATCCTGTTGGTAGCTAGTGTTTTAACCAGTTTAACTACTGTTTTGGGATGCATGCTGGGTAATGGGCATTTCTGGGGCTATTATCCTGGTAAGTATTGGTCCTGGCTTTGGGTCCGCATCCTCCTTCTGCCTGTAAAAGTAGAGGGACGTGAGCATCTCAAGAAGAACCAGAGTTATGTTTTCGTGGCCAATCATCAGGGCGCTTTCGATATCTTCCTGATTTACGGCTTCCTGGGCAGAAACTTCAAGTGGATGATGAAGAAGGGCTTGCGCAAAGTGCCTCTCATCGGTATCGCCTGTGAGTATGCGCACCACATCTTTGTAGACAAGAGCGGACCTTCTAAGATCCGTGCTTCTTATGACCGTGCTCGCGAGGTGCTCAAAGAGGGTATGTCGCTGGTGGTATTCCCAGAGGGTGCCCGCACGTTTACGGGTCACATGGGCGTGTTCCGCCGCGGTGCTTTCATGCTTGCCGATGAACTGCAGTTGCCGGTATGTCCGCTTACCATCAATGGCAGTTTTGATGTGAAGCCTCGCATGAAGGACATCTACTGGGCTTTCTGGCATCCTCTGAAGCTCACCATTCATGAGCCTATCGAGCCGATAGGCAAGGGAGCTGACAATATCAAGAACCAGATGAACAAGAGCTATGAGGCGATCATGAACGGACTTGACAAGAAATATCAGGGTTTTGTAGAGAATCCGGACCAATAATTTCGGGTTTTTGCTTGTTATTTCAAAAATAAGTTGTAATTTTGCATCTGTATTACATTATATAGAATCAGAATCATTAAAATTATAAGAAGTTATGAGTGATAGCATAGTAATCATTCCTACATATAATGAGAAGGAAAACATTGAGAAAATCATCCGTGCTGTCTTCGGTCTCGAAAAGCAGTTTGATATCCTCGTTATCGATGACGGAAGTCCTGATGGTACTGCTGCCATTGTCAAGGGCTTGATGGCTAATGAGTTTGCCGGTCGTCTGCATATTCTGGAGCGTTCGGGTAAACTCGGTTTGGGTACTGCCTATATCATGGGCTTCAAATGGTCATTGAAGCAGGGCTATGACTTCATCTTCGAGATGGATGCCGACTTCAGTCATGATCCTAATGATTTGCCACGTCTCTATGCGGCAACTCACGATGAGGGGTATGATGTGGCTGTAGGCTCAAGATATATTTCGGGTGTGAACGTGGTCAACTGGCCTATCGGACGCGTATTGATGAGCTATTTCGCTTCTAAATACGTACGTATCGTAACCGGATTTAAGGTGAATGATACCACTGCAGGATTCGTCTGCTACCGACGTAAGGTGTTGGAAACCATAGATTTGGATGCTATCCGCTTCAAGGGCTATGCTTTCCAGATAGAGATGAAATATACGGCTCATCGAATAGGTTTCAAGATCAAGGAGGTGCCTGTCATCTTTGTTAACCGTCGTGAAGGTGTGAGCAAGATGAGTGGTGGCATCTTCGGTGAGGCTTTCTTTGGCGTGATGCGACTGCGCCTGGATGGCTGGTTCAAGAAATATCCGAAGAAGGATTAATACTCTGTAATCACTACTCAGTAATCAGTAATCACTAATCAGTACTTGGATGGAAATCCAAAAGATAGAAAAAACATACGGGCGTTCGCCACAGGCGGATGCCCTCTTTGATTTGATGGGGAAGAAGTCGGTTCATTCCATTTTTCTCCAGGGTTTGCTGTGCTCTTCGGCTCCGATGTTCTTTGCTTCTCTGCAGGGGAAGATGAGGCGTTCGGTACTCTTCGTGCTGGATGATGCCGATGAAGCAGGCTATTTTTATCATGATCTCACTCAGATGATGGGGCAGGAGAAGGTCTTCTTCTTTCCTTCCAGCTATCGGCGTGCCGTGAAATACGGGCAGCGTGATGCAGCGAACGAAATCCTACGTACAGAGGTGCTGGCGCGCCTCTCTTCGGGAGGACATTTCCTGGTAGTCACTTATCCCGATGCACTGGCAGAACTCGTTGTGGCTAAGCAGAATCTGGATGAACGGATAATGAAACTGGCTGTAGGCCAGCAGATTGCCCAGACCGATGTAGTTCATACCCTGCGCGATTTCGAACTCAAAGAAACCGATTATGTTTATGAACCGGGCCAGTTTGCCGTGCGTGGAAGCATCCTCGATGTCTATTCCTACAGCTGCGAATATCCGTTCCGAATCGACTTCTTCGGCGATGAGATTGACACCATCCGTACCTTTGATGTTGAGACCCAGCTCTCGCAGGCGAAGCGCACAGAGATAGAAATCGTGCCCGAACTCGCCCATATCGAGAGCAACAAGCAGTGTTTCCTCAATTTCCTCTCCGAAAGTACGCCAGTCGTGGCGAAAGACCTTTCTTTCGTTTGCGACCGCATCGGTCAGATCTATACCGAAGGCTTCTCATCGCAGAGCCTTACCGAGCAGCTGGAGGGAGCTACTGAGGTAGAGGCAGAGCGCATCAGACATGACATGAAGACCGAGCTCAACCTCGTTTCTCCGCTCGATTTCAAGAAGGCAGTAGCGGCTCATCTCCGCATCGAGTTCGGTAAGGTTGCTCCGTCAGAGAGTTCGGCAGTGATACCTTTCAATATCGCTCCACAGCCTCTTTTCCATAAGAATTTCAATTTGCTTTGCCAGACTCTGGAGGATTTCCTGCTCCAGGGTTACACCTTATATATATTGGCAGATAGCCAGAAGCAGCAACAGCGCCTGAAGGATATCTTTGAAAGCGAAGAGCTGAAGCACTACGCCATCCGTTTTACACCGGTAGACAAGACGCTTCATGAAGGCTTTACTGACCATGACAAGAAGTGCTGCTTCTTTACCGATCATCAGATTTTTGACCGTTTTCATAAATATAACCTGCGCTCAGATAAAGCGAGAGCCGGCAAGATGGCACTCACCATGAAGGAACTGCAGGAGATGGAAGTGGGAGATTTTATCGTGCATGTAGACTTCGGTATCGGCAAGTTCGGCGGTCTGGTTAGGGTTCCTACGGGCAACAGCTATCAGGAAATGATCCGCATCGTCTATACGAACAATGATAAGGTGGATGTTTCTATCCACTCGCTTTATAAAATCAGCAAATATCGCCGCAGCGATACCGGTACTCCGCCTCGCCTGTCTACACTGGGTACAGGTGCCTGGGATAAACTCAAGGACAAAGCTAAGAAGCGAATCAAGGACATTGCGCGCGACCTGATCAAACTCTATGCCCAGCGCCGACGGGAGAAGGGATTCGCCTTCAGTGCCGACAATTATCTGCAGCATACGCTGGAGGCTTCCTTCCTGTATGAAGATACGCCAGACCAGAATAAGGCTACTCAGGAGGTGAAGAAGGATATGGAGAGCGGCAGACCGATGGACCGTCTGGTTTGTGGCGATGTGGGCTTCGGCAAGACTGAGGTTGCCATCCGTGCAGCCTTCAAGGCAGCGTGCGACAGCAAGCAGGTTGCGGTGCTGGTGCCTACTACCGTTCTGGCTTTCCAGCACTATCAGACTTTCAAAAAGCGTCTGGAAGGCATGCCTGTAAGGGTAGACTATCTCAGTAGAGCCCGTACTGCGAAGGAAACCAGAGAGGTGCTTGACGCCCTGAAAGGGGGTAAGATTGATATCCTCATAGGTACGCATAAGCTGATATCAAAGACCGTGAAATGGCATGACCTGGGACTGCTCGTCATCGATGAAGAGCAGAAGTTCGGTGTGTCTACCAAAGAGAAACTCCGTCAGCTCAAGGTAAATGTCGATACACTCACGATGAGTGCCACTCCGATTCCGCGAACCCTCCAGTTCTCTCTGATGGGCGCCCGGGATATGAGTATCATGCGCACTCCGCCACCTAACCGTTATCCGATTCATACCGAACTGGTTACGTTTAGTAGTGAAGTTATCTGCGATGCCATCAATTTCGAGATGAGCCGAAACGGACAGGTTTATTTCGTATGCGACAGAATATCCAAGCTTCCGGAGCTCAAGATGCTCATCGAGAAGCATATCCCAGACTGTAGGGTAGCAATCGGTCACGGACAGATGAAGCCTGAGGATTTGGAGAAAATCATCATGGGCTTTATCAATTACGATTATGATGTACTGCTTTCTACCACTATTGTAGAGAACGGTATCGACATTTCCAATGCCAATACGATTATCGTGAGCGATGCTCATCACTTCGGATTGAGTGACCTGCATCAGATGCGTGGACGCGTAGGAAGAAGCAACAAGAAGGCTTTCTGCTATCTGATGGCGCCACCTAAGAGTGCACTTACTCCTGAGGCGCGTCGCCGTCTGGAGGCTCTGGAGACGTTCAGCGAACTGGGTAGCGGCTTCAATCTCGCCATGCAGGACCTGGATATCCGCGGTGCGGGTAATCTGCTGGGCTCTGAGCAGAGCGGTTTTATGGAAGATCTGGGTTATGAAACCTACCAGAAGATTCTCTCTCAGGCTGTCACAGAGTTGAAGAACGAGGAGTTCTGTGATCTTTATCAGGAGAAGATGGATGAAGGTGCCCAGCTTACGGGTGATGATTTCGTTGACGATTGTGGCATAGAGAGCGATCTGGAGATGTATTTCCCTCAGACTTATGTGCCTGGTGACAGTGAGCGCATGCTTCTTTATCGTGAACTGGACCGCCTGGAGAGCGATGATGAAGTAGAAGCTTACCGCAAGCGTATGATAGACCGTTTTGGTCCTGTGCCTCATGAAGCAGACGAACTGATGCATGTGGTAGGTCTGCGTAGGGTAGGCAAGAAGCTAGGTTGCGAGAAGATTATTCTCAAGCAGGGCTATATGCAGATGCAGTTTGTAAGCAATGTAAACAGTCCGTTCTACAGAAGTCAGATGTTTAACCGCATACTCGCTTACGTTACCAGTCATATTCAAGATTGTGTTCTGAAGGAAAAATTCAACAAGCGAATGCTTCGCATCAATGATGTGAAGACAGTAGGGCAGGCTGTAAACCTGCTGAATCAGATATCGCAGATAGATTTAGGTAATGAAAAGTAATCAGTTTATTGCATAAAAAAAACATTGGAATCCCAATATCCCTATTGAGTTCCAATGTTTTATTTTTTGTATAAGTAAAAGATGATGATAAGCGTTTCACAACGCATGTTGAATTTTTCTAGTGCAAAGATACTATTTTTCATTATAATATTGGGTGTAATATTTGGTATTTTGTGGGGTAATATTTGATTAAATTTATAAAAATAACACTGAAAATACACTTATGTAACAAATAATACCTGTAGAATGAACTATTTTATTGGATAAAAATAAAAAATAGTGGAAAAACACATAAAAAAGTTCTTTATTTCATTTTTTATTTGTACCTTTGTTCAGGCATACAACAATTTTAAACATATATATAAACATGAGACAGAAAAAGTACATCTTAAGCGAGCAGGAACTTCCTACTCAGTGGTACAACATTCAGGCAGATATGCCTAACAAGCCATTGCCACCATTGAACCCTCAGACACACCAGCCAATGAATGCTGATGATTTGTCACACGTATTTAATAAGGAGTGCTCAAAGCAGGAACTTGATACAGAGCACGCTTGGATTGATATTCCGGAAGATGTGCTGGAGAAGTACACCTTCTACCGTTCAACCCCTCTTGTACGTGCTTATGCCCTTGAGGAGGCACTCGGTACTCCGGCGCATATCTACTTCAAGAATGAGAGTACCAACCCGTTAGGTTCTCATAAAATCAATTCAGCGATTCCTCAGTGCTATTACTGTAAGCAGGAGGGTGATACCAACGTCACTACAGAGACTGGTGCAGGACAGTGGGGTGCAGCCCTCTCTTATGCAGCAAAACTCTACGGCCTGGAGGCAGCAGTTTATCAGGTAAAGATTACCATGCAGCAGAAACCATACCGTTCCAGCATCATGCGTACGTTTGGAGCCACTGTAGAGGGTTCTCCTTCCATGAGTACACGTGCCGGTAAGAATATCATCACACGTGATCCTCATCATCCTGGTTCGCTCGGTACTGCCATCAGTGAGGCTGTTGAGCTGGCTACCACAACACCGGGCTGTAAGTATACGCTGGGTTCCGTGCTCAATCATGTGGCACTTCACCAGACCATCATCGGTCTAGAGGCAGAGAAGCAGATGGCGATGGCAGGTGAGTATCCTGATCAGGTGATTGCTTGTTTCGGTGGTGGTAGTAACTTTGGTGGTATTGCCTTCCCATTCCTCCGTCACAACTTCACAGGCGAGCGCCATACTGAGTTTATAGCTGCAGAGCCGGAGAGCTGTCCTAAGCTGACTCGCGGTAAGTTTGAGTATGATTTCGGTGATGAGGCAGGTTATACTCCATTGCTGCCAATGTATACTCTGGGTCATGATTTCAAGCCAGCCAACATTCATGCAGGTGGTCTCCGTTATCATGGTGCGGGCATGATTATCTCCCAGCTTCTGAAGGATGGTTATCTGCATGGTGTAGATATCCCTCAGCTGGAGTCATTCAAGGCGGGTATGCTCTTTGCACAGACCGAGGGTATCATTCCTGCTCCAGAGAGCTGTCATGCGATTGCAGCCACTATACGTGAGGCTCTGAAGGCAAAGGAAGAGGGCAAGGAGAAGGTTATCCTGTTCTGCCTCTCAGGCCATGGTCTTATCGATATGCCGTCTTACGATAGCTATATTAATGGCGATTTGCACAATTATTCAGTAAGTGATGAAGAAATCCAGCAGTTCCTCAAGGATGTGCCAAAGGTTGACTAATAGTTAACAGTTAATAGTTTATAGTTTATAGCAAACAGTTGACAATTATTCCTTGCGATATATTGAAATAACGATATCACATATAAAAGAAGCCAGGCTGCGAAAAGCAACCTGGCTTTTATTTTAGAAATTCTATTTTCTTTTATTTAGAAATTCTATTCTCAGTTCGAGACTTCTATCTTTCATTAGAAGTTCAACCACTCTTCGATAGCCTTAGCGATGACATCGAAGCTTGTGGTAGGCTCGAAGCGGGCTACAACCTGACCCTTCTTGTTAACGAGGAACTTGGTGAAGTTCCACTTGATATCGGCACTCTCCTTGTAGTTAGGATCAGCCTCGCTCAACATCTTGTCGAGAACAGGGTAGAGAGGGTGGCTCTCGTCCCAACCAGCAAAGCCCTTACATTCTTTCAGAAATTTGAAGAGAGGGGCAGCATCGTCTCCGTTTACCTTGATCTTCTTGTAGCGCTGGAACTCTGTGCCGTATGTAAGCTTGCAGAACTGATGAATGCTTTCATCTGTACCAGGGGCTTGCTGACCAAACTGGTTGCAAGGAAAATCAAGTATTTCGAAACCTTGAGAATGATAGGTCTCATAAAGTTTCTCCAGTTCCTCATACTGAGGTGTGAAACCACACTTTGTGGCGGTGTTAACGATGAGCAGCACTTCGTTGGCATACTCCTTGAGGGAAACATCTTTTCCCTTTCTGTCTTTAACAGAAAATTCGTAAACAGTTCTCATTTTTTTTATCTTTATGTATGTGTTATCTATATTTCCGATCTCAACTTATATGATCTAGAGTGCAAAGATACTACTTTTCTCTTAGAATACTTCAATAGTTTTTTTAAAAATTCTAAAAATCGAACAAAATCATAGATGAAGGAATGAGCGTAATATATATAATGTAGATAGTATCGCAGTTAAGAGTATATAGATTCCGTAGATAATTGGGTTTGTGAATAGAAAGGTGTGTAGATTATAAGACTACATAACGGCCTGCATGAAAGATGAAAAAATAAAAAATGCAGGATTTTCACAAACCCTGCATTCCTTTTTCTTTACCTCTTTTTCCTCAAAAAAACAAAGAAAAAGAGGTTTACGATTAATCTATCATTTAACTTTTCTAAGAACTTGTTGCAAAGGTACTACATTTTCTTGTAACACCAAACTTTTTCTCAGCTTTTTTTCAGTAAAAAGGGAAAATTAATCAAATACCCCCCCATTTTTATACTTTTTTGCAATATTCGGTCAAAAAACTAAGCAAAACGGCTCAATTTTATGACTATTCTGCTTTTTTCCTTGCTTGAACGTTTTGCTGTGTACGATAACGAAGAAGGCTGTGCCCGACAACAACTGAAGATATGTTCTGTATATGTATTACTTTTTTGTCAATACAGATAAAAGCAGCCATCAGTAATGATGACTGCTTTCATCTGTAATTATGCGGGCTATCCCTGCGTTCTGTTTCGGTATTCAGTAGGCACGATACCCGTTTCTTTCTTGAATACCTTCGAGAAATACTTAGGGTCGGTGAAACCTACTGCGAAGGCGATACTGGTCAGAGTATCGTCTGTCTTGCGCAACATCTCGCATGCCTTCTTGATACGTATATGGCGAACGAAGTCTACCGGTGTCATTCCGGTTATTGCTTTCACCTTATTATATAGTACGCTTCGGCTCATACCGATTTCGTTCGAGATGTCATCAATCTTGAGTCCCGGGTTGCCTGCATTTTCAACAACAAACCAGAAGACACGCATCATGGTTCTGTCTTGAATCTGTGCCGCCATAAATGCCAGCTCGCTGCTTGGGTCAACCGCTTTGTTCTCGGCACTAGTTTCAGCCTGGTTAAGAGCAGGCAGAGGAGCTGCTGCAGGCAGTATTCGCAGGGCTGCTATGGCATCTTTATCGCCAGTTTCCTTCAGTTTTCTGATGACATCCATCTGAATGTTGCGACGCTGGGTGAGGATAGCCTCTATTCGGCCGAGCAGATAAGTGGTAGAGAATGGCTTGGTGATATAGGCAACAATACCTTCATCAAAGCCTCGCTGCTGATCTTCTACGCTTGCCTTGGCCGAGAGAATCATCACTGGGATGTTGTTGAGGGTGGTATCCTGCTTGATCTCGTGAATCATCGACAAACCATCCATCACAGGCATGGTAACGTCCGTGAGGATAAAGTCTGGTATCTCCTTGCGGACCATCACTAAACCAGCCTTTCCGTTCTCTGCGAGCAGCACGTTATAGGTAGGCGAGAGGATGCTGTAGAGGAACTTGCGCAGGTCGGCATTGTCTTCTACTACCAGTATCGTCTGGTCTTTTTGTTCCGCTTCTTCCTGTGCAGTTTCCTGTTCCTTGCCCATTTCTTCCAGGCGTTCAGCCTCTGCATCCTTTTCTTCTTTCTGTTTGTTGGTTTCTTCCAGATAGTCAGATGCATTGTGGTCGTCAATCTGGCCATTCGCTTTTTCTCTTTCTGCCAGGTCGTAATCTTCCTCGGTCAGACCGCTGTTCGTATGGAAGTCTGCCTTGTTGCCGTATCTCTGAACCTTGTCCAGCATTACCAGCATTTCGTTGGCATTGTCTACTACCATTCTCAGCAGTTCCTTGCCCTTTCGGGTGATACCCGGTTCGGTATCCAGAACGGTTTTTACCGGGGTTCCGATGAGTGTTAGAGGGGTTCTCAGACGGTTGGCTGCATCGTTGTAGAATTCGTTCTTCAGCACGCTCATTTCGTGGGTTACGTTCTCGCGCTGGCGCTGGTTGTAGGTATAGAAGATTGCGCCTACGATACCGAAGAGCAGGAGCAGCATGAGAAACTTGCCCCAGATGCTTTCCCAGAAGGTAGGGCGCACTTCGATAGGCAGTTCTGCCACATACTTGCTCCATACACCATGCGAGTTGGTGGCTCTCACCTTGAGTACGTAATCGCCATGATTGATACGGTTGAAGCCGATGACATTGCTGCTTCCGTTCGATATCCACTCGCCTGGAGCTGTATAACCATCTATGCGATAGAGGTATCTGGTCTGATACTTGCGCTGATAGTCGAGTGATGCGAAGGTGATGGTCAGACTTCGCTTGTTGGCAGGAATCACCACTTTTTCCTTGTGCAGGATAGGTTCCGACTCCTTCTCTCCGCTATAATGGAGGGAACTGAAGATGACTTTAGGCTGGTAGTTGCTCTTCTTCAGCGTAGCCGGATTGAAGGTAATCAGTCCCATCGGGGTACCTACCGAGATGTTGTTGCTTGCCGGATCGTGGTAAGGACGGCTTTGCGAGAACGACATGTTGAAGTCGAAATCGTTAGGTCCGAACACATTGCACTGGCCCGTTTTCGGGTTTACGCAGTCGATACTCGATTCTCTGATTACCCAGATTCTTCCCTGGTTGTCTTCTACCATGCCCTGTACGATGCCTTCGTTAACATCGATGGCATGGAAGTATTTCATCTTCAGGTTGTCTTGCAGGAGCGATTTGCTCACAATCTCTTCCATCACGCCGCCCTGTTGCGAGATATACATCTTGCCGCTGGTGTGCTCCATGATATTGTTCATATCGTTTGCAGCCAGACTTGTTGTATCGTTCGGTATGTAGTAGGTCTTGTGGTATTTGATCTTTCTTGCGTTTGTAAAGGCATCACTGAAGGTGATGAGACCATCTGTAGTACCTACGAGAATGGTTCCCGTAGTGGTGCAGCAGATGCGGCGTACGCGGTCGTAGTGCTGCTTCTCCCAAGGCAGTCCGTTTCGTTTACTGATGAAGCTGATACTGCCGTCTGCCGCCTCATTTACCAGGGCGATACCGCCACCATAGGTACCTATCCAGATGCGTCCGGTGCGGTCGGCTACGATGTCGAATACCTTGTCGAATGGCAGTGAAGCGGGGGCGTTTGCATCGTAGGTAAAGTGTCTTACCTGCATTTTGTCTATCAGATATACACCGTTTCCGTTGGTTCCTATCCATGTTCTTCCCTTGATATCGAAGTGGATGGCGAAGATGCCCTTCTCGGCGAAGTTTACCTGCTGTGGCACAATCTGTCCGCTTGGCGAAAGGTATCCGATACGCTGGTAGGAGGCGTTGAGTACCTGGATTACTCCATTGTGATAGCCTGTCCAGATATGTCCGTCTGGTGATGCATTTACCGAGAACACTTCGTCTTCGCCCACATCCAGCTTGTTGATAATGTAAGGGTGATATTTGAAGACTACCTGTGTCAGGTCGTGAGAGCCTGTCAGCCAGAGGATTCCCTGGTCTGAGAGTACATATTTCGTAATCTTCGGTATGCGGTAGTTGCCCGATGAATTGCTTCTCAGCAGATAAGGCACCAGTTTTCCTGCCTTGCGGTCAAAATAACTGAAGGTTCCTCCTCTTGGCACTACCCAGAGGGTCTTGTTTTCGTCTTGTGTGATGAAATTGCTTTCGCAGGTTGTGCGGTCCATCGGGTCGTCCTGATCGGCAAAGAGCCACTGCTTCTGTCCGGTCTTCGGGTTGATGAGGGTTACTCCCATACCGTCTGTAAATGCCCATACCATACCGAAATCATCGGTATAAATCTTCTTTACCTCTGCCAGAGGCTGACTCGGGCTCTGTACGTTGATGATATCAAACTTGAAGGTGCGCGGGTTATAGATGATCACACCCAGATTGGTTGCCAGCAGGAGCTGGTAACCTGTATTTTTCAGTTCGTTGATACGGGTTACGCCTTCCGGCATTGGTATCATGGTGAGTCGGTTCTGCAGGTCATATTTTGCCAGTTTACCATCTTCAGTTGCCAGGAACACATCTTCTCCTACCCCTCTGAGCCATTTGAAAGGCAGTTTGCTTGGAATTTTCGAATGATATATGTATGCGCCTTTGTCGGTAAGCACCCATTCTCTTCCGTGTATATCTCGATGGATGTACCATACATTTCCGCTTCTGAGTCCCTTTTCTCCTACTTTGATGAGTTCTATGTTCCGCTCATCAAAGGTTTTCCCTACTGATCGGATGATATATTTTCCATCTTCTGAAGTAAACCATGTAGCTCCGTTTTTCAATGGGTATACCTGGCTCACGCGCAGGTCGATGTTGAACAGTTCGTTGAATTTCTGTCCTACAGCAAAGAACCGGCAGAAGTGGGTATCGTATACGTAGAGCTGGTGGTCGTATGTAATACACCATACGTTGTTGTTATGTGATGGTTCTATTTTCAGTATACGGTTGGTTGACAGAACGTCAATATCATCGGGGTTGTCTCTGAAAGTATGAAACTTGTAGCCGTCATAGAACGACAGTCCGTTCCATGTACTGAACCACATGAGGTTGTCTTTACCTTGTTTCAGGTCTGAGATGGTATTGGCTGCGAGTCCGTCTGTGATAGAGAATTTTCTCACATCGCAGTAGGGTACAGCTACTGTCATAATGGTAGAGAGCAGTCCTAATAGGGTGATATATAATTTTCTTTTCATCATTTTTTATTCGTATACGTTTATTAATCGCAACAAAGGTAGTGAAAATTATTGAGAATACGTATTTATCAGGTGTATTTTTTTATGTTATTGCATTAAATTATTCCACTTTTCATGTTATAGGGGTAATATTTGGTTGATTTGCTG
>OGHY01000344.1_pt1 | contig 27611 bp, 20 predicted proteins | sample 1571541 | NCBI WGS metagenome assembly OGHY01 (sample SAMEA2581943, study PRJEB24529) | metagenome | biome: Human gut stool | place: China | collected 2011
TACAGCCGGATCGGCCTTGCAAACGGAAGTCCATGTGCGATATCCATCGCCTCACCTTCCGCTTTTTCCCTGTTTACATCGATCATTACCATCTCGGAAAAAATGCCGCTCTGCATTAATGCAAACGCAGAGGACGAACCTACAAATCCACAGCCGATCATGGCGGCTTTTCGAATATTTACCATAATAAAATCACCTCATTTTTACACTAAATCTACGTTCCGAACTATCACCATTGTCTCACACTATCATGCCCGATTCGGTGAATTTTATGTGTCACAACACACAGGTTTGGTATGGGTTATGACATTCGAACATATATTCGTTTTTAGTTTACAGATTTCCTCAAGTTTGCTATAATTGATGTAATGTAAAACTCGAAACTCGTACATAATGTAGAACGCGTTTCGCACAAACCATTATGATACCAGGAGGAATCTGTATGCGCTCTCTCATTTTTCATGTCGATGTGAACTCTGCCTTTTTGAGCTGGGAATCGGCGAAACGCCTGCGTGATAACCCGGATGCACTGGATTTAAGAACCATCAACGCCGTAATCGGCGGCGATGAAAAGATGCGCCACGGAGTGGTCCTTGCAAAATCTCCTTCTGCGAAGAAATACGGCATTATGACCGGCGAACCATTATCCCATGCCAGACAAAAATGCCCGGAACTTGTCGTTGTTCCGCCGGATCATGAACTGTACGCTGCTTCCTCCCGAAAGTTTATCGAAATTTTAGAAGAGGTTGCCCCGGTGATCGAACAGTGCAGTATTGATGAGGCTTTCTGCGATATGACCGGAACGGAAAAACTCTACGGCGATCCCATTGCTTTCGCAACAAAATTAAAAGACCGGATTTATAAGGAGCTTGGCTTTACCGTCAATATCGGTATCTCTACAAATAAGCTTTTAGCAAAGATGGCATCTGATTTTGAGAAGCCAAACCGTGTGCATACTCTTTTTCCGAAAGAGATGGCGACAAAGTTCTGGCCGCTCCCGGTGGAATCGTTATACGGCTGTGGAAAAACCACTGCAAAAAGACTGCGCTCTCTTGGAATCACAACCATCGGCGCACTTGCAAAAGCAGACCGCCAGATGTTACTCTCTAATTTTAAATCCCAGGGCGATTATCTGTGGGAATCCGCCAATGGGATCTCCTCCTCTGCCGTGACTGCAGAATCTCCTGCCAACAAGGGTTATGGCAACTCGGTCACTCTGCCTTATGATGTCACAGATACAGAAAACGCGCACCACATTCTGTTATCTCTCTGTGAGACTGTGGGTGCGCGCATCCGTTATGATAAAGCCTACATCAGCGTGGTGCAGGTTCAGATTGTGGACAATGACTTTCATCACCGCTGTAAGCAGTTATCCCTGCCTTCTGCCACTAACGTGACCGAAAAGATTTATGAGGCAGCCTGCAAGGCATTTGATCAGAGCTGGGATCACGCTCCCATCCGGCTGCTCGGTGTCTCTACGAGCAAAGCAACCGACGAAAGCTATGAGCAGTATAATCTTTTCGATCAGGATAAGTTTGAGCGGTTGTCCAAATTAAATTCTGCTATCGATAAAATCCGTGATAAGTATGGGGATGATGCAATCGTGCGTGCCTGTTTTGCGGATACGCACAAAAATTAAGCTACAACATCCTCAAACTGGGAATTATAAAGGTTCGCATAGAAACCTCCTGCTGCGAGAAGTTCCTCATGTCTTCCCTGCTCAATGATATCTCCATCCTTCATGACAAGAATCAAATCTGCGTCACGGATCGTGGAAAGTCTGTGTGCAATGACAAAGCTGGTTCTTCCCTTCATCAGGTTATCCATTGCCTTCTGGATCTCAATCTCGGTTCTTGTATCTACCGAAGAAGTTGCCTCATCTAAAATCAGGATCTTATTGTCTGCAAGGATTGCTCGCGCAATGGTCAGAAGCTGTTTCTGTCCCTGCGATACATTGCTTGCATCCTCGTTTAATTCCATCTGGTAACCACCCGGCAGCGTCTTGATGAAATGATCTGCTCTCGCTGCCTTCGCTGCCGCGATCACTTCCTCATCCGTTGCATCCAGCCGGCCGTACCGGATATTTTCCATGATTGTTCCCTTGAACAGCCAGGTATCCTGCAATACCATTCCGAATGCATCACGCAGTTCCCTGCGGTTGAAATCCTTGATATTATGTCCATCAAGACAGATTGCTCCGCTGTTTACATCATAGAAACGCATAAGCAGTTTTACCATCGTCGTTTTTCCGGCTCCGGTTGGTCCTACGATTGCGATTTTCTGTCCCGGTTTTACGCTGGCACTGAAATCATTGATGATGATCTGCTCTGGATTGTATCCAAAATGAACATGATCAAATGTCACTGCACCTGTAATTTTCGAAACATCCGCCGGATGTTCTACAATCTGCTCTTCTTCCTCTTCCTCCAAAAACTCAAATACACGCTCGGATGCTGCAGACATAGACTGTACCTGATTGATCACCTGCGCGATCTGCTGGATCGGCTGTGTGAAGTTTTTCACATACTGGATGAACGCCTGGATATCACCGATTGTGATCGTGCCACGGATTGCAAGCAGTCCACCTGTCAGGGCAACACAGGCATAACCTAAGTTTCCGACAAACATCATGATTGGCTGCATCATACCGGACAAAAACTGTGATTTCCATGCGGAATCATAGAGAATATCATTCGTTTTCTCAAACTCTTCAATCGTATCTTTCTCGCGGTTAAATGCCTTGATGACAAGGTGACCACCGTATACCTCTTCCACCTGTCCATTGATGTGTCCTAAATACTCCTGCTGCGCACGGAAATATTTCTGCGATTTTTTTGTCACAAATCCAATCAGTCCCATGGAGATTGGTAAGATCACAAGTGCAATAAGTGTCATAAGCGGTGAAATACTGAGCATCATCACAAGCACGCCGATCAGTGTTGCAACGGATGTAATGATCGTGGTAATACTCTGGTTCAGTCCCTGTCCCAACGTATCTACATCGTTGGTGATACGGGACAATACCTCGCCGTAAGTACGGCTCTCGAAGTATTTCATCGGCATGCGGTTGATTTTTTCTGAGATTTCTTTTCTGAGCTGGTAGCACACTTTCTGTGTGATCCCGGTCATGATCCATCCCTGGATAAAGTTGAAAACCGCACTGCACAGATACAGACCAAGCACAAACAAAAGAATGCTTCCAATCTTTCCAAAATCAATGCTTCCGGTTCCCTGAATTTTCGCCATCAGACCTTCCGATAATGCAGTGGTCGCTTTTCCTAAAATTTTCGGTCCTGCAACATTAAATATGGTAGAACATGCTGCAAAAAACATGACAACAAAAATTGCAGCTTTGTATTTTCCGATATAGCTCATCAGCTTTTTGATGGATTTTTTGAAGTCCTTCGGTTTCTCGCCCGGCTGCATGCCATGTCCCATCGGTCCTCTTCTCCGTGGCTGATGTGTTTTAACTTCCTGTTCCCTACTCATTCAAAGCCACCTCACTTTCCTCAAGTCCAAGTTCTTTCGCGGATAACTGTGATTTTGCAATCTGCTGGTAAACCTCGCATGATTTTAACAGTTCTTCATGTGTACCCTTGCCGACAATTTTTCCGTCATCGAGCACTAAAATCTGCTCTGCATGTAAAATGGTACTGATACGCTGTGCCACGATGATCACAGTACTGTCTTTTACATTCTCAGCAAGCGCTTTTCGCAGTGCCGCGTCTGTCTTTAAATCGAGCGCCGAGAAACTGTCATCGAAAATAAAGATTTTCGGATCTTTTGCAATCGCCCTTGCAATCGCAAGACGCTGTTTTTGTCCACCGGAAACATTGCTTCCGCCCTGTGCAATCGCACTCTCATACTTGTCATCCTTCGCCTTGATAAACTCTGTTGCCTGTGCAATCTCTGCCGCTTTCTTAATCTCCTCGTCTGTCGCATCATCTTTTCCAAAACGAAGATTCGAAGCGATCGTTCCGGAGAATAAAACACCTTTCTGTGGAACGAAACCAATCTCATCACGAAGATCAGACATCGTAATGTTACGGATATCTTTTCCATCGAGTGTAATACTTCCGTCTGTCACATCATATAAACGTGGAATCAGATTGACCAGTGTGGATTTACCACATCCGGTGCTTCCAATGATCGCAGTGGTCTGTCCCGGTTCCGCTGTAAAATCAATGTCATGAAGCACATCTTCCTCCGCACCCGGATATTTGAAATTCACATGGGAGAATTTCACAACTCCATTGTGTGTTGTCACTTTTTCCGGCTCTTTTGCGTCATGGATCGAGGATTCTGTCTGAATGACCTCATCAATACGGTCTGCTGCAACGGCTGCACGAGGAAGCATGATCGACATCATCGTGAGCATTAAGAATGACATAACGATCATCATCGAATAAGTGATAAACGCTGTCATTGCGCCGACCTGCATCGTTCCTGCATCAATTTTGTGGGCACCCACCCAAACGATACCAACGGAAAGAACATTCATGATCATCATCATTCCCGGCATCATAAAAGTCATGACACGGTTGGTAAACAGCATTGTTTTTGTCAGGTCTTTGTTTGCCACATCAAAACGTTCTTCCTCTTTTTTCTCCCTGCCGAAAGCACGGATGACCGAAAGACCGGTCAGAATCTCTCTGGATACCAGATTGATATTATCCACCAGCTTCTGCATCAACTGGAACTTTGGCATGGCAACTGCCATCAATACCATCACATAACCAAGGATCACAAGGATCGCAAGGACAATGATCCATCCCATTCCGGCTCCGGTCTGCACGACTTTTAACACACCGCCAATGCCTAAGATCGGTGCATACGCTACCATACGAAGCAGCATAACCGAAACCATCTGGATCTGCTGGATATCATTCGTGCTTCTTGTAATCAGGGAAGCTGTGGAAAATTTATCCATCTCCGCATTAGAAAATCCAACAACCTGTTTAAATACTTTCTCTCTTAATGTTCTTCCGATGCCTGCACCGACACGGGAGGCAAAGAAGCCCACTAAAACCGTCACGATTCCGATCATCAGCGCCATGCCGACCATTTTCAGTCCGGCTGTGACAAGATAACTTTTCTGAATCTTTTCCACGTCAATTCCTGCCGCTTTATCGCAGGATACCGCATAGGCTGCGCCCATGGATTTCACAAGGGAACTTCCCATTGTATCAATGGTCTCTTCCATGCTGTCTCTCATGGAAAGTAAGGTGTCTTTTTCCAGAGTACCGGCATCTGCCCCGGTCGGTTTTGCAACATGCTCTTTTACTGCAGAGTCTTCCATCGCACTCATCTGATAATTCATAATGAGCGGAACTGCCAGTGTGTCATCGATCTCGTTTAATTCTGATCTGGATGTCACCTGCAGCCGGTAAATATCACCGTCTTTCTCATAGATACTCTCCCAGAGATCTGCCTCCTCATCCGTCATGAATAACTCTGCCGTTTCAAACTCATCCGCAGTCAATGCCTCCGGCACTACATGTTCCACACCATAGTTCTGGATACCAACATCAATGATATCCGATGTGTAAGACGGTAGTGACAGATCACACCATGCCTGCACAAAGAGTAACGCAATGATAATCACAATTGATTTCCAATATGGAATCATATTTTTAAAAATCTTACTCATGTTCCCTTTCCTTTCTTCTGCCTTGCCCTTTTCTAGCTTCAATCTCTTTTTCCGCAATATGATAAATGTTATCCAAATAAGAAATCAGGTGTTTCATATCTGCCTCATCCACCTGTGACATCACAGATTTGCCGAAGTCCGCCATGATCTGCCTTGCTTCCTCTGTCAGACGTTCTCCCTCTGCAGTCAGTTCCACATACGTATTCCGTCTGTCATTTTTATTGATATTCCGCTCCACATATCCGCGCTCTTCTAACCCTTTTAAAGTTCTGGAAATCGCGGATGGAAGCATTTTCGCTCTGGATGCAAGTTCCGAAATGGTAATCTTTCCATTCTCCCCTTTATCCATAATCGTACACATTACGAAAAAATCTGTCCTGTTGATCATCGGAAACATCTCCGCAAATTTCAGCTTGCGGAACTGATTCATCGCGCGGAACAGTTCTTCATATAATTTATCCATAATTCACTCACCACCTGCTATTATTTAACATTGTTATATATTGCATGTGTCAAATAATAACACCGGCAAATATCTATGTCAAGAAATTTGCCGGTGTTTCCATTTATTTTCTCTTTTGTTTATACTTATTTAATAATTTTATGCATTTTCTCCAAAATATCAGCCACCTCATGCATCTCCATCTGACCTGGTGCACTCGCTTTTTTGTGTGCCGCAAAAGTGACCGCTGCGCCAAAACTCTCGCCGCACAGCCTGCTGATCATCCCCATCTTTCCCATGGACATTGTGATGACCGGCGTGTCCGGATTCTCTTCCTTAAACTCATTCGTCACAGATAAAAGTTTTAAAACATCCTCCATATTCTGTGGCATAACTGCAAGTTTTACAATATCTGCACCTCCTGCACACATCTGTTCTAACAGCATCTTCATAACTTCTCTGTCCGGCGTCTCATAAAAATCATGGTGGGAGGCAATGACTTTCAAGCCCTGCTTATGAAGCTTTCTGATTTTTCTTGCCGGATGCTCCTCCTCAAAAAATTCCAGATCCAGAAGATCCACGCAGCCTGCCTCCGCCGCAAGATCATGCAGATCACTTAATTCATCCGATGTTAGTTCTCCCATGCCGCCCTGCTTTTTGGTTCGGAATGTATATAAGAAAATCTTCTCTTTCATGCACTCTGCCGCAGCCGCAAACACTTCGCGCACTGCATTATAATTTTTGTAATCCGCGAAAACATCAATACGCCATTCCACGACATCTGCTTCACTTTTTGCAAGTGTCCGTAATTCGTCTATGATCTCTTCTTTATTGCTTTCCATAACCGGAACGCATAAAAGTGGTTTTCCTGTTCCAATTGTTTTTCCCTTAATCTCCATATGCCTGTCCTGCTCCTTTTCTATCCATCCTAAACCGGATTTGCGAAACTCTGCCTGATTTATGTTCCACGATCATTTCTATTTTAAAACACCAGACTCTAATATTCAATGCATGCAATATAAATAGTATTCATGGAGGCTATAAAAAATTGGAACATCTGTGAATTTGACAATTTATTCACAATCTATTAGAATGACTGTTAGTATAATCTACTAAAGGAGAGTATTACATGAGTTTCACATTTTTAAACGAATTACCTTCTCCTGCCCAGATCCAAGAAAGATATCCTCTGTCAGAGAAATTGCAGGAGTTAAAAAAACAGCGTGACGCAGAGATCAGCAATGTGATCAAAGGTCTTGACAACCGTTTTCTTGTCATCATCGGACCTTGTTCTGCAGACAACGAAGATTCTGTATGCGATTATGTCAGCCGTCTCACTTCCATTCAGGAAGATGTCAAAGACAAGCTGATCATCATCCCACGTGTGTATACAAATAAACCACGTACCACCGGTGAAGGCTACAAAGGAATCGCTTCCCAGCCTGACCCTGAAAAAGCACCAGATATGGTGGAAGGTCTGATCGCCATGCGCAAAATGCACATCCGTGCCATTGAAGAAAGCGGTCTCACCTGTGCAGACGAAATGCTTTACCCGGAAAACTGGGGATATGTAGAAGACCTGCTCTCCTACGTTGCGATCGGTGCACGTTCTGTTGAAGATCAGCAGCACCGTCTTACCGTCAGCGGTTTTGATGTTGCATCCGGTATGAAAAATCCAACCAGCGGTGACTTTTCCGTTATGTTAAACTCTGTTTATGCCGCCCAGCATCCACACCATTTTGTTTACCGTGGCTATGAAGTGGAGACAACTGGAAATCCATTAACCCACGTTGTACTCCGCGGCGCCGTAAGCAAACACGGAAACAGCACGCAGAACTATCATTATGAAGATCTGATCCGTCTCTGTGATATGTATGCCAAAATGGATCTTGTAAACCCGGCTGCCATTATTGATGCAAACCACTCCAATTCCGGCAAGCAGTTCAAAGAACAGATCCGTATTGTTAAGGAAGTTATGCATAACCGTCAGTTATCGCAAGACATCCATAACATGGTAAAAGGTGTGATGATTGAGAGTTATATTGAAGAAGGATCTCAGAAGATCCACGACCATATTTATGGAAAATCTATCACAGATCCCTGCCTTGGATGGGAAGATTCCAAAAAACTGATTTATGATATTGCGGAGATGTGTAAATAAAACATCGCTTTTTATTTTGTTCTATAGTAAAAAAGTCTGCCGACAGGTACTACCTGCCAGCAGACTTTTTTCATGCACCATACAGTGCTCATTTTTCATTACAGATCTGATGAAGATTATTCCGCACGGGACATAGCTTCTTCGTAATCTTTTGTGCCTTTCCAGATCTCATCTTTGTAAGGATTCTTCTTTAACTTCATAGAACGTTTGATGATCGCAGCGAATACAACAACGTTGACTACAATTGAAAGAACAGAGATCACACCCTGTGCTGTAGGATCTACTGCTGTTGGATGTGTAGCTGCATCCATGAATCCATCTGCGTAGAGCCTTGGGATAACTGCGAATTTACCCTGATCCTGGAATAATGGGAATACCTGGGCAAACATACACCATAATGCTAATGTGTTAGCACGGTTCTGAATCCAGCCACCTTTGTTCCAGAATGCTGCAGCAAATGTAGGTGCAAGTAATAATGCAACACCACAATACCAGGAATGAGTCGGAAGGTTTAAGTAAGTATACTGGAAGTTCCATACATCATAAGCTAAGATGAACATCCATGTCATATCCGGCCATAACATATCATCTTTTTTCTTAGATGAGTAGATTCCCCACCAGCCTGTCATACATAAGATATTGATAATACCTGCAAGACCGTTGAGAACGTTCCACCATCCACCATATAACCATACGCCTTCAGATGATAACCACCAGCTTGTTCCTGTCTCTGCAAGTGCATGTGCACCTCTGATTGCAGATTCGAAATCGCTGCATACTGCGATCAAAATGTTGATTGCTACGATGACAAATGGGAAAGCCTTAAACCACTGTGTTTTACCAATACCCCATTTGTATTTGAGCATCATAAAACCAATACATCCAGCTGTAGCTGCATATAACTTCGCATAGTGGAACCAGCTTGTCATATGTACATATGTATTGTTATTAAGTGCCCATTCAGCTCCCGCTGCTGCTGAAACGTAAATTGCAATAAAGTAAACTGTCAGAATGATCGGAAGAACAACGAAACATAACATTCCGCCGGCTTTTGTACGTCTGGCAATTTCATTTGCAAGTACGAGACAGGTAAAAACTAAAATCCAGCCAAGAAACTGCCATGCAGCTCCCTCGCCGTAAACCTGAAACAACAGTCCATGATTTAACATATTGTTTCCTCCCTCATAAAATTATTATTTCTGGTCATACCAGTGATTGTTATGATTTTAACACTTTTTTTATAAAGTTTCAACATTATTTACATTTTCATATACTTTTTGACAAAATTGTATATTATTTCCAATTGATTATTTCCCTTTTTTTTTGGGATTTCTGGAGAGACTCTTCCAAAATGTTTTCAAGGATATTCTTATTTTACCTGATTTTGCATCAAAAAAGATGTTCTGTGGTACAACCAGATCCACGAACATCTTTTTCCTTATACTATCCATATGTACAAGCTTATAGATATCAATCTCTCAAGGGTTATTTTTCATCCTCGATCACAAGTTTTCCTGCTGACACTTCCATAAATACACTCTCCGGATCTGCCTTTTTCATCGCAAGCAGTAATTCCCACAGATTGTGGATCTGATTTGCCAGCACACCGGACGCCTGAACCGCATACGGCAGCAGCATTGGCAGCTGGAACACACGGATTCCAAGCGGTGGAAGGAAGATCATGTTGGTCGTATGCACCTTATCTCCGGCAGTTTTGATCATCTCATAGGTGATCATCAGAAAATCCTGTCCCTTGTATTTACAGTAATAAGAAACATAACATTCATCGATCGTCCAGGATACACCGTCCTCCACTTCGACCGGTTTCTCAGATACTTCATTATTTTCTGTTGTCTGCACACTGATGTTCCAGTGAATTTTTCCATCCTTCGTATCATTGTACATCTCTGTCAGCATATGACTCAATTCTTCTGGTCTTTTCATTGTTTTTCTCCTTATGTTGTTCTTTTTCTATTTCTCCAACGCATGTTCCCCGATGCGCACTGCATGCACTACAAAACGTTTTCCCGTGGTAGAACAGGTCGACAGTGTCATAATATGATCGTCTTTCGTCACGTTCACTCCTGTATCATCATAGGACTTTTGTTTCATCTTATCAATAAATTTTTGAAAAGTATCATCCGGCGCAAAGCCAACCGTGTAAACTTCGTCGGTTTCCGGCACATCATAGTAGGCAAAAATCTGATAACGGTACGCACACTCTGATGTATAGATCGTAAAAAACTGATGATCTTTATAAAAATCCTCTGTTTTATATTTTTTCAGGCTGCCAAACATGCTTAAGTTTTTCATGTTGTGCCCATATAGGATTGTATGGTAATCCTGAAAATCCGGTGTGTTCATCCCCTCCATAAAAATACATCCGGCAATCGTCTGATTTCCGTAAATATCCGTGCGAAGATACTTCTCATCATCCCCGGAATATAAAACCGGATAACTGAGCTGCTCCAGATTATCAAACCGTATCCAGCCGATAATATCCGCATTGACCTGCTGAAGTTCTTCCAGCTTCACATCCACATCTGTATACCACCACGAATCATCCCCCTCTGTCTCCTCCGCCACTTCCGTATTCTCCGCTTTCTCTGAAATATAGTTTTCCTTTAATGCCTCATAGGTGTCGTTGGACTGTTTGTAATTCAAAAGATCCGGCACCAGCATAATGAGTGCTGCCACGATCAGCGCTGCGCCAAGAAGAAAAAGAAGAACCGTTGACCGGCTGCTTTTATTTTGTTTCATGCCCGTTTCTCTCCCACTTTACTCTGCTGTGCACGTAAAAAACTATCTGCACTGTTTTAGATTGTACCACAAAATGAGCAGACCTCATAGTCCCTATGAAAAGTCTGCTCAGATATTTTACCTTTTATTTAGTTGAAAGAAACCTGTGCAAGTGCGTCTGTGTAATTTTCAAAACCGGCTGCCTGAACTGCACATGCAGAAACTTTAATATCGGTAAATGTGCAATCTGTATGTGGTATCCTCTGTCACATTGTTTCCAACCGTTACTTCTTCAAAGATAGTTGAATGAGCGGATTTAGAAATCACATCTTTTTTTGCATATACTTTGTAGTCAATGTCGTTTAAGTTCTGTGCTGTTTTATAAGCGTCTGTCACATCTACCCAGTCAGAAGCATATGTGATCGTAAGTTCCGGGTTTTCATTCACAATTTTCGCAAATACCCATGCGTCCTGTGAATCATCTGCCATGTGTACGGTCGGATCTTTGTATACCACTTCTCCTGCAACCAGATCCTCGTACTTATTTTCTTTTACCGTCCACTCTCCGGTGCCATCAGCATCCACATACAGATTGCTGTTTTCATCTCTTGCCACTTTGGATTCGGATAAACCGCCTGTCAGCGGATCATCATCAAAGTTTACATTGCCGACGGTAAAGGTGTTGGTGACAGTTCCGGTTGTGCTCGTCAGGTAAGCGAATGTGCTGCCTGCGCCAATTGCTCCGATCAGGCTGATCGCTCCAAGCAGTGTGACTAATTTTGTTTTCTTCATAATTTCTGATCTCCTTTTTCATTTCATGATAATCTATTTATTCTTATGTACTTTCCATTCTGCAACTTGCGATTCCTGCCCTATCAGAAACCGTTTTGTTACGATACTGTTTTATCACTCAATGGTCACACGGCGGTCATATATCAGAAATTTCAGCAACTGTTCTTCATTCCGTATTTAAATTTTTCTTCTTATCCTCCTCTAAAATATCCGGGATGAAGTTTAAGAGGATCAGCACGATCAAAACACCGCACACCACCGCAATACCAAGCGGTGTCTTTGCATAAATGGAAATATATCCAAGATACGGGATATGAAATGCATACACCCCGACGATCTGCTGCCATGCAACGAGAGCTGTATCTGCAATATTATTGGCGTCTCCCTGTGTGACAACGGTCTGTTCCTCCTTATCCACCGAAATGATCCTGTGCGTCACCAGCGTTCCCGCCGGAAGCTGATAAGTGACGACTACTCCATCCCTCGCCTCACTCCCGGTAAAATTTTTATCGTAGACGATCGCCCCGACCGGGATCCCGGGTTCCATGCTGCCGCTTAAGACCGCATACTCATGGTATCCAAGGATTTTCGGGACAAACAGAAAGCCTGCGACCACAAAAAGTCCAAGAAATACCACCATTGATAATACACTACAAATTTTCTTTGCCATTTTCTTTTGCGCCTTTCTGACTTATTTTGTTACTTCTGCAAAAAATCCCTTCAAAACCGGAAGTTCCACTTGATCTTTGGCCTCATAACTTCCGGCAAACACTGCCTCCTGATAAACCGTGATATCGAAATTTTTTGTCACATTTCCAATTTTTACTGCATCAAATAAATTATCCGTGTTCTGCCCCGGTGCAACCGGACTGTTGTAGTAAAACCAGCCATCCGTGCCCTGATACCAGCCGATTCCATTACTGTCAGGATCATACAGCGTACGCTCGGTTGCAATGCCGTCCACTGCCTTACCTTTCTCCGAAAAAGCAGTACCGTTCCAGGTACCGTTTAACAGCATCACTTCGGTCTGTTCCGGTGAGACCGTGATTCTTGCCCGGACAAACACATCCGAAATTCCAGTGTTTTTTACACTCGGATTCTTTTTCACGGTGCTTCCTGCTTTGATTTTGCCCTCAAACTCTTCCTCGATCTCAGTCGCCACTTTTGCCGCCTGAAACGTATTGGTCACCGTTCCTGCTGTTGCTGTGATAATTGCAAATGTTGCTGCTGTTCCAATAATTCCAACAATCAGTGCAATTGTAATCACAAATATTTTTTTCTTTTTCCATATTTCTTTCATACACACTGCCTCCGATTATTTGCGCACATCTGTTGTGGAATGATTATCAACATCTGTCGTCCTGGTTGCTTTTTCATGGATCACAAATTGATTTTTCACGGCATCCGTATCCGTGAGCTTTCCATCACTTCTGGTCTTATTGTTTTTGGCTGTGACGTTCACACGGTCTGCCTGCAAGTGTAAATCTGCCGCTGTTGTGACAAAGTCCTCTGCGTCAAAGCTGCAGGCCTCGTCTCTGCTGCGGATACCAACTGCAAATTGTGCGCTGTTTCCGGCAATCTGTGATGCACAGTTTGTGTCTGCGGTAAACTCTTTTAACGTAAAGCCCATCGTGTCAAGTTCTTCTACTTTATAGAATCCCTGCGCAAGTCCTTCCAGCGTCGTCTGCGCTTTCACATTGAACATTCCGGTTGTCGTGTTCTGCTTCTCTGCGCTTTTCTCTCCAAACCTTAACGTCTTATAATAAACATCGCCTGTCGTCTGATTGGTGATCTTAAATGTAAAGATCGGATCACCCTCACACGCTCTGATATCTTTTTTACTGATTTTCTTTGTGATCGTAAGCGTTCCCGTTTTCACTTTCACGTCATATTTTCCTGCATAGGCTTCCCCATCCGCATGCGCTGCCTCCACCTGTGTCTCATTTTTATAGATCACACCGTTTAACGTGGAGTTTGCGTTGGAAGCATCTGTCGCTTCCTCCACCGGCAGAAATGCTTTTGCGTAATACGTGGTATCCTGTTTAGGTCTCTCTTTTTTCAGGTTTTCCTGCGTGATCTCCTCACGGCAGCCTTTGTCCGTGTAGAACGTCAGATACACCTTTGTCATTTTGGCGCTGTCCGCATCTTTCATGCGCACTGCCGCATCATCTGCATAGTTTTCCAGATTTTCCCCGAGAAAAATCGTATCTGCTGTGTCCGTGATCTGATACGCAATTCTCACATTCACGGTCGGCTGCGGCAATTCCAGCTGTGTGCCGCCAAAGCTTAAAAAGGAATACGGATTTACATTTGTAGTCATATTATTTCCACCCAGACAGGATTCTTTTGCCACGATATGGATTGTTTTCTGCCAGCCGGAGGCGCCGTTTTCCTTCGGCTTTACTTCCTGATCAAGCCAGCTGACCGTCGTTGTGCCATCCTCATTGACCGTTACCTGTGCGCCATCCGCTCTCAGACGTTGGATCTCGGCATCTGTCAGCTCAAATTCCGCATCAATAATGTCCGTCACCTGCACTCCGGTCAGGGATCTTGACTGTGTGATCGTGCTCTGGATGTTCTGAAAGATTTTGTTTAACTCCTCCGCAGTATCCGCCGTAAATGCACAGCCGGCTGACGCCACTTTCTCTCCCAGCCATGTGGCAGTCTCGTTATTTAAACCAAGCCCGACTGTGATGACCGTATAGCCTGCCTCTTTCAGCTTCACCGCTGATGCTTCTGTCTCCATTTTGTCATTGCTGTCCGAAGGCTCTCCGTCGGAGAACAGGATCACATATTTTTTGTTGCCATCTTCTGCCTTCTGCAATTCGCTGTATGCATGCTCCAGTCCTTTCTGTGGAGAGGTACCGCCGTCCGCAAAAAGCGCATTGACGGACTTTAACATCTCATTTTTATTTACCTTCGAAAGACCGTGGTTTAATTTGCCCTCGGTACTGCTGTTCCACCCATTGCCAATGCCATAAAAGGTGGCGATTCCGACCAGACTGTCCGGTGATGTATCGGAAATACCTGTCACAAATCCGCTGGCGGCGTCTTTTAACGCAGAAATCTTAGACGTCCATACTGCCATCACATCACTGTCTGAAATGCTCTGATAACTGCCGTCCACATACTTTTTCCATTGTCCGTCGATATATTTTACCGGATACTTCGCATACACATTACCGGATACAGCCGCTGTTCCCATCCCGACACTCTTATCATATGTCCATGGCCACCAGCCACTCTTTTCATATTTATTCCAGTAGTACACTTTATTGATATCCATCTGATTCTTCACACTGCTGAATTCTCCGATATCCTTTAATTGATTTTGACCGGACATAATTTCATTCATCGAGCCGGACAGATCAAATACCATCATGGCATCCACTGTCTGTATTTTTTCAACTGTGCTCTGCGAGGTAGCAAGCGAACTTGCGTCAAGATCAATCTGATACTCTCTGTTCTCCCAGTCCGTCAGTTTCACTGTCTTATGATATTCCACATCCTTCTCCGTAAAATCAACCGGCTCCTCCGGCGGGATATCCAGCACGTCGTCGTCCACCACTTTGATCACGTCCGCATTCGGAAGCGTAAACTTCATGTTACAGTTTGCCTTTCCTGCACCGCGCTCCATATATAAAATGGTCAGATGATGTTCTTTGTTTTTGTCTGTCCTGTCAATATATTTCCAGAGATCGACCGTATCTGTCAGAGCGTCATGGATACCGCCAAGATCGATGACCACCTGTTTTCCATCCAGAATCACCCAGAGATCATCATCCCCGGTAAAAGAATAGTTCAGTTCCCCGATATAATCTCCAAGTGTAAAGGTAACGTCATAGCGGAGTCCAAAATAAAAATTATTATTTCCAAATGGCAGGAAATCCGCCCCCGCAGTTGCTGCCACGTTGTCCTCTTTGTCTAAAACTTCTTTCAGTTCATAAGTGTCACCACTTTGTGAAAATTTTAACCTGTATCCTTCTTTTACTGTCAGTCCTTTTGTCCCTGCCGCAGCTGCTCCGTCTTTCGGAAAAACGCCCGGTTCATTCACACTGAAAAGAACTTCTTTGTAATCATCACTTAACCCGGTAACGATTCCTGTTTTTTTTGCATTTTCTCCAGTTCCTCCGGTATACACGTTGATATGCTGGTCGTCTGTGGTTCCGTTTTGACCTGTTTTTTTCGTGACGGTGTCATATTGATTTTCACTTAAATTCTGAGATACCGTTCCGACCGTGAAACGGTTGTCTTTTTGTTCAGACGGATAGTTGGAATCCGCATTGATACTCAGATCCGCCCTCTGCTGTCCGGCTTTGTCATAAGGAATCACCTCGTAGTCATAAAACGATGCCTCACCGATATAGTCCGTATTTTTTGCCTGATAAAAAACTTTTACAACACTGTCCTCATGGATCTCAATGTTTTCAAGTTCACTTTGGGAAAATGCTTCTCCGTTTACCTGCACATGATCCACATCCCAGTTTAACGCCTTATTGTAGTCGCTGATTTTTGCTCCCGGTGCCATCGTGCAGACATCATCGCTGTAAATTTTTGCACTCTGCTCATCCTGCGCCTGATATTTGCTGTTGTCATAATGTTCGATGGTCACGGTCACGTTGTTATCTCCATGATTGACGATGACATATTTTGAAAAATGATCCGTGCCAAATGTCACCTCGCCGTCGGCAGAAGTGTTCGCATTCATATCCAACATCTCATTTTTTGTCTCATCAAAATGATACACGCTCGCCGAATCGCCCTCTTTCACCTGCGCAAGCGATAACTGCACCTGCACGGTTGCCCCGGGCTCCACTTCTTTTCCATCTTTTACAAAGGAGATGTCATACGCCACAACCTCTTCTTTTTCTTTCGACTCGCCCTCCATCGCTTTATCGATGGATGCTTCCATTTCTGCTGTGACGGCTACCGGTGCCACGACAAGCTCTGCGCCTGCCGGAAGATCGGTCTCATTCGAAAGTGTCACGACCACGCGGACTGCGTCATTGGAATAGTCGAAGACGGTTTTTAATTCCGGTTGTTCTGTCTCCTCTGTGTTCTCCGTCTCCTCGATTGCTTCAGTCGCCTCAGTGCTCTCTGTGTCATCGGTCACTTCTGTGTTCTCGATTGCTTCGGTGCCTTCGACTGCTTCCGTGCCTTCGACTGCTTCCGTGCCTTCGACTGCTTCCGTGCCTATTGCATTCCCGATGTTGTTGGTCACTTTCGTGCTCTCGCTGTTCTCTGTATTCCTGACTTTTTCTGTATTTCCTGTTCCGTCTGGATCTGACATTTTTCCTTCCTGCCCGGTACTTTCCTGCCCTGCATTTTTCGTCTCATTCAACATCTCTGTGGAAATTTCCGTAAAAACATCCGTGGTGTCTACACTTGTCGCATTGGTGACGGTCACATCGGATGTCAGCAAAGCCAAACATAACAGGAATGCTATCACTTTTTTTACACTCGCTGCAAATTTCATAGAATCCTCCTTACTTTTGCCCTTTGATCTACTGTTTTCTCTTCCAAAGATCTCATCCACTGTATTTGTTTAAAATATGTTCCGCTGTTTTCACTTTCTCTATATGGATCTTGATTTTCAGATTCCGGTAAACTTTATGATCCTGATAAAATTTTGAAATAATCCGGTTTGCGGCCAGCATTCCACCCTCATAAGTGCATGCAGAAAGCAAAATCACATACTGCGAATCACTGAACTGTGCCACTGCATCCCCTGGACGGAGCGATTTTTTCAATGTCTCCGCCAGATGCGGCATCGCATTGCGGATGCGGAACAGATCTACATCACTGACTCTGCTTCCGGTATACTCCCCCGCCTTTAAGGTCAGAAGCAGAATATATTCATTTTCATCAAAACGCGCTGTCTTTCTCACCTGAAGCCTGCAAATTTCCCGAAAGACCGGATACCCGCACAAAAACGCTCCCGCTGGATTCTGTTCTGCAATATCCTGATGTACCTGTGCAATTCCCTGCACATTTCCGCTTTTATTCTGTCTCAGTAATTTGTCATAAACGCCCTTTAATTTTGACAGTCCACAAATTCCAAGCTGCTGCTGCAACGTCCGACAGGCATTCTCGTACACTTCCAGGGCAGAACCAATTTTATTTTTTCCTGCCAAAGCCTTGATCAGATAACAATATAACTCTTCATCGAGACTTTCCTGCTGAAGTGCCTGACTGCAAAGCTGCTCCAGATTCTCATATTTTTCCGCGCGGACATAACATTCGCACAGATACCGGACGCAGTTTAAATACAAAGAGTGATAATAAGTATTCAGCGTCATCACCCAGTGCATATCTGCAACTTTTGTCATGAAATCACCCTGATAGAGTGCAAGCGCCGCTTTTAATTTCCGGATTGCCTCCCCCTCTGAAATAGTTTTCTGCTTTGCAGATTCAAACATTTGTTCGAACTGTTCTGCATCCACCGCCACCTCCTGTCTGGGATTCCAGCGGTAGGAACCATGATCGGTCAGGATAAAATCCTCATCTCCAAAGTTTTTCTTCAGAAAGACTCTCAGACGATACATCAGATTTTTCAATGCACCTGCCGGATTTCCCGTTTCTTCCTCCTGCCACAGTGCATCTGCCATGTCATAAAAAGTCAGTGTCTGATTTCTGTGAATAATCAGATAAGCCAGCAGATTTATCATTTTGGGAGACCGTATCTCTTCCTCATTCACAATATGTTCTTCATCCCTGATCTGAAATTTTCCCAGAGTCCGAATCGTCAGCATGCAGTTCTCCTCCTCTTTTCCAGCTCTGACTGCCAGATTTTTCCTGTAAGTCTAACATGCATGCATTGCCATAAAAGTCGAATACCGTACCTAAAAATCCTGCTTACTTCGACCTTTTTCTATTTTTATATACAAGGAAAGCAATCAGTCCCGCAATAAAAACTGCTGCAATACCGCCGATCACCGGCACAGCCACCGGTACAGATGCTGCATCGATCTCCTGTGCTGCAAGGTCGGCATCTTTCCCGTCCACATCGCCGGAAACGGTGCTCTCATCCTCTGCTGTGTTTGCCAACGGTGTCTCGCTCTCTTCGATGTCGACAACTCCATCGACCAACGGAGTCTGCTCCTCCGGAATTTCAACATTGCCATTGTCTACGTTCTGGTCTGCGTTATTCGCACTATTATCTGCCACGTTATTTGCTGTATTCGTTGCCGCTGTATTTGCTGCATTACCGCCACCATTTGCGCGGTTGTCTGCTGTATTTGACGCATTATTTACTACATTTGCAGTAACACCGGACGGCTGGGCAGCTCCGGGAATGATGACCGTCTCCTCGACCTCACTTACGACTGTCTCTGTCCGTGTTGTGCCCGGAACCACGTTTGTCACCGTGCTGGTGATCGTCTCCACAGCCCCGGTGTAGCGGTATTCAAACGTTGCCGTGTTCTCTTTCCCTTTTTCCAGTTTTATAATTTTACTGCTCTCTGTCGGTGTATAATCCGGAACAGTCACCGGAATGACCGTGATTGTTTCCTCTGCATTTCCATAGGTGATCTGCGGAGCCGCAATCTGTTCCTTTGTCTGACTGTCTATGAAACTCACCGTATAGGAAACCGGATCGATCAAACGCTTATAATCCAAAACATACTCTGTATTCCGCTCCACCGCAGTTCCCACAACGCCGTTAAAATCTTTCAACCCATATGCTGCCTCTTTTTCATAGTGCAGGCAGTTAGAAAACCATGATGTCAGCCCTGCATCACTTTCCCAGCCAGGCACTGTAAAAGCAAGTGTATCTCCCTTTGCAACTTTTACTTTAATATAATTTTTTGTCACTTCCATTCCATCGGAAACAGTGATCTTATCTATATCAAAACAAGCAATATTTCCTGCACGGAATGTCACTGTATACATTCTTTTTTCCACCACTTCTTTCTCTTCCGAAGCTTTCACCGTTGTCATTGGAAGCACCAGCGCCATGAAGATAAAAACCGTAAGAAAGCCCGTAATTATTTTTTTTACTTTTTTCATGACTTGCGCTCCACCTTTCTTTTTTTCACTGCGATACTAACAATCACTATACCTGCCACCAGAACTCCTGCAGATACCGTCACTGTCAGAGGATCTCCTGTCCTGACACCATTTGCCAGTGGAACAAGCTGTTCTGTGACAGTCTTTGGAATCACTTTCTTTACAACCTTTGTCACCACATTGTCTTCTCCGTGCTCCGTCACATAATTTGTGACCACCACCGGCTTTCTGTCGTCTGCATAGTACGCCCGGAATTCAAATTCCATCGCACCTGCTGCACGCGAATAATCAATTCCATCTGCGCTGTCCATGCCCTCGCCGTCTAAGGTCAATGTCACATAGACATCCGCCGACTCCCCCGGATCCAGAGCTGTCATATAACGATACTCATTCAATTCTGTAATTTCTGCTAAACCTTTGGCACTTGCCACATTTTCCGTATATCCACCGGCATCTGCATCCAGCAAAGATGTCCTGTTCGTATCATTGCCGATCTCCACCTGAAACTCATATGCTCCGCCAGACGCTTTTCCTGCTTCTTCCAAAGCATCCGTTGTCTTCTGCGAAATAAAAAAAGATGCCTTATGACTGTTTTGATTCTCTATTTTAATGACAACGGTCCTGCTGTCTCCGGGTGCCATGCCATCAAAAGCACCGGCAAGTTCTGTCTTATCTTTTGTATACACAAGCTGATTTTCCTCTGTCAGCTGCACAGTCTGAATTTCCGCCGCACTGACCACCGATGAAAATCCACAAGTCCAAATAAGCAACAGAACGGCTGCCATGTTTTTTATTTTCATATGATCCAATCTCCTTCAACCGTTATCTTGTTTCTGAAACAGACAAAATCGTTCCATTTTCATCAAACTCCGGGAACACGCCAAGCTCTGCTGCGATCGCATCTTTTGCGTTATTCGCCTGAACTGCCGTAACTTCGTATTCTAACGTATAGACTGCATCTGCAAATCCATTTCCCATAGATTCCTTAAAATGAATTCCGTCCATAAAGTTTGTTGTCGTCTGCTCTGGAGCCAGCGGCTTTGTGTAGTACATCACCGTCTGCTCATCATCCTCATACCCGATGATCCAGTCCTGATTATGTACATAGATATCATCCGCCTCCCCTGCACTCACAAGTCCGCCGCTTTTTGTATCCCATGCATGATAAATGACTACTTTTACATACACATCATAACCATCCGGGATATCGTTTTGTACTGCCTTCGGCATGATGATCGTTTCCCCCGGCACGATCGTAACCGGTTCTTTTTCCCTGCCGTCTGCCAGTGCCACAGGCTGATCCCCGATCACCGTGACTCCCACACTCTTAATGGAAATATTTGCCACTGCCTTTTCACTTTTTGTATTCAGAGCTGCAAGCGTTCCGCCAACCATCGTTGCCAGGATCAATACTGCAGCGATTCCCATAAGCATGTATTTTTTCTTCACTCTCCATCTCCTCCGCTCATCCATTGAATTTTTTATAAATCCTTGTGTTATTATAGGTATCCCCGGTCACACAATGGTCACACGAATATTTTATGCAGCAGACCGCACGAAAAATGCACTTTGTTTCTTCAATTACGCAAAAATACCTCCCGGCAGATTCGGGGTTGTTACCCGTATCTGCTCAGGAGGTATCCTGTCATTTCATAAATATTGATTTTTCTTCACATTTTAAGCAATCATTTTACATCCACTATCTCACATAGATATTGGAAAGATTGTCTAAAATCTCTCCTGCAACATCCGGTTTATTCATCGTGTAAATATGCACATGATTGACACCGTTGGCGATCAGATCAATGATCTGCTCTGTTGCATATGCAATTCCCGCCTGACGCATTGCTGCCGGGTTGTCTCCAAACCTGTCTACGATCGCAAGAAATCTCGGTGGAACCATATTGCCGGACAAAGATGTGATGCGTTTGATCTGGCTTGCGTTGGTGACAGGCATAATACCTGCTACAATTGGAACATCTATTCCTTTTTTTAATGCCTTGTACATAAAATTGTATAAAATGTTATTGTCAAAAAACATCTGTGTGGTGAGGAACTCGCATCCTGCATCCACTTTCTCTTTCAAATGGTCAAGATCTTCAAAAATCGTTGCTGCTTCCGGGTGTCCTTCCGGGTAGCATGCACCACCGATACAGAAATCACCCTGTGCTTTGATATCTGCGATCAGTTCACTTGCGTGCTTGTACTGATCCGGCAGCGGAAAATCTGCATTTGCAGGAATATCGCCACGGAGTGCAAGGATATTCTCGATATTTGCTGCCTTTAACTCCTCAATGACAGATGCCACCTTTTCTCTGGTGGAAGAGGCACAGGTCAGATGTGCCAACGCCGGAATGTTATTGTTACGTACTTCCTCTGCTAGCTTTACCGTATAATCAGATGTTCCACCTGTTGCGCCGTAAGTGACACTCATATATGCCGGCTTTAATGCCGCCATATCTTTTACGATATTTTTATAATTTTCCAACTGCGCACCCTGTTTTGGTGGAAAAAGCTCGCAGGAAATCGTCACTTCATCTTTGTTTAATAATTCTGTTAATCTCATCTTTTTGTTCCTCAATCTTCTTTCTTATATATTAAAAACTTCTCAGTTTATCCGTTCCATCATCCACCGTATTCTCGATTTTTCGTATCTCTACAAAATAGGAATAGTTATCGTTTACTTTTACTTCACAGCGGTCGCCTATTTTGTGTCCCAACAATGCTTTTCCGAGAGGCGATTCGTTACTGATCAGATTTTTCAGGGAATTGCCGCGGATGGTTGTGACAATTTTATAGGTTTCTTCCTCGTCATCATCCTCAAAATAGACGGTAACAGTATTGTTCATTCCGACTTCATCATCCGCAGAATCCGTGGAAATAATCTTTGCCGTTCTGATCATTTTCTCCAGATAACGGATACGGCTCTCATTCTGATTTTTGTCTTTTTTTGCTGCATGGTATTCAAAATTTTCACTGAGGTCACCATGCGCACGTGCCTCTTTGACTGCTTCCAGCGCATTTTTTCTCACAACCAGCTTTCGATACTCAATCTCTTCTTCCATTTTTTTTATGTCCTGTTCGGTCAACTCGTCATACATGAATCCCAACCTCCATTTTCCATCTCTATCGGTACTGATCCTGTACCATTCTCATTATGATCTGCAGATCTGTCTCTTATAAAAACACCTGTTCTAATGCGATTTTCTCCGGCAGACAGCGTTCGATTGCACTCCCTTTCCGGCAGACAGACAGCCAGACATCCCGTTTGACATTCCATGTTTTCAGATAATATTCTCCCACCTGTTCTTCCATCGTGGAAAAAGAATCCAAAGACATTGCGATCCCTGTTCCAACCGCCTTGATGTAGGCTTCCTTCCTCGTCCATATTCCGGTAAAAGCCTCATCTGTCCAACATTTTTCCAGATATTTCCTCTCATCTTCTGCAAAAAAACGCTGTGCGATCTTCTGTTTTCCGGTGCGCATCAGCTCCACATCCACACCTATATCCTCTGTGCCAAAAGCTGCTGCCACATACATGCCCGAATGGCTGAGGTTAAACATAAGCGGAAGCCGTTCTCCCTGTCCTGTCCCAAGATATGGCTTCCCATTTTCACCATAAACGAATCTTACCTGCTGCAAAGACCGTGTTTGTCCGGTCTGCTCCAACTCTGCTGCAGCAGACGATCCCACAGGTATTGTCTGCGTGTAACCATACTGCCGCAGACCGTATTCCAATAACAGACCTGCCCCAAAGGCACGAAGCCTGTCATCTTCATTTTTACATTGTTTTATTTTCTGTTGTCTGGCGCAGCACAAAAACTCCCACAACTGTGGTTGATCTGATCTGTCACGCAAGGCACTGATATCTGAATAAAACACACGCAGTTTTTTTTGCTTATCCACTACTTCTGATGCTCCTGCAGAACTTCTTTTTTTCGCCTTGTGGAATCCCAGACATTCTGCACACGTCTGGTCACGATCTCCGGAATAAACGGTTTTACAATGTAATCGCTTGCACCTAATTCCATCGTCAATACCTGTTGTTCTGTTGTATCATCCGCCGTGATGATCACCACCGGAATATTTAAGATCCTTGGATCATTCTTCCTTTCCTGCATAAACGTCTGTCCATTCATGCCAGGCATCATCAGGTCTAACAGAATCATATCCACTTTATAATTCTGTTCCTCTAAAATACGAAGTGCCTCTTCCCCATCTCCTGCCTGCAGGATACGGTAATCTGTTTCAAAAATACTCTCCAGCGATGCCCGGTTAATCTCCATATCATCCACGACAAGCATGGTTTTCTCGTTTACCTCTTCTTCCATCAGTGCAAGACGGTACTTTGCAAGTTCATTGTCCATCTCCCGCTGGACCGTGATATCATCAATGCAGCCAAAAATAATATGGCGTTCCCCTACCCTGTTAATATACTTCAGGCGGAGCTTGATCCAGATTTCCCTGCCAGACTCGAGAAAACGTTTCACTTCACATTCCGCAGTACTTTGATTCTCCACAACCTGTGCAAAAGTATCCATAAACCTTTCTCTGTCAACATGATCAATGGATCCCTCAATCTCTTTGTGCACACGGTCTGTGTCATGATAACCAAACATGTCAAAATAAGCGTCATTTACACGCACCACTTCAATATTTCCGTCGCTGTACTCATAAATTGCGGCTGCCTGCATCATATTGGAGAAAATCATTTCCATCTGCATATTCGCTGTCCAGATGGCATTCGTGTCGTTGGATGTTCTTCTTGTCTCATCATCTTCAAAGTATGGCTGTTCATACAACAGCTTTTCATATTCTTTTACCGGCATTGGTCTTGCAAAATAAAATCCCTGCACATATTCGCATCCGATGCTGTGCAGAAACGATACCTGCTCTTTGCGCTCCGCACCCTCAGCTACGACCGGCATGTTCAGCCACTTTGCCATGCGGACTACCGATGCCAGAATGTTTTCACTCCTGCCATCATCTCCGGAGCCATCCAAAAACTTCATATCAATTTTCAGGACGTCAACCGCAATATCTTTTAGTACATTCAGCGAGGAATAACCACTTCCAAAATCGTCCATCAAAATAGAAAAACCTTTTTTCTGAAGCTGTTCCATCATCTCTTTGATTGCTTTTGGGTTTCCTGTATATGCACTCTCTGTCAGTTCTAACTGCAGCCATTCCGGTGGAATATTGTATTTTTCTGTCAGTCCACAGATCACATCCACAATTTTGGGATTATAAAGACTTACACGCGAAATATTGACGGAAACCGGAAATATTTTTCTTCCCTCATCTCTCCATCCCGCAAGCAGCTGGCATGTCTTTTCCCAGACATACTGATCCAGCTTCAGGATAAAACCGTTCCTCTCAAATACCGGGATAAATTCTCCCGGCGATATCATCCTGCCATCTGCTGTGATCCATCGCACCAAAACCTCTGCTCCTGCAATGGAATTTCGCTGAAGTTCATATTTGGGCTGCAAATACAGCACAAACTCTTCGTTCTTCAGGGCATTCTTCATATTGTTGATGATGTGCTGCTCCTTGATGATCTCCTCGCTCATCTCTTTTGTGTAAAAGAAATAGTTCTGGATATAATTTCCCTTACAGTTTTTGGATGCAAGATTGGCTTTGTCATACATTTCGTTGATGGAAAGATCACGGTTTTTCACAAGATATATCCCAAAGAAAGGCGTGATATCAAAATCCAGAGGATATTTTTCCATCTGATTCGTGAATTTCTTCACAAAGTCTGTGATCTCTTTCTCATTATCATAAGAAAAGCATACCGCAAAAATATCTGCCTCAATTCTTCCATAAGTAATATAACGATATTCTTTTTCCACATTCTGCAGATAATCTGCCATATACTTTAATAAATGATCACCCTCATCCATTCCAAAAAAGGAATTGATCAGCTGGAATTTTTCAATATCGATCCTGATGAATGCAAAATCTTCCGTACCGAAAATATTCAGCATATTTCTCGTATTATAAAAGAACTTTGATTTGTTCAAAATGCCGGTAAGCACATCATACTCCGCACGGTACTTTAATTCATCATCCACTCTCATCTGACTGCGCTCGATCACATTCTTTACACGAAAACGCACGATCGTCGGATCATAAGGTTTCCGCATAAAATCCCATACTCCGTATTCCAGACACTTGCACTCGATCTCATCATTGATGTCTCTCAACATTGCGATCACAGGTATATTCTGATATCTTACATCCTTGTGAAAAATTTCTAAGAGTTCCAGTCCGCTCATCTCCGGCATGATCAGGTCAAGAATGATCACAGTTACCGCCTGATACTTCTCCTCTAAAACTGCTAATGCATTCTGTCCATTTTCTGCTTCAAGCACGATATAATTGTCATTTAAAATTTCCCGTAATGCAGTCCTGTTATGTCTTGCATCATCCACAACTAATATTGTATGTTTTCTTGTCATAAACCTTTGTGCCAATCCTTCTCCATTTGTAGTGGTTTCAGCCACCTGTCAAAATCTTTTTTCTTCCGTACATACCATATACTTATATGATAACAGACTTATTTTTTCTTTTCAATACAAGAATTTTTATCTGTCATTCACTTAAAAATCCATGTAAGAGAGATACAGCTCCTCAAAATCATTTTCTTCTGCCAGATTGATGACTTCTGCCATGGTCTGGATTTTTTCAAGTTCTTCTTTTGAAATTCTGCCAAGTAAAACCTCTTTTGTCCCTGCAAGAACTGTATTTCCGGCCGGAATCGTTTTCATCTCCAGTTCTTTCGGGATCAGGCCAATCCCTGCCGCCTTTTTGATATCTATCTTTGTTCCAAATCCACCTGCAAGATAACAGTCGTCCACTTCGTCAAACGTAATGCCCGCCTTTTTTACTAAAATATCCACTCCTGCACGGATTGCCGCTTTTGCCATCTGAAGTTCCCGTATGTCATTCTGTGTGAATTTTACTTTTTCTGCCAGCTTATATCCGGTGTCAAAATAAAGATCCGAATATGTTCCATGTTCATCGATCATCTGATGCTCCCGGAGTTCATACACCAGATCGATCATACCTGTTCCGCAGATTCCGATCGCCTGCTGTTTCTTATTTTCTCCATCTGTTTCACCGATCACCTGAAATCCGGCTTTCCCTGTCTCTTCCATGAAAACATGTGAGATCACTCCCGGAATGCTCGCCATGCCACAGGAAATATTTCCGCCTTCAAACGCCGGTCCTGCAGACGTGGACGTCACATACATATGACGGCAATTTCCAAGCACCATCTCCCCATTCGTTCCTATATCCAGCAGCAAATGATATCCTTCGGATCTGTGCATATTCATTTTTGCAATGCCAGCCATGATATCAGCCCCTACAAACGCTGAGATCCCAGGCAAAATCACAACTTTTGTATCCAATTCTTTCATTCCAAGAAAATCCGCAGCACTGCCTTCCATCCATGAAAGGTCAACTGGCAGAAAAGGCGCCACACCCAGCGTCTCACATGAAAATCCGCGAAGCAGATGACACATCGTTGTGTTTCCTGCAATCACGATCCTTTGTATCTGTGCCACATGGATTCCCTCTTTTTCTGCAAGTTCACCGACCAGCTTCTGTAAATCCTGCCGGATGCAGCGCTGCATCTCCCATTTTTTCCCATTGTTAGAGGCATCTATCCTTGAAATCACATCTGCACCGTAGGTTCTCTGATGATTGACCGATACTGCGGTCTGACAGTCCGCTTCGGTTTTCAGGTTCACTAACAAGGCTGCCAAAGTCGTGGTGCCGATGTCGATACAGATTCCATAAATTGCATTTTC
>OGHY01000372.1_pt1 | contig 26207 bp, 29 predicted proteins | sample 1571541 | NCBI WGS metagenome assembly OGHY01 (sample SAMEA2581943, study PRJEB24529) | metagenome | biome: Human gut stool | place: China | collected 2011
CAGGGTTATTATATCAGTGGACAGGGCACTTCGTGGGATCTGATGACTGCAGGTGCAAAAAAGCTGGGCCTTACATCCACAGAGGGAACCATAAATAACGATTATATCCGGCAAAATCTTACCTCATCCACCCCGATGATCTGCTCCATGCTGCCCGGAGATTTTACTTATAGTGGACATTTCATTGTTCTCACCGGCATCGATTCCAAAGGACGCGTTGTCGTCAATGATCCCAACAGCCCCAAAAACAGCAAAAAACACTGGGATATGGATCGACTTTTGCCACAAATCCGGCATATCTGGAAATTTGAGGTGGAAAAAGCTGCATAATTCTTTGTTCTATGCCTGTCTCGCCCGTTGTTTATTGTGTCAGGCACCAATTGTTTTCTGATTTTTGCTTCATAGAAAATATTTCCGAATTCAGGTACATCACTACCTCATTTTCCGGCATCAAGCAACTTCATAATGCTCTGCGCCCGTTTCTTAAATACTTCGTTTTCCGATCCCTGGGCTATACCCGCAATGCGCACTATCTCATCCTCATACGGCATACAAAATTTAACCGCATCTGTTAAAAGCCGGTCAGACTCTAATGTGCTGTCTAATGCATGATCAAAGTCATACAACGGTGCCATGCACACATACTCTCCGGTATCCGTATTTCTAATCCAGCCAAAATTACCTGCATGCCGGTCTCCATTTCCGATTATCGCATCTATAATAAGCATTTGCGCTCCGGCTTTTCCAAACAGATCTATAATCGTCTGCTCATCAAAATCATCCGGATCAATTCTTCCCGACTGATCTGCCTGCTCAAGCATCACCTTTGGGGAGGTTATATTAGAAATTGCGATTCCTCCGTCTGTCTCATCTGCTCTTTCTACAGAAATTCCGCATTCCCTGCAAAGCTTAATACATTGCAGTTCCACGGAAATATCGCCATATTTGTAGAGTTTTCCGTCCTGTTTCCATTCCTTTGACAGTGCACCACCCACGTAGAGTGTCGGTGCCGCCTGTCCCGTAAATTCTTCGTTTCCGTCCCAGAATGGTTTGTAATACGGACTGATCTCCTCAAAACATATCGAATCATCCTCAGCTTTTGTCCAGTAACAGTCGATGAAACTCAACGCTCTGGTCTCACGGTTAATGCGCATACGCGCTCCCTGTCCGAATGTGATGCCCTTTAATTTCCGTGCTATCGTGTTGGTACCTGAGGAATAGCGGTATTTCATCCATTTTGTGAAGGTGTGATTGTCTGCACCTTTTTGCTGCATCAGCCCCGGAAGAAGATTATAATTTAATGTTTTTTCTTTCTCTATGTCGTAAACAGGTGTGTTTTTACACATTAGCATCATGGGATCACCCCTTTTATATAAATTCGATCGGTAATGCTACAAGATTTTCTCTTAAATATGTCTTTTTATCAATCAGACATAAAATAACTCCGAGACCTCTTTTTTTATCACTTACCTTATCCAATACCTGATTCGTTGCTCCCATACTTGCCTTGGGATTGCCGGACATTTTAATCTCGACCGGATATAAGACTCCATCCTCCTCTATCACAAGATCAATTTCGTTTTCACCGGAAGCATTTCTGTCTTTCCCTCTGTAATAAAAAATGTTAAATCTGTAATCTTTGCCCTCGTTGGAATAGGATTTTAGAATTTCAGACACTACAAATGTCTCAAACATATTCCCTGCAACCGCTGAACATTTCAATGTATCGGCAGTAAGCCATCTGGTAAGATAACATGCCAGTCCGGTATCCCGGAAATAAAGTTTTGGTGTCTTTATTGCCCTTTTAAGTGCGCTCGCACTATACGGCTGGAGCAGATATACAATTCCGGTTCTTTCCAAAATAGATATCCAGTTCTTAATTGTCGGCTCACTTACCCCGACGTCTGCTGCTATGTTGGAATAATTGAGAAGTTCACCTGTTCTTGCAGCAACTGCCGTCAGAAATTTGGTAAATGTAATACCATCTGCCGCCACCAGTTCATTGATATCCCTCTCCAGATAAGTTGCAACGTAAGAAGAATAATATTCTTGCCAGTCCCTGTCTATATCATAAAGCTCGGGATAAGATCCTTTGTGGATAATTTCCCATATATTGTCATATTTTACAATCTCTTTTTCACGTTCTTTGATATATGCATCGGTTGGGATAAAATGCCGGTTAAATTTTACACCATAAATCTCCCGCATGGATAATCCGGTAAGCTCTGAGATTGACACTCTTCCTGCCAACGATTCACTCATGCCTTTCATAAGTTCAAGTTTCTGAGAACCGGAAAGAATAAACATCCCTCGCTCATCCGATTCATCGACAATCTGCTTGATATCTTCCAGAATACTGCTTTCTTTTTGAACCTCATCTATAAAAAGCGGCTGTGGATTGTTTAATAAAAACAATTTAGGTTCTTCCTTCGCCTGCATTCTTGTCAGTCTGTCATCAAAATTTGCCCGGTTAAAATCCTTGAATTCATGCTTTATAAGTGTTGATTTCCCGACCTGTCTGGCTCCTACCAGTAACATGCACTTGCTGGTAGACACTCTTTGTTTCAATATTGGCGTTATCGCTCTTTGTATATATGGCATAACAAACCTCCGGCTAATCTAAACTCTGATTTTATTATAGTCGTTAATATATACAAAATCAATAAAAATATACCGGCTAATCTAAAGTTATATTTTAGATTAGCCGGTATTTTTCAAGACACACAAGCTGTACATCCGGAATCCCGTTAAACACGCACGGTACAATGCCAACTTCCTCATCATGAATGTGGTTGTATATCGTTTCAATCCGGGCAAGATCCATTTGTTTTGCACTTCGGATATTTATCATAAAATATACTCCATCTGCTGCTCCTTGGTTTTCAGCCCCATCTTTTCATAAAATTTCTCCGCCGAGGTATTTCCCGCCCAGACATTGAGCGTCACTTCATAACAGCCTAAACGCTTTGCCTCCTCTTTTACATGCACAAACAACTTCTCTCCGATGTGCTGTCCTCTGGTACTTGCATCGACACACAGATCATCGATAAAAAGCGAGGTAAACGGCACCATATTGTTGGAAAATGGCTGCTCCCGCAACTGACAGAATGCATAGCCGAGACAGTTGTCATTCTCATCTGCTGCAACATAAATCGGTCTGGTATCATCCTTTATCATCTGGGAAAGTTCTTCGTTTGTGTATTTTGTGGTTCCCGGGATAAAAATATCCGGCCGGATATCTGCATGGATCTGAAGCACCTGTTCTAACAGTTCCAGCAGTCTTGGGATGTCGTTTTCGTTTGCTCTTCGAATAGTCATTTGATTATACTCCTTCTGCCATTCGCCCCTGCGTTTTTTTACAATTAAATAGGGATCATAAAAGGGGATGTCTGATTCTTTTAATTCCAGTTTTATTTTATCTCTCGATCTTGGCAAACACCTTGATTCCAAAAAATCTTCATAATCTGCAATACTCGGTTCGGTATTACTTCCAAACGCGGTAAATTGCACATTATCCACATAATTTTTATTCGCACAATCTTTTTTGCCTCATCAACATCAATCAATGCACATGGCTTATTTTTGTACATATACCACATCCGAATCGGCAATTCTTTCGGTGGAATTTTCAGGGAAACAACATAATCCATATCATGATTGAGCATTTCAATCAATAACACAATTTAACATCTTTTTTTATCTAAGTAAAGAAATAGTCATCAAAATAATTGTTTTAATGGCTATTATGATTGCTATTATGATTTTTCCTTTTTGTAATTTTATTGTCCTGTTAAGTGATATAATAATATGGTAAATTATTACAATACAGTTATAAAAAGGACGATAAAAATGTTTTTTGCATACGGAGAAAAAGAGATTACATACCTCAAACAGAAAGATAAACGCCTCGCAGAAATTATCGATAAAATCGGAATGATTGAACGGGAAGTTGACACCGATTTATTTTCAGCCGTAATTCATCATATCATCGGTCAGCAGATTTCAACAAAAGCACAGGCAACCATCTGGAAACGAATGAAGGATCAGTATGGTATCATTAACGCAGATACCATACTGAGTGCCGGAGTTTCCAATTTACAGTCACTGGGAATTACCTTCAAAAAGGCAGGGTATATTACCGATTTTGCCCGAAAAGTAAAGGACAGAACCTTTGATATTGACGGAATCTGGAAAAAATCGGACGAAGAAGCCATAAAAGAATTATCTTCTTTACAGGGAATTGGTGTCTGGACCGCGGAAATGATTCTGTTGTTTTGTATGCAGCGTCCAAATGTATTGAGTTTTGGTGATCTGGCAATCCAACGCGGCATGCGGATGGTTTATCACCACAGAAAAATTGACCGCAAACTGTTCGAAAAATACCGGCGGAGATTAAGTCCGTATTGCAGTGTGGCAAGCCTGTATTTCTGGGCTGTAGCCGGAGGTGCTATTCCTGGCATGAAGGATTTTGCACCTCAAAAATAAAACTCCTGACTTTATCAAAAATATTCTAATGTAAAATTACAACTGCTTCCGGCAGCATCGGACGAATCTGTACCGCTCCATTTTCCAGTGGCTCGATACCAAAGATTTTGTATATGACAATATCTGGATACTTGAACCCAAAATATCCTCATCCATAGAAAACTTTCCATTTTGCATCCCGGTAATTGCTTTATATTGCAGCTTTTCATCGTCAGAAAGGTTGTCACTTTCCAAAAGGAAATCAAAACGCTGTGCTTCCCTTCCTATCAATTCCGTAATACGGTACTTTGCTGCTTCAAAATTCAATCCCTCCACGCTCTTGAGGGATAGAAAAATAACCGGGTATTTTCCCATATATTCGTCACAAAGTGCCTTGTTTTCTATAATGTTTGATGTTTCCATTTCCACACCTCCCTGTGTTGTTGTTGCCTGCATTATATACGCGGCAGTATGGAAATGACAAAGGCAAAAAGTGAAATCGTTTTCACCCTTTGTTTTTTATTTCCCTGTATTCATACATGATTGGTATGAATATAATTTTTCTAAAAATGCAGTATTTTACAGGATTTAAGGACAAATAATCCGGGGATTTTATTCTGAATTGTCGTTATGTTTTATGAAATGTACAGATAGATATGCCTAATATATGAAAACGTTTACAGTTGTTTTTTATTGCCAAATAATCCCTTTTTTCCTATAATAAAGGATACTAAGACCATATTCCTTTCCATGGTCTGACCGCATAAGAGACGGCAGTACCGGGAAAGTGTTCAAAACCGCTTCCTGATATGAAGCAAAAAAGGGGGAAATCATGGAATTTAAAGAAATCATCAACGCTATCCGCCAGTATCCATGGCAGGTAACTGTAGCCGTTATATCGCTGATACCACTGTACATCATTGATCTGAAGTTTTTAGCCAAAAGAAAAGTTGGACTGAGCAGAAAAATTGAAATTGCAAAAGAACGCGGACATGTCACAAAGGGAATGATTATAAAAAAAGATGCAAAAAGAATCACGGTCAACCGGTCAAATTCCGACTAATTACTGGGCTGCAAGGTATACTTACACAGTAGCCGGAAAGGAGTACTGCAGAAAATTCTCCTGTTCTCCGCTAAGCAGTACCAGATCCCATCTGCGGACAATCATAAATGTCTACTGGATCCATGATCCTGCCAGACCTTTCTGGGATTACAGCGAGGATCCACTTGGAGACCTGTATAACATTTTTACCACACTGTTCCCATGGATCGTCGCTATTCTCCTTATTCTCTTCCTGCCTGGTGGTGCTGATGCGGTCAGACAGTATCAAATACCAACTATTTCCGGATAGTATCCACAAGTTTTCTGGTCTCTGCGGACAATTCCCTGATATTGCCGAAATCTCCGGCTTTTACAAGATCCCCTTTCACCATCCAGCTTCCACCGCAGCAGAGGATCTTGTCACAGGAAAGATACTCCGTTAAATTTCCTGCGTTAATTCCGCCGGTCGGCATAAACTTAAGCCCCACATACGGTGCTGCCATCGCTTTGATCATGGCAATTCCGCCAGCCTGCTCTGCCGGGAAGAATTTCACAATGGTAAGACCTTTTGACCGCCTGTGCGACTTCTGAAGGAGAAATGCAGCCCGGCAGAACCGGAATCTTCTTTTTCAGACAGTAATCTACGATCTCCGGATCAAATCCCGGACTTACGATAAACTTTGCACCGGCTGCTGCAGCCGCATCGACCTGCTCCTTCGTAAGCACCGTGCCGGCTCCCACCAGCATCTGTGGAAAAGCCTCCGTCATCCGGCGGATGGACTCCTCTGCTGCTGCGGTGCGGAAGGTCACTTCCGCACTCAAAAGTCCTCCTTCGACCAGTGCCTGTGCAAGCGGCACTGCATCCTCTGCATCTTCCAATACAACGACCGGAACCACTCCGGTTTCATAAAATTTTTCTTCTAATTCATTCATGTTATTACCTCACCGTTTTATCGTTTGATATCAAAATTCATTTCCATCACATGCCGAATCAAAGAAACATCATCCGTAATATTTCCGTCCCCATGAATCGTATGCTTTACAGCACTTGCCGCAACACCGAAATTCACCGTATCCTCCGGTGTATAATCATTCATCAGGCCATAAATAATGCCGCTTACAAATGCATCTCCGCCTCCGACCCGGTCGAGGATATGAAAGGTCAGACGTCTGCTTTCATAAATCTGTCCATCTTTCCACAGATATGCCAGAAAGCTGTTTTCGCTGCAGCTGTGTGTAAAACGGACATGTCTGGCAATACATTTCAGATTCGGATACTCTTTGACAAATGCGCAAAATACCTGTTCCTGCTGGTCACGATCCGGCTGGAACGGAATATCATCCTTTACATCGCCTGCGGCATGATCCTCATCCTTTTTCCAGATATGGTAAGGCTCGATGCCAAAGAGGACATCCACATACAGAACCGGTGATGATATGGATTTTGTTGCTGTAAAACCCGGAACTGCAAAGATCCGGTGCTATGTATATGGGAAAAACAAGGATCGTTACGGGGACACAATCAAGGTATCTGTAACAGAGGCAAAGAAAGATTACTCTCTCCGGAAGTCCGGTGCTTCTGTCAAGTATGAGAAGGTCTGGGACGATTTTGATTTAGAGGAACAACAAAGATCACCTGCAGCTATACTAATTCCAAGGATGAAAAAATCGGTTGTGTATACGGTAAAAGTAGTTGCTGATGATGATTGATTCCATCGAAGCACTATGAATCCATGTTTATATTAAATAATATGTAAAGCCACGCAGTCAAAATATTTTACTGCGTGGCTTTTTCTCTATATATTCCTCGGCTCTGGGGAACATCATCATAATCCAAAAGTAATTCTAACTTTTCCTTGTCAGAATCGTGTTCTTATGTTATGGTAAATATATCTTTTTTCAGTGGCAGTTTCTGCCAGAAATCCCATTTGTATATTTTTGTACGATAGAACCAGATAAATTTTACATGATACAGGGGCAAGCATGCCTTTTGCTCCCATATCATTTTGCGCGTTGAAAAAAATGCAAAAACTACATATAAAATATAAGGAGAACAGTTGGAAAAAGAACTATCGAAAAATAAAAGCCCCTGCAGATTGACTGCACGGTCGTAAAGGTGAAGAAAAACTGCAGGATTAAAAACGAGATCGGCAAAATTTTCCGTACACACAACATTTTTGAATACAAGTCACCAAAAGACGAACTGAATATCGACACTTTTTACAAGGCAGTTGCGTATGCATGCCTGTATAAGGTGCTGCCGAAACATGTGAATGAAATCCCGGCAGATGAGCTCACGGTCACTCTGCTCCGTGACCGTAAGCCAGTAAAGTTGCTGCACGAACTGGAACAGACCGGGTATGGATGCCAGACAGAAGCCTCTGGGATTTATTACGTCAGCGGTGTCATGTTCCCGATGCAGATCATCGTGTCATCGGAGCTGAACACAAATCTGCATGTGCAGCTCAAGGCACTGACAGACCAGCTGGACAAACCTCTGATACGCCGGTATCTGGAAGAAGCCAGTGTATTCACGGAACGTGAAAAGAGCCTTGCGGATGTCGTGCTACAGGTCATTGTGGGAAGCAACATGGAGAAATTTCAGGAATGGAAAGGAAGTGAACAGGCAATGTGTGAAGCATTAAGGGTATTGATGAAAGAAGAACTGAAGGCAGAACGTGCGGAAGGACAACTCTGTGCATATGCATCCCTTGTACAGGATGGCATTATTACCGTGGAAATGGGTGCTAAAAAAGCGGGATTGTCAATCGCTGATTTTACGAAAGAAATGAAACAGGCAGGATATGTAATCCCCTCCGTATAGGGATGTTCCACTGATAAATATGTAAAGCCACGCAGTCAAAATATTTTACTGCGTGGCTTTTTGTGTGGAATTCTTATATAAAGAATCTTGATTTCTTAGGAAATGCATTCGATGGTGTTCTGTTCAATATTCTGAAATTATTTGTGTGAATCCCCCATGAACATTATCTATTTCACTTTTATTTTTGTAACGTTTGAACAGGTACCCACATACGTTTTCCCATTATAAGATTTATATGCACGGACTTTATACTGGCTGGCAGTCCCCTTTTTCAATTTGGAATCCTTATAGGAAAATGTTTTGTTATTGTTAATAGTAGCAATTTTATCATACTTTTTCGTTTTACTGTTATAACGGTAAATCTGATATCCGGTTACATTGCTGGTTTTATCCCATTTTAATGTGACTGCACAAGATTTTGTCTGCAGCCGGAGATTTTTTACCTTCAGCGGATTTGTGCACTCTTCATGTGCGTCAGAAGCTTCTCCCCAGACGGTTTCCCCTTCTGCTTTTTTATAAGATTTCACTTTAAATTTGTACGTTGTAGCTCCGCTCAATCCTGTAACTTTATAAGAAACTTCTGCTCCGCCTGCAATCGTTGCCACACTTTCGTATTTCTTTTCTGCTGTGTTATATTTATAAACCCGGTATCCGCTGGAACCTGATATTTTGCTCCATCCAAGTGTCACATATGTACTGCTGCGCTTTTGTGTTTTTACATCGGACACTTTTGCCGGCGGAACGGTGGCCGATACCACCGAAGAATAATTTCCATAATAATTTGTCCCACCGATGGTCCAAAAGCAGCGCACCCTGTACTGATAAGTCTTTCCGCTTGTCACATCGGTATCCGTAAAGCTTTTTCCACTCGTCTGCTTCATATAAACATATTTTTTCTGTTTTTCGTCATACCGGTACACGCGGTATCCGGTTACATCATCGGCAGCTTTTCCCCAGCTTAGTTTTACCGGGTCAAATGCATTCCCCACAGTGGCTTTCAGCCCTCCGGTTTTTGCACTGGTGTCCTTGTACCAGAAATTCACGTCCAGATTTCCCGTATATCCATTTACCTTTGCAACGGATGAATACTGCCAGAATTCATAGTCATATGCTGTGTCTGCATAAGGTTCCCCTCTTTTTGCATTGCTCGTTGTCGTATTATTGTACCGCGCAATCCAGATGCCGCAATCCTCCAGGGAATCTGTATCAATATAGGATTTGATCCATGCATAGGAAGCATAAACAACCGGCTGATATCCCGCATCGGAAATCGTATCTGCAAATGACTGGCAGACCGCTGTCTCTTTTGCTTTGGAGAGTTTTCCCCCTGTCAGGCGGTTGTGACTTCCTTTTTCCCTGTCTATAACAATCGGAAGGGTCACATCCCAGCCGTATTTATCTGCCAGATCCAGCACATATTCTGCTTCCTGTTTTGCCTCTTTTTCTGTCAGTGCCTGTGAAAATATGTACAGACCGACATTGATGTCGTTTTCAAGTGCCGCCTGAATATGGGAATCCGCAGCCGTGTCTTCGTAAATGCTTCCATCGGAAGTGTCCCTTGACGCTACACGGACAAATGCAAAATCTATTCCTGCATCATGTATTTTTTCCCAGTTAAGTGCTGTTGTTTTTTTATTTTTTGCCTGCCACCAGGAGACATCTATTCCGTTCAAAAGCTGCGCATCTTCATAGTCCGATTTGTGATAATAGGTAACACTTGTATAATCCACTTTCGAAGTAAAAGAACCATCCAGAAAATCCTGTGTATATCCGGAAGATGCCTTAGATGCCCCAAGCAGCCGTGGCATGGCATATGTGGACAACAATCCGTCCCTCTGCGTATCCACGTCTGAAATCTGTGTATCATCCATCTCTTCTTTGATGCTTTGCCCCATCACACCATCCATCTGTGTTTTGGGTACCTCTGCCCTCAGCTGCTGTGGTGCAATCATACACATTCCCGCCAGTATCATTCCTGCTGCTACAATTTTTGCTTTTGTAAATCTCAATTTCTATATCTCCTGTTTGTACATTTATTTCATAAAAGTCATCACCATACCTATATTCTGCAAGCAAAGCATCACCATGATTTTCATTAACAGACCACCGATGATTGGTCTGATCCATTTTCGAATAATACGAAATACCTGTAATGTGATCAGATAATCATACAGATGATATGCAAGCATAAAAATACTGCATGACGCGGCAATACTGCATCCAAAACCTGCTATAGAAAATAATAATCCAACTCCTATGTTCTGTGTCAGGTTCCATCCTGTATAATATCCGGCTGCCGCCAGGGTTTTACACAAAATAGATCCGGGCAATACATTTACCGCCGGAACAATATGATTGTAATATTGCTGGGAAGTGATCATTCCTCCTCCCACAAAAATTCCATCCGCTATGGTCATATATGCATCACCACCGCCAAAGGACATCCATGCAGACAAAATTCCCCTGCCGGAAAAACACATGATCTCATGGTTTACAAACCAGACGGGAACGACGAAAACTGCCGCAAATACAACCCATGTTCCAACATCCTTTGCAATTATACCCCAATTCTTCTCTCTTTTCCATCCGGTATCTGCTATATTACAGAAAATGCCATAACATCCAAGTATTCCCATCACAATATCAACCACAGGATGCCATCCGGACAGATCAAACGAAAACACTTGTACATGTGTCAACAGATAACTGCCAATAATGCCGGTAAGAATTATCAGATTCTTTTTGCTGTAATTGCCTCTGGTGAAAAAAATGCTGAAAAATGCCAGTATCAGTACCTGCACCGAAGAAATAAAAAAAGACAGTACAAAAACCCCAAGCATTAAAAAAATCGCTTTCACCTTTCTGTGTTTTCCGTCTTCCCCGCAGTCTTTTAACATTTTTCTGATATAAGAAAACAACAGATACAAAATAAAAACAGAGACTCCTATGGAAATCATATTTACAACAGAAAGGATTTTTTCCTGAAATACAGACAACACCGCTACCAGAGCCACCGTCATCAACGCTCCCGGCAATGCCATCATGACAGCACCTGCGATCATTCCCCTGATTCCAAATTTGCGGCGCCCGATAGACGCTGCAATCTCTACCGGAAGTGCTCCCGGTGTAATACTTGCAACCACCACATCTTTGTCAATATTCTGTTTTTCGTCTATTCCCTGTCGATCTGCAATCTCTTTTTCAATAACTGGAATAAGTGCGCTTCCTCCGCCAAATCCAATACATCCGATCCAAAACATTGACCGGATAAACTGTCCTGCCTGACTCACACGGATTCTCGCAACAGACTTTTCAGTTGCTCCAATATATGATTCACACATGTTTCCACATCCATCTCCGCGGTATCTACGACAACATCTGCATGTTCCGGAATTTCATAAGGGCTGGTAATTCCTGTAAACTGCGCAATTTTTCCTTCCCGCGCAGCCTTATACAATCCTTTTACATCCCTCTTTTCACACTCTTCAATGGAAGTGCTGACATAAACTTCCCGAAAACCGTCTCCGATAATCTGTTTTGCATTCTCGCGATCATGCCGGTACGGAGAAATAAATGCGGTAATCACGATCAGGCCTGCATCATTCATCAGCTTTGCAACCTCTGCAATCCGCCGGATATTTTCTACCCGGTCCTCATCGGAAAAACCAAGATTGCTGTTTAAGCCCATCCGCACATTATCTCCATCCAAAAGCATCGTTTTTTTTCCCATCGCATACAGACGCTTCTCCAGTGCATTTGCTATTGTAGACTTTCCTGCACCGGACAATCCGCTCATCCAGATGGTAAAAGCCTTCTGCTGCATCTGCTTTTCGCGCTTCTGCCTGTTAATATCCATCATATGCCATGTAAGATTGTGTCTGCTGTCTGTTTTTTCATCTCTTTGTGTATTGAAACCCTCTGTCATCTGCCTAGTCCCTTTTATCGAAATAATTTTTTCCAGATCGTCCGAAATGGATGCTTTGCTTTATCCCGGAACATCACAAATTCATTTGCCCTCTTTTCCAGCTGTCTGATTCTTTTTTCCTGCTGGTTTATTTTCTGACGCTGAATTTCATTCGTTCTTCTGAGATCCATAGTAACTGCTGCAAAGAACTGAATAATTTCTTCCTGCATTTTTTCATTTTGCGGATTCCATTTCGGTAAATCTTTAACTTCATTCGAAAACAAAGGCTGTCCATCCCCGATATATTCCTCGGCTACCCGTTCATTTTCCTTCGCATACAATTCCAGAAACTGCTGCAATTCCTCTTTTGCAAGCATTTCTGTATTTTCTTCTTTTATGTAATCTTTTGAGATTTCCTTCAAAAATCTACGAAAATAAGAGATTTCTTTTTCTGTGAGAAATTCACTCTTATTGAGTATTCTCTTAATTTCCGTGGTATTTTTATCTAACCGGAGATTTTCACTTTCTTCCAATTCCTGAAATTTCTCTGTGACGTCCAATCCGATCTCATGCATAAAATCATGAATGATTGATCCGTCTTTCCAGCTCTTCGGAGAAAATCTCCTGACTATTAAATTATTTTTTCCTATGACAGCTGCAATCTCATCCAGTTTCTGTGCATATTGATAAATCTTTTTTTCTTTTTTCTCTGATGCAGCAAGATACTCTTCACATGTCATAACAGCGGCACTGGTAAATTTTTGTTTTACCTCCTGGTTCCATCGGGAAATCAGCAGTCCATCCTGTCTGCGCAGATATACAATCACCTTAATCTGATACTTCTGTTCATCCGCCTCCTTTTTTAATTCCTGAAGAAGTGTTTTTTTTGAATAGCTTAACGCATGCCAGATGGATTCATCTGTCAGTATCACATGATCGTATGCCCCAAATGCGGTTCTGATCTGCTGCAACCCCTCTTCAAAATATTCCTTTTCCTTCGATTGGTTTCTGTTGCCGTCTGCATCCCACACTTTTGCAACCAGAAAGTGTGCATTTCTCCTTTTATTTGCTCTTGGATACACATGCAGTGAATCAGGAAAGCAATACCCATGTTTTTGCAGTACGTCTTTGTTTTCTTCTAAAAATCTCTGAATAGACGTTGTTGCTGTCTTTGTTGTTCCAATATGCAAATATAAGGTTTTCATGGCTTTATTCCTTTCCAATGTTTTATAATTGTTATAATATAAAATGTTCCTTGAATGAACCTTGAAAACATATCAATTTTCTTTTTAACTTTTTTTATTCATCCAAAAATAAAAATTATGATTGCAAGATTTCCAAGATTCGTTATAATAAATTCCAAATACAACAATAATTATTTTGATTTAGCAAAGGGGATTCCAATTGAAAATTTTAGTAATTGAAGACTCCGTCCTGCTTGCGGATACCATTGCAGAAGCTCTACAAAACGAAAACTATGCGGTAGATATTGCAAACGATGGACAGCTCGGCTATGAGCATGCCTCAACCGGCATTTATGATATGGTTATCTTAGATCTCATGCTTCCGAAAATGAACGGTTATGAAGTTCTATCTGCCCTGCGCAGGGATGGAGACAATGTTCCGGTACTCATTCTCTCCGCAAAAACAGAAATTGATGATAAGATACAGGGATTTACTACCGGTGCGGACGATTATATGACCAAACCATTTGAAATTCGTGAACTGCTCATGCGCATACAGGCGATCAGCAGACGCAGCAATCATCAGGATACTTCACACCCTGTCGTTGGAAATCTCTCCTACGATCCCGCTACCTGCGAAATCTGCAACACACAGACCAAAAAATCTGTCCAGGTATCCGGAAAAGAAATGCAACTGCTGGAGTTTTTTATGAATAACTGTAATCAGGTTCTCGAGAAAAACCAGATTACCACAAAAATCTGGGGATTCGATTCCAATGCAGAATACAATAATGTGGAAGTATATGTTTCTTTCTTGCGGCGGAAATTTCACCATCTGCAGGTCAATGTGACAATTCGCGCCATTCGCGGAGTCGGTTATATTATGGAGGTTTCCGATGATTAAATCTTTACAAAAGAGAATCAGTACACTTTTTATGTTCCTGCTTACCATCATCTGGCTTGTTATTTTACTGCTTTTTGTCAACAACTCCTACCGGAACAATCTGAGTGATCTCCAGCAAACCGTTCGTGCCGCTCTCCACTATACTACATGGGATGCATTTGTCATCTCTAATGGACAGACGTCTCCGTCCGAACTTGATCATATTTCCTATTGTCTTTTTTCTATTGATGAATCCAATGAAATGGATATCATGTTTGACACTTTTTCTGATGTCTCCGACAGTTATCTTTTAAAACAGGGAAAAGCTCTCATATCCAATAGTAAGAAATATGTATTTATCAGGCGTTATGTCTCTGTAAATCATCTTCGCGCCAAAAAAGGACAATATTATGTTTTGATGCTCAGCGGAACACCTGCTTTAAAAGCAACACTTCCGACGATCTCTCTCTGTTTTATTCTGGCAATTCTCGGTATTATTGTATTTACCATTTCCTCCAAAGCACTCTCCCGCTGGATGGTAAAACCGATTGAAAATACCATTTTATCCGAGAAAAAATTTATTTCCAATGCCAGTCATGAGCTGAAAACCCCACTCTCCGTCATTAGTGCCAATGCCGAACTTCTATCTTCTGAAGTAGGCAGGGACAATAAACATCTGCTGTATATTCAACAGGAAACATCACGGATGATCTCCCTTGTCCAGAAAATGCTCACGCTCACGCGGCTGGATGCACCACAGATCCAGAATACCCATGCAGTTTTCCCTGTAGATGACGCACTGCTTGACATTATCTATCCAATGGAAAGTGTTGCTTTTGAAAAACACATTGCGCTTTCCATTGATGTTCAGGAACAAATGAAAATGGATGGAAACGAGAGTCAGATTCAAAATCTCGCTTCCATCCTGTTAAATAACGCATTAAGCTATACCCCGGAAAACGGAAGTATAGAAATTCACGCCCATATCCACAACCGTAAGTTTTATTTATCCGTGGAAAATACCGGCAATCCGATTCCGGAAGAAATCCGTGACCGCCTGTTTGAACGTTTTTTCCGTGCAGACGAAGCACGCGCGGATAACGGTCATTTTGGACTCGGTCTGTCCATTGCGCACTCTATTGTCACGAACCATTCCGGCAAAATTACCGTAGAACGGCAGGGGGACAAAAATGTATTTTCCGTTATGCTGCCTGTGACTTTCCACAAATAATTCAGCGCACCTGATTGCCCACAATGCGGTAATAAATTTTTGAAGTGATCCGGAATACCACATAATAGATAACCGCAAATGCAAGTACCGTTGTAACGAGACACCAGACAAACAACTGCCCGCTGTCCATAATCAACAGGGAAAGCACTCTGCGGATCAGTGGAAATGCCGCCACGACATGCAGTACTGCCACCACGATCGGCAGAAAGAACACCATGCGGATCTGCGTCTCGATCGCCGACTTCACCTCGACATTGCTCATGCCCACCTGTTCCATGATCCGGTATCGCTCCTTGTCCTCGTACCCCTCCGATACCTGTTTGTAGAAAATAATCATCACTGTCACTGCCAGAAAGACGGTGCCAAGGAAAATCCCAAGGAAGAAAAACCCTCCGTACAGTGCCAGCAGCTCCTTCCGGTTTACTGCCCTGCCGCGCACGCGCCGCCAGACAACGCCATATTTTTCCCCAGAGGAATAATTCTCCACGTTTCCGCTGCACGCGATCTTTTCTGTCTCCGTTCCGGTAATATTGATTCCAAGTACATTTTCATAGGCATACGCACTGACATTCTCTGTATTTGCCTCAGCGATCGCCAGTTTCTGCAACTTCTGCAGCGTCTGCATATGATCCACAACGATATAATAAACCCCATCCATGAACGAAATAGCCCCTCCATTGCTGCGATTCTTACAGTATCCATTTTGCTGTACGGTAAACGTTTCTCCAAGAATCTGTATCTGATCTCCACACAATGTTTTCGTAGACTGGAACCGTTTTTCCCGGAAGATAAGAATTTTTCCGGCTTCTACCTTTGGCACATCCGCCTCTGTCAGCGTGTGATCCATCCGAAGGAAATTATCCCGCGTCAAAAAATACAGGCTCGCATTTGTCGGTTTCTGCCCAATCGTAAGAGAATCTTTCTCCAACGTCATCGAAAAATTCAGATACGAATAACTCTCACTGTCCGTCACGTTTGTTCCCGTATCCTCTATAAACTGTATAATATCCGAACTCTGCTCCGATACATTTTCCTTCACCTCAGAATAGCCGGTCTGCACGTTGATCTCATATGGATAGAGTATGTTAATCTCATCATCAAAACCCACAAACATACAGACCGTGGTAGACACCATGACCATCACCATCGTCGATAAAATACAGATGCTTGCCAGCCCCGCCGCATTCTGCTTCATCCGGTACATCATCGTCGATACCGCGATAAAATGCTTTTTTTTGTAATAAAATCCATGGGTTTTCCGCAGCAGCTTTAACACCGCAATACTGCCCGCCGTAAACAGCATATATGTTCCAGCGATCACCAGAAGCACTGCCACAAAAAACAGGCTGATCACTTTCATTGGCTGCTCTGTCGTAATGGCAATTGCATATCCCGCACCGAGACATACTACTCCTAAAATTGCCATAAGCCACTTCGTTTTCGGCTCCTTTTCCCCCACACTGCTGCCCCGCAAAAGTTCCACCGGATTTGCCAGTTTCATCTGCATCAGATTGTAAAAAAGCGTCATCATATACAAAATACCAAACACCAGCACGGTATTTTTCACGGCAGACGGCGGAACGGAAAATTCGATCGTCACCTGAATCCCCAGAATCCGGTAAATCAGCATAAGTGCCAGTTTGGAAAACAAAATTCCAGCAACAATGCCTCCGACGATCGAGACAAACGCGGTAAACACCGTCTCAATGGCAAGCACTTTTGCAATATGCCGCTTTTCCATCCCGAGAATATTGTAAATTCCCATCTCTTTTTTACGCCTTTTACTGATAAAGCTGTTTGTATAAAAAATATAGATATACGAGAAAACGCCTACCACAATCACACCAAACGACATGATTGTTGTAATATAAAAGGCTCCGCGCATTTTTTCAAGCCCGGCACTGTTGTTGATAAACATCATAATGTAAAACATAAGCACCGTGATCATTCCCGCAACCATATAAGGAACATACAGTGATTTGTTATTTTTCAGGTTGTTTTTTGCCAGCCGTACATACAGATTATTCATAGTTCTCACCACCTGTCGTCAGAACGGTCAATGTTTCCGAAATCTTTGCATACAATTGTTCATTACTCATGCTTCCGCGGTACAATTGGTGGAAAACTTCCCCGTCCTTGATAAAAAGCACCCGGTTTGCATGGCTCGCCGCCTTGGTACTGTGAGTTACCATAAGAACCGTCTGCCCCTCCTTATTGATCTGCGAAAACAGCGTCAGCAGGCTGTCGGTTGCCTTGGAGTCCAAAGCTCCTGTCGGTTCATCCGCGAGGATCAGCTCCGGCTTTGTGATGATTGCCCGCGCCACCGCCGCACGCTGTTTTTGTCCACCGGACACCTCATACGGATACTTCTCCAGAATATCCACAATGCCAAGTTTCTGCGCAATTGGATAAAGCCACTCATTCATCTGCTTATAAGGCACATTTGAGAGCACCAGCGGCAGGAAAATATTGTCCTTCAGCGAAAAATTGTCAAGCAGATGAAAATCCTGAAACACAAAGCCAAGATGCTCCCGCCGAAATGCTGCAATTTCTTTTTCCCGCACCGTCACAAGGTTTTTCCCGTTCAGCAGTACTTCTCCCTCCGTCGGACGGTCAAGCGCCGCCAGAATATTCAAAAGTGTTGTCTTGCCCGATCCGGACTCGCCCATGATCGCGACATACTCGCCTTCCTCTACCGAGAACTGGATGTTTCGCAGTGCCTGCACCTGATTGCCACCAAATCTCGTCGTATAAACTTTTTTCAGATTATGCACTTCTAAAATTGTCATGATTTTTACTCCTTATAAATCTGTCCTTTTTTCTACTGTTTTCATAAAAATAACTCTGTCCCTTTTTTACAATTTCAGAATAGCAAAAAACCGAAATGCAAGCCATTGATTTGTCTTACATTTCGGCTTTGTATCTTACATTTGTGTAAGATACCTGTTTTTACATCCCGAGTATCCATGTTATTTGTCTCCCACGTCAAAACACTTAATCTCGGACATCCAAATTATTTCTTTCAAATACAATTGTCACATCCGTACCTTTTCCAATTTCGGATGTGATCATAATCCCATGCCCAAGCTTTTTAGTAATCTCCCGGCACAGATAAAGTCCGATTCCCGTCGAAGTTTTATCTGCCCGTCCGTTATACCCGGTATAACCTTTTTCAAAAATCCTTGGCAGATCCTCCTTCCGGATGCCGATTCCCTGATCAGAGATCACAAGTTCACAGGTATTGTCGGCTTCATTCCGGTTTATCTGTATTGTAACCGCGCGATTTTCGCCGCTGTACTTAATCGCATTGGACAAAATCTGCTCCACAACAAATTCCAGCCACTTTTCATCCGAGAGCACCATCTCCCGGCATTCCTCATAGTGAATGGCAATCTTTTTACGAATCATAATCAGCGCAAACCTCCGGATCGCAGTGCGCACCACCTGATCCGCTGAAACCATCTCAAGCACCAGATCATTCATACCGGAATTCATCCGCTGGTACTGAAGTGCCATATTGACATACTGGTTAATCCAGAATAATTCCTGCTGCATGTCATACAACACACTTTTTTCCATTCCCGCTGTTTCATCCGGATCTGTCTGTTTTTGTTCTTCCCTCTGCAAAAGCAGACGCATCGCGGAGATCGGCGTTTTGATCTGATGCACCCACAGAGCATAATATTCTTCCATTTCCCGCTGCAGGTTCCTGTATGCTCCCTTTTCCTCCTGCCGCTTATTCTGCAGTTGTTCAAGCGCATCCATATACACTTCCTCCAGCGCATCCTCCGTATCTGAAAGTGCCTGCATGCCCTGCATATAATCCCGGATCTGCCTTTTTACTGTCCGCAGGCGATACCAGTACCGTATCCCGCAAAATACAGCGGCCAGCACAAAAAATACAAGTTCCAGTCCCGCAAAATATCGGATATCCGCAGCGGGTATGCCACAAATGTAAAGCACAAAAATGTGGAAGATCATAAGCCCTGCCACAAGTGCAAGACCGCCTTTGTATCTGTTTAAATACTGCTTTATGTATGCCCTCAATGTGCGCCTCATTTCCTGATCACTTTTTAATCTGATAACCGATTCCTTTTCGTGTTAAAATAAAATTTGTCAATCCAATCGTTTCCAGTTTTCTTCGCAGCCGGTTCACATTGACCGACAATGTGTTTTCATCCACATACACATCACTTTCCCACAATGCCATCATCAGATTCTCCCTCGTTACAATTGCCCCCGGATTTTCAAGCAGCGTCTGCAAAATCTTCCGCTCATTTTTGCTTAACTCCAGTATCTGCTCTTCGTAGGTCAGTGTCCCATCCGACAGATTCAGCCACACCCCCTGATGCTCAAGCATATGGCTTTCCCCTGCAAATTCATAAGTCCGGCGTAGCATCGCCTGAATCTTTACTGTCAGCACATTCAGATCAAACGGTTTTATGATGAAATCATCCCCGCCCATATTGATCGCCATCACCAGATTCATATTGTCATTCATCGAAGAGACAAATATGATTGGCAGCTTCGAAACTTTCCGGATCTCTGTGCACCAGTAAAATCCATTGTGGAACGGAAGCCTTATATCCATCAACACCAGATGCGGTTTTACCCGGGCAAATTCTTCCATCACACTATTAAAATCCGCTACTGCAAAGACTTCATAATTCCAGCTCTGTAAATGCTGCCGGATTGTTTTTGCAATCACTTCATCATCTTCCACAACTAATATCCGATACATATTTTTCCTTTCCTGTAAAACATTCCACTTATCCTTCCTTGACTTGCACCGTCTGCCCTTTCATGCTAAAATGAGCGCGTAAAAAGGAGTATAAATGCAAATGAAGGAGGAATTATCTATGAAACCATTGAACTGGGCAACCCTTGGCTGTGGTGTCATTGCAAACGAACTTGCCACTGCACTTGCCAGGCAAAACCGCCATCTGTATTCCGTCGCAAACCGCACACACGAAAAAGCAGTAGCATTCGCGGAAAAATACCAGATTTCCAAGGTATATGATCGCCTTGAAGATGTCTTTACCGATCCGGATGTAGACATTATCTACATCTCTACCCCACATAATACGCATATTCAATATCTGCGTCAAGCACTGGCAAACGGAAAGCATGTCCTCTGCGAAAAATCCATCACCTTAAATTCAAACGAACTGGATGAGGCCATTGCCCTTGCGGAAAAAAATCATGTCATTCTGGCGGAAGCCATGACCATTTTCCACATGCCGATCTACCGCAAACTTGCAGAGATCATAAGCTTCGGCACCCTTGGACCACTTCGTCTGATTCAGGTAAACTTCGGCAGCTATAAAGAATATGATATGAATAATCGCTTTTTTAACCGCAATCTGGCCGGAGGCGCTATGTTAGATATTGGCGTTTACGCCTTATCCCTGATCCGCTGGTTCTTTGTCGAAACTGCCGATCAGGTACTTTCACAGGTAAAATACGCACCAACCGGCGTGGATGAACAGGCAGGCATCCTTCTTATGAACCCAGCCGGCGAGATGGCAACCGTCACCTTATCGCTTCACGCAAAGCAGCCAAAGCGCGCAACCATCGCATTCGATAAGGGTTACATCGAGATCTTTGAATACCCAAGAGCTATGGAAGCAACCATTACTTACACCGGGGACGGACATAAAGAAACTATTTCCGCAGGAGAAACTGCAGATGCCTTAAGCTATGAAGTTGCTGACATGGAAGCCGCTGTATGCTCCGGCGATTTATCCACAATTGAATCACTTATGCATCTTAATTATTCACAGGATGTTATGCATATCATGACTGAAATTCGAAACAACTGGGGTATGAAATACCCGGAAGAAGAGTAATCTTACTTTAAACCAAAATTCGACTACACATTTAGTATAAATGTATGATTTTTCCTGTCAATCTGGTTTTTAAAACCACATCTATCCAACATGATAGTCCTTGATCCTCTCCCAGATGTGCGTATCGTACTGCGCTTCCGTGCTGCGCCGATCTTCTTTTAAAAGCTGGGCATAGATCAGATCAAGGATCAGCAGGATCGGAAATTGCGGGGAAATGACATTTCCGTATTCGAGGTTCTTTTTTACCGGTGCGAGCACGATCTCCTCATACGTCCGTTTTTCCCGCTCTGCGTTGGAGGAAGTCAGATATATGACCGCTGCCCCACGCGCTTTCGCCCGGTCAAGTGCATCAATGAGCTCGCGCGTCGCGCCGCTTAGGCTGATGCCGATCACGAGGCACGCGTTTGTGATACGCGCTTCATTCAATACCATCTGGTGCAGTTCCGTGATTGCCTCCGCATCCATGCCAAGCCGCAGCAACCGAAGTTGAAACTCCTGTGCCGCCAGCCCAGAACTGCCAAATCCATACAAAAAAATGCGCGTATGTTCCCCGATTAGCTGGGACACATGTTTGATCTGTGGTTCGCGGATTAAGCTGTATGTTTTTTGCAGCAATTCCTCATACGAATACAGGACGTGGATGGTCTGTTCCTCCACATTCGGTCGCTCCGCGATCGAGGGCTGGTAGTTGTAAATAAACTCCCGGTATCCGCTGTAACCCATTTTCTTGGCAAAGCGTGACAGAGATGCTTCTGAAACATGTAGCATCTTTGCCATGCGTCCCGATGAAAAATCCATCTCTTTTTCATTCGAAATAAAAAAATCGGCGATTGTTTTCTCCACCACCGTAAACATCTCATAATTTGCCTCGATCATCGGCACAACACTGCTTCCATAAGTCTGCATACGCGTTTTCTCCTTTTCCTGCTTCCTCAGTTACTTGCGGAACATCAGAGTTTATGGTGCCCACGTCCAACGGGATATATAACTCTATGTCCATAACCCGATCTGTAATTTTATTTCATTATATCATATATTTTTGAAAGTTCTTTCAAAAGCACACACGATTTTTCTTTTTTTCCGTTTTTGGGGATTGTTCTTTCCATTTGCCCAAACCCTATGGATTTTTCCAATTTTGCATCCTATAATCAACTTAACAAATGCAGGAAACGCAATTTTAAGGAGGAGAACTACTATGCGTATTTATAAAACAAAAAACTATGACGAAATGAGCCGCAAGGCGGCCAACATTATCTCCGCACAGATAATCTTAAAACCGGAATCTGTGCTCGGACTTGCCACCGGTTCTTCACCGATCGGCACCTACAAGCAGCTGATCGAGTGGTACAACAAGGGCGATCTTGATTTTTCACAGATCCGCAGCATCAACCTTGACGAATACAAAGGCCTTCCTGCCGACAACGATCAGAGTTACGCTTACTTTATGCGCCACAACCTGTTTGACCACGTAAACATCAAATCCGTAAACACCTTTATTCCAAACGGCATGGAAGCTGATGTGGAAAAGGAATGCTCCCGCTACAATGCCATCATCCGCAGCATGGGCGGCATCGACTTACAGCTCCTTGGCATCGGCAACAACGGACATATCGGTTTTAACGAGCCATCGGATTCCTTTGCAAAGGAAACCCACTGCGTCGACCTGACCGAAAACACCATTCAAGCCAATGCACGTTTCTTTTCCTTCATTGAGGAAGTCCCGACACAGGCATATACGACCGGCATCAAAAACATTATGCAGGCACGGCACATCCTACTGATCGCAAGCGGTGAAGCCAAAGCCGATGCACTCTATGAGGCAGTTTACGGACCGATCACCCCGCATGTACCGGCATCAATCCTGCAGTTACACGACGAGGTTTCCGTCGTTGCCGATGAAGCTGCATTATCCCGCATCATCAAAGAAGGACTGATCTAGGAAAAGGAGTACGCCATGATCATAAAAAACGGACTGGTCTGGGAGGAGTCTGGCTCCTTTCGGAAAAAAGAACTGGTTGTTGATACAACGACACACCGCATCGCAGAAACCGCAGAAGACGATACGGTATTTGATGCCGAGGGGCTTTATGTGATCCCCGGTCTGGTGGATGTCCACATCCACGGGGCAAGAGGTCACGATTTCAGTGACGGAAATTCCAAAGGACTTGCCGAAATCGCACAATATCTGCATTCCTGCGGTGTGACTTCATTCTGCCCGACTTCCATGACCCTGCCGGAAGAACAGCTTACAGCTGCCTTTGCGACGATTAACGATGTGCCGGATGCTGCCGGATATGCCCACATCGCGGGCATCCACATGGAAGGTCCATACCTCTCCCCGGAAAAGAAAGGGGCGCAGAAAGCAAGCTATCTGCACGCGCCGGATGCCGCCATGTTCCGACGGCTCTCTGCTGCAAGCGGAAACAAGATCCGCATCATCACGATCGCCCCGGAACTGCCGGGTTCCGATGCGTTTATCCGGGAGTTCAAAGACACCGTTGCGATCTCACTCGGACACTCCACAGCATCGTATGAAATCGCAGAAAATGCCTTTGCCGCCGGTGCCAACCATGTCACCCATCTGTTCAACGCCATGCCGCCACTACACCACCGCGATCCTGGCATTATCGGCGCGGCAGCGGACTGTCCGCATGCGATGGCAGAGATCATCTGTGACGGCATCCACATCCACCCGTCGGTCATCCGCAATGCCTTCCGCATGTTTGGCAACGACCGCATGATTTTAATCAGCGATGCGATGCGTGCAACCGGTATGGAGGACGGCGAGTACGAACTCGGCGGACAGCCGGTAATCAAAAAAGGCCGCCTTGCGACCTTAAAAGACGGAACCATCGCAGGTTCCGCCACCAATTTGTTTGACTGTATGAAAAATGCGGTGCAGTTTGGCATTCCGCTCGGCGTGGCCGTCAAAGCCGCCACCTGCAATCCTGCAAAGAGCATCGAATGTTCACAGGAAATCGGCACCCTTGCCGTCGGGGCAAGAGCCGACATCCTGCTTTTAGATCAGGATCTGAATATTGTAAAGATCCTGTAATTATGCTTCTGTGCTCACCACGCCTTTCCATACAAAGGAAAACTGCATGGTTTTGTCCGTCTGCAACAGATATTCCGGATGCGTCTGCGCGCCCCAGCTGTCGTCGCCGCCGACACCCATCTGGGCTTTTGCCACACGGACAACCGTGTAGTGTACCGGTGGCAGCTCATACGGATGCATCGCATTTTCTATCTCATGCGGCGTATACGGCAGTGCGGAAAATACCATCGGACCTGTTTCTTCTGTCATTTCAAACAACATGCCATCTCCGGCACGGTTAGTCACACGCGCCCAGCGCACGCCACATTTTGCCCCACATTCCTGCGGAACCATATACCGCGCCACATTGTCTTTTACCTTATTGCTGTAGATGCCAAGTTTGGCTCCCTTACAACGGTCAGCATAGGTTTCCTGTTCGCCCAGTCCATACCACTGCAGTCGGTCGTAATCGGCATTAAATTTAAACAGTACGCCAAATTCCGGCATGTCGCCCAATTCTTTGACCGGATCATAACAGAGCGTGGTCTTTACCCTGCCATCCCCAAATACTTCATAGGACAACCGACATTCCGAAACCGGTGTGGTCGGCATAAAATAGCGGAACGAAACGGTAATGCTGTGTTCGTGTTCCGTGACTTCCGGCGTACTCGTCTCCTGCGGGCTTTTATGGCTGACATACAGACTGGCCGTTTTCCACTGTGCATAGCGCGCCGGCATGAGATTTCCACAGTCATTGTCCGTCGGTGCCCGCCAGAAGTTTGGTTTCGGGATCGCCTCGATCATCTCTTTTCCCGCATATTTGTAGGAAACCAGCCCACCGTTTAATACGGAAAACAGGACGGAAAAATGCGCACCCTCTACACCGATGTTGTGTGTGCTGTGGATCACTTTGATCTTGTCTGTGCATGTTTCTGCCTCACCCGCAACCGGATAGACATACTGCCCGAAAGCCACCTCATGCCCTGCCTTTGCCCAGACAGTGTCCGCTTTCAGATGGAAGGAGACGGTCACGGTGTATTCGCCTGCCTTTGTCTCTTTTGCAAACGGCAGTGGATAGGTCTGTTCCGAGAGCGGCTCCACAGCCGTCGGTAAGTCTGCCCGGCGGATCTCCTTTCCGTCTTTTGCAACGGTCACAACACACGCAAAGCGGTCGGTGTTGACAAACAGGTTTTTATTTTTGACCGTTACGGACTCCGCAGTCACTTCCGCCGTGATGTTCTGGTAATTGAATTTGACTTCCTGCATTTTTGGTGACACATCGCGGTTTCCACCGTAGACAATACCGTTTCCACTAAAGTTATAGTCGGTTGGACGTTCGCCAAAATCCCCGCCGTATGCTTGAAACTCCTCGCCGTAGCGGTCTTTTTTGTAGATCGACTGATCGATGTAATCCCAAATAAAGCCGCCCTGATACTTCGGTTCCGTGTCGGTCAGATCCGTATATTTGTGCATCGCACCACAGGAATTGCCCATTGCATGCGTGTACTCGCAGCAGATAAACGGCTTGCTCGAATCCTTTGCCAAAAATTCTTTGATGCTCTCCACCGATGGGTACATCTGACTTTCCATATCACTCGTATCGTTGTAACTTCTGTCGTGGAACAGCCCCTCGTAATGAACGAGACGGGTATCATCCAGACGGTGGAACAGACAGGACATTTCATAGATGTCCTTGCCGCCGTAAGACTCATTGCCACACGACCAGATCAGGATCGCCGGATGGTTTTTGTCACGTTGGTACATCGAATTGGCACGGTCAAGCATCATCGCA
>OGHY01000384.1_pt1 | contig 25333 bp, 19 predicted proteins | sample 1571541 | NCBI WGS metagenome assembly OGHY01 (sample SAMEA2581943, study PRJEB24529) | metagenome | biome: Human gut stool | place: China | collected 2011
ATATGAAAAAAATACTGGAAAGATTATTTTCGCTTCCTTTAATTCCACTGGTTTCCATGAAAGTTTAATTTTACTTGACATTTTTCTGTCCGTAATATGCATTTTTTCCGTGTTTTCTTAAATAATGTTTATCCATAAGCTCCTGTGGTGCTTGTTTTACATGTGGATTTATGCTTTCTGTCCTATATGCCATCTTTGCACACTCTTCAAGCACAACCGCATTATGAACAGCCTCTTTTGCATCCTTTCCCCACGTAAAAGGTCCATGATTCTTGCATAGTACAGCTGGAACAGCAGAAACATCTTTCCCCATCCTTTTAAACTCATCAACTATAAGCTTTCCAGTATTTTTTTCATATGCCTCATCTATCTCCTCCTTAGTAAGACATCTAAGGCATGGAACCTCACCATATATATAATCCGCATGTGTAGTTCCATAACAAGGTATGCTTCTGCCTGCCTGTGCCCAGCTTGTAGCATACGATGAATGTGTATGCACTATTCCACCTATCTTATCGAACGCTTTATATAGTTCTATATGTGTCTGGGTATCTGAAGACGGATTATATCTCCCCTCTATCCTGTTTCCTTCAAGATCCATAATAACCATATCATCAGGAGTTAACAGTTCATAATCAACTCCACTTGGTTTTATGGCAAAATACCCAGTAGTTCTGTCTATCTGACTTACATTTCCCCATGTAAAAGTAACAAGTCCGTACTTTGGAAGCTGCATATTCGCTTCATACACTTTTTGTTTTAATTCTTCTAACATAGCTTCAGTATCCTTTCCTGTATCATACCATTACATTAATCAAATCCCAGACAGAAAAGTTATATAACATATGTAAATGCTATTACATCTGTCAGAACAACTCATCCATCTGGGATACCTGTTTAATATAACGACATAATTTCCTTAAACTTTTTTACATTCTCTGATGCATCATTCTTAAAAACCGCTGAACCGGCAACAACAACATTAACACCAGCCTCAAGTACTGATGCAAGATTCTCTGCATTGATACCGCCATCGATTTCTATATCAACATTATCAAGCCCCTTATCTATAAGAAGCTTCTTTACTTCCTTTACCTTCTGTATAGACTCTGGGATAAACTTCTGACCTCCAAAACCAGGATGTACACTCATAACAAGCACCATATCAACCATTGAAAGATAAGACTCTATAGCCTTTACAGGTGTTTCTGGATTAAGTGTAATAGCTGGTTTTACATTATATTCCTTAATCTTTTTAAGCGTTGCTGCTACATCCTGACACGCTTCAACATGAACTGTAATTATATCAGCTCCACACTTTACGAACTCCTCTATATATCTTATAGGCTCATCAATCATAAGATGTACATCAAACACCTTATCTGTACATTCTCTTATTGATTTAATGACTGGATTTCCGAATGAAAAGCTTGGAACAAAACTTCCATCCATAACATCAAGATGAATATAATCAGCTCCTGCTTTATCCACAGTTTTTATATCCTTTTCAAGATTCTTGAAATCTGCTGCCAGTAACGATGGCGATAATAACATCATAATATATTTCCTCACTAATACTTCTTCTGATTCTTAATCTCTTCATATAGCTCTACATAGCTTGTATATCGGCGGCGGCTTATAACACCCTTTTCAACTGCCATTTTCACAGCACAATCCGGCTCGTTTATATGCACACAGCCATTAAAACGGCAAGTGCCTTCATATTCATCAAACTCGTTGAAATAAAACCTCACCTGTTCCTTTTCAAGCTCCGGAAGGTTAAGTGATGTAAACCCAGGAGTATCACATATATATGTGCTTCCTGTTACGTTAAATATTTCAGAGTGCCTCGTTGTATGACGCCCTCGTCCTATTCTGCTGACATCTCCTGTCTTACTTATCTCTCCTTCTTCCTTCCTGTCTGGAAGAATAATGTTAGTAAGAGAAGATTTACCACCTCCTGACGGACCTGCCAGTATAGTTGTCTTATCTTTAAGAGTATCTATCAGAATATCTATGCCCGTGTTATCGTAGGCACTTATAAATATAACCTTACAGCCACATTTTTCATATATTTTTCTTAACTCTTCTATATCCTTTTCTTCAACAAGATCTGTCTTGTTAAATACAACAACAGTAGGAACATCCTGATAATCCATCATAAGTATGAATCTGTCTAAAAGATTATAGTTAGGTTCTGGAGATTTTACAGCAAATATGACCATAGCCTGATCTATATTAGCCGAAGCTGGTCTTATAAGTTCGTTTTTTCTTTCAAGAATATCACTTATATTTCCCTTTTTATTATCCTCATCAATAACGTCTATTAAAACATTATCACCTACTAAAGGTTTTATCTTTTTGTTTCTGAATATTCCTTTTGCTTTACATTCATATATACCGCAGGCTTCTACATGCACATAGTAAAAGCCTGCTATTCCTTTGATTATCTTTCCCTGCATATTATGCCGTTTCCATTAATTAGAACTATTGTTTGAATTGCCATTATTGTTTTTGTTATTAGCAGCTGTTGTTGTCTGCTGTGCTGTCTGCTGATAATGGCTTACATATATAGTAATAGTTGTTCCTGATGGTACAGAATCGCCTGCTGAATAAGGTGTCTGTGATGTAACTGTTCCATATTCTGCCTTAGATGATGTTTCATACTTGACTGTAACCTTAAGATTAGCAGAATCAAGTGTCTGGCTTGCAAGACTTTCTGACATTCCAAGTACATTAGGAACTGATACATTAGTTACCTTCTTTCCACGGCTTACATGTATAGTTACTGTAGAACCTTCTGCTACTGAACCTGAAGGACTATATTTTATAACATTACCAGCTTCAACTGAATCACTATACTGATAATCTACAGAAGCCACAAGATTAGCTGCTTCAATAGCTTCCTTAGCTTCCTGCTCTGACTTTCCCTTTACGTTAGGCACTGTCACTTCTTTGTTTTCTTTACCTGTACTTATAGTAAGTACTATCTGTGAATTCTTTTCTACCTTTGAACCGCCTACATTGCCCTGGCTTATAACACAATCCTCTGCAACCGTATCAGAGCTTTGTGTAACAGCCTTATATCCAAGCCCAAGCTTGTTAAGTGCCTTGATAGCATCCTCCTTTGTCTTACCAACAACTTCTGGAACCTCTACCATGTCTGATGAATTGTTATTAGCTGTATTAACAGTTGTTGCTTCTACTGAGGTTTTATTATTTTTTGCTGTATTTTTGCCATTTCCTACAAGCTTGATAACTACAAATATAGTTATCATAAGTATAATAACTGCAATACCGATACCGATGCATTTCATGACAAGCTCAAGCTTATCATTTCTCTCATCATCTATATCTTCATCCTTATCTGAATCATTCTCAAGAAGCTCATCATCTGTATCATCGTTATCATCATCCAAATCATGTCCTGCACTTTCAGTAAGAAGTTCATCATCATCTGGATTATATTCTTCTTCATCCTTCTTTAATACACTATCATATGCAGAACCCATTCTGACAAAATCTTCATCTGGCATAACAAGTGACTTTTTAAGGTCAACTATCAGTTCTGCTGCTGACTGATATCTTCTATCTGTCTTTTTCTGCGTACACTTAAGCACAATCTTATCTACACTTACAGGTACACCTTCTACAAGCTGTGAAGGCAGTGGTATACTATCCTGTATATGCTGTACAGCTACTGATACTGCTGAATCACCATCAAAAGGCACTGTTCCTGTGAGCATTTCAAAAAGAGTTATACCAAGTGAATATATATCACTTCTCTCATCTGAATATCCACCTCTTGCCTGTTCAGGCGAAATATAATGCACTGAACCCATAGATGCTGATGTGTTAATAGTAGCTGATGATGCAACCTTAGCTATTCCAAAATCTGTAACCTTTACTTTGCCCTCTTTTGAGATAATAATATTCTGTGGCTTAATATCTCTGTGGACAATATTGTGCTTATGTGCTGCATCCATACCATTAGCAACCTGTATTGCTATGCTGACAGCCTCTTTATATGGAAGCCTGCCTCTCTTCTCTATATATTTCTTAAGAGTTATGCCCTCTACAAGTTCCATAACAATATAATATATTCCATTCTCAACGCCAACATCATATACATTGACAACATTAGGATTGACAAGTCCTGCCGCTGACTGTGCCTCTGCCCAGAACTTGCTGACAAATGTCTTATCCTGGCTGAATTCAGATTTCATAACCTTAATAGCAACATATCTGTTAAGCTTATGACACTTGGCTTTATAAACATCAGCCATTCCACCCGTACCTATCTGTTCAATTATTTCATATCTGTCGGCTAAAAACATTCCTTCTCTTAACATGATTCTTTACCTTTCCAACTTATGGTTCAATCAATACTACTGATATATTATCTTTGCCACCATTATAATTAGCCTTTTTAACAAGGCTGTCAGCTGCTGTTTTAATATCAGCGCTTTCTTTGACAATGTGAAATATCTCTGAATCTTCAAGCATATTAGTAAGCCCATCTGAGCACATAAGAATAATATCATTATCGTTAAGATCCACTGAAAACATTTCTGCCTCCACAGTCTCACATCCACCGATTGCCCTGGTTATGTAGTTCTTTTTCTCATGTGTTCTTGCTGCTTTTCTGTCTATCTGGCCAAGCTGTACCATCTCTTCAACAAGCGAATGATCCCTTGTTATCTGTGTTATATCTTCTCCTATAACATAAAGTCTGCTGTCACCTACGTTAGCAACTCTTAAAGTGCTTCCAAAAATACTGGCAACTACAAGGGTTGTTCCCATTCCTTCATACTCTTCTGACTCTCCTGCTTTCTTTAAAAGCAGCGTATTAACAAGCTTAATATTATCATCAACCGCATCAAGCGGATCCATACCTGCTGATTGCTTTAATAACTCAATAAGTGTATCTACTGTATATTTTGATGCCATATCTCCAGCCTTGTGACCACCCATGCCATCAGCAACAACAAAAATGTTTGGCAGACACCCTATATTATCAAGCTTTGTATAGACATAATCCTGATTGACGGCTCTTTCAATTCCAACATCCGTCTTTGCAAATGCGTTCATCTCTCTCTCCATTCTCTTTTCAATAAGTATATGCCTATATACTTTTAACATTACAGGAAAAAATCTCCCATATAGTTCAGCAGCCTTTTATACACAATCTGTAAATCACGACCCCGAACAGTAGCATTTTATCATAAACATCCAAAAAAAGCGATATATTTCAACCGCTTTTATAATTATTTAAAATATGTCTATAACATTCCTTCTATATGATTCTGTCTTAGCTGCCCGCAGGCACCATCTATATCTCGTCCCATTTCACGTCTTATAGTGACATTCACCCCTGCCTTTTCTAGTATTTCTTTAAAATTATGTATTGAATTCTTTTCAGACTGCTCATAATCTCTTTCCTTAATAGGATTAACCGGAATAAGATTAATATGACAGTTCATACCATGAACAAGCTTTATAAGCTGCCTTGCACACTCAGGCGAATCATTCACTCCTTTAACAAGGCTATACTCAAAGGATATTCTTCTTGCTGTCTGTGAAAGATAGTATCTGCATGCATCCATAATCTGTTCTATACTATATGTATAAGCTATAGGCATCATCGTTTTTCTTAGTTCATCGTTTGGTGCATGAAGCGATATTGCCAGCGTTATCTGCAGTTTAAGTTCTGCTAACTGTTTTATCCTTGGCACTAATCCACATGTTGAAACAGTGATATTTCTCTGACTTATATTAAGTCCTTTATCACTGTTTATAAGTCCAAGGAACTTTACAACATTATCATAGTTGTCCATAGGCTCACCAGAACCCATAATAACTATATTACTTACACGTTCACCTGTAAGACTCTGTATTCTGTATATCTGATCAAGCATCTCTGATGGTTCAAGATTTCTTACACATCCATTAAGTGTTGATGCACAGAATCTGCATCCCATTTTACATCCTACCTGTGAAGATATACATACTGAATTGCCATGATGATACCTCATAAATACACTTTCTATAAGATTACCATCATATAATCTGAAAAGGTATTTCTTTGTACCATCTATTTGGGACTCCTGTACCCTTACTGGTTCAAGACATGTATACAAAGTATTTTCTTTTAGAACTTTCTTTAACTTATCTGATATATTAGTCATCTCATCATAACTACAGGCAAGTTTTTCATGCATCCATGAATATAACTGTGCCGCCCTGAACTTTTTTTCACCAATGCTGACAATATAATCTGCCAGTTCATCATAGTTAAGCGACTTTATATCAATTTTTTCCATATATACCTCATTTCTGTGTGCATTACCTGTTTTTTATGAGCCTTGCAACAAAAAAGCCATCATTATCCTTATCAGGTGATGGCAGCATCTGAACATACTCTCCATCCCTGGTAAAACCAAGGCTTGTGCATATCCAGTCTGCATTATCCTCATTTTCTGACCGGTTAATAGTACATGTACTATACACAAGTGTACCACCTGGCTTTACATACATGCTTACAACCTCTAGTATATCTCTTTGAAGCCTGATTATATCAGATATTTTTTCAGGACTTATATTATATCTTATATCAGGCTTACGTCCCATGATTCCAAGTCCTGAACAAGGAAGGTCGGCTATTACTATATCAGCTTTTCCAACAAGACTATCATCCTTATCTAATGCATTATATACCTGGACATCTATATTAGATATTCCAAGTCTTTCTATATTATCATCTATTAATGATACTTTATAATCGGATACATCTCTTGATATAACTCTTCCTGTTATGCTTTTAATGATATTTTCTTCAACACCATCATCAGGAATATCTTTTATATCCGCATATGCAGATTCCACTGCCTTCAGTGCTGCATTTACCGACTTTCCACCAGGTGCAGCACACACATCTACTATGAGGCTGTCTATTGAGGGCAAAACATACTCTCCTGCTGCCATTGAACTTATATCCTGTATCTGATACAATCCTTCATTAAAGCTTTCAAGTGCCGTCAGATGATCATATCCTGATATTTCATATGCATATGGTATGTCAGGGACAGCATTAACTATAACTCCCTCTTTCTCTAACACATCCTTTATGTGTTTAACGCCACCCTTTAATGTATTACATCTGATATATGTCTTTTTATCTTTTTTCATACCAGCAAGAATACTCTTAACATCTTCATAAGACATGTATTCCATCCACATATTTATTATCCATTCAGGCATTGAATATTTCACCGACAGATATTTTTGTGGTTCCTGTACCATATCTGGATATACTATATTTTCTTTGTTACGTGATATATTTCTTAGTACTCCGTTAACAAAGCCCTTAAGTCCTGTAAAACCTCTTTTAGCTGCAAGCTTTACCGCCTCATTACAGGCTGCTGAATCAGGTATATTCTCCATGTATATAAGCTGGTATACTGCCATTCTCATAATACGCCTTATTACTGGTTTCATTTTATTCACAGGTGTTTTAGAAAACTGATTAATTATGTAGTCAAGCTCTATCCTGCATTCAATAGTACCTAATGCAAGTCTGTTTATAAATGCTCTTTGTGCTCTGTCCAGATACTGATACTTTGAGAGAGCATTATTAATAGTTATGTGGGAAAATTCTCCTTCTTTCTCTATCTCCGTAAGTATATCAAGCACTACTGCCCTTAAGTTAACTTCCATATAAAATATGCCCTTTCATAGTAGTATTAAACATCCTATACTAATCTGCACCAAAAACCGTTCCTGCTTCAACCCTGCAGCCAAGTAAAAATGCATCTGTTTTCATCCTTTTCTTGCCTTCAAGCTGTACTTCATTGAGACTTAAATAATCAACTCCGCATTTAACTATAAGTCTTTTTTTATCTACATAGCATACAGTTGCAGGTGCGATGTTGGCATCACATTGTATTTTCTGCTCTATATCATTAAACTTAGATGAATCAGCTATATCTGATATGTTATGTACAACATCTGCATCCCATATTTTTAACATTTTACCATTGTAATGTGTATACGCACTTGGCCATGGATTAAGTCCTCTTATAAGACATTCTATATCATGTGCTGGCTTACTAAAATCAAGCTCACCCATAGACTTCTTCAACATCGTTACATATGAACTTTTTGAATCATCCTGTTTTACTGGCGTTATTGTCCCCTCTTCAAGTCCTTTCAGTGTTTCTATAAGCAGCTCTGCACCAACTATGCTTAATCTGTCAAAAAGGCTTCCACCTGTTTCTTTCTTATCAAGCTTCACTTTTTTAACAAGAAGAATATCACCTGTATCAAGTCCTTCATCCATCTTCATAGTCGTGACACCTGAATATTCACATCCATCTATAACTGCCCACTGTATAGGAGATGCACCTCTATATTCTGGAAGTAATGATGCATGTACATTTACACATCCAAAGCGTGGCATATCTATTATACTTTTTGGAAGCAGCTGTCCAAAAGCAACAACTACAAATATATCTGCATTATATGTTCTTAGCTTTTCTATAAACTCTTCATTTCTTGCTTTTTCTGGCTGCAGCACTTCTATCCCAAGCTTTACAGCCTCCTGCTTAACAGGTGAAAACACAAGCTCTTTGCTTCTTCCCTTTGGTTTGTCTGGCTGTGTTACTACTGCTGCCACCTCATGTCCTGCTTCTACAAGTGCTTTAAGTGTGCCGACCGCAAAGTCAGGCGTCCCCATAAATATAACCTTCACTATTCTTCATCCTCCATTTCAGTATCAAGCAGCTTTCCCTCAACCTTATCAACATACATTATTCCATCAAGATGATCTATCTCATGGAGCAGACATCTTGCAAGAAGTTCTTCACCTTCAACAATAATCTCCTCCATATCTTCATTAAGTGCTTTTACCTTAGCATATGATGGTCTTGTAACTATACCTGATTTACCAGGAACACTAAGACAGCCTTCCTGTCCTGTCTGTGAACCGCTTGTTTCAAGCACTACCGGGTTAATGAGTACTATTGGGTCATCGCCACAATCAATAACAACCAGTCTTTTTCTTATGCCAACCTGTGGTGCTGCAAGTCCAACACCATTCGCATCATACATTGTCTCAAACATATCATCAATAAGTTCCTGTATTCTTGGTGTCATTTCTGTTATTTCTTTTGCCTTTTTTCTTAGTATCTCATCACCAAGAGTTCTTATATTTCTTATCGCCATTATTATTCCTCCGTTTTAACATTATTTATAATCATTAATTGTTGTAAATATCTGGTACATCGTTTTCGAAACGATGTACTAGTTAACATCATACTGGATGCTTATATTCTTAAACATATCATTATCCTGTATGTATTTATCTATGCAGTCCATAAGATATGAAAGCCTGCTAAAATCAGCACTTCTTAAATATATTATTTTAGTATATACATCACTTATTTTATATATAGGTGCATTCGATGGGCCAAGAAGCTTTATATTATCTGAAAGCCCTGCTGTCTTTTTCTCAAGCAGCTGCTTTATATTTTCTGCAGCTTTCAAAAGCTTATTCTCATCTTCTGAACTGATATTTATTTTAATCATATTACTTACAGGTGGATATGAAAGCATTTTTCTATATGCTATTTCTTTATCATAGAAGCCCGTGTAATCCTGGCTGGCTGCACATATTATACCATAATTATCTGGTGAATACGTCTGTATAACCACTTCGCCCCTTCTTACACCTCTTCCAGCCCTGCCGGCTGCCTGGGTTACAAGCTGGAATGTTCTTTCAACTGCCCTGTAATCGCCTGAATAAAGTGACATATCTGCTGCAACTATACCAACAAGTGTAACCTTTGGAAAATCATGTCCCTTGACTATCATCTGCGTTCCTACAAGAACGTCTGCCTGCTGTGTTGCAAATGCATTCAATATATGTTCATGTCCATCTTTTCCTTTGGTCGTATCCAAATCCATACGCAGTACTGTTGCATCCGGAAACATCTTATGTACTGCATCTTCAACAGCCTCTGTTCCTGCCTTAAAGCCTGATATATATCTTGAACCACATTCCGGACATATCTTAACCTGCGGTGTTTCATAGCCACAGTAATGACATACAAGCCTTCCGTTACGATGTGCAGTCATGGAAACATCACAATGTGGACACTTACAGACATATCCACAGGCTCTGCATGATACGAATCCAGCTGTTCCACGTTTATTAAGGAACAACATTATCTGTTCTTTCTTATCGAGCCGGTCACGTATAAGCTCCTGAAGCTTTAGAGAAAATATAGTTCTGTTACCAGACTTCAGTTCTTTTCTCATATCTGATATATATACCTGCGGCAATTCACTTTTTCCTGCCCTGTTTTTTAATGTAAGCAGCTTAAATTCACCGTTTTTAGCCCTGTAAAAGCTATCTATAGATGGAGTCGCTGAACCAAGTATAACCGATGCATTATGTTCCTTTGCTATATGTATGGCAGTTTCAACCGCATGATATCTTGGAAGCTGTTCAGATCTGTAAGCGCCTTCATGTTCCTCATCTATAACAATAAGGCCAAGATTAGGAAACTGCGTAAAAAGTGCTGATCTTGGTCCTATCATTATACTTACTTCACCTTTTAGCGCACGTAAAAACTGATCATATCTTTCACCCTTAGACATACGTGAATTAATAATAGAAACCTTGTCTCCAAATCTGTGATAGAATCTTTGTACAGTCTGAAAAGTAAGTGCAATCTCGGGTATAAGCATAATAACCTGTCTTCCGCTGGCTATAACATGCTCTATAACATCCATGTATACCTCAGTCTTACCACTTCCAGTCACACCATGTATAAGATAAGTTTTATAAATCCTGTTATTATAATCAGCTATGATACTTTGTACCGCTGCTCTTTGTTCCTCGTTAAGCACTACATCCTTGCCAAACACTTTTTTATCAGAAACAGGATTTCGGTAATATTCCTCTGTTTTAACGATGATAACCTTATCCTCTTCCATAGCTTTTACCGTGGATGAAGATATATTAAGCTTACTTCTTACTATCTCACTATCTATAACAGGCTCTTCTATAAGCGCTTCTAAAAGCCTGTGCTTAGCCTTTGCCTTTTTTTTATATATCAAAAGAAGCTCTCTTGCCTTATCTTCATCTATATTAAGACACACTGCCCTCTTAACCTTCTGATTTATCTTATCTTTAACAGGAATAACTGTCTTTAATGCCTGGTTCATGGTACAACCATAATGAGTCTTTAACCAGAAAGCCAGCTTGATCATATCTGTTGCTGCATTGACACGTTTGTCAGCTATACCTTCTATGAATTTAATCCTGTTAACATCATAAGAAGGCTCCTGTGTCATTGAAATAACATAACCTGTCAGTTGCCTGTTTCCTTTACCAAAAGGAACTCTTACCACACTGCCTATCTCTAATATGCCTTCTAGTTCAGGGGGTATTGCATACTGAAATGTTTTATCAAGCTGTTCATGTGATATATCAATTATAATATCAGCGTACATTTTTCTCCTTTAATTCATCAAGTACTTCAGCTATAAGCACTCTCTCATCCATTGGATACTTAACACCTTTTATTTCCTGATAATCTTCATGTCCCTTACCTGCAAGTACTATAATATCTCCTGGTTCTCCATGCTCAATAACATATTTTATAGCTTCTTTTCTATCTACTATATCAATATGTTTACCATCAGTTTTACTTATACCTGTCTTGATATCCTCCATAATAGCTTCTGGCTCCTCAAATCTTGGATTATCTGACGTTATTACAGTAAGATCTGCATATTTTCCTGATACTTCACCCATCTCAAACCTTCTCTCCCTTGAACGGTTTCCACCGCATCCAAAAAGACAGATAAGTCTGTGTGGATTGTATTCTTTTAATGTTTTAAGAATACTTTCAAGTGACATGGCGTTGTGTGCATAATCTATCATAAGTGTGAATTTATCAGAAACTTTTACAAGTTCTATTCTTCCCTTTACCTTTACATCCTTTAACACATTTTCAACTATATCCTTATCCACGTTAAAATGCCTTGTAACTGCTATTGCACATAACGAATTATATACTGAAAACATTCCAGGAAGTGATAATGCAACGTCCATATTGATAAGTCCCTGACACTTATATGTAAGGCCAATCTTTCCCGGTTCATGAAGCAGCTTAACATCCACAGCCCTTATGTCTGCTGCCTCTGACACTCCATAGCTTTCTGTCATACATATAGAATTCTTTAATATATCTTTCGTATGCTTATCATCAGCATTCACTATTCCTGTCCTGCATTGCTTAAAAAGTTTAGCCTTACATTCAAGATATTCTTCAAACGAAGCATGCTCATCAGGTCCTATATGGTCTGGTTCAAGATTAGTAAACACACCTATATCAAACATAATACCAGCTGTTCTATCAAGCTTAAGTCCCTGTGAAGAGACCTCCATAACCACAGCCTTGCAGCCTGCATCAACCATCTTACGGAATGTTTCATGGATCTGTAGAGACTCTGGCGTTGTATTACATGAAGGAATCGTTTCATCACCTATCACAGTTTCTATAGTTCCTATAAGACCTGTTTTTATTCCACATGCACATAAAACATTCTTGATCATATAAGTTGTAGTTGTCTTACCCTTCGTTCCAGTAATACCTATAGTGAACAGCTTCTTGTCAGGATTACCATAAAATGCAGCTGACATAAGTGCAAGTGCAAGTCTTGTGTTATCACATTCTATTAACGTAACATCACCAGATGGAACCTCATAATCAGAGCCCTTCTGTACAACTATGACAGCTGCCTTATCCTTAATCTGCCCTATATACTTATGTCCGTCACTCACTGCTCCTACAATACATACAAATATTCCACCATCTGTTACTTTTCTTGAATCTGATGCAATACCGGTAACATCTGTATCAACACTGCCCTTTAATAATGTATATTCAAACTTTTCTATTTCATTATCCGCACATATGTCCAATATATTCTTAAGCTGCATAATTAGTCCTCCCGATAAACATTCAACATCATATCTGCCAATTAGAATAATCCTGTTATTCTTTCTTCTTTTTCATCATAGTCTATACCTTCCGCTGCTGGTACCTTAGGTAAACCTGGCATAGTAAGCACCTTTCCTGTAAGCACAACCACAAAGCCTGCACCTGCATCAACATATACCTCTCTTATATTGATAGTAAAGCCTTCTGGTCTTCCAAGCTTAGCCGCATCATCAGAAAGTGAATACTGTGTCTTAGCCATACATACTGGGAAGCTGCCAAATCCCATCTGTGTAATATGATCAAGCTCTTTTTTAGCCTTGGCATCATATGTTACACCATCAGCACCATATATTTCTTTTGCAATCTTTAATATTTTATCTTCAAGTGGAAGTTCATCCTCATATAATGGTTTAAAATCACTCTTCTTGTTTTCTAAAGTCTTAAGCACCTTATCAGCAAGCTCCTGTCCGCCTTCTCCGCCTTTAGCCCATACATTTGAGAGTGCGAACTCACATCCTAAATCTTCACAGTGTTTTTTAATGAATTCATATTCTTCCTGTGTATCTGTAATAAATGAATTCAATGTTACAATAACAGGTACTCCATACTTATGCACATTCTCGATATGCTTATCAAGGTTAACTATACCCTTCTTTAAGGCTTCCATATTTTCTTTTCCAAGTTCAGTCTTAGGAACACCACCATTGTATTTTAATGCCTTAACTGTTGCTACAATAACTGTTGCCGCTGGTTTAAGTCCTGCTTTTCTACACTTTATATCAAAGAACTTCTCAGCTCCAAGATCAGCTCCGAAACCAGCCTCTGTAACTGCTACATCCGCAAGCTTCATAGCAAGCTTAGTTGCTCTTACTGAGTTACAGCCATGGGCTATGTTAGCAAATGGTCCTCCATGTACAAGCACTGGTGTACCTTCAAGTGTCTGTATCATATTAGGCTTTATAGCATCCTTTAAAAGGGCTGCCATAGCTCCTGTTGCCTTAAGATCAGATGCTGTTACTGGTTCTCCTGCATAATTATATGCAACTATTATCTTTGAAAGTCTTTCTTTTAAATCCTTCATGTCTTCTGCAAGACATAATATAGCCATGATTTCTGATGCAACTGTTATAATAAAATGATCTTCTCTTACAACACCATTTGGCTTATCGCCAAGTCCTATAACGATATTTCTTAACGTTCTGTCATTCATATCCATACATCTTTTCCAGACAATACGCTTAGTATCTATGCCAAGTGCATTACCCTGATGGATATGATTATCTAACATGGCTGCTAAAAGATTATTAGCTGATGTTATGGCATGGAAATCACCCGTAAAATGCAGATTAAGATCCTCCATTGGAACAGCCTGTGCATATCCGCCTCCTGCTGCTCCACCCTTTATGCCAAAACATGGTCCAAGTGATGGTTCTCTTAATGCAGCTATTGCATTAACTCCTCTCTGACATAAGGCTTCTGTAAGTCCAAGACTTATAGTAGTCTTTCCTTCACCTGCTGGAGTTGGATTGATAGCTGTTATAAGAACAAGCTTTCCATCTTCTTTGTTTTCAACCCTGTGTATAAGTTCATCAGATAACTTGGCCTTATATTTACCATACATTTCAAGTTCATCCTCTGTAACTCCTACCTTAGCCGCTACATCCTTAATATTTAATAATTTTGCTTCCTGTGCGATTTCGATATCACTCTTTACTGCCATGTCTTTATCCTTTCCGTGTCATATGTGACACCCACAAAGTATATGTTTTCTTTTTAGTTTATTTCTTTTGTGCTTATTATAGCATGTATTACTCTTTATTTACCCTGCACTCATGAACCTGCACTATTTATATAGGTCTCAAACTCTTCCTTATCCATAAGAACTTTTCTTGGCTTTGTTCCTATCTCAGGTCCTACTACACCTGCATCTGAAAGCTGATCCATGATTCTTCCTGCCCTGTTAAAGCCTATCTTAAACTGTCTTTGCAGCATACCTATAGAGCCTCTTTCTCTTTCTATAACAAACCTTCCTGCATCCTCAAACAGGGTATCTTTATCATCCTGCCTGTCAACAGCAGCACTATCTGATGTCTTTTGTGCAACAGTTTCTGCTATGCTCTCATCATATTGTGCTTCCTCTGTCATATTTTCCTTAAGAAAATCAACAACTCTTGATACTTCTTCATCCGATACAAAGGCTCCCTGCACTCTTATAGGCTTAGGAATGTTAGATGGGAAGTACAGCATATCTCCTTTACCAAGAAGTTTTTCAGCTCCATTCATATCCAGAATAGTTCTGGAATCAACACCTGATGATACCGAAAATGCGATTCTTGATGGAACATTAGCCTTGATAAGTCCCGTAATTACGTTAACGGATGGTCTCTGCGTTGCAATAACCATATGTATGCCCGCTGCCCTTGCAAGCTGTGCAAGCCTGCATATAGCATCTTCCACTTCTCCTGGTGCAACCATCATAAGATCCGCAAGTTCATCAACAATTATAACTATCTGAGGTAGTTTTTCAACAGGGACCTCTCCTTCCTTAACGTCCATCTTTCCGACTGCATCATTATATCCTTTAAGATTACGTACTCCCATATCGGCAAAAAGCTTATATCGTTTCGTCATCTCGTTGACTGCCCAGTTAAGTGCGCCTGCAGCCTTCTTAGGATCTGTGACAACAGGGAGAAGAAGATGTGGTATTCCGTTATATGTACTAAGCTCAACTACCTTAGGATCCACCATGATCATTTTAACTTCATCTGGTCTTGCTTTATATAAAATACTCATGATGATTGTATTTATACATACTGATTTACCTGAACCTGTTGCTCCTGCAATAAGAAGATGAGGCATTTTAGCTATATCTGCTACTATCGTCTTGCCAGCTATATCCTTTCCAGCTGCAAATGAAATCTTAGATTGGTTATTCTTAAATGCTTCATTTTCAATAAGTTCTCTTAAATACACACTGCCGGCTTCCTTGTTAGGAACCTCAATACCAATAGCCGACTTACCTGGAATAGGAGCTTCTATTCTTATGTCCGCAGCTGCCAGACTTAGTTTAATATCATCTGCAAGCGAAACTATCTTACTCACCTTAACACCAAGCTCTGGTTTTAATTCATATCTTGTAACCGCAGGTCCACAGCTTATATCTGTTATATCTACCTTAACACCGAAATTCTGGAGTGTCTGCTTAAGCGTGATTGCTGTATTTCTGTTTTCGCGTTCAAGATTAGCAGATGATGACTTTGTGTTTCTGTTAAGCAGACTCACAGGTGGAAACTTATATTCCCTGACATGCCTTGCAGCTTCTGGCATAATATTGCTGGCAGTTTTTTGTGGAACAGCCTGCTTATTATGTTGTGTGCTTCCTGCACTGCTTACTTCCTCATTATCAAACGATGTTATATTCTCATCATGATTTATATCATCTGCTGTATCGCATATCTCTTCGGTATCATATGCATCTGCATCATTATATGCATTTTTTTCATTATATATATTTCCTTCATCCGCTGTGTCATATATATCAGCATTGTATTCCTCCGATACCTCTGAATCATATTCTGTCAGTTTCTTCTCTTTTTCATCCGGATATTCTGTATCCTGTTCTTCGTAATCGTCTTCTCTTGTACTTATTGTTTCATCATATGACATACCATGATCCAAAGCTGTATTATCGTTATCCTGCCTGTCACTATGCACTTCCCATATATCAGAAGTTCTGTTTATGTTGTTATGCTTTTCTGGTATGATCAGTGGATCATATATATCATCCATATACACATCATCATCATTGGCTACAGGCTGTATTTCATGTATATCTATATCCTGATTAGCTGTCTCTGGCTGTGTATCCTGTATTGTAAGATCTTTAGTCACTCCTCTTACAACATTATTCATACGTGCATTAGCCATAGCCTCTTCTTTAGCTTTTTTAGCTGCTATGATTTGCTCTTTTTTTTCTAATCTTCTTATTCTTGCCTGATGCTTTTCATTCTCTCTCATAGCACGATATTCTTCATCACTCATACCGCTGTCTTTCCTGCTCATTGAAGAATGTTCCATATATGCAGAATAATCTTCTCTTGCTTCTTTTACAAGCCTGTGTCCACCATTTCTTAGTCCACCTATAAATGATTTTTCTGTTATCAATATAACACATATTATTGCAAGAATAATCAAAATCACCATAGTTCCTGCCATACCAAGCGGACTTAGTATCTTACATAAAATTCCTCCAAACAGACCACCGCCTGTTTTATGCTCTGAACAATATGTAAAATATGAACCAACGGAATCCCTGATATCTGGTTTGTTAGTCATTCTCTGCCATATTGCTGCTGTTATCACGGATAAGACATAAACTGCTGCAGCTTTAATACGCATAACACCTATTATGTCCTTGTTAGCAAGCATAAACAATATACTTCCTGCTACTATAAATGGAATTATATACGCAGCTATACCAAACAGCCCGAACATAAACCACTTAATTGACTGTCCTACCATACCAGCCATATTAAAATTACTTAATAATAAAATTATTGTACATGCAAATGCTAATAATAAGATTATCTCATCTCTTAATGCATTATTCTGTGGTTGTGGCTGCTGTGATGCAGTACCTGTACCCTTCTTTGTGGAACTCTTTTTTGACGGAGTTCTGCTGGCGTTTGATGTTCTTGCTCCAGTTGTTTTAGAAGTTTTACTCTTTGATGTTCTATTATTGCCTTGACTTCTGCTCTTCTTAGTGTTTGAAGCCATAATTTTCCAAATCCTCCATCATAATCTTATACACATCTCTAATCTAATGTGTTTTAATCTATAACTTATTTAGTATAACATTTCCATTATTTTAACGCAAGAAAGATGCCACATATACTAACGTATCCATACATCATGGATCATTGGTATGTGACATCTTTCTGTTCATAATTTCATGTATTGCCTAAGAATCACTGCTTAGTCTTAGTCTTCATCATCACTGGCAGCCTCAGCAAAACCCTGACGCTTTCTTGCCATGTCATCACTTTCAAGATATTCATCATAAGTTGTGATCTTATCAATAAGCTGTCCCGATGGAACTATCTCCATAATACGATTAGCTGTTGTCTGTATAAACTGATGGTCATGAGATGTAAAAAGTGCAACACCAGGGAACTTAATAAGTCCGTTGTTAAGTGCTGTAATTGATTCCATATCAAGATGATTAGTAGGATCATCAAATATAAGTACATTAGAACCCATAATCATCATCTTTGATATAAGACATCTTACCTTTTCTCCACCTGAAAGTACCTTAACTTTCTTAACACCATCATCACCAGCAAAAAGCATACGTCCAAGGAAACCTCTTACATATGTTGGATCTGGATCTGGTGAATACTGTGTAAGCCATTCAACTATAGTATCTTCTCTGTTAAACTCTGCTGCGCTGTCCTTAGGGAAATATGCCTGTGAAGTTGTAACACCCCACTTATAAGATCCTTCATCAGGCTCCATATTACCAGTAATAATGTTGAACAATGTTGTTGTTGCAAGCTCATTAGAACCAACAAATGCAATCTTATCTTCCCTGTTTACTATAAATGATATATTATCAAGAACCTTAACTCCATCTATCGTCTTAGATATACCTTCTACTGTAAGTACTTCATTACCAATCTCTCTTGATGGTCTGAAATCTATATATGGATACTTTCTACTTGATGGTCTTATCTCATCAAGTTCAATCTTCTCTAATGCTCTCTTACGCGATGTAGCCTGCTTAGACTTAGATGCATTAGCAGAGAATCTCTGGATAAAGTCCTGAAGTTCCTTAATCTTTTCTTCCTTTTTCTTGTTAGCTTCCTTCATCTGCTTAATGATGAGCTGGCTTGATTCATACCAGAAATCATAGTTACCTGCATAAAGCTGAATCTTGGCATAATCAATATCTGCTATCTGTGTACATACTTTGTTAAGGAAATATCTGTCATGTGATACAACTATAACAGTATTCTCAAAGTTAATAAGGAACTCCTCAAGCCATGCTATAGCATCAAGATCAAGGTGGTTAGTAGGCTCATCAAGTAAAAGAATATCTGGATTACCAAAAAGTGCCTTAGCAAGAAGAACCTTAACCTTCTCACTACCATTAAGTTCTGACATATTCTTATAATGAAGATCTGTAGTAATGCCAAGTCCGTTAAGCAGCTGTGCAGCATCTGATTCTGCTTCCCATCCGTTCATATCAGCGAATTCTGCTTCAAGCTCACTTGCCTTATTACCATCCTCTTCTGTGAAATCTTCCTTGGCGTATATAGCCTCTTTTTCTTTCATTATTTCATAAAGTCTTGTATTACCCATAATAACTGTATCAAGAACTGTATAATCATCATATTTAAAGTGATCCTGTTCAAGGAAAGATAATCTCTGACCTGGTGTTATAGTTACATCTCCCTTACTTGGTTCAATCTGACCTGTAAGAATCTTTAAAAATGTTGACTTACCAGCACCATTGGCACCTATAAGTCCATAACAGTTTCCTTCTGTAAACTTAATATTTACATCTTCAAAAAGGGCCTTTTTACCTATACGAAGTGTTACGTTGTTTGCACTAATCATTAAATCATTCCTCCATTAATGGTTAACTTAACCAGTTCATTTATATTGTGGACTACCATATTTATTCCTGGTAGTTATAATCATATCTGATTATATGGACATTAAGAGTAATTTCAACACTTATATCGTCTAAACATAATAAGCCACAATACTAAAACATAACAATTATATATGGTAAACGAATTAAAAGCAAGCACTAATAATATTATGAATTATAATTGTAAATTATAATGATGTCGGGGTCAAAAGCCCACGACTTTGATACCTACGGATTGTTCCGTGCTACGCACTCCCACAATCCTACCTGATGTTCGTAGCAGAAATCATTTTACGACTCCATGTTAAAAATATCACTCGTTACACCAAGAACAATATCCATCGCATATGCATAAGTTTTTTCATCAGCTGTATTAGAAGAATTCTTTATGGCAACTGCATCTGAAAACCAGCTGCATCTTGATGGATATGCTTCATGTGGCATATTATTAACAACATATACCTTTATTAACCCCTTCTTATGAAGCTTTCTGGCAAGTTCAATATAATAAAGAGCACTTACGCTTAAAAACAGTTCATCCGATACAACCATTACTATATATCTATGCTTTATAAATAACTTCTTTGTTTCTTCAATGCTAAGATCCCATATATCATCTGTCACATTCTGTCCTTTGTAAACATTGCATACATCCATCCCCATACTATCAAGATGTTCCATAAGACTATCCACCTCAGCCCATCTCTTTTGTAAATTAAATAATAACAAAAAAACACCTCCCAATAATAAAATATAAGCCCTGCACTCCGCCGTGCATGTCCAAGTTAGCTCCGCTCACTTGGACTGTCGGGCTTTCGCCCTATCAGACTTAATTCTAAACCTGAACTTTGTGCAAGCACAGTTCTGATTCTAATTCTGCCCTGCACTCCGCCGTGCATGTCCAAGTGAGCTTCGCTCTCTTGGACTGTCGGGCTTTCGCCCTATCAGACTAAATTCCAAATCAGAACTTTGTGCAAGCACAGTTCTGGTTTGGAATTAAGTCTGGCACGGCTCAATGCTTACGCACATTGTAGCACATTTTTGGGGGGATTATTGGGGGATGTTGTATGTTGTTGTTGTTTTGTTGTAATCCGTTAGATTTTTGCTGTCATGTAAATATTTTTTGATATATTTTATGTCAGTATAATAATTATGCTGTTATTGTAGTTCCAGTTTTACCTGCAAGTCCTTCCTTTGCTTTTTCAAGGTTGGCTATAACTGCTTTTCTATCAGAATCTGCTGTAACAAATCTTATAGATGCATCTACCTTAGGGAATGTTGTTTTAGCTGGGAAATGTCCAGCCTTAATGTACTGATGAAGCTCTGTTGCTGTCACTTTATCAAACTCTTTCTCATCAGCTGTCCCTTTACCTATTGTTAATCTATCATAAGCTGTAAGGAAAAGAAGTGTTTCAGCTCCTACAAGTTCAGCTAACTTAGCAGCTGTATAATCTTTTTCTATGATAGCTGACGCTCCCTTAAGATGAGAACCCTGCTGTAACACTGGAATTCCACCACCACCTGCAGCTATAACCACCTGGTCAGCATCAAGAAGTGCCTTAACTGCATCTATTTCATATATATCTATAGGCATAGGTGATGCAATGATTCTTCTGAACTTTCCTGGTTCTTCTTCTATTACATAATTGCCTTTATCTTCCTCAGCCTCGGCCTCAGCCTTTGTCATATATCTTCCTATTATCTTAGATGGCTCAGAAAATGCTATATCAAAAGGATCAACTCTTACCTGTGTAATTATAGTAGAAACCGTCTTATATATACCTCTGTTAAGAAGTTCTTCCCTTATAGCATTCTGAAGATCATATCCTATATATCCTTCACTCATAGCTCCACATACTGACATAGGTGCAACTGTTCTGTCTTCTGGCTCAAGTCTTGCAAACTCTGTCATAGCAGTCTGAATCATGCCAATCTGTGGTCCATTACTATGTGTAATAACTACCTGATACTTTGCCTCTACAAGATCAGCAACAGCTTTTGCTGCTTTTTTTACATTAGTCTGCTGTTCTGGAAATGTAACTCCAAATGAATTTCTTCCCAAAGCAACTACTATTCTTTTCTTTTCCATATCACAAACCTCTCAATTCTTCACGATATTCACATAAAACCTTCAAAAATGAATTAAGTGTTAATACATTATATATTATATTGTGTTAAAAAGCAAACAATTAGCTTAGCTTATAATTTTTAAATTTTGCTGATATCTCATGTCTGTTATATAAAACTCCTCTCATAAACACATATACACATAATCAGAACTTTTAAGTGTATACAGAATAAAATAACTATATAATGATTCTCTAATTTTATAAAAAGGATAAATATTTATGAATAAAAAAAATATTGGTGTTGCCGTACTTGATACTGGCATTTATAGACATATAGATTTTGACAACAGAATAATAGCTTTTAAAGATTTTATAAACAATAAGAACATTCCCTATGATGATAGTGGTCACGGAACACATGTTTCCGGTATAATCGCAGGAAGTGGAAAAGCAAGCAATGGGCGTTTCAAGGGAATAGCACCTATGAGCCAGATTATATCAGTTAAGGTTCTTGACTCATATGGCAATGGCAAAATAGGCAGTGTCATAGATGGCGCTAACTGGATAATCAACAATAAAGACATTTACAATATAAAGGTTGCAAATATATCCTTTGGAACAACTCCAAACAGCAATGTAGATATTGAAAATACAATCCGACTTATAAAACACATAGAAAATATGTGGCATAACGGCATAGTTGTTGTTGCAGCCGCCGGTAATAATGGTCCATGTGCCAAAAGTATTACAGCTCCTGGTACAAGTCATATTATAATAACAGTTGGATCTATGGATGATAAAACATTTCATTCAGGGCGTGGACCTACCACTGACGGTTTTCCAAAACCAGAACTTGTTGTCGCTGGTTCTAACATCACAGCATGCAGTAACCGAAAAAATGGATATTCCACAAAAAGTGGAACATCCATGTCAGCACCTATAGTCAGCGGAGCTATTGCACGTCTTCTCACCAGTCATGACATGACACCTGAAGAAGTCCGCTGCCGTCTTAAAAAATGTTGTAACAAAGTTAACCTCCCACACAACCAGCAGGGCTGGGGTCACCTTGATATCATAAAATTCATTACTATGAAAACATAGCTTATTTAATAAAAGGATAAATATTTATAAATCCTGCATTCTGCTGTTCTGCCAATTCTCTTGAATATTGAAGCACATCAAGCATAATATACTGTATAGCTATCATAGCCAATGCAATCAGTATAAGAATCACTAAAGGAATCCACTTATGCTTTTTTAAACGATCCATAAGTTTACCGTTGCCTTTGCCACCTCTGCTATTATTTTTATTATTCTTAAAATAACTGCTGTCTACCATATTATCTCCATTTCATTATTCATATTTGTTTCTTTAACATCAAATATAAATTTTTCTTTACGTTATAATCATATCATTTTAAAAAAGCATTGGCAATTATATATATGTTGTTTATTAATATTCTGCTATTAATTTCATATAAATACACAAAAAAGCTTCTGCATTTTATTGAATGTAAAAGCTTTTTAAAATATCATAATAATCCTGAACTATCTGATATCCATCTTCATTAAACTTATCTTATAGACCTTTTTGACCACCTTTACTTCACGCAGTATATGATTTCTGCGCTTTTTACTAAAGAGCAAACGCACAATCCGGTAAAACCAATATGCCGGTATCAGAAACTTGTGCTTTACCAATAACGGATAATTCTCATACAGCTCCATTCCCGGAAATATAATATATCTGCTACATCAATCACCATAAGCTTATGGTCTGCCTTGATTTCTAGTGTTTTCTTAAACTGCATGATAACTGTTACTCCTTGTTTTTTACTGATTTGCTAATATTTTACTGTATTTTGTGGGTTATGGCAACGGTGAGTTTAAAACGCACAACATTATAACAATTCAACTGCTGAATCATCAACACCACTATCTTTTAGCAATATTTAAGTTATCAAATAAAAGCTGCCAAAATAAAAAGACAGCTTCTACATCTTATTACAGACATAAAAGCTATCTTTCTGAAATTATTATTATTCTCTTTTATACTGTAAGAGTTTTTTCTAATAGTGCTTTAGCATTCTCATACTGCTGTTCTGTGATATTCAACATATCACAAGCTTCTTCTACAGTACCTATCTTTTTTGCTAATGTTTCAATATTATTCACAAGCATCTCTGCTGCTCTCTCTTCTGCATATTCCTTTGCATATTCCTTAGCATAATCTTTAATTATGTCACACATAGAATCAACTCCCTTCCCATCATTCTTAAAGTATGATAACCTATCCGATAATTCTGGAAACTTATCATTATCAATCTCTTTCTGTAAGAAACATTTCATAAGTTCTCCTACATCTGTATTATCGGTATCTGCATACTGGGTATTAACAAACACTCTTAATAATCCATCATCTACAGTTGTATTAGTTTCTCTTATAACTGAATCAATATGGTAGATTGTTCTTCCCAGCCTGAATACATCATACTCTGAAATATACACAACTATGACATCTGGTATTTCAGAAAACTTCTGACCCTTTTCAGAAAATCTTGATACAATACTTGATGCATTATATCTTACTCGTCTTACATCATCGTTTACATTTTCTTTCTGTATCTCTATGTTGCACAGCGCTCCGTTGCCTAATGTACATAATGCATCAAGCCTTACTGCTCTTCCAAATATATTGGCAATACTGTCTTCTGATATCACTTCTTCTACTATAAGCTTCTTATCGTTAAGTATTACCCTTAGTATTTCCTGACACACTGCCTTAGATTCTGCTAACTTCTTAAACATAGCATCATCTATTGGTCTTAACTGTCTTACTCTTTTTATTAATTCTTCAATTCTATCCAAGTTTTACTCCTTTATTTTATTATAAGTGCGCCCCTTCACTTTTGTAAACAACAAACTATATTCTCTATATGCTCATTTCTTAACAATATATTGTTTACTATTTTTAGTATATAATAATTATACTTATAAATCAACTAATACATTATCTGTATATTTTATAATTTTCTATGTACTTTATTTATTACACAAAGCTATTTTTATACTTACTCATAGCATAACTGTATGCTATATTTTCTCAATAACTTTATAATAACTTTTACTAAAAATCTCCTCAAATTCTTTAGCACATATATACTAAATTTAGTAACATTCTGCTATTAATTTCATATAAACACACAAAAAAAGCTTCTACATTTTATTAAATGTAAAAGCTTTATAACGTTATTATAACTTTGTTAAAATGTAACAATAGTTTGTGTTACTTTTAGTGTTACCTCTTGATTATATCTTGTAAAAAAGTGATATTCAACATCCCTTTCTTTCAGTATTTATGCGGCTTCACAAGATATTTACAATAAACAAAATAACAGGGGTGGAGAGAATCGAACTCCCACCAAAGGTTTTGGAGACCCCTATGATACCACTTCACCACACCCCTATTTAAAAGATTGCTCTTTCAAAACTGCACATTAAATATTCTATATTATACATCCGTATTCTGTCAAGCACTTTCGTACTCTTACCTTCAAGAATAACTCTCTTTGTTCTATCCAAACCTTAACCTCTTT
>OGHY01000414.1_pt1 | contig 24310 bp, 20 predicted proteins | sample 1571541 | NCBI WGS metagenome assembly OGHY01 (sample SAMEA2581943, study PRJEB24529) | metagenome | biome: Human gut stool | place: China | collected 2011
GACCGGAGCTGACCACGGCGACGGTACACGGACCGGTCATCAAGAATGACAAGGCGGTGTACGAGTTCAAGACCACCATCGGGACAAAAGGATAGGAAACCATGAAGAAGGACAATAAAAAGAAGAAATCATGTGTACCATTGGACGAACATCAGTCGGCACTGCTCGCAAGGCTCATCATCGGCCAGACAGAACGGAATGTACGACACGGTGTGAACAGGACAGAACGGATTACGGCTCCAAGCGGGGCCGTAATTCTTTTCTGAATACGGCACTTGCCCCGATAGCACAGAAAAGTATTGTCGTGGATTCATACGGCAGTAATGGCATCAACGTGATTACGCAGGAAAACTACGAGTTCCTGCGTGACTCGTTTTTCAACTATGCCCTTTTGTTGAAACAGGAAGCGGTGCATACTCCGGGCAAAAGTATCGGGGCAAGCATAGCCAATCTGTACGACGAGATGGACAAACTTGTCGGGGAAGGGATGAATGTGAATATCGAACAGGATAACGGCAGGCTCTATTTCAATCTGTGGAAGTGTCACAAATGGGGCGAACTGACCTTGTACTATTTCCCGATGAAATTCGTTGAATCCCTCAATTCCACACTCAGGCGGATTTCCATTACATTCATCCACAAGCTGATGAGGGCGAACGGAATCTCCACCATCCTGGACGAAGAGGACACGGATTATATATTCATGTGGCTGAAAGAGGATGATTCGCAGGAGGAGGAAGAGGAAACTGTCAAAAGACTGGAACTGGTACGGTCATACGAGAAAGGGAAAATCGGCAGGCTGCTAAAGCATGTTGAAAAAAAGTCCTATTACAAGGATTTGCCGAAGGCACTTGAAAAATACACCCCGCAAAACGACTTCGAGCGTTCCATTGTCGGAGCGATGAAAAAGGGATTGCCCTTCCTTAACCCGGAACACGGTATCATGCAATACGGCTATGATGCCTTTTACGAGGAGGAACCGGATTTTCAGCCGATGCGTCTGGATCAGCAGATAAGGGTGGTCTATGACTGCGACGACATGGTGTCCGAATATCTGGTGGACTATTACAATAATAACAGCCAGGAGACATACGATATCATCCCGATTACCACCTGTGCCCTGTCACCGGAAACCGACCGCCTGTTTATCATGGATGACTATCCGGAACGGTTCTTCAAGTGGGCGGATGAATTTATTAACATTGTATATTGAAAGATTATGGTAGAAACGAATGAACTTACAAGAAAACTGAGGACGCTGCTTCATCCGAGGGCGGCGTTGATTGTCTATGCGGAAGAGAATGACAACCACAGCACGGATGACGACGGTTATTTTATCGAAGTCAGGGACATAGACGAAAATGGGACAATGGGCGAAGGCCGTCCGGTGACGGTGGAGTTCATGAACGAACTGGTACGGGGCTATTCCGAAAGCCACAGTGTGACACCATACGGCAGGATACCGTCCAACCTGCTGTGGTTTGACCCGCGCAAGGGCAGTGAGAAATACATCTGGTACAACCCGCCCCAAAAGCGCATGATGTTCTTCCATGACATCCTGAAGATTGAAAGCGCGGAATACAACCTGCCGGGCGTGATCTATGAGGCCGGAGAAAACCGTCTGAATGTCTATGCCTATACAGATGTTGAACTGACAGACAATTCGGACCTTTTTGCGGCTCCGTTCTTCAATGTGACGGGAGCGAGCGTCTGTCTGGGCTCCGCAAAAATTGAGAAGCCGAAAGACCTGACCTACACGAACCTGCTGGAGTATTGGGAAAAGAGGTTCTGGCTGACGGAGTTCTCCCATCTGGGTGGAGGTGGGAACCCCACGAAATCCAATCTGGTACTGGTAACGAAAGCGGCAAAGGACAAGCCTTTTGACCTTGACGAACTGCAACCTTTAAAAAAACTGAAACTAAAAGACATATTGCGATGAAAAGAGTACATTATACAGACAGTTACCTGATGAACCCGCAACATCCGGTGACGGTAAACATCATAGGCGCGGGCGGTACAGGCTCGCAAGTGCTGACCGGTATGGCAAGACTGGATGTCACGCTCCGTGCACTCGGACATCCGGGATTGTTCGTAACGGTCTACGATCCAGACATCGTGACGGACGCAAACATTGGGCGGCAGCTCTTCGGACCGTCGGACCTGGGACTGAACAAGTCACAATGTCTGGTCACAAGGATAAACAATTTTTTCGGAAACGACTGGAAAGCGGAGGCGAGTTTCTATCCGTCGGTATTGAAGGAGGTAAAGCGGACCGAAATTGCGAACATCACCATTACCTGTACGGATAATATAAAATCCAGACTCGATTTGTGGAACGTGCTTGCGAAAGTTCCTTCATCCTCCTATACGGACAATAACACGCCGCTCTACTGGATGGATTTCGGGAATACAAAGACCGCCGGGCAGGTTGTACTGGGAACCGTGCCGAAGAAAATCAAACAGCCGGTTTCCACGATGTATGAAACGGTCGGCTCACTGAAAGTCATTACCCGTTTTGTGAAATATGCGAGAGTGAAAGAAGTGGATTCCGGACCGAGTTGCTCACTGGCAGAGGCATTGGAAAAACAGGATCTGTTTATCAACTCCACGCTGGCGCAACTCGGCTGCAATATCCTCTGGAAAATGTTCCGCCACGGGATGATTGAGCATCACGGGCTGTTCCTGAACTTAGAAACGATGAAAGTCAATCCGATAGGGGTATAAGACAGGCAAAAGCAAATATGAAAAAGTGGAACCGCCTTGCCGGAAAAGTTTCTGCAAAATAATATCATTCAATTCATTGCGGAATGAGAAATTATTTGTACTTTTGCTATTGTATTTCGAGGATGTTTTGTTAACGATGTATGAACGGCAATAAAAGCACATATAAATACCACCCGTATATAACAAATATTTTTTGTTCAGGCGGTGCTTCGTCCTATAAGACGGAGGCTTTTTTCGTGTCATTACTGTTTCGTAAAGTTGTTTCCATATCCGGAAAATATTTGTCCGATGCGCTTAAAATGTGTGCCGATTATTTGGATATTCAGATAATTCGGTTACTCTCTCTCTCTCTCTCTCTCTCTCTCTCTCATGGCTACGCGCGTCAATATACAAAATATTCCTTAAATACCAATCACTTACGGAGAGTCCGTTTTCCGGAATATCTCTCCTTTCCACGTTATTATCCGAACCTTTACATGCCGCCCTCACCAATCGGGGGCGCGTATCGTCATATCCGTCGGCGGTGTATGCCGGAGCATGGAACAACAATGCCCGCATACGCCGCCGATATGCTTTTTTATTAACCCGTAACAACAAATCTTATCAAATATGACAGTGATAAAACGAATATTATTGACGGTCTTTCTTGCCGTTACAGGATTGTCGCTTTCGGCACAGGAGAAGCCGGACTCCACTGCCTACCGTTTCCGGTTCGTGGCAGAGAACGATATGTTCTTCTCCCCGTGGAGCGGCAACGGACAGGAACTTGAGCGGTTGCTTGCAGCCATCGACGAACACCGCCCCGCCATCGAAGCCGGACAAATGTATCTTTTAGTGACAAGCTACGCTACGGACGGCAACGAAGAACAGACTGCGGCGCAAGTGGCAAAGACACGCCGCAATCGTGTGAAGTCGGAACTGATTGTGCGCGGCAAGATAAAAGAGTCGAACTTCGTCACCGACCAGTTGTTTGACGAAGCCTATACGGACGGGAACGGAAAATCCCTGCACAACATGGTCATCGTCACCCTCCCTGCCTCTGTTGAGAAAGTGGCGGAGATAGCCGGTGCGGAAGCCGCCGCCAGAGTGGAAGCCTATAACAAAGAGGTGTCTGGCGAGGCGGAGCGCGAACGTATGGCAGCGAAAGAGCAGGCAAAAGCGGAACAGACTGCCAAGGAAAAGGCAGAACAGGAGCGTATCGCTGCAGAGCAGGCAGCCCGAGAGAAAGCCGAGGCGGAACGGATGGAGCGTGAACGCATGGCAGCGGAACAAGTCGAAAAAGAGCGTCTGGAAGCGGAGGAACAAGCCCGCCTGCAAGCTGAAGAAACGGCAATAGCCACCCCGTATCATTTTGCCTTGCGTGCCAACCTCCTGCGTTGGGCAACCCTCACTCCCGATTTGGGTATCGAGTGGCGCATCAACCGCCATGTGGGTATTGCCGTGAACGGTACGTGGGCTTCATGGAGCTGGGACGACAAGAACCGCCGCTATGCCCTTTGGGAAGTGGCCCCCGAAGTGCGATGGTATCTCGGCAAGGAGAAACGGGGCTATATCGGCGCGATGTACAAGGCAGGGCAGTTCAATTACAAGCTGTCGGGAACAGGCCGTCAGGGCGACCTCATGGGCGGTGGTATCGTCGGAGGTTATCAGCTGAAACTCAACAATGCCCTTTCTCTTGATTTCAACCTCGGCATCGGCTATATCCATGCCGACTATGACAAGTATGTGGTCATCAACGGCGTGAGGGTAAGGCGCGGCAGCGAAACAAAGAACTGGTGGGGCCCCGTCTCGGCGGGTGTCACCCTGGTGTGGAACATCTTTTAGCGGAAAGGAGGAACAATGAATACAACGACAATCATACGACAGATAAAGGAATATATGGGAGCATACGGAAAGGCTTATACCTTATTATATCTAATAGGTGCGGTGACCATACTGACCTCGTGCGTGAAGGACGACCTCTATGACACGCCGCACCCCGACCGTGGGGCGGTGGTCGTAACCACGGACTGGAGCGGAAAGAGCACCGAGGCGGACATACCGCAGGCATACACACTGCGCATCGGCGGGAGGGAACAGAACGTGAGCGCGGCGACCAACGTGTTCGACGCGCTGCTCGCGCCCGGTGGCTACGGTCTGACGGTGTACAACTCCCCGGAGGGGATTAGTATCGACGGAAACAAGGCAACGGTGAATCCGGTGGATCTGACGGGTGCAATAGAGCCGCACCCCGGCTACCTCTTCGCCTCGCACCAGGACATCAGCGTCGTGGCGGACGACACCCTGCACGTCACCGCCCCGATGAGACAATACGTGCGCAGGCTCGACATCGAACTGACCGCCACGGAAGGCGACTACAGCCGTGTACAGTCGGCTACGGCAACGCTCTCCGGCGTGGCTTCGGCAGCGGATATGGCAACAGGCGACCGGAGTGTAGCGGCACAAGTAACAAACGCTTTCAGGCAGGACGACAACAAGTTCACAATCTTTTTCCGACTGCTCGGCATCGTCCCGACGGAAACGCATACGCTGACGGTGGACATCACTTTCAACAACGGTGACACGCAGCGGGTAGTGAGCGACCTTACCGAGGCCATAAGGGACTTCAATAACGGCACCAAACCGGTTAAACTCACGGGTAATCTGCTTTTGCCCGTAGAGGCCGGGGTAACGGGCGCAACCATCACGGGCTGGAACGAGGTAGAAAGCGGCAATGGGGATGCTAACTGACGATAAATATTTTAATCAAAAAACAAGATTATGACAATGAACATGAGGTTTTTCATTATTGCAGCAGCGGCAACGCTATTGGCTGCGTGTACACAAGAGAACGAGGTACAGAACAATCCGGTGGAAGCACGAATCACGGCAGGCGTGAGCGGGCCGAAGACCCGTGCTGTGGACAACGGGTGGAACGCCGACCGAATCGGCGTGATGGTGGTGGATGCCCCTGGCACGACCACGACCATGGGCGGCAAGTACAAGAACGTGGGATACGCGACCACGAGCACCGGCACCAACGCGGACTTCACCCCGATGACGGCGGGTGGCGGCATCTTCTTCGAGGATGCTTTCCTCGAGTTTACTTTTGCCGCCTACGCGCCTTACGCATCGGGCGCAAACGCCTCCACCCTGCCTGGTACAGACGGGAAGATTACGGTAAATACAAGCAACCAGCCCACGACCACGGAACAGGAGAAGGTGGACTACATCCATGCCACGGGAGCCAAGGCCGATAAAGACAGCCCGACCGTCAGCTTCACGGACAACACCGCCGCGGGCGGCAGCGACTGCTCCTTCAAGCACAAGATGGCCCGTCTTATCCTCAAGGTGCAGGTGTCGAACACCGACGGTTTCGACGACACTGCCGTGCTGGAATTCGCCGACTACAAGCTGGGCGGCCTGGTTCACGAGGGAACGTTCGATGTGAAGACCGGTACCGCCGCGACCGCGGGCAGCGTTGTGAGCGACTGGATGTTACGCCAGTGCACCGGTGCCCCGAAGACGGCCACGGACAAGTGCGTGGCAACCTTTGACGCCGCCACGGGCGTGATGACTTTCACCATGATCCTGCTCCCGCAGACACTCGCCAACGCTTTGGTGCTTGAGATATCTCCCGATGACGGGGAATACCAGAGCTACTCCAACAAGGACATGATCAAACCCGCGTTGGAGGCCGGTTATTCTTATACCTACACCATCACGGTGAAGAAGACGGGGCTGACCCTTAGCGGAAGCACCATCGAAAACTGGAACGACGGTGGTAGCCATGCGGGTGATGCAAAAATGTAGTGTGTCTGAAAGCCACTGCCGTGCATCAGGCGTAAGACGGAGGCACGCCATATATAATAAATGGTGCGGCAGTCCGCGTCGCAACGGGCGGTGGCACAAAACGAAATAAATAAAGACAATATGAAAATAATAAGGAACATAGCGAGAAGGCCGTGGCCGCGCATCGGCGGCTGGTTGCCGGTTATGATGCTCATCTGTGGGGTGCTCGCTTCCTGTAGCAGTGAGGATGAAAGCACCGCGCCCCTGCCCGACGGCAAGTACCCGCTGCAACTGACGGCGGAGGTGGCGCAGCCGCAGACCCGCGCCGGAGGTAAGGATGCGTGGACGGGCGGCGAGGAGATTAGAGTGTCACTGGAAGGCGTGTTTGGTAACAAAACATACGTGATGGACGCATCGGGCAATGCAAGCCCGAAGGATGCCGATAATGCCTTCTATTGGAAGAACACCGATGAAGCCCGCGTCAGTGCATGGACCCCGGACATAGAATCGGAAACGGATATTTCCGACCAAAGTGGCGGGTACGCCGCTTTCGATGTCCTGTACGCCAGTGCCATAGGGCGTTATGACCAAGCCATAAATCTCCGTTTCATCCACCGCATGGCGAAAATCGAAGTAATTCTCAAAGCTGGCGAAGGCATTACGGAAGAGGAGTTGGAGGGTGCGACCGTCACCATTTTCGGAGACCCGCTAACGTACTCAACCGCCGGCTTGGTATCACCGGGTGACCAATCGGACGGCGAGATAAAGCCCTATTACGATGCCGCAACGAAGAAATACGAGGCGTTAGTGCCGCCGCAGGATATGACGGGCAAGCCGCTCATCCGAATCAGCATAGGCAGCAATGACTTTACCTACACTCCCGAAACAGAAGCTGCCGGCAAATTTGGGTTTTTCGGTGGCAAGCGGTATGCCTACACCATCACCGTGAAAGCCAGTGGCATAGAGGTGACCGCAGCCAAGGGCGGAACGTGGAACGCCGGCGGCAGCGAGAATGTGGGCGTGACCATCACCTATGACGGCACGGAAACAGAACCGAAAATCGGCGACTATTACTACTCCGACGGCACCTGGAGAGACGGTGGCCTGCGCAAGCTCTATGCCGACGGCACGATGGAGTGGGCAGAGACCAAGCCGCAGCCGGAGAACGGTAAGAACGTTATCGCCATCGTGTTCCATGCCGGTCATCACGAAAACGATGCCTCCGATTACTCCGCCACCGGTATCGGTCAGCAGAAGTGCCACGGCTATGCCATTGCCTTGCAGGATGCCACAAACGGTTATTGTCAGTGGGGCGTTTACGGAACCGAGTTGGGTTGCTGCCCCACGGATGGAAGCGGAAAAAAACAGAACAATTACTCTGCACCTGACATCGACTGGAGCGGCTACGCCTGGACACAGAAAATCATCGCCGCTGCCGGAGGTACGGGCAACTTGAATGCCGCCGAAGATTCCGGTTATCCTGCCACCTACTATGCCGTTGTGGATTATGCGCACAAAGTCCCGTCCCCTGCCAACAGCACCGGCTGGTTTTTGCCCTCCATCGGCCAGATGTGGAATGTTTATCAAAACCGCGCTTCTTTGTTTGAAGGCAAGACAGTGGTATCAGGCTTAAAGTCTGACTGGTACTGGTCCTCCTCGGAGTTCTGCAACTCTCCGGCGCGCTACGCTCTTTATGTGCGTGTGCTCGCCGGCCTCGTGGACAGCAACCCTAAGGACAGCAGGGATAGTTACGTGCGTCCGGTCTTGGCTTTCTGACCTATTTACCTATTCAATCTATTTATCTATTTGCGGCGTAGCCGCTCATTTAAAAGATGGAATACCCGCGAAGCGGGTCGGAAAAATTTTTGAAAAATCGAGTTATGGCATTATCCGAAGAATTACCCCTATACCGCGACACTTACCGGTTGTTGAACAACCTGTTGATCCTGACGCAGGATTTTCCGCGCTTCTTCCGCTACAGTATGGGCAGCCGTATGGTGGATTTGACTTTGGATATGCTTTCTCTGATTTACAAGGCGAACAGCAGCTATGAAAAAGTGGGCGTATTGACCGAATTTCTCGACCGTTACCGCATGTTGCAGATGCTTTTCCGCGTATGTGTGGAGCAGAAGGTCATTACCGAGCGCAAATACGCCTCGTTCGGGCTGCTGTTGGAGAAGATAGGCAAGCAGGCTACGAGCTGGAAACAATATAACGAACGCGGAATGAAGAAACAGGAAGATAAAAGGCAATGATTTATCAGTCGGGATTCGGGCGGTCAAGGCTTCCCGAAGCGAACTGTTTATTATTGAAAAAGGGTTGTCGGCAGGCTTTCCTCGTGCAGGGAGGCTCGCAAAGACAAAAACAGACAACATTTACTGGTCCTCCTCGGAGTTCTACAACAATCCGGCGAACAACGCTCTTTATGTGAATGTGAACAACGGCAACGTGAACAACAACAATAAGAACAACAGAAATAGCTACGTGCGTCCGGTCTTGGCCTTTTCAATAAAAACTTTACGATAAACAAAATGGTATTGCGATATGGAGTTACAACAAAGTCTTTTCACGGATGAGGAACTCGGAGGCATTCCGTTGGAGGATGTTTTCGAGGCGTATTTCGAGTGCCGTAAAAAGAAACGCAATACCTGTAATGCCCTTGCCTTCGAGAGCGATTACGAACGCAGGTGTGTGGAACTGTGGCGGGAAATCAATGCCGGCACATACCGCCCTTCGCGTTCCATCGCTTTCATTATCAACAAACCCGTGAAACGGGAGATTTTCGCTGCAGACTTCCGCGACCGTGTGGTACACCACCTCATAGCCCGCAGGCTCGTTCCGCTTTTGGAAGAGAAGTTCATCAATGACAGCTACAGCACCCGCAAGGGAAAAGGTACGCTCTATGGCATCGAACATGTGGCGGAACATATCCGGCTCTGTTCGGAAAACTACACGAAAGAGTGCTACATCCTGAAAATAGACATCCGTTCGTTCTTCATGAAAATATCGAAGAGGCGGCTGTATGACCTGACCGAAGAACTCTTGCACGAACGCTACGGGGGAAACGACCTGGCGATACTGCTCTATCTGCTCCGTGAGACTATATTCAACCGTCCGGAAAAGAACTGCATCCGCAAGACGCCTCCCCAAAGCTGGCGCGGATTGCCCAAAGACAAGAGCCTGTTCCATTCCGACGGCTCGTGCGGACTGCCTATCGGCAACCTGACAAGCCAGTTGCTCGCCCTTAACTTCCTGGACGGACTGGACCATCTCATCAGCGAAGAATGGGGCGTGAAGCACTACGGCAGGTATGTGGACGACATGGTGCTTGTCCATCCCTCGAAAGAGCACCTGATAGAGGTGAAAGCGAAAATTGCCGGCTGGCTCTCCGAACACGGGCTGTCGTTGCACCCGCGCAAGATCTATCTGCAACATTACACGAAAGGTGTCCTGTTTATCGGAGGGATGATACTTCCGGGGCGGAAATACCTGAGCAACCGCACAGTCGGCTTCTGCTACGATGCCATCGACCGCCTGAACCGCTTGGCGGCAGGCTCGCCCGATTACGTGAAAACCCACGGGGAGGAGTTTGTCAGTACGATAAACTCCTATTTGGGAATGATGCGGCATTTTTCCTCCTACAACCTGCGGTGCAAGGTCATGAGCCGTATCGGTAAGGAATGGTGGCAGGTCATCTATTTTGCCGGACACTTGGAGAAAGTCGTGTTGAAAAAACGGTACAGACAGATTGAATGCAAAAAAGAGGAGATTTGTAATGAAATCAAAGAACTGAGGAGGACTGTATGACAGAACGCGAATTGATACAACAACAGCAGGAACTCGGCGACAGCCGTTTCCTCGTGACCCGGTCGGGCAAGTTTTTCTCCGCCTACGGTTGCGGGGCTTTCGCCTTGGCACGCGCCACAGGCTACCGTGTCATGCACCGGCAGCGTAAAGGCGGAAATTTTGTGCTGACCACAGGATTCCCGGAAAGCCATGTAGGGAAAGTGATGGAACAGATAATAGCCGCCGGAGGGAAAATCGACCGGCAGGACGACGGTTCTTTCGTCTTTTCCGGCATAGACGGCAGCGAAGCGGAGGCGTTGGTCTCCATCCCCGAAAAAACGGAGGGCGGGCAAGACCGCAAGGGCAGCAAAAGTTCGTATGACAACAGCCTGCAGGCTATGATACTCTCGTTCGACCCCTCTCGCTCCACCCCTATGGATGCCATGAACTTTATAGACCTGCTGCAAAAGAGGATTTACGATACAGATGTTTAATATGACCTTGTTATATATGAACAGAAACATACCCCTGCAAGCTAAAATCCTCTTCGGCTATATGATGTTAATGGCGGTCATCATCAGCATGGCCGCTATTCTTTTCCATGAACACGCACGCCTTCGGAAAATCGAGGCCGACACCTACGAAATCAGACAGGCACGCCGTGACATATCCGAGATACACCGCAACATCACGGTACTCGCCTCATTGGGCGAGAGCGTCATCGCTTGGGAGGATGAGGACTACCATGCCTACCAAACGAGACGGCTGAGGGTGGACAGCCTGCTGCAAATGCTGCAAACGAACCATAGCTACATATTCGGTCTGTCGCAGATAGATACCCTGCAACAGTTGTTGGCGGACAAGGAGACACACCTGCACCAAATCATGCAGGTGTTCCACCGGCAGGACAAAGCCGACAGCCTGCTGGTGAACCATCTGCCAGAAGCTGCAAGGCAAGCGACACAGACCCGTACCGTCGTGCAGAAGAAGAAAGGCATAGCCGGATGGTTCGGCGGCAAGGAAACGGTGCAAGTGCCCGCCTCGTCCGACAAGCTCCGCTCGCTGAACGAACAGCTTATCGCCCTGCAAGCGGAGCGGATACGCAACATGGAGAATTACACCGACAGCCTGCGCATCCGCAACAGGGAACTGAACCGCAAACTGTTCGCCCTGCTCGGTAACATCAGCGACCATGCACAAGCCGCCTTCCGGGACAGGGAAGAGCAGATAGCCCAAGCGCACCAACGCTCCACCTCCATCATCACCGGGCTGATCATCGCCGCCATCCTCCTGCTGGTGTTCTCGTACCTGATTATCCAGAAACATCTGAAACGGGATTCGCTGCTCAGGAAAAAGATGGAGGGTGTCATTGACCGGAATAATGAACTGCTGGAAACGCGTAAAAACGTCATACTTACTATCTCGCATGACATACGCGGCCCCCTGAACATCATTTACGGATATGTCGAACTGGCAAAAGATACCCGGGACAGGAAACGCAGGAATCACCATTTGGAAAATATCGAAACGGAGTGCAAACATATCCTGCACCTGCTGAACAATCTGCTGGACGTGTACCGCCTGAACGAGTCCAAGGAAACCTGCAACAATGTACCGTTCAACCTTAATGATCTGTTGGAACGTATTGTGACCGGATTTTCACATATTGCCAATAATAAGGGAATCATATTCCACCATGATTCCCAAAATACGGATGTCGTACTGTGCGGTGACATGGATCGTATCTCTCAAATTATAGACAATCTACTGACGAATGCTGTGAAGTTTACAAACGCCGGTATGATACAGTTCAATGTCCGATATGAAAATGGAATGCTTTATATAGAAATAAAGGATACGGGAATCGGTATGGATCAAGACACCGTTTCGCGTATCTTCCGTCCGTTTGAACGCCTGTCGTCTGAGGCGAATGCCGAAGGTTTCGGGTTGGGCTTGCCCATCACAAAAGGATTGGTCAAACTTTTAGGAGGCAGCATTGATGTGGAAAGTAAAATCGGGCATGGCAGCACATTTCGTGTATCCCTGCCGTTAGCGGTTTCCAATGAGAAAATCAATAGTGAAGCGTCGGCAGTTCCGCAAGACCGTCTGCCATTGCCACAGCGCGTACTTGTTATAGACAATGACACATTACAACTGGAAATAGCCAAGGAAATGCTTGAACGCAACGGAGTATCGTGTACCACCTGTTCCAATGCCAAAGAACTGGTCAATGAGATGCGTAGGCAGGATTACGACTTGCTGCTAAGCGACATACAGATGCCGGAAACCAACGGTTTTGAAATTCTGGCATTGCTTCGCAAATCCAGCATCGGAAATTCACACACAATTCCGATAGTAGCCATGACTGCACGAGGAGAAGGAGAAAAAGAGGCATTCATAAAGGGCGGATTCACGGACTCCATCCACAAGCCGTTTTCCATGAGAGAACTGTTGGATATGGTCTCTTCTGTGGTGTCACGCGATGTGGAAGAGTCACATACACCGGATTTTGCCACGTTCACGGCAGATGTGCTTGATAAAAGAGAACTGCTAAGAACTTTCATTATCCAGTCCGAACAAAATATGGCAGACTTGCAATCGGCAATAAAGACAGGGGACATTGAAAAGCTCCATGACATAGCCCACGAGATAAAGCCCTCGTTGGAGTTGTTACGGGCCGATGCTCCACTGGTAAAACTCCGCACAACGTTAAACGATTCTGCATGCGATATGAATACCGTCAATGAACAGGTGAAGCTGCTGATAGGACACATCTCCGGACTTATAACAGAAGCTGAAAAGGAAATAAAGAAAATGAGCGATGAAACAGAAGGTACTGATAGTTGAAGACAATATAAGTTTGTCACAACGCCAGAAAGACTGGCTTGAACAGGCGGGGTACGATGTAATGACCGCCATGCGTGAACCGGCCGCACGTGCATTGATACGCAAGCATCGGTTCGACTTCATATTGTCCGATGTGCGCTTGCCTGAAGGTGACGGAATATCGCTTTTAGAGTGGCTCACAAAAGAGAAGAAAGACATTCCATTCATAGTGACAACGGAATACGGGTCTATACCGGATGCGGTACGCGCCATCAAGTTGGGGGCAAAAGACTATCTGCCCAAGCCGGTACACCGGGAACACCTGCTTGAACTGGCGGAAGAGATATTCCGTCCGCTCGCGACTGTCCGCACGAAACCGAAAGACCTGTTCAGACGTACCTGCCCTAAAATACTTGAGGTGGAGAGATACGCGAGGATAGTAGCCCCGTCGGATATGTCGGTGCTGATACTCGGTGCCAACGGTACCGGCAAGGAGTCCGTGGCACAGGGCATTCACGCGAACAGCGGACGTGACGGCAAGTTTTTAGCGGTCAATTGCGGAGCGTTGCCACGCGAACTTGCGGCATCCCTCCTGTTCGGACACGAGAAAGGCGCCTTCACCGGTGCGGATACGGCAAAGAACGGATATTTCGACATGGCAAAAGGCGGTACGCTCTTCCTGGATGAAATCGGCACGATGCCTATTGACATACAGTCCATGCTCCTTAGAGTGTTGCAGGAGAATACCTATACCCCTATCGGCAGCGACAGGGAGCGGATGGCAGACGTGCGGATTGTGGCGGCAACGAATGAAAATCTGGAACGGGCCATCAAGGAAGGACGATTCCGGGAAGACCTGTACCACCGTCTGGCAGAGATGGAAATCAGGATGCCATCTTTGGCCGAGTGTGCTGATGACATTTTGCCTTTGGCGGAATTTTTCCGTGAACGGTTTTCCAAAGAACTTAAGAAAGAGACAAAAGGCTTTTCAAAAGATGCCATATACCGACTTCGTTCTTATCGTTGGCCGGGCAATGTCAGGGAATTGCAGAACCGGATCAAACGGGCGGTGTTGCTTACGGAAACCCCTGTATTGGAGTTGCCGGACTTGAACGCAGACAGTCAGACTGATATTCGGATTACGGAGAAAACTCCGGACATATTGCCTTTGAAAGACGAAAACAGCGAGAGGGAAGCCATTGCAAATGCCCTTCAAGCGTGCAACGGGCATCGTGAACAGACCGCACGATTGTTGAATGTAAACTCTTCAACACTGTACCGGAAGATGAAGAAATACGGGATAAGATAATCCCCGATATTCTATCTATTTCCGGCAACAGTGTTGACACAGAATATATTGAAATGATTTTTCAATCCGACTGAAATTTTGTAAATTTGCAAAAGATTTGGCAGGGTATAGCCTTGCCGGTCTGAAACATAGAAGAAAACCGGTGGAGGGAAAACCCCTCTGCTGATTATATAACATAAGAGCGCAAGCTTCTCGGACAGAAATCTGGTAAATTGACGTTAAAGGAGAATGATTGCGTAATGCTTATGCTATGCTCTGTCATAGCGTGGTGTTGCGTGTTCTCCTTTAGGCTTTACCAGAGCCTCTGTCTGAGTGCGTGGCTACCACGCTTCTTTTTTTAGACGGACAGGTATGGCAAGAATACAAATCATAACGGCAGTGACATTGGACGGTTATCTTCCCGACCCGAATGAAGAGTTGTTGCAATGGGTGAAGACGGACAGCCAAGGTTTCCCGTTCTGGCACGAGAGGAGTACCTTCACGCTGTTTCCCGGCTATCCCATGCTGGACTTGATTTGTGAAAAGGACGAGAAACCGGACTCCTTTACCTTTACCTCAGAAATATCCGACCCAAAGAGCCTTGACTTGCTACACGGGCTTTCCATCTACCACCTCATTGACGAAATCATCATCTACATTCTTCCTCTGACAACAGGCAACGGTACGGACTGCCTGCATCGACTTCCGGTCAATCGTTGGAAACTTTACAGGACAGTTGCTTTCAAAAACGGGATTGTCCGTCTCATTTATCGCAAATCCTCGCGATAGTCCATTGCATCCTGCAAGGAAATCTTGCAATTTGCAAGATTCGCCATTTATTCATTTTTACAGCCTCAGATTTTTATTTCACTGATATACAATGTTATATCAGTTCCTCTTGGTGTCTATCGGTGTCATTGGTACGCTGTTGGCCTTATAATATGATATAACCTGTTGCGCAACAAGGTGTAAGCAAACGATAAGTTACACTTAAAACAGATTACTCATGTTACAGATAAACAGCGAGATGTTCGCCCAAATCATGGAACGGTTCGACAGGATAGAGCGGGCATTGGAGCGTATGAACAAGCTGAAGGAATGCCTGGACGGCGACACGCTCTTGGACAACTACGACCTGTGCCGGCTGCTCGGCATCACCAAACGCACGCTGGCGCGTTACCGCCAGAAGAAGCTCGTGACCTATTACATGATTGACGGGAGAACCTACTACAAGGCATCCGAAGTGGAGGCGTTCCTCAACCAAAAGGGCAAGTCATTGCCGGCGAGGTTCAGACATCAGCCAAATGTTTAATTAAAATGAAGCAAGGATTATGGAAATAATATGTGTTGACAAACAGACTTTTGAAGAATTGCGTGTCCGGTTCTGTGATTTTGAGGAACGGATGACGCGGGTATGCCGTCCGGCCGAGGACCTCGGCTTGAAAAACTGGCTGGATAATCAGGAGGTGTGCGATGTGCTTCGCATCAACAAGAAGACACTACAGGTATATCGCAACAAAGGGATATTGCCTTTCAGCCGTATCAAGAACAAGCTGTTCTACAAGCCTGAAGACGTACAGAGATTGTTGGATTTGAATTATCACCCTTTAATAAAAAGCAGATTATGAGCTATCATTTCTTGGACGACAAAGACCCTCGGATCGACGTGATGTTTCAAGGGCTGGAAAAAATGGAGAAGATGCTCTCCGTGATTGAGAAGATGCCGAAATCCCTCTTTAACGGTGAGCGCTTCCTCACTGACGAGGAACTCTCCAAAGTCCTGCGGGTAAGCAGGCGCACATTGCAGGAGTACCGGACATTCGGGGTGGTTCCTTATTACATGGTGCAGGGCAAGACTCTGTATAAGGAATCGGATATTCTGAAGATACTGGAGGATTCCTACAAGCGTTGCCGGGAAGAACAACGATGGGTATAGCATCGTTCACTAAAAGAGACGGAGAAATGATTTCCTTTTTACAAAGGGCATTTCTCCGTTTTTATTTTATGCCATTTCAGACTTTCTTCCCCGTTTTTTCTTGACGATGAAATCTTCTTCGCAAAGCTGTATCTGTTTTCCGAAACCTGTGGACTTTAGCCGTTTCATATCCTCGTCCACTTTGGTGTCCGTTACTTGGGCATACAGCTGGGTGGTGGAAATGGAGTTGTGTCCCATCATGCGGCTGACCGTCTCTATCGGCACACCGAGCGAGTGATGTGGGTCCCGAAATTATGCCTGGCCTGATGGTAGGTCAAATCAAAGCCATATACCTGTCCCAGCTCTCGTGTCAATGTTATAAAATATCCACGATTGTAAACATTGAATACCTTGTCCCCGGTTCTTTGGCTACGATATTTCTCGATGATTTGAAGGGGAATATCCAACAGGCGGACAGACGAAAGCGTATCCGTCTTTTGCCTGTGGATGTGAATCCACCATGTGCCGTCCTCAGCCTGCGTGACATCATTGACCGACAGTTTTTTCAAGTCCGCATACGCCAATCCGGTAAATGTCGAGAAAATGAACATATCCCTTACGAATTGCAGTTGAGGCTTCTCCACCGGGGGGGTCATCAGTGTCTTCAAGTCCTCCAATTTCATGTGCCGGCTTTTTCTTTTTGGCAGTTCGGGATGCAGGCGGCAGTAAGGGTCACGGCGCAATGTCCCCTGGCTGACCGCCCGCATTGTCAGCTTCTTCAGGCGGTACAGGTGTTCATGTACGGTCTTGGGTTTTTGGTTGCGGTTCGTGCGCAGGAACAACTCGAAGTCGTCATAAAACGCACGGTCAAGGCTTCTCAATGTCACGTCCTCCACGCCTTTCTTCTCCTGAACAAAAGCGGAAAGGTGCTTGTAGGAACGCTTGTAGGAGTCGTATGTTTCCTGTATGCGGTCTATCCCGATACGCTTCTTGAACTCCTCGTTATGCTCCCTGAACAAGGCAAGCAGGGTAAGTGGTTTCTGCCCGATGCCTTTGACTGCATTCTTGACAAGTTCCGCTGTAATGAACCCCAGACTGTTCTTTATCCTGTCGTAATGTCCGGTTATCTCGTCTGTCAGGTCATCTATGGCGCGGTTCACCGTAACTGCATTTTCACTCCGTCCGTCGGCGCGTCCTTTGTCGGGATTCCAAATAGAGGGATTGACGGATACTTTGGTTCCTATCTGTGCCCATTCGGCATCAATGCTTACCTTGCACAACAACTGGCACATACCGTCCTTGCGTACTTTCGTGCGGTTGATATAGAACAATACGGCAAAAGTGCTGCGCCGTTTGATATTCTGGTTTTCCATATTCTTATCCATATCCATGTTTTTTAAGAGGTAATCAAATCACGACGGAAAAACGTTCCGATATTTTCCGGTTCAAAGTCCTTGTGTCGGAATCAATCTTGTCATCGGTCACTTTCGCGTAAATACGTGTGGTTTCAATCCGGCTATGTCCGAGCATTTTGCTGACGGTTTCAAGAGGAACCCCATGCGAAAGGGTGATTTCCGTGGCGTAGGTATGGCGGGCCGCGTGAAATACCAGCGGACGGTTGATGTTGCAAATCCGGGCAATCTCTTTCAGGTAGAGATTCATGTTGGAATTACAATACATCGGTAGCAGCCTGTTATCAGAAACGGCATCACTGTACTTTTTCAGAATCTGTAACGGCAAGTCCAACAAGGGGATTTCAAATTCTATCTTGGTCTTCTGGCGGGCACTTTTAATCCACCATGTGCCGTCTTCCGCAAGCGACAGGTTTTCTTTTGTCAGCGAGCGCATATCCCTGTATGAAATGCCGGTGAAGCAGGAAAACAGGAACATGTCACGGACAAGGTAAAGTGTCTGCCTGTGAAGCGGAGTGGTCATAAGCCGTTGCAGCTCTTCGTCGGTAAGATACTTCTGCACCGCTTTCGGACGAACCGGCTCGTAACCCATGAATGGATAAGCGGTAATGATACCGTCAGCTATAGCTTCACCCACGATTGTTTTCAGTTGGACGGTCAGGTTGATGACGGTTCCGGGAGCGAGATTGCGTTCTGTACGAAGGTACAGGTCGTATTTGTCGATGAAGGAGCGGTCCAATGCCGAGAAAGGAATATCCGTCAGCCTGTATTTTTTTTGCAGAAACTTCTCAATGTGCCTATAGGCATTGCGGTATGCCTGCAAACTTTTGGCTGTGCGGTTGACTCCAACCCGCTTTTCAAAATTGTTGATGAATTGCCTGAAATAGCTCAACAGTGTTTCCTGCCCGCTTGCCATTCCAAGCAAAATGCTTTTCACTTCCTCAGCGGTCACACCGTCACGGACGGCAGACTGCTCGTTATAGATACTCAACGCCACCGCACGGATCTCATCCAACCGGTTGTTGATTTCCTTTGCCGCCACACTCTTGCCGGACGCACGCCCCGAAGTCCATCGGGATTGCGGCACTTTCATCTTCACGCTGAATGCCGCTTCGGAGTACTTCCCGATGTTCAACTTAGCCATTACCGGACACTCTCCATTGGCATCCGCCTCGCTCTTTTTCAGGTAGAACGACACCTTTACATTTGCCTGATTCATAACCTATTCCTTTGTTTGCAAAATTATTATATAGCGAGCAAATGAATGGCATGAAAAATATAGCGGAATATAGAAAAAGCCCCCTTGACTTCCAATCTGAGACTGTATTTTTTCCTGATACGGAAAATTTTGACTAACTTTGCATTAGCAAAAAACAGACAGAACAGCGTTCTTGCGGTGGTGAACAGGGGTAGAAAAACAGTTTTGGAAGTAAATTTCATACCTATTTTCAATCCCGAAAAGGCAACGGATAAGTAGCGATTTGTTTGCCTAACTCCCCAAAAACAGGTCAAAAACCTCAAATGGAAGAATGTGGAACAAAACGACTTATCCCTTTCTCGTCCAAGCACTTTGCATTATTCCTCTGAAATCCATCCGTATGTGAGCGAGTTACCGTATCTTTGTACTAAACAATCAATTATAGTTGAAGAAAATGAATTCTTTGCGTTATATCTTATCAATCACATTTTTTTTATTATCCACTTGGATATATGCTAATAAAGAAATAGATTCATTACTCAATGTTTTGGATCATGATATTAATAATTACAGCATATATGAAAAAAATAAGAAGGAACGCATAGAAAATTTAAAATCTATGACTGTTGCCCCTAATTCAATAGACCGTTATGCTTTGAACTTTTCAATTTATAATGAATATAAGACATATAGTTCAGATTCTGCATTTCATTATCTATACAAAAACTTGGCTTTAGCAAAACACTTACATAATTTTACTTGTGAAGTTGAGACTTTATTGGAAGAAGTATATTTGCTGACATGTGTAGGAATGTATCTGGAGGCTAAAGATATGTTATCAAAGATAGACCGTTCCACGCTTCCCTTTTCTCTCTTAGGACGATACTATATGTATTGTAAACGTTTGTACTTTGAAACAGGAGTAAGTTTGCCTAGAAACAAGCACACCTCGATGCATTATCGAAATATAGGTTTAACATACCGTGATTCCATACTACAGGTATTATCTCCTGCTGATGATGCCTATCTGTCAGAAAAAATGTTTCAAGCTAAAGAAATAAGAGATTATCAAAAAGCTTTATACTGGAATGACAAACGTATGGAATCAGCCACATTTGGCACATCTTTTTATGCCTTAGTTACTTATGACCGATCCGGCATTTTGAGAACAATGGGCAAAGACGATGAATCTTTATATTATCTTATTCTTTCAGCTATTTCAGACGTACGTTCAGCCATAAAGGAACAGTCTTCAATTATGAATTTAGCACAAATAATGTATGAAAGAGGGGATATCACTCGGGCAAATACTTATATCAATTTTTCATGGAGTGTGACTGAGGCATATAAAACTCGTATGCGAAATTGGAGACATATTATACCCTATTCTATGATTAATAGTCGTTTTCAAGGTATAATAAGCAAGCAGAATGAGAAACTTCAGTTTTATTTATTACTAATTACGTTATTGTCATTCCTGTTGGGAGTAACATTGATGTATGTTTATCGTCAAATGATGAACCTGAAGGTGGCTAAAGAAAAACAACAAAGTTTAAACAAGGACCTAACAGTTGCCAATAACAATTTTAAAAAAGCCAATTTGGAACTTTTAGACAGCAATAATATTAAAGAAGTATATATCTCCCGATTTTTTAAGTTATGTTCTACTTATGTAGACCGTATGCACAACTTTCGTAAACAAGTCAATAAAAAGTTGCTTAAGAAAGAGTATTCTGACTTGATGAAAATGACCTCATGTGCCAGCGATCTACTTGTCACGGAGCAGCAAGAACTATACGAGCATTTTGACTCAGCATTTCTACATATATTTCCCAATTTTGTAACCTCTGTAAATGATTTACTTCTTCCCGATGAACAATTTATACTGAAAGAAGGAGAACTACTAAATACAGAACTTCGTATCTGTGCTTTAATTCGCTTGGGTTTTGTAAAGAGCGCTCAGATTGCTGAATTATTACATTATTCTCCAACTACCATCTACAATTACCGAACACGTCTACGTGAAAAAGCACTATCACGTGATGTCTTCGAAGAAAAAGTGATGCAAATACAATAACAATAGCATTACAAAGTAATTACAAGAAGTATCATAGAGATTTTCTGCTAGAAAAATACTCTACCATCTACGGTTATATATTCTACTTTCTTAGTCTATGTGATGTGTACTAATTAGTAGATAATCAGTGTTTTATGTGTAAGGTGATGTTTTGAAATCTACTTCTTTCAATTTCACCGATTTAACGCTTTCTCTTTATTATTAATTTTATCACCGCAAATGAAAATATCATTTGTATTGTAATTGTTAATCATAAAATATAACGCTAATGAAGAAAAATTATTTGCTTTCCTTGTCCCATAGCAAAGGGATAACTATTAAAATGTTGGCGATGAACTGTTGTTGGATATTGCTATTATATATAGGTAGTATCTTTACAGCATGTTCAGACGAAGACTCAGTAAAAAAGAATCCGTATCTTTCCACATGTACGAGAGCCATGTTGAAGGAAGTAGTAGAAGTAAGGTTTCTGAATCTTGATAAGAATATCAATATTCATATTGATTTCGGAGATGGAACTATAAAAGAAGGTATGCCTACTGATGTGATAACACATAAATATACCCAGAGCGGAGATTATACGATGAATATTACGGCTGGAGAGCATAAAATCCAAAAGCGGATAAGGATTTATAACTTGTTGGCTTTAACCGAAGCGATGAAACAGTTTAAAGATCCTAATTATAAAAAAGTATGGGCTATGACTCATCGGGCACATACAACCGATTTAACTATTCCCGAGAACTCGATTTCTTCTGTATCAGCGGCTATCAAGTCAGGTGCGGAAATCATAGAATGTGATACTCATGTAACTAAAGATGGCGTGGTTGTTGTATGCCATGATCAGACAATTAATGCGACCACTAATGGCAGTGGTGATATTACAAAGATGACTTTCGAAGAAATTCAGAAATATTACCTAAAAGATAGAAATGGAAATTTGACAGATGAAAAAATTCCAACTCTAGAAGCCTTCTTGAAAGCCGGTCGAGGGAAAATATATTTCAATCTGGATTATTCACCCCGTACTGCATCTACTAAACAAGTTTTTGATATCGTCAAAAAAATGGAAATGATGGAATCTGTATTCTTTTACTGCAATAGTGAACAGAAAGTAAAAGAAGTGTTGGATCTGGATAAGGATGCACATGCATATCCGTGGGTTGGTGCACACAAAGCCTTGGTTGGTTTACCGGGGGCCTACTTTATTCAAGGCAGTTATATGACAAATGGCAAGAGTACTGATATGTCCAAGGGCATAGCAGATGGTATGATTGTTTCCATTGGTATGCTTGCCTGGACAGGTAGCGATGTTTCTGAATATGAACTGAATGAAGAATATTTAGATGATTTGCTCACCATTTTCCCAGACGTAAAAATGATTATGACAGATGTTCCCAAGGAACTTATTAAAGCTTTGAAACAACGAGGAAAACGTTAACCCTATGTCTTATACTAAATAATAACATTTATGATCAATAAATTACACAACCTATATTGTTGCATATTAGCTCTAATGATTACATTTTGGAGTGGAACAGATATTTATGCAACAACCATAAAAATGCAACAAGACCAGAAAGTAAAAGGAATTATTGTAGATGAAAAAGGCGAGGTCATAATAGGTGCCACAATTCAAGTAATTGATTCACACGAAAGAACCGTAACAAATATGGATGGTGAGTTCACTATTGCAGTACCACAGAATAGTTACCTTACAGTTTCATACATTGGTTATGAGACTCAAAAAATAGCAATAGGAAAACAAAAGCTGTTACGTATTGTCCTAAAGGAAGAAAACACACTCTTAAACGAAGTAGTAGTTGTCGGTTATGGAACAATGAAGCGCAAAGAAATGACTTCTGCTATTTCACACGTCAGTGCCAAAGATTTAAATCAAATTTCAAGCTTAGATGCATCAATGCTATTACAAGGAAAAGTCTCCAGTGTATCTGTATCCAACACAGCCTTAGCAAACCCTAACAGTACGGGCAGTATTCAAATACGTGGTATATCATCACGCAATGCAAGTCTCAGTCCACTCATTGTTATTGATGGCATACCTGGAGGTGACCTAACCAATATCAATCCTGCAGATATTGAATCGATTGATGTGCTGAAAGATGGAGCAGCATCAGCTATCTATGGTACTCGTGGTAGCAATGGGGTTATTTTGGTCAATCTTAAGAAAGGCAGTAAAGATGGACAAATTCATACTACATATAGTACATCTGTTACCTTCAATAAAGTGAAAAATGAGTTAGATATCATGAATGCAGAACAATATCGGGCATATTGTATACCATCCAACCCTCTGAATGATTTAGGTTCTAGTACAGACTGGTTCGATGAAATCACTCGTCTAGGAGTCACACACATGCATACATTAACATTATCTGGAGGTACTGCCCGTACAAACTACCGTTTGACGGTCGATTACCGGAATGCGGAAGGAGTGGACCTTCGTTCTGACCGCCGAGAATATGGGGCACGTGCAAGCATAAATCATACAACGAAAGATGGACTTTTTACATTTTCAGCCAATATTAGTCCTCGTGATATCAAACGTCAAGTCGCAGCTAATGTTTTTACAGGTGCTATCCAAAATAATCCAACAGTACCTGTTTACGATCCAAAAGAAAAAAATGGGTATTATCGCTTTCCTTCAGGTAGTGGGTTATATAACATTGTCGAGCGACTCACAGAAGAACAGGATGATACAGAAATTGACATTCTAGAATGGAATGCTTCTGCAGGTGTCAATTTACTTCCGCTATTTAATCCGCAAAACCCTAATATGGTACTGAAGTCTCAAATAACAGTATCGCAATATAAGGTAGACAAATTAATTGGTACATTTACACCTTCTACTTATGGGCCAAATGTGAATGCAGGAATAGATGGCAAGGCGAAACGTTCTTTTGCTAAAAGTTCAGACACAAACCTTGAATGGATAACGAATTTCTCAACTCGGATAAAAAATCATCAGATTCGTGCGATGTTAGGATATAGCTATATGTACGGTGTCAGTCAAGGGTTTGATGCTGAAAATTGGAACTTTGATTCGGATGCTTTAGGATACAATAATTTAGGAGCGGGTTTATACGCCTCTATAGAAGGGAAAACAATGATGGGATCATCTAAAAGTGACCATAAACTAATATCTTTTTTCGGACGTGTCAACTACGATTGGAAAGAACGATATATGCTAACTTTTTCTTTACGTCATGAGGGTTCTTCCCGTTTTGGGAAAAACAATCGTTGGGGGACATTCCCTTCTGTATCTGCCGGATGGTATGTCAGTGAAGAAGAC
>OGHY01000434.1_pt1 | contig 23684 bp, 29 predicted proteins | sample 1571541 | NCBI WGS metagenome assembly OGHY01 (sample SAMEA2581943, study PRJEB24529) | metagenome | biome: Human gut stool | place: China | collected 2011
GTAGAGCACTTGACTTTTAATCAAGTTGTCCGGGGTTCGAATCCCCGATGTCTCACGATTTGAAAACGCGGAAGTGTTGATTTTTCAGCACTTCCGTTCTTTTTTATGCTTTTTCGATTGGGTTGGGTGTGGGTTGGAGAGTATCTGTTTTTTTCATGTCCACATTGTGTCCGCAGGATCATGTATCTTATGGATGGCAAGTTAGTGTAATGATAATGTATGCCAAGGGAGGCAAAAATGAGCCAGTTTTCATCAGATAAACCACAAGTATTTATTCCGCCTGCGTTTGAAGATTTTCGGGGATATCTGTCTGTTCCGTATGACAGGGATGTTCCATTTCAGGTCTGCCAGATCAACCAGGGATACAGCAGAGAGGCATTTACGCTGCGGGGACTGCATTTTCAGATGGGGGAGTATGCACAGGCAAAAATGGTTTCCTGCCTGCATGGTTCGATTTTTAATGTTGCCGTGGATTTAAGACCGGGAAAATGTTTTGGGTATTCATACAGTGAAGTTTTATCTTTTGAAAACCGGAAAATGATGTATATTCCAAAGGGGTTTGCCCACGGGTATCTGACATTGGAGGATGATACACTGATGCAGTGGTGTGTGGATCAGGATTTTTGCGGGGAGGCAGCACAGGCCGTGCGGTATGATGACCCGGATCTCGTCTGGAAAGGCGAAGCATGGCCAAAGGGAGAATATATCATTTCAGAAAAAGATAAAAATGCCATGTGGCTGGGAGAGCTGCTTTTAGACAGATAAGTATATTTAGAAAAAAGTAGATTTTTGCTGTATAGGAATTGATATTTAGACAGATAAAAGAAAAATACCCCGGGCAGATGCCCGGGGCATATATTTCTGGCAGTCAGTCTGCCGGAAAAGTGCACAAGCTATTATTAACAACCGAGGTTAAAATATTTGCAGATAGCATTAAATAACTCGGAACAGCTATTGAAATTAAAACACATAGTTTCGTCCTCCTTATTTTTATTTTGATTGCGATGATCCTGCAATCTTTTGTGTGTATCGGCCGATCACATAAAAGATTGTAACAATTATGTAACATTTTCGCAATAGGAGCATTATGGCAGGAATGGAAGGGATTAGGATGTGGGTTAGTTGGGAAAAAATAAAAGTATCAACCAAATATCTGTGATAAAAGGCTTGTGGTATGACCAGATTTTTGCTAATATGGTCAAAGATAAATGAAAGGTGGTATTTTGGTATGCATATGGCAGATGCGTTGGTTGCACCGGCAGTTGCAACAACAATGTATCTTTGTTCAGCGGCGGCTGGCGGATATTCAGTAAGACAGGTAAGGGCATTAAATGAACCTAAAAAGGTTCCGGTTATGGGGGTGATGGGAGCGTTTGTTTTTGCAACCCAGATGATCAATTTTACGATTCCGGGAACAGGGTCATCCGGACATCTGTGTGGTGGTATGCTTCTCTCCGCACTGCTTGGACCGTATGCGGGATTTCTTACGATGATCGGAGTCCTTTTGATACAGTGTCTGCTGTTTGCAGACGGAGGGCTTTTAGCGCTTGGCTGTAATATATGGAATATGGCATTTTATGGGTGCTTTATCGGGGCCCTGCTGATCTGGAAACCGATGATGCGCCGTGGGGCATCCAAAAAGAAAATCGTTGCAGCATCTGTACTTGGCTGTGTCCTGACGCTGCAGCTTGGAGCATTTTCCGTTACATTAGAGACGTTAGCTTCCGGTATCACGGAGCTTCCATTTCAGACATTTGTTGCAGTGATGCAGCCGATCCATCTGGCAATCGGTCTGGTAGAAGGACTGATCACGGCAGCAGTGCTTTGCTTTGTCTATGATGCGAGACCGGAGCTGCTTTGGGGAACGGATGAAAGTACACAGAGACAAAAAGCACGTTTTTCTTTGAAAAAGACAGTTACGATCCTTGCAGTTTTAACCGTTTGGATCGGTGGAGGTCTCTCATTGTTTGCTTCGGCAAATCCGGACGGACTGGAATGGTCTATGGAGAAAGTTGCCGGAACCACAGAGCTAGATGCCAAAGGGGCGGCATATCAAAAGGCAGCAGATATCCAGGAGTGGACAGCGCTGCTTCCGGATTATGCATTTAAAAACAGTGAGAGCATGGCAGGAACATCGTTTTCGGGTGTGGCAGGAGCTGCGGTAGTTGTGGCTGTCTGTGTTGGAGGCTGCTATTTGTTTAAATTTTTTGGAAAGAATCAAAAACATGAGTAAAATTCAAAAGGCAGTTTCTGAGATCAAAAGTATCGAGGAACTGGCAAATGAAGACAGGTGGGTGAACCAGGTTCACCCACTTGTAAAATTGTGTGTGACAATTTTGTATATAGGGACGGTCGTTTCCTTTTCGAAGTATAACCTGAGCGGACTGCTTGTGATGGCAGTTTATCCGGTTATTCTTTTTATTATGAATGATATTTCGGTGAAGGATGCGCTATGGAGAATGCGGGTCGTGCTGCCGCTTGTCTGTGTGGCAGGAATATTTAACCCTTTTTTTGACAGGCAGGCTGTCATGACAGTGGGACAGATTGAAATTACCGGCGGAGTGATTTCCATGCTGACGCTGATGTTAAAAGGTGTTTTTACGGTTTCGGCATCGTATCTTCTGATCGCTACGACGACGATTGAAAAAATCTGCTGTGCACTTGAGATATGCCATCTTCCAAAGTCTCTTGTGATGCAGGTGTGGCTGATCTACCGGTATATTTCCGTTTTGCTGGCAGAGACGCAGAGGGTCGTGCAGGCGTATGAACTTCGGGCACCGGGACAGAAGGGCATTCATTTTAAAGTGTGGGGATCGCTGATGGGCCAGATGCTGCTTCGGAGTATGGATCGGGCGGAGGTGATCTATGAGAGTATGTGCCTGCGTGGTTTTGATGGGGTATTCAGATTAAAAAAAGAGATACGGTTTTGTGCCAGGGATGCAGTGTATCTTGTTTTATGGATCGTGATATTTGCTGTATTGCGGTATTTTGCGGTTGGACAGATGATAGGAACGATGTTTTAGCAGTCAAAGAAAGTTGACGGTTCTGTGACAGATTGAAAAGAGAGGACATAAGTATATGGGACAGATTAATATAGAAGTAACACATCTGAAATTTTCTTATGAAAAACAAAACCCTATCCTGCAGGATATTTCATTTACAGCAGACGGACAGGCATCGATTGGTGTGGTCGGCGCAAACGGGGCGGGAAAGTCCACACTTTTAAAATTACTTGTCGGTCTGTATTTCCCGGACTCCGGAAGTATCCGCATCGGGGATGTGCCGTTGCAGAAAGAAACGTTAGCACAGATCAGAAAAATAGCTGGCTATGTATTTCAGGATTCTGAGAGTCAGCTTTTTATGCCAAATGTATACGAGGATGTGGCATTTGCCCCGCAAAATTACGGCCTTCCGGAAGAAGAGGTCGCATATAGAACGAAAATGGCGCTTGCTGCAGTCCATATTGGGCATCTTGCAAAAAAACCGATCCACAAATTATCGGGTGGGGAAAAGAAACTGGCAGCGATTGCGACAATCCTTTCCATGAAACCGGATATTATCCTGATGGATGAGCCGTCGGCGGCACTTGATCCGCAAAACCGCAGAAATCTGATCCGGGTATTAAATGAATTTTCTTATTTGAAACTCATAGCTTCGCACGATCTGGATTTTGTGTGGGATACCTGTGACAGAACGATTTTATTGTCTGAGGGCAGAATTGTGTGTGATGGGGATACCAGGGAGATTTTAAGTGATCGTAAGCTGCTGGAGACACATGGCCTGGAACTGCCGTTATCTTTGTACCGAAAGTAAACTGCCGTTATTTACTTTGAGCAGCAGAGGTGCGGGTCAAAATGCAGGTGAAAAAATACTTGCAATTTTGTGAGTGCTAAGATATAATGGCAAAGTGGTTCGCGGGTGTGGCGGAATTGGCAGACGCGCTAGATTTAGGTTCTAGTGTCCCCGACGTGCAGGTTCAAGTCCTGTCACCCGCATGAATATGGCTGTAATCTCTATAAATAAAGGGATTACAGCTTTTTTATTTGCAAAATGATAGGAAATTGACAAGGGATTTTTGAGATATTGACAGCTATTTTGACATCAATTGAGACAGCAATAGATGTAAATTGTGAGAATAGGTAGTTATAAATGGGTGGTTGATTTTGACATTCCTCTTTTAAGGGACTATATTGGAAATTGGAAAATCCCAATATTATTTTTATTCCAATTTCCGATGGAGGAATTTATGAATACAGTTACAGATAAAATTGGTGAAGAGTATAAGCAGTGGTCGAATTATAATAAAATTTTTATTTCTGCACCTACAGGATCAGGAAAAACATATTTTATTTTGAATGTCCTGCTGCCATTTGCCTGCAGCCAAAACAGGAAAATCTTATTTTTGGTTAACAGAAAAATATTAAAATTGCAATTGGAAAAGGAAATTTCCAATTTTCCATTTGAGATAGCGAAAAACATTACCATAGAAACATATCAGACTCTTGAAAAAAAATATTGTGAAATCAAAAGTGATATTCGTAAAGAAACAATCAATATTGCAGGAAATACAGGATTGCAATATTATGAAAATCATGATTATGTTGTATGCGACGAGTGCCATTACTTCTTGACGGATTCTAACTATAATACCAATACGGGAGTATCATTTCGATGGATTCAGGAAATGTTTGCTCATAAAATTAGAATTTTCATGTCTGCGACAATTGATGAGATTGAAGACATAATAAATAAGAATGATAAAAAAATGGAGCATCAATGTTCACAATGGTATTATAAAGATTTAAAGTATATGAGTCCTTTGGCTTTGGTTCAGCAACGCAAAGTGGTATATAAGTACAATATTGAATCTAACTATGACTATGTAAGCGTAAATATTCTGGAAAATTATAATGATCTTATAGAGGCTGTTGAAAATGGAAGTAAGAAAAAATGGATGATTTTTGTTGATAGTATTGTATATGGAAAACAATTAGAAAAGACTCTAAAGGATAAGTTAGAATGCGATAGCATAATATTTATTACAACGGATTATAAAAAAGATGTAGACGGTATAAGAGAGGTAGATGAGATTTCCAGAGAGAGTATGTTTTCAAAGAGGATATTAATTACTACTGCCGTATTAGATAATGGAGTGAACATAAAGGACTTGGAATTGCAAAATATTGTTGTTTGTGCCGATACGGAAGAACAATTTATACAAATGCTTGGAAGAAAACGTAAAGATGGTATCAATACAAATCTTTATATTTTTAAGAGAGACAAGGTACATTTTCAACGGCGTTTGGCAATGGTAGAAAAGGTGCGGAAAATTGCAATAAATTATATGAAAACATTTGAAAAATGGCTGAACGGTGATGAAAAATATTATATTTCAAAGGAAGGGTGGCTGATTCAAGAACAGCATTGCCAAATTATGAAAAAAATGGCAGAAAATGAACTTGATTATAAGGATGTAATGAAAGTGTTCTGGGTTTATGGTGGAATTTTGATGCTAAATTTATTAGCATATCATCATTTGGAAATATTGTGTAGTTATTATCAAAGAATCATAGAATGTTTTTCTACATATGGTGATAATGCTTTTTTACAGGAACAATTGAAATGGTTGGGAAAGAATAAGAAAGAGACAGACGAAGTCATTAATGGATGTATGAAAAGCCGGTTGGATGAAGCTAGAGAAAACGTTATTGATGCTATGGAGCAGAATAAAGAAAAAGAAATGACCAAGGAAGAGGCAAAAGCATTTAAACTAAGCATAAAGGATGAATTAGTAGAATTGATAAGAAATGTTGAATGCCCGAAAGAAAAATTAGATAAAGTGAAAGGCTGTTTGAAAAAAATGACAGAGTAATTTCTGGACAGGCAATGGAGATTTTAAGCGAATATTGTGGAATTCCATATAAAATGGCAGTAAAAAAAGGAGTATACACAATAAAACCAACAAAAGAGTAAAAAAATATATTATATGGAACAAATTGATAATTCAGGACAGGACTGAAAATATCATGAGTGAGGTATAATAAATGGAAAAATTGGTTTATTCGATTCAGGAAGTGGCAGAATTATTAGGCATTAGTAGAAGTTATGCATATGAATTGGTCAGAAAAGGTGAAATACCGGTATTAATGCTTGGAAAGAAAAGAGTAGTGCCAAAAGAAAAATTTAACAGATGGGTAAATGGAGAAGAAGAGCTTGAAAAATAGCTCTTTTTTTTGTGGACAGGAGGCAAACATGAGAAAACGAAAAAATGGAGAGGGAAGTATATATAAAAGAAAAGATGGAAGATGGTGTGCAGCTTATTATGATGAAGGATATAATCGTCATTATATTTATGGAAGGACGAAGGCAGAGGTACAGAAAAAGTTAAAAAGAAAAGATGATGATTCTGCTTTAAAAGAAAAAGATGAGGGAAATGGCAATGATGTAAAATTGGAAGAATGGGTATTGGATTATTTGGAAAATTACAAAAAAAATGAAATTAAAGCGACAACCTACAGTTCTTATATGATTATATTTCATAAGCATATTGAAAATTCAAAAATTGGAAAAATGGAATTGGATAAAGTTACAGTGGAAAATCTTCAAAAATTTTATAGTAATAAAATTTCGGAAGGATATAGCAGCAAAACGGTACGATCAATTGAGACAATCATAAATAGTGCGTTGGAAATGGCTGTTAAAACGCGTGTGCTGAAAGAAAATCCCAATAGGTATACAACAATTCCTAAAAAGGTTAGATATGAAGCGTCTGTATTAACAAAGGATGAAGTAGAAAGATTGCAAAAGGAAGCGAAAGACGATGAATTATATCCCATTGTAATTACTACTGTTTACAGTGGTATGAGAAAAGGCGAGGTAATGGCGTTGAAGTGGGAAAATGTAGATATGAATGAAAAAAGGATATTTGTAAAGAACAGTCTTTGCCGTATTGTAGATGATAAGGTAGATGAACAGGGACATAGACATGCCAGATATGCCATTATGGAGCCAAAGACAAAGAAAAGTGTTCGTATGATACCCTATGTTAGACGAAGTATATGAAGCGTTATTAGAACAAAAAAGAAGACAGGATCTTGACAAGGAAAAGTATAAAGATATTTATCAGGATCAGGGGTTTGTTTTTGCTGATTGTACCGGAAATTTTTTAGCTCAGCGACCATTTATGAACAAGTATCATAAATTTTTGAAAAAATATAATATACAGGATATTCGTTTTCATGATTTGCGTCATACGTTTGCATCGCTGCTAATAGAGCAGGATGTCTCTATGAAAGTGGTACAAGAATTGTTAGGACATTCAACAATTACTACAAGCATGGATATTTATACGCATATTTCTGATAAAAAGAAAGAGGAAGCGATGCAGCTAATCCGTAGAAAAAAGTGATATAAAGAACAGCATTAAAGTGTAGAATACCATTTAGAACACTAGAGCGTAAGCGTAAAGGAGATAGTGCCATTGGATAATATTTCTTGTAAAAATATTATTCGATGGGTATAATAACTATATGCGTATACTTGCTAAAATCCATAGAATATAAGAGGTTGTCGGATTGAACAGGTAGAGAGGTTAAAGTATGGAATTAAGAAGAAATATATATAAAAAGCTGTTGGCATGGAAGAAAGAGAATACAGGACGTGTTCTTGAATTACAGGGAGCCAGACAAGTTGGAAAGACATACATACTGAAAAAGTTTGGAAAAGAAAACTTTTCCAAAATGGTCTATATTAATATGGCAGAAAATACAGGAAAAAATTTTTTGCGATGTGTTTCTATTGCAATGGAATGGGAACCGGGAAAACCGATGGAAGAAACACCCATTCGTAAGGCATTGGAATTGTATGATGAAACATTTAAAGATAATAAAGATACGGTAGTGATTATAGATGAAATACAGGAATCTGCGGAAATTTATAATCAAATCCGTACTTTAGCCAGAGAGTTTCAGGCTTATGTGATAGTCACGGGAAGTTATCTTGGAAGAACCATGGAACTTGATTTCTTTCTGCCGGCAGGCGATATGGATCATATGGTTATGGAATCAATGACATTTGATGAATTTCTGGATGTTTTTGATGAGTGGGAACTGTATGAGAAGATAGATCTTTATGGAAAAGGAAGAACAGAAGATTACAAAAAACTCATGGAATATTATGAGATCTATCAGAAAATAGGTGGATATCCGGCAGTTGTAGCATGTTATGCAGAATACAGGGATCTAAATAAGTGCATGGGATTAATTAGTGACTTGATAAATGTTTTTGCGGATGAATCCAAAAGATATTTTGAGGATATTATTGATATAAATATGTTCCAAAAGCTCTTTAATGCAATTGCGCTGCTTATGATGCAGGAAAAACAGGGCATTCGGGATTTGACCGCGGAACTGAGTAAAATTGCTTATCAGGAGGAGAGTGGGCGGACTACCAAGAAAATGATTAATCATGCGATCAGCTGGCTGCAGGAGTCTCATATCATTGGATATGCGTCTAAGGCAGTAGATTGTGATTATAAGCAGATAAAGGATAACAGCCGTTACTATTTTCTTGATTTAGGAATTGCATATTACTTTCTCAGCAGAACCGGAGCACCGTATGATGTGATAAAAGGTTTGCTTGCAGAGAATTTTGTGTATTTAGTTCTTAGACGAAGAATCGAAAATACACATGAGATTGCCGGACTTGTGCCGTGGTTTGCTTCTTATGAAAAGATAAAAGGTGAACTTGATTTTTATGTAAGAAGCCTTGTGGACTATAAGAACTACGGAATTGAAGTGAAAAGCACAGATGCGTCTGCTAAAACAGCGAGAAAATTGTTGGAAGATGGAAAGTTGGATTATCTGTACTTACTTAAGGGTGAAACAATGGGTGGTATTGCTGATGGAAGAATATTTACGGTACCGTTGTGTCTGGCGGATCGGATAGAGTTTTGAGCATTATCTGATATAGTGAGACGCAGAACAAAGAATTATTATAATTTTATTACGGGAGGTTGTTATGAAAATATTAGAAGCAAATTATGATACTAGAAGCAATTGTATTTCTATTTTAACAAGCATGAAGTTAGAGGAGTATAAAAAAATTGTATATTCATCCTTTGAACAGGGTGGAAATCTTGATGGGCAACGTGATGTGATTAAACGATCTTCAGTAGCCTCAAAAATAAGAAAAAGAATGAATGAAGATTTTATTGCTGGTGCAATTTTTCCACATGTTGTAATAGGCATATTAGTCCCTTCTGAAGAGTTTATTAGTATACAAGAAAATTCTGGAATATTTATGCCAAGTAAATATGAGTCGGAGAGTATATCTGTTATAGATGGTATGCAGAGGAGTAATATTTATTTTGCTAATTATGAAGGAAATGAAAACCGGGAGATTCGTGTAGAATTTTGGGTTTCAGACCAAACGGTTAGGTTACTTTATAGAATGCTTGTACTTAATACAGGACAAGTGCCTTGGAATACACGAAGACAAGTTGAAGTTGTATTTTCGAGTTTATCTAAAGCAATTGTAGAACGTACTTTTGAAAAAAATACTGATTTAGAAGGAAATGTGGAAATTATTAGCGTAGATGATAGTAAAAGAAGAACACAAGCTGGAAAATATCATAAATCGACTATGATTGAGTTATATTTAGGCTTTAATACTCGCAAAGTAAAAATTGATGTTAATGATGAATTGGCAGATGAATTTCAAAGGTTTGATATGATGGAATCAATTGAAAAAGATTGCAATTTTGATCTTTTTGTGGATGCGTTTTCTTATCTTTGTAAACTTGATATTGCTTTTTCTAAGTGTAAATCGAATGTAGAAAGCGGACAATTTAAGGAGGGTAAAGATATTTTTAGTAGTGTTCCAGCCTGTTTGGGATTTATTGTTGCTTGCTCCGAGTATGTAATGGGCAAAATCCCTGTAGAGAGGAGTGAGGAAACAAAAAAACAAAAAAATGAACAATTATCGTATCAGATACAAATGATAATTGCTTTGATTGAAAAAAATGTATCAAATGGTTTTTTAGCGCTTGAAAGTCTTAATGATGTTATAGAACAATTGCCAAAAAGTAGAATTGGTGATGAAATGCGTAGTTCTTTTAAGTTTATTTTTTCAGAACTTTTGAAATATGATGAACTTGATGAAATAGAAACAATGGAAGCATTCTGGAGATCCTGATATGAGTAGACAAGTTGTTGAAACAATGAAACTTATTTTTGATGCATTAAAAGCGCATGTTAGTATTGATGATAGCTGTAGAATTGCATCTGTTAAACGACATATAAAACCTATTGGGGATTCGGAGCCAGTCTGTGAGTTTGTAAAAGGTGCTAAAGTAAAGAGTTTTTCTTATAATGGGTTATTATTATGTCTTTATGAATTTGGCGAAAATAGATATTTGTTACTTCCAGAGAAGAATATATCAGCTGTTTGTAGTATTGGATTTGAAATAGAAGAAGATATTGCTATAATACAAGGAGCTGGAATGTTGGCAATGGCACTAGAAAAATGGCCAATTCTAGATGGTATTTCTTCTTTAGAGGTTGTTAACTGTTGTTTGGGAGTGGATATCCAAGACATAGAATTTGAATTTTCAATGATATCAAAATTATTTACTCCGTATTCGGTTATTAAACTCGATGATAGTAGATTGGAACTATCTTATGAAGAGGATGTAGGTCGCCTTTGTTGTTATATTTTGGCAGAGGACGAATTGAAGATGAGTGAAAAAACAAAAAATAATTTGCAAGATTTATCATTATTACGAAGTAGTCGTTCTATTGCTGCATCTATACTTAGTGGCTTTTGGAGTCCTTTGGTAGAATATACATTTCTTCAGTTATATCAATGTCTAGAATATCTATATCGGTTAAACAATTGCTTTATTATTTCTGAAGAGCATAATATTACTTTAGAAGCAGCGATAGATATCGTTACATTGCATGAGTTTAAGATATCAGAAGAAGATAATTTGTATCAAGTTATACGGAGATATGCAGCAGAAACAGTTGTGGATTCGTTTGTAGAGAGATTATCATTATATGGCGAGGAAAATAATGATAAAAACAGAAAGGTTAGTCATTACATATATAAATTACGTTGCAATATTGCGCATTTAAGGTATAATCAAGACAACGTTTTGAAATATGTGAATTGGGACATTTGTGTTGAAGAACTGACGGCTATAATATATTCAATATATCAGAAAATTGATACAAAAGTATGTTCTGTGTGCGAAAGTAAGGGGGTATGGACGAGCTTGAAATAGGGGTATTTCTTAATTGGGGAGAAGAGGAATATGTAGTTTTTCGGCTGTTTTGTTTGGGTGAATCAGAAAAAGGGGAATGGAAACTGGTGAAAACAGAGTACGGCAATTTGCTGCAAAATAAGAGAAAGAATGAGCGGAGGGGATGATTGGATGTCAGATTGTATTTATACGATAGACCAGATAAAAATGTATTTAGCACCCGTATTAAGTCAGTATAACGTAAAAAGTGCGACCCTGTTTGGCTCATATGGAAAGGGTAGCGCAAATGCATCAAGTGATGTGGATTTATTGGTCGACAGTGGACTAAAAGGCTTAAAGTTTGTTGGATTGATTGAGGCATTGCGGGCAGCCTTAGATAAGGAAATGGATGTTTTTGATGTTTCTCATGTGGAGAAGGGGACGGAAATTGAGCATGAGATCGCAGAAACCGGGGTAAAGATCTATGAAAAATGATGTGATTATTTCAAAGATGATTAACTATGTTGAAAAAATATTGAAATATACGGATGGAATGAAATATTCGGAGTTTGAAAGCAAGGATATGGTTGTTGAAGCCTGTGTATTTAATTTGAGTCAGTTGGGGGAATTGGCAAACAAAGTAGATAAAGATTTTCAGAAGATTCATAATACGATACCATGGCGGGAAGTATATGGATTGAGAAATCGTATTGTGCATGATTATGAAGGTGTAAACCTTAAGCTTGTCTGGGAGATTATTTCGGATGATTTACCGGAATTAAAGCAGATGTTATTGGAAATTAAATAGGTTAATTGCAATATGATAAATTAATTTTGTGAGGGGAACCCTGGCAGTGATGAAGATGCTGTCAGGGTTATTTTTTATTTAAAGTAAAATATATTATGATTATTTAGGCAGGCTGCTGTTTCTTAGCACATATTCTGAAACCGCTTCTCGTGGAATCTTCCATATTCTTCCGATTCTAAATGCATGAATCTGATTGGTGTTTAACAGATGGTATGCGGTGTTTTTTCCAATTGCGAGCATGTCGCAGAGATCATCGATGGTTATTAAATCGTCGTAGCTGTTGAACATGATTATATAAATCCTTTCTTTATTATTGTATTACATTCATGTTTGAAAATTATTTTTTATTTTCTGCAAACAAATAAGTAAATGTAATGTCGGACAACTTTGAATAAGACTACAGAGCAGAAAATAATTGATAAAGAAGGTGGATAATTGAAAATAAAATCAAAAGGTAATACTTTTTGCGTACTTGTTATTTATATAACTATATTAATTGTACATAACTGTATTTGTAGAATGATATGTATATAGGTAATAAATACTAATAGATATGATTATAGTTAAAATACATAGATAGGAAGTAAAAGATATGTCAAATATAAAAAAACAAAAAGATCAGATAAAAGATCAGATGGTGACAATTAAGTGTACTTCTCAGCAGAAGAAGCAGCTTATGCAAATGGCGCAGCAAAAGGATATAAGTGTAAGTGAATATGTTTTAGAAGGAGCATTGACCGGTAAGGAGAGCCAGTGTAGAAAGAATAAAATAGATACTACACAAATGGTCATGCAACAAGAAAATTTAAACGACATGCTTAAAAATATATCGCCGGATCAGCTGTCAGTGAAAAGAGCCTGGCGAAATTTTGCGGAAGAGGAGAAAAAGAAATGGGTGTTTTAAATCGTATGACTAATGGAAATTATGTAAATGAAGATGCAGTGAAAAATGTCATTCGTTACATAACGAGAACCAGAAAGAATGAAAATAGAAAAAATGAGTTGCTAATGTATGGTGGTAAAGGCGTTGCAATTTATGAACCGGTTGATTATATGATTGCGCAGTTGATATATGTGCAGTGCGTGTTCGGAATAGAACAGAGAAAAGGCAGGCGCATGTATCATGAGGTGTTTAGTTTAGATCCACATGAGTTTATTCGAATGGGGAGAAATGTTAATACATTATGGAAATTTGCGGATCAGTGTGCACAGTGTTATTTTGACGCTGGATATCAGGTAGTATATGCAATTCATGGTACAAATGAAAGCGATCTGCATATACATTTTGCTGTGAGTACGATAAATTTTCGAAGCGGTTTGAAATGGCATGACAGCAAAACGGATCTGGATTTGAGGGAAGCGTTGTTTAATAAAATTTTGGGTAAATACCAGTACATGTTTATAGTCAATAAATAAGAAAACAGTGCAATGTGCGTTGTTTTATTCTTCATCATCTGTAAATTCAAATAAATCACCGATGGGACATTGCAGAATCTTGGTTAGTCGATCAAGATTTTCGAACTTGATTGAGGATGTTTCGTTTGTTACCATCCGGTTGAAATTCTGATAGCTGAGATCCATTTGCTTGTAGAGCCAATATTTGGTGTGTCCCTGTTCTTGTAATATATCCAATATGCGTAAGCGTACCATGAGTTCCTCCTGACTTTAGGAAAATTATATCCAAAAACTCATGCTTGCATGAATGATGTGCGAATTATATAATGTAGACATTAGATACAAAGAAAAAAAGACAATGGACAAAATATGTCCATGGTAATGAGTAAAATAGAAATATAAGGTATATAGACAGTAAAGGGGAGGCGGATTATGAAGGTAACAAATGAGTATGTTTTAGAATTGCAGTAACTAAACAGACGTATGGATAATATAGAAAAGCTTATGAATATGATTTTGCTGAATGATTTAATTGATGATGTGGAAGGGGTAACAGAAAAAGAAAAAAATACAAAGAAAGAAGTATTGAAAAAAGAGAGTACGCGGGTAAGGATAGCAGACATAAAAAGAGATACGGAAATTACCATTGACCCGTATCTGCTGAAATTATTGAATCATTATAATCTGGATATTGGGGAACAGGATAGGGTATGTGATATAAACGTTGTTTACATTTTAATGCCAAGACATATGGGAACTGCAATTGGAGATGTCATATATCTGAATAAAAAATTTAAAGAACGATATCCAGAAATGGAACCGGTTTTTAAATATGAGACAATTAATGGAATGCACAGAAAACGGCTAATGCAGGAAAAGATATCTTTTTGCGTAAAGGGGAAAGAAATGCGCATATATGGAGCAGGACAGTGAAGCAAATACAGTAATCAGGCATTATTGGAGTTATCAGTTTCATGATATTTAAGAAAATGGAAAGTAAAAGAAGGGCATATTGAAATTAGAAAGACAGTGTTTATGCATAATTCAGTTAAGAATATAAGGCAGAACAAACCACAATAAAATTTAAATATACGGAGGAAAAAGGAATGGCAGATTTTAAATTTACAAACGAGGAAGCACGGAAAGAGTATGAGGAAAAACTGAATGCATTGAAGAAGATAGTGGAGGATAACTCTGTTGACAGTGCATATTTATGGGATGCAACCGTTCAGAAGTATGCAGCTAAGATGGAAAAAGTGAAAAAAATTCTTCAGATGGAAGGTATTAATGAATTGATTACAGCTAAAATGTTCAAAGACATTGATACATTCCTGCATCGATGCAAAGATGCAGAGTTCCACATTGCTCTTGTAGGAGCCATTAAAGCAGGAAAATCTACATTGATCAATGCACTGTTAGGTTATGAGTATGCATCAACAAAGGTAACACCGGAAACAGCGTCGTTAACAAAATTCAAAAAAGGTACCACAAATTATGTAAAGGTTTCTTTTTATTCAGAGCAGGAATGGAATGCATTATGGAAAAGTGCAAATGACGCAAAGGCAACGGTTTTTTTGGAAGAATATGCGCAATTAAACGGAGACAGCGAAAAAGCAAACTGGCTTGGTCAGCAGGAGAAGTTCAGTGAATGTGATACAAAAAAAGAATTGGTTGATGAAATCATGAAATGGACTTCTTCAAAATCAGTCTGCCATTACTTTGTAAAAGAAGTTGAAGTTGGATTAAAAGAATTTGATCTTCCGGAAGGTGTCGTACTGGTAGATACTCCGGGTTTAGATGATGTAGTTGAATACAGATCTAATATTACCAGAGACTATATTGACAGAGCAAATGCTGTCCTGGTATGTGTCAAATCCGATGCGTTGACAGGACAGGAGATGGCAACGATTTACAGTGTCTTTGCAAATACGAGGTATAATCCGGGAAAAGTATATATCATTGCAACACAGGTTGATACTTTAAACAGACCGAAAGAAAACTGGGCTGAGCAGCAGAAAGAGTGGTTAAAATATTTAAAAGGAAACGGAGCTTATGCAAGTCTTGAACTGGCGCAAAAGAACCTTGTGCCAGTTTCCGCATATTTGTATACGCTGCTGAAACAGTATAATGATTTAAATGAAGAAGATGATAAATATTGGGATTTAGATTCTATTGTAAGAAAATTCAGAATCAGGGATATCAATGAAAATTATAAAGAATTGCTTGATTTTACCCATATTGAATTATTAAAGAGCAAGATCCAGCGTGAAATTATACAGGACTATAAAAAACTTCTATTAGATGATATTACAGGAAGTTACGAACTGTGTAAGGAATCTATCAAAGAGACGATGGAGAAGGTCAGAAAGGCGCAGGAGGAAATTATCAGCACAAGTCAGGGTGGCATTGAGGAGATTAAGAAAAAACAGGAAGAATATAATGCGAAATATCAGGAAGCAGAACAGGATAAAAAAGAACTGGATAATTTGATAAAGACATTAAAAACGGCGACTTCAAAAAGAGCAGATGAGTTGGAAACAGCCATTAAGAGTCTTGCAAAATAAGGGGAGGTATATGTATGAGTGATTTTATATTTGATAAAAATCCTTTTCCAAAAGATCCAGAAAAGATAATTGAAAAGGTAATAAATATAATAGGTACGGTGGTAGATTGGATTGGTAATATTGCGGGAAAAACTGGAGAGACAGATTCGATCAATGATAATTCATCACTGGAGAATATTGATCGTATTACGAGCATCTTTACAGATTTCAGAGAGCAGGCACATACAAAAGCTATTGAAATCGAAAATGCAGTTGCCAAAGAGGTCAATTATTATGTGGAGGAACTACATGATATACTGGATGCTAATGCAGATAAGGTGGATAAATATAATATTCATATAAAAAGAATTGAGCGTCAGATTGATAAAATTGCTTCTAAAATAAATGGAACGATAGACAATGAATTATGTAAAAAAGTATCGCTGGACAACACAGAATGTAAGGAAATTGTCAAAATGATTCCGGGATCCAAAAAGGAAGAGGCAATGAACACATTCTTAGATCAGTCTGTAAACAGTGCACTTGAATCATGCTGTAAAGAAATAAGGAACAGTCTTGAAGAAATATATGAGGATGTAGAGACAGAGGTTTTAGGAGCTGTGGATACGATCCAGAAACAAAATGAACTTCTGAAGGAAAGCCTTGCATCCGTAGATGAAAATAATTATGAAGTGACAGCGAAAGAACAGATGGTTGAGGCATATTATATGATTGATGTGTGCGACGCTGTCTCACAGATTTTATAAACTGGGAGGATGTTAAAATGGGATTGTTTGGAGATTTTTTTAGGGCAGTTGGACGAACAGTGGGACGAGTGGTAGAAACAGTCGGTGATGCAATTGGAAGTACCACAATCAGTGACTTGGGATGGAAAATTCAGGATGCATGCGCAGAAAGAGTGGCTTCTGAGAAATCTTATGATAAAAAAGAAGCCAATATTTATACAACAGAACGTCTGAATGAGATATTAGTATCCTTTTCCGAGGGATATTTACAGAATGCAACACTTCTTGAAAAAGAGTGTATCCGTCTGGTGGAAGAATATTATGATAAGCTGATCGGTGTCATTGAAAGTGCGCCGGGAGGGACCTATAGTGCGGCTAATTTAAAAGCCTTAAAAAATGGAAAGGGAAGGATTCCCAAAACTATTTCAGGAGGAATCAGAGAGCCTTTAGCAAAAAGAATGTCATTAGATGATACAGAATGTCTTGGCATTTTAAAAATGGATGCCGGTGTGGAAAAGAAAAAAGCAATGAAAGATTTTACACAAAAAGTAACAGAGGAAGCGTTAAATAATCTGGCGAAGAGTGTGAGAGAGTCTTTAAATGATCAGACCGAGGATATTCAGGATTACCTTAACAGTATATCAGAGGAACAGGCAAAAAACATGCGAGTATTAAAGGAACGCTTTGATAAAATGGCAGGCGACAATGAACTGGAACAGTGGGATAAGGAAAAAAATTGTATTCTGCCTTTGTATATTGTAGATACATCTGACTGTGTGTGCCAGATCTTAAAATAAAAGGAGTCAGAGATGAAACGTAATTGGAAACAAAAGAATGAAATTAAAATCCGTAAAAACATTTCAGTTTTAATGGATGAATTAAATGCATTTGAACAAAGAATGGATGAACGCCTGACGGATGAAATGGGAAAAATCAGTTCCATTGAGCAGCAGGTAAATCAGATTTTACCTATATTAAAGGATTCAGTGGAATCAGATAATGAAAACAGAGAAGTTTTGCAGGGATTGGCTGCAAAACTGGAAAAAACAAATGCAGATGTTTTGGATGCACAAACAAATGCAGAATCTGCATTGAACAGCAAAAGTGAGGCGGTAATACTTAATATAGAAGAGGTGAAAAATCTGATTCAATTGTTAGCTGTTAATGAATTGCTGGATGAAATTAATGCAGAAGAAAGAACACAATAAAAGTCTTGAAAAAGCATTCAGTGATGTTAAATGGACAAGTTCAAATAAAAATGTTGCAGTTGTCACATTTAAGGGAGTTGTAACAGCTAAGAAAAAAGGAAATGTGACTATTACAGCAACATCTAAAACCAATAAAAAAGTAAAAGCAAAATGTAAGATTAAAATATATGCAGCAATGAAATCAATGAAAAATCAGGGAACGGCATCCTAAGAGAAAAGCCGGCATAACCGTTGAACCGTTATGCGTACCTCATGAGGCGGATTGAGGGAAAGGAATAATTATGGTAAAAAATACAACGATAACTAAATGGGCTGAGGGTTTTGAATTCGCAACTTTAGGTTTACATGAAACAGCAGAAGAGGATAGCTTTTTAACAAAAGTTTCTGAGTATATTGCTGAGAGCAGTACTATTACAAGAGTAGATGCTTGGAAATGTATTGTTAAACTCAGAGACTTAACAAAAAAGCCCTCTGCAAAAGAATCAATTTTGTCTTTGGTTAATCCTGGACAATACCCGGCAGAAGTAGCAAAATTTAGAGATGACAATTTTAATACTCTTGAATTAGGCTATAAATACATTGTATCTCAGGGCGAAATTAAACCTAATACAGTTTCAGAACAGCGTGGTACAGATTCATCAAATACTGTTAAATCGGAAAGTTCACAGCAGGCAGAGACACCAGAACCAACGGAAGATACCGAAGATCAGGATTCTACGGAGAAAGTTGGCAATGTTACAGAATTGGAAAAATGGGAGTATGAGATAGATCAAAGTAAAAAAATTGTTACACTGTTGAAATATACTTCGGAACAGCCGAATGTTATTGTATACGGAAGATATGAGTCCGACGGAAAGATATATAAGACACACATAGATGCAGAAAATATATTTTGTGGAAATACCAATATAGAGAATGTTAAGATCAATAAGATAAATACAGAAAACTTAAGCAGTACGAGGGGAATGTTTAATGGATGCAAGAAATTGAAAAGTCTTGATCTTGGCGGATTGAATACGGAAAATGTTACTGATATGGCGAGTATGTTTGAGGATTGTGGCAATTGTAAAAACAACAAAAAATAAATGTATATTATCCATATGATATAACAATCATGAGGGCGAGTCTGAAAGGATTCGCCCTCAAATTTTTTATCAGAAAGGAGGCTTAGAGCGATGGGAAAAATGGAAATTGAAGTAATTATTCGAAGAGCCGGGGAAGTTATTTTAGACATTTTAGCAAGATTATAAGTTGGGAGGAAAAAGATATGGCAGCAAATGTAGAAACGATGTTTTCAGTGAGAGAAAAACCGTGGCATGGATTAGGAACAGTAGTAGCAAACGCACTTTCGTCAAAGGGAGCGCTTATTGCAGCAGGATTAGATTGGAATGTAATACAGGAACCCATATATACGGACCGGGAGGAAAGCATTTCAGGGTACAGGGCGAATATCAGGGATATTGACAGAAAGGTGCTTGGAGTGGTTTCAGATCGTTACAAAGTGATTCAGAATGAAGATGCTTTTGCGTTTACGGATGAATTACTGGGGGAGGGAGTGTGTTATGAAACGGCAGGGTCTCTGCAGGAAGGAAAGAAAGTGTGGCTTCTTGCAAGAATGCCGCATGAATATATTATTTCCGGAGAAAGAATCAGACCGTATCTGTTATTTTCGAATACACACGACGGAACTGGAGCAGTAAAAGTTGCACTGACACCAATCCGGGTAGTCTGCAATAATACACTGAATCTTGCACTGAAAACAGCAAAACGATCATGGTCTATGGTTCATACCGGGGATGTTCATGAGAAGATCAGTGAAGCGAAAGATACCTTGCTTCGGGCAGAAAATTATATGGATGGTCTGGGGAAAGAGATTGACCGACTGCAAAAAAGAAAAATGTCCGATCGCGAGGTAACAGAATGTATACAGGTGTTGTTACCATTGGAGGATGGATTCTCAGCGCAGCAGACAAAAAATGTAAAGCGGCTGCGGGAGGATATGATGGCGAGATATTTTGATGCACCGGATCTACAGGACGTTGGAAAGAACGCATACCGGTTTGTGAATGCAGTTTCAGATTTTGCAACACATGCACAGCCTATCCGCAAGACGGCAAATTATAAGGAAAATCTGTTTTTAAAGACGGTTGAGGGCAATTCACTGATTGATAAGGCACATCAGATGGTGTGTGCAGCATAGGGAGAGACAGAAATGACAGATAAAGAACTGGAGGAGCTATTTAAAAGAAAAATTCATTTGGAGTTGAAAGTATTTGAGGAAAAAATGCTGGATTTGGAGCCGGAAGAAATCTATTATAACGCACTTCGGATTGATGGAATGAATAATGTATTTGAATGTCTGAATGAGATGAGCCAGAAGATGGAGCCGCATGAAATGAAAGAATTGTTGGTGGTTCCGGATCTTCTGGCTTTTCTTTGTGATTGCTGGATACAAAACAGAGACAATTCAGTGGAAGAAATGCGTGAATATCTGCAAAAAGAAATGATTGCATTATGTGAAAAGGCAAATGGCTGTGATCTGACAGAAGGAAAGGGGAAATAAAAAATGGAGAAAGTAGTGTCAACATTAAATCTCAGCAGGGAAGAATGGCTGCAATATCGTAAAGCAGGAATCGGTGGATCAGATGCAGGAGCAATATGCGGATTAAATCCGTATCGCACTGCAATGCAGGTATATCAGGATAAAATATCGGATGCCTGTGAGGATATTGATAATGAAGCAATGCGTCAGGGAAGAGAATTTGAGGATTATGTTGCCAGAAGATTTATGGAAGCCACGGGAAAAAAGGTGCGCCGGGCAAATGCAATGTTCCGCAGTAAAAATCACCCATTTATGCTTGCCGATGTAGATCGGATGATTGTCGGAGAAAATGCCGGACTGGAATGCAAAACAGCCAGTCCATATATGGAAGACAAGTGGAAAGATGGAAAAATCCCAATGTCATATCAGGTTCAGTGCCATCATTATATGGCGGTATGCGGGGCAGACGCATGGTATATCGCAGTTTTGATTTATGGTCGGGAGTTCAAATATTACAAAATTGAACGCGACGAAGCACTGATTGCAGATTTGGTAAGAATAGAGCAGGATTTCTGGGAAAATCATGTGCAGAAAGGAATCATGCCTGCACCGGATGGCTCAAAGACGGCAGACAGTGTGATTGCGGAATATTATAAAAATTCAGTACCGGAATCGGTCCGGTTATCCGGGTTTGATGAAAAGTTACAGCGGAGGCAGGAACTACTGGATGTCATCACACGCATGGAAAATGAAAAGAATCAGATTGAACAGGAGATAAAAATGTATATGGGAACAGCAGAGATCGCTGAAAATGAACATTACCGTATTTCATGGAAATCTGTATCGAGCGGACGAATTGATGAGAAAAGGCTAAAGGAAGAACTGCCGCAGATTTATGAAAAGTATAAAAAGATGAAAGTGAGCCGGAGATTTAGCATTAAAGCAGCTTAAAGAAAAATGGAGGAACGGATCATGGGAGATATTAGGAGTGAACTTGCGAAGAAAGCAGAACAAACACAGGGAAATACGAAATTAACAAAATCAATGAGTATTGCAGATCTGATAAAAGCGATGGAGCCGGAAATACAAAAAGCACTTCCGTCTGTCATTACACCGGAAAGATTTACACGCATGGCACTTTCGGCATTAAATACAACACCTAAGCTGCAGGAATGTACACCGATGAGTTTTTTAGCTGCGTTGATGAATGCAGCACAGCTTGGGTTGGAACCCAATACCCCGTTGGGGCAGGCGTATCTGATTCCGTATAAAAATAAGAATGTACTGGAGTGTCAGTTTCAGCTTGGCTATCGTGGAATGATTGATCTTGCATATAGAAACGGGCATATGCAAAGTATTGAGGCACAGGCGGTGTATGAAAATGACGTGTTTTCTTATGCATTAGGGTTACACCCGGAACTTGCACATAAGCCTACTTTGGAAGAAAAGGGAGCCTTAAAAGCATTTTATGCAATTTTCCGGCTGGATAATGGAGGATTCCGGTTTGAGGTCATGGGAAAAACATACATTGACTGGTATGCAAACAGATATTCCAAAGCATTTACCTCAGAATTTAGTCCATGGAAAAGCAATTATGAGGGGATGGCGAAAAAAACGGTCATAAAACAGCTTTTAAAATATGCACCATTAAAAACAGAATTTCAGAGAGCACTGTCAACCGATGAAACCATTAAAAATTCATTGAATGTGGATATGGGAGAAGTGCTCAGTGAGGATATTATAGACATGCCGTGTGAGGAGGTTGCCTGAGATGAAAACAGAAGAGATGACAATGAGTTTTGAAGAATTTACAGCATTCATGAGAGAAAAGGTACAGCTGGTTCTGGGAACAGACGTAATAGTTGCAAGCAAGAGCGTATTAAAAAATAATGGGACAAGATTACAGGGACTGGAATTTTTTAAGGAAACAGTAAGGATAAGTCCGGTGATCTATCTGGATGGAATTTACAAAGAATACGAAAGGGGAAGAAGTATGGCAGATTGTGTAAAAGAGGTTTGCAGTCTTTATACAGTAAACCAGTGGGAGAAGGAAAAAACAGAAAAAATATTTCATATGATATGCAGTTGGGAAGAGAGCAGGACAAAAATATATCCAATACTTTTACCATATGAAAAGAATCGGGAATTGCTGAAAAATGTAATACATAAAAAATATCTGGATCTGGCATTGTGCTGCTGCCTTACCCTGGAGGATGAAGAAAGAAACAATATGAGCGTGCGTGTGACCAAAGGAATATTACAGCAGTGGGAGATCAGTGAGGAAGATCTGTTCCGTCAGGCATATGAGAATATGCAAATTGCAGGCTATCATATCATTAATATGATGCAGATCATAAAAGAGTGTGGATTTGAAGGCGAAATGCCGGCAACGAAAATGTTTGTGCTGACGAATCGGAAACAGCTTTATGGTGCCGCCGGGATACTGGAGACAGATTTACTAAAAAACTTTTCGGACAGGATAGGGAAAAATCTTTTTATACTGCCGTCGAGTATTCATGAAGTGATTCTGATACCGGATGAAGGACGTTTTGGAGAAAGTTTGCTGAAAGAAATGATTATGGATGTCAATGAAAATGTGTTACAGGAAGAGGATTTTCTGGCAGATCATGCGTATTATTTTGATCGGGAGAAGGGGGAAGTGCGAGTGGCGTAATATAGAAGTTTATAAAAAATAGCGATATGTGGGAAATCCATTTTCCATTATTTATAAATGATCTTGTAGGCTGATCTTGACTTATACGATATGAGTGTGATTAAATACTTTTGACATCAACAAAATAGTGAATTGTATGTAAAAGAAAGATATAGCTGGAAAAAAATGACCGGTTTGAGAGGACTTGGACGATACTGTATGAATTGCCGAGAATTTAGGTTCTAGTGTCCCCGACGTGCAGGTTCAAGTCCTGTCACCCGCATTGATTTAAAATAGCCGGAAAGTCGAGATTTTATTGTAAAATCAAGGCTTTCCGGCTATTGTTTTAATCTAAAATACTCGAATATGTATGATTATGAGCTGCATGGATTGGTGATCTGTATAGTAATACACAGCAGAATTATACGGGATATGAACACAGTAAAAAGTGAAACAGATTTTATATGAAAAAGGCGGATAGAAAATCACCAGAAAAATATATAGGGAAAAAGCAGGGGGAATTTTGCGCGTATTGACCAGGAACGAA
>OGHY01000440.1_pt1 | contig 23544 bp, 20 predicted proteins | sample 1571541 | NCBI WGS metagenome assembly OGHY01 (sample SAMEA2581943, study PRJEB24529) | metagenome | biome: Human gut stool | place: China | collected 2011
ATTATACAGCTTTTCAAAAGCCTTTTTATCTTTTTCATCATCGATCAATGCCATATATATCGGCAACATACAATCACTCCCTTCCTATCTCCATTTCAGAATATTATCCGTTTCCAATTTAAGTATATCATGTTTTTATACACTATGCAACTTGGAAAGGCTGTAATAATAAGACACGGATAGCCGTCTGAAGCAGGACGGTTATCCGTGTCTGAGTGTATTCGGCAGCTAAGGTAGGTATTATAAGTACGCAAATGATATCAGATTTTTTACCCCTAAGCAGTGATATGACTGTATGTCATATCCTGTTTTTCTTTCTCATCAGCTTATTTTCATACATTCGCTCATCAGCGGTCTTGAGCAGCTCGCTTACAACATTTTCACTGTAAGGAGCGCTTGCCCACCCTATGCTCGCTGTTATCTCGTAGGGCTTGTCGGAACTTCGGCCCACAGCTTCGAGTGTTTTTAAAAAGCGTTCTGTCCGTCTTTGCGGTTCATCATCAGCGTATTTCCCTATCCCTATAAGACAAAACCCATCGCCGCCTGTGCGTACACATATCTCATCATTACTGGTAATGCTCTGAACAACATTCGAGACGGTTCTGATCCCATAGTCTCCTTCAGCATGGCCAAAGGTGTCATTTATCGCCTTCAAGCCGTCCATATCTGTTCTAAGTACCATTGCAGTATCGTCAGGGGCGGCATTCTGAGCCTTTTCGTGCAGCCAGCTTTTCATGCCGCAGCGGTCTGACAAACCTACAGTGAAAACACGGCTGTACAGCTTAATGATAACCTTTCAATCATTCTGTACTGTCTGATCTGAGTCTGTGCAGCGTGAGCGGTACTCCTTGGGAGAGCAGCCGCCGGCGGATCTGAACTGCCTGTTGAAGTTCGAGAGGTTGTGATATCCGCATTCAAAAGCTATGTCTGCAACGCTTTTGTCGGTGTCTCTCAAAAGCTCTCTTGCAAGCTTCAGGCGCAGCTGGGCTATATATTCCATTGCTCCGACGCCGGTTTCCCTCTTGAATGCACCCATGAAATAGCTTTTGCTCAGGTGAACAACGCCCGCAAGCTGGTCTATGGTGAGGGGCTCAGTAAAATGCTCATTGATGTACTCTATCGCGGGGCGCATCAGTGAGCTTTTTTTTACAAAACCGTTCCTTGAAATGCTGCCGCTCTCATAGAGCAGGAACATGAACCGCAGCAGCTCGCTTTTTATCAGCATATCAAGAAGGGGCGTGTCACCCTTGGCTGCGCTTATCATATTTTCCGCCGTGGTCAGAAGCTCGCTGTAATAGCAATGCTCGGGGGTAATGTGAGTTTCTATACTGTACGCTCCTGAAATGAGAGGTGCGATAAACGCGTCTGCGGCACGGTCATTGTCACGGCTGCCCAGCATGGAGCCGTCAAGATCAATGGTATCGTAGACACATCTCTTGTCATCATGCTGATAAACAGCATGGAGCATGTCAGGCGGCGTCAGCACAATATCGCCCTTGTAAGCTGTAAAGTGTATATCGCCCGTTACAAAATCACCCTCGCCCTCCAGAATGACATTAAGCTCAAATTCCTTATGCCAGTGCATCGGAGCATTGGGAAAGTATTCGGGAATATTCGAGATATAGTAAGAAAACGGCTTGTCGGCTGTGCTGTGCCGGCGGTGTTCCTTTAATGCGGCTTTTTCCATATTATCACCATAAAAGTATTATAGTATCGGTTTGTGATATTATCGGCGTAGATTATTTCTTCGATATGTAGTATTATATCATACAGAAGCAAACAAATCAACCCCTTGACGAATATTTTTACGGAGGTAATTATTATGGCAAAAAGACCTGACTGGCTCGACGACGCAGTATTTTATGAGATCTATCCCCAGTCCTTCAAGGACACGGACGGTGACGGCATCGGAAATATAAACGGCATCACCGAAAAGCTGCCCTACATCAAGGAGCTGGGCTGCACGGCGATATGGATAAACCCCTGCTTTGAATCGCCATTTTTGGATGCAGGCTACGATGTTTCGGACTATTGCAGGGTAGCCCCCAGATACGGCACAAATGACGACCTCGTCCGTCTGTTCGAGGAGGCTCACAAGCTGGGTATGCACGTTCTGCTTGACCTCGTGCCGGGGCACACCTCATGGGAGCACCCCTGGTTCAAAGAAAGCATGAAGGCCGACCGCAACGAGTTCACCGACCGCTATGTCTGGACGGACAGCGTTTGGGAGGAGCCTGCGGGCTACCCGTCAATAAGGGGCATATCCGAACGTGACGGCAGCTGTGCGATCAATTTCTTCACCCACCAGCCTGCTCTTAATTACGGCTTTTACAAGCCGAACGCTCCCTGGCAGCAGTCTATGGATTCCGAGGGCGCTGTAGCTACCCGGGAGGCGCTCAAGGACGTCATGCGCTTCTGGCTTTCACGGGGCTGTGACGGCTTTCGTGTGGACATGGCAGGTTCACTTGTCAAAAACGATGAGGATCAGAAGGGCAACATCGCCATCTGGCAGAACATAAGGGCATTTCTTGACGAGGAATACCCCGAGGCCGCAATGGTCTCCGAGTGGGGAGAGCCTTACCAGAGTCTTGCAGGGGGCTTTCATATGGACTTCCTGCTGCACTTCGGGTCTTCCCACTACAACGACCTGTTCAGGAATGAAAAGCCCTTCTTCAGCGGAGAGGGTGACGCATCGACGTTTGTGTCCAAATATATGGACAGCTATGAGCGCTCGGAGCGTAAGGGACTGATTTGCATACCCTCGGGCAATCACGATATGGACAGACTCGCCCGCCATATCAAAGGAGAGCGCAGAAAGCTTGCCTTTGCCTTCCTGCTGTCGATGCCGGTATCACCCTACATCTACTACGGCGATGAGATCGGCATGAACTACGTTGAGGGGCTGAACTCTGTTGAGGGCGGTTACGGCAGGACCGGCTCGCGCTCACCTATGCAGTGGGACAGCTCGGAGAATGCAGGATTTTCTTCCGCTCCGGCAGAGAAGCTCTATATCCCCCTTGACCCCGACCCCGACAGACCGACTGTGGAGAAGCAGATTGCCGTCAATAATTCGCTGCGCAGTGAGGTCAAAAAGCTAATTGCAGTAAGACAGGCGCACAAAGCTCTGCAAAGCCTTGGAGATATCGAGTTTGTCTGCGACGGCGCAAAGGGCAGACCTCTTGCATATGTCAGAAGCTATGACGGCGAGAGAATACTCGTTGCAGTAAACCCCACCGATTCCGCCTGTGAGCTGACGGTCGGCGGCTCACTTGGAGAGGTTATATATAGCTTCGGGAGCGGTGCAGAGATAAGCGGCAACAGCTGCGTTATCGGAGCAGGCTCGGCAGCGTTTGTGAAGCTTGATTAAAAAGGACGGTGATACTATGCGAATAAGAAATCTTGCGGCTTTTATGGCGGCAATGTCCATAATGCTCAGCTGCACGCTTTCGGTGAGCGGCACTTCATCGGGCAGAACAGTGAACATAACCGTTGATACGGGCAAGGACAGAAAAGCGATCTCTCCCTATATTTACGGCGTTAATGCGGAGCTTATGGAAAATGACGTTTCCTGTAAGGCGGTGCGTGCGGGCGGCAACCGCTACAGCGCTTACAACTGGGAAACGAACGCTTCAAATGCAGGAGCTGACTGGAAAAACATCTCCGACGGATATTTTCAGCAGAATGTTCCGGAGAATATGAAGGACAAGCCGGGCTGTGCCGCTCTGAAGCTGAATGAGGTCTGCACCGCAAAGGGCGCATACCCTCTTATGACGCTGCAGCTTGCGGGCTACGTTTCTGCCGACATGAACGGCGAGGTCAGCAAGGCTGAGAGAGCGCCCTCTGACCGCTGGAAAAAGGTTGAACTTGTAAAGGACGATGAATTCAGCCTGACGCCCGATCTGAATGACGGCACTGTTTATATGGACGAGTTTGTAAACTACCTTGTGAACACCCTTGGCGACTCACAGAACGGCGGCATCAGGGGCTATTCTCTCGACAATGAGCCGGGGCTGTGGAGCAGCACTCACTCACTCGTTCATCCCGAAAAAACCACCTGCTCTGAGATCGTTGAAAAGTCGGTAACTATGTCTAAGGCAGTAAAGGATATTGACCCGAATGCCGAGATATTCGGTCCTGCGCTTTTCGGCTACGGGGCGTTTACGAATTTCGCCGATGCGCCTGACTGGAAAGAGATAAAAAACGACAACCCCGAGTACAAATGGTTTATAGATTACTATCTTGACGAAATGAAGAAGGCAGAGGACGAGAACGGTAGGCGACTGCTCGATGTGCTCGATGTGCATTTTTACACCGAGGCAAAGGGCGCCTGCGGAAAGCGCTACTGCGAGCATTATGGCGATCCCGACTGTGTTTACAATAAGCTGAACTCGACCCGAAGCTTCTGGGACGATACCTACACCGAGGACAGCTGGATAACCGACGCAGGCGCAGAGTTCCTGCCGATACTTCCGGCACTTAAGGAGTCAATAGATACCTATTACCCCGGCACAAAGCTTGCCATCACTGAATATGATTTTCAGGGAGCTTACGATGTCTGCGGTGCTATAATGGAGGCGGACACCCTCGGCATTTTTGCACAGAACGGGGTCTATGCTGCCAACCTGTTTACAATGGACGCACAGTATCAGCTTGCCGCGATCAATCTGTACACCAACTATGACGGCAGCGGAAGCGGCTTTGGCGATACGCTTGTGTCTTGTACCACGGACGATATCGAGACCTCGACCGCCTATGCTGCAATTAACGGAGATAACGAGGACGTCATCACCCTCGTAGTGACAAACAAGGCGTTTGACGACAAAACGACCGCAAATATCGAGCTTGGAAACGAGTACAAGTACGCTCACCTTTACGGGATAAACAGTATGTCAGCACAGTTATTTGATATGACCGATTCAAACCCGGCTGTGACGCTGAACGGCAGCAGCCTGACTCTTGAAATGGAGCCAAGGACGGTATCGCTTCTGGTAATTGCCAAGGATAAGGAAGCTCTTGATACAAGAGAAGCTGTTTCCTCCGCTGCCGAAAAGGGAGAGGGAAAAAGCAGTCTCCCGCTTATCTTGGGGATAGTCGGAGGGGCAGCGGCTCTTGTGGCAGCTATAGTGTTTGCTGTATTCAGGATAAAGAAAAATCAACACTGATCGCAGGTTCTCGGAAACGCCCTGAAAGCGTTTTCGAGGGCTCTTTTGGGCGCTTTAGCGTAATTAAACGTCCGGTTCTACCGGGGACATAAAAAAGCTTCAGCGAACGCTTTAAAATAACCTCCGAATATGATAAAATAGTAGTAATTTGGCGACTGCATTACTAAATTAAAATACACGGAGGTTATAAACAAATGAAATTAAGCACCTAACATATAAGGGCTGCCAGTGAATGTAATGCGGTGCTGAACCCTCGGAGTCTCTTGAGGGGCAAAGCCAGTAACAGTTCCTTTTTGGAGCAGAGCAAACCACCACTTTTGTGGTGGTAATGATTATAAAAAGTCACTTTAACTATGCGTGCTAATATCTTCTTTCTAAAATCATCTCCGTCATTTCCTTCTCGGCAACAGACTGCTGTATGAAAAATACAATAAGAAGAATAAGGACTCAGTAACCAAACGGTTATGGAGTCCTTTCTGCTTTCATGAGACAGATAATGTCTGTTAGAACTCTATTTTAAATATGAAATTTCCAGAGCTGAAAGCAAAGATAATTCTGATTTTGGAATATACGGCACAGCGATATTTTTCAAGCTATACTTAAAAATGAGGGCTATCGTCAGCACATCTGTCATCAGGTTCGGCTGTTTGGTGTCGATCACAGGCGTAAGATCATCACTATGCCGCCCATTGTCATTTTAACGGACAGGACAATATATCGCCTATGCCTGATTATGCAGCTTGCAGATTCTTTTTGAATCTTTTGTAAACGAGTGCAAATTTCACCCGAGTTCTGTCCTATATATGTGAAACGTGTATTCAGTTAGAGCAGGCTGGCCCTTTTGACCAAATTTCATTTTTTCTCGCAAGTATTGACAGAGCATATGCTCTGTCACCCAAACTCTTCCAATTCTGCTTTCCTGCAGAATTGGGCTAAAATGGAACCCTGACCCTTTTAGAACCGAGTATCCGTAACACAGACAACAAGGAGGTCGATAATATTAAGGTAGAAAACAGGAAGTATAAACATCTCACGTTCACGCTTGGTGAATGGGAAGAGGTAAAACAAAGAGCCGACGAGTGCCATATGAAAACTGCTACATATATTAAGTACATGGCACTGCACGGTAAGATCGTGAATGTTGATATGGAGAACGCCAACAGTATCTTGGGTGCGTTGAGCCGTATCGAAAAAAGCGTGACTGACAGCCGCCTAAAATGCTTGATGGATTATCTCCTGTCGATTACAGACTTAGAGCAGCATAGCAAAAGCGACCAAGATCACTCTTAGTCGCTTTGCATAATTATTCCTTATGGAACCCTCTGCGGTGATATGACGCAGAACATTGAAGAACGTGCAAAAATCAACACCTTCCGTTCCGTCAGTGCCATGATTGCAATCGGTATTATCAATATTATCACACTGCCGTTGATTTCAAAACTGGGCGGCAGTGACAAGCGTGGTTATCTGCTGGTAGCTGTACTTTATGGTGCGATTTTTGCTGCCTGTCATATTTTCTGCTTTGCTAAGACAAAGAAAGCAGTAACCATTCCGGAAAAGAAGAAAATCCCCATAAAGCTGCAAATTCAGACTGTGCTTCAAAATAAGCCCTATCTGCTGGCATTACTGGGACAGTTCCTGTTTGGCGTGACACTCTATGGAAGAAATGCAGATGCACTATATTATTTTAAGTATGTGGAGGAAACTGAATCCCTGTTTACTACTTATTCCATGGCAATTATTATTCCGTCAATTATTGGTGCCGGACTGTTTCCTATTATTTTCAGATGGTTTGGAAACAAAGGCAGATCAGCTTCTATATTGGCGCTTGGAACAGGTGTATGTATGCTGTCGCTGTATCTGTTCAGTCCTGTAGAGACACCTGTTCCGTTTTATATCTGTTCTGGTCTGACACGGTTCTTCTTTGCAGGTTTTAACACGGCTATTTATGCCATTATTCCCGATTGTGTAGAATATGGCGAATGGAAAACCGGTGTCCGCAATGACGGGTTCCAGTATGCATTTATCTCTCTTGGAAATAAAATCGGCATGGCAATCGGTACATCTGTTTTTGCAGCAGTACCGGGAGCAGCTGGTTTTGAGGCAAATATGCAGCAGAAGCCTTGTTGCGTAAGGAAGTGAAAATTGCTGTAATCACATTGGGCAAATTGGGCGCTTATGTACGGACATATGACGGCGGTCAGATCGTCAAGGGTTTCAGAAATAAAGCATTAGATGCAACCGGAGCCGGCGACGCATTCTGGGGCGGATTTCTCTATCAGTTCTGCCGCTGCGGAAAACTTCCGGAAGAGGTATCTGTTTCTGAAGCGGCATCATTTTTTTACTTTCTGTTTTATATTGCTCGGAACAGATTCAACCAGATCTTTTACAATATGAATCTCTCCACGGAGTGTAAATCGCTTTGTTTTGACACTTTTTACGAAAATTGATTACATTTATTGTTAGTTTATTGATTGCATAAAAGCAAAACCCCTGATTCGAGATGAATCTAGGGGTTTTGCGACAGGCTGAGCGTCCCGAAAATTATCGGAGCGCTCTTATTTATTTCTTCTTGTCAGAAAGCTCAGTGATTATCTGAATGAACGAATCAACGTCTGAAAAGTCCTTGTAAACGGAAGCGAAACGCACATATGCAACGTGGTCAAGCTTTTTCAGACCCATAAGCACCATATCGCCTATCTCACTTGTAGTGGTTTCAGTCTGCATTTTGTTTGCAAAGGTGTTCTCTATATCGTCAACAAGGTTTTTCATATCATCAACACTAACAGGACGCTTTTTGATAGCGTTCTGAATGCCTTTTATAAGCTTCTGTCTGTCAAAAGGCTCAAACGAGCCGTCACGCTTGTATACCATAAGCTGTGGTTTTTCCACCACCTCATAAGTAGTGAAACGCTTTCCGCATTTCGGACACTCACGGCGGCGACGCTTTTTTCCCTCGCTTGGACGTGAATCTATTACTCTTGTATCTTCATAGTTGCAAAAAGGACATCTCATTATAAACACTCCTTAGTTAAGAGAAAATTTTGTGCGTGATATTGCATATATTGTGCTTTTATTAATTAATTATACCATAGATTGTGGACGATTGCAAGAGGGTATATAAAAAAAGTTGCGGTAAAGGGACTCAGCAATTTTGCGGCAGACAAACCATAGCATAATTGTAGAGGACGACGTCCCCTACATGGGTAGTGCAATATTTATGCACAGATATGGCAGACTTGAAAAAAGTTTTAGTGTACAAAAAAACAGACAGCATAAGCCGTCTGTTTGTGTTTGATATATTACTTGTTAAGATATTCGAGATTTTTTCTGATAAGCTCGCATCTCTGCTTGACGCAGTCAACAGAACGCAGTGGGTCTGACGGAGTGTTGAATGTGTAATCCATAAGCTTGTCGATCGTTGTTGCCGCAACGTGAAGTCTTGTGTCTGATGAAGCGTAGTAAATATACACGTCACCGTTTTCACGAACGATCGCGCCGTTTGTGAACGCAACGTTTGATACGTCACCCACTCTTTCACTGCCGTGTGGTGCTATGAAAAGTCCTGACGGCGATGCGATTAGCTTAGAAGGGTCTTTAAGGTCAGTTGCGAATACATAAATTACGTATCTAAGACCTGCGGCTGTGTTTCTTACGCCATGTGCAATGTGTATCCAACCCTTTGGTGTCTTGATAGGCACTGCGCCTGCACCGTTCTTTACCTCTGTGATTGTGTGATACTGCCTTGGTGAGATAACAACCTCGTCTGTGCAGATAACAGGGTTTGTGATGTCTTCGCAAAGACCGAAGCATACTCCTCCGCCTGAGCCAGTTTCGATAAAATCGTCCTGTGGACGTGTGTAGAATGCGTACTTTCCGTCAACGAACTCAGGGTGAAGCACAACGTTTCTCTGCTGTGGCGACTTTGACTTGAGATTAGGAAGTCTTTCCCATGTCTTAAGATCCTTTGTCCTTACGATTCCAGCCTGAGCTGTAGCGGCAGAAAGATCGTTTGAAGTCTTGTCCTTGCTCTCTGAGCAGAATACACCGTATATCCAGCCGTCCTCATGCTGAGTAAGTCTCATATCGTATACGTTTGTTTCCTCAGGTTCAGTGTCAGGAAGCTGAACAGGGAAGTCCCAGAAACGGAAGCCGTCAACAGGGCTGTCGCTCTCTGCTACTGCAAAAAATGACTTTCTGTCATTGCCCTCAACTCTTGCAACAAGGTAATACTTGCCGTTGAGATAAATAGCGCCAGAGTTCAGTACTGCGTTTATGCCCAATCTCTCCATGAAGTATGGATTTGTCTCAGGGTTCATGTCATATTTCCAGATAATAGGTGCGTGTGCGGCTGTCAGAACAGGGTAAACGTATCTGTCATAAATTCCGTTGTAGCTGTCGGACACAATGTTTTTTCTGTTGATGAGAGCCTCGTATTTGGCTGTCACCCTTGCTTTGTTTCTTTCAAAATCTGTCATATCAAGCAATTTCCTTTCGGTAAAAAATCTTCTTAAACAAGTATACTATAATAATTCACTAATTACAAGTACCACTGAAAACATCAAACGATTACATGAAAAAAGTTTTACGAACTGCATAAATGCTGTACATATTTTGCTGTTTTGGTTAATGTTTTCTACAAAAAGCTCTTGTATCTGTTTTATATTCATTTAAAACGGGCATATTGAATATTTGAACTTTATGCGCATATTTTAAACTATATTGATTGTAATACCGCGTTTTAACAATACATATGGATTTAATTGTGCAAAGTGTACAATTAAATTGCTGATAATTGTGCTATAATGGTGATTGACAATAGCTTTATATGTGTTGTATAATTATAGCAAGATTTAATATATGAACTCATCAACTACATACGGACAGCTTTGATGCTAAAATATTTAATTATGGAGGAATATTTTATGAATTACAAAAAGTACATAGCGGCTGTAATGGCTTTGTCAATGGCAACAGGAGTAGCGGGTTGCGGAAGCTCATCAGACTCTTCAAGCAAGGCGGAGGACGATTTTTCTGCAACAGAGAACGTTGCGGTAGCTGACACGGAATCTATCGAGGCTATCCCTGAGGGTGCTGAAAAAGAGATACTTTATCTCGGTGAGGGCGACATTAACCCTACTAAGGGCAGTCCTGAGAAGAGCACAGAGCTTCAGCTTTTTGAGAGCAAGGGCGGAAAGATAAGATTCCAGCAGACTTCAAATGAGGACAGATTTGATAATCTTGCTGCTGCTATCACAGCTAACAAGGATATTCCTGATATATTCAAGTATGAGTGGCTTGCATTCCCTTCACAGGTAGTAAAGGATATGTATCAGCCTATCGACAGCATAGTTGATTTCAGCCAGCCTTTGTGGTCTGCAACAAAGGATACAGCAGATCAGTTCATGCTCAATGGAAAGCATTATGTTGCACCTCTTGGCTATTCTGCTTCTGCTATGCTCTGCTATGATAAGGATATCATTGACGCAGAGGGTCTTGACGATCCATATGAGCTTTATGTAAACAATGAGTGGACTTGGAAGAATTGGGAGGATATCATGTCCTCATATGTTGGCAACGCACCGGCTGATACTGAGCGTTACGGCGTAAACGGCTTCTTCAGAGCGCACGTTGTTCAGCAGACAGGCAAGCGTCTTGTAAACTATGATCCTGCAACAAACGAGTTTTCAAGCAATCTTAACGACCCTGATATCGAAAAGGCTCAGAACTTCCTTTATAATATGATGAAGGATGGACTTATCCTCAACGGCTGGGTAGGCTCTGCAAGAGATTGCTTCAATCAGAACTGCTTGTTCTATGCAATGGGCGATTGGGCTTACACAGGCAACCAAACTCCAAAGGAGGGCGAGAACTGGGGCGTTGTTCCTATTCCTCAGTATGACGATAATCAGCAGAAGATAACAACGTCTGATATGACAGCTTTCATGTGGGTAAAAGGTTCAACAAGAAGCGAAGCTGTTAAGTGTTGGTTCGAGTGCGTAAGAGCTTCAAAGACAGATCCTAAGTATGAGCAGACAAACAAGGACAAGTTCATGGAGAACAACCCTAATTGGACAGACGAGATGTATGATGTGAAAATGGACGTTGTTTCTGACGATTACCTTATGCTCTTTGACTATGCTTACGGTATATCTTCCGCTCTCGGCGACAGAAAGCAGTTTGACGGAAACCAGTGCCTTGTTGACGCACTCTACAGTGATGCTTCAAATGTTGATGAAGAGGGTGTACAGTCCACATGGACGCAGGTTCGTGAGAAGTATTCTGCAACTGTAGATTCCGAGATAAAGGAACTTAACCAGAAGATCGCAAGCCTTAAATCATAATAAATAACTCCTGATAAAAATAACGCAGGCTGTAAAAAGTCTGCGTTATTTTTATGCGTATTTTAGAATAGCCCAAGACCTAAAGCTGTGCGGATTGTGATGAAGATAAGCCCGGCAAAGGCGAGTATGGTAACAGGTGCGGTGAGATAGATGACTATCTTTTGGCCTTGTGAAACGTCAGGGCAGAAGTTTATGAGCCTGAAGCTGTCACGATGATACCTAAGCTCTTTTACAAAAAGCACAAGACCAGCTATCATAAGACCGAAAGAGAGAAGAGCGACAGCAATTATTATCATTGGTGCTGTGCCTGTGATCTGACCTTTTTCAAGGTCTGCGGCAAACTTGTCAAAGTCTATGGAACCAAGTGCGACGCTCTGAATTGCTCCGATAGTGTTCATGGTGAAGTGAAGTATCAAAGATGGATCCTGTTTTTGCAACCATAAAGCAGGCACACATTCCCATAACAGCCGCATAGAGTATCTGCTGATAGCTTCCATGCCAAAGACCGAATGTCAGCCCCACCATTATTATGCCTGTGAGTTGTCCGCATTTTTCAGCATTTCTGAAAAGCGTGCCTCTAAACATAAGCTCCTCAAAAAACGGTGCAAGCACTGACATTGCCAGCACGCTCGTTACGCCGCCCAGGGCAGTGCCGCTTGAAGTGAAGTCAACACCTTTAAGGCTCGTTCCCGAAGCTTTCTGCACATATGAGAAAATAAATGTGTTGATATAATTTGCGGCATAGATAAGCCCGAATGATATGACGATCCATTTTGCGACCCATTTTGCAGGCATTGAAGGCTTTCTGAAACAGGCTGTTATTTTAAGTCCCTCTTTTTTGCCACTCACAAGTCTGAATACCACAAGAACTATTGGCACAACTACTAGATACTGTATGCAGTAGCTCACAAGCTGAGCGATATCCTCATAGTAGGCGGACTTTCCTGCGATATGGTACACCGCCAAGTCGCCAAGTCTTATAAGTGCGATATCAAGCATATAGAAAATTATCACCATAAGTGAATTTACGTTTGAGGTTTTTCGTATAAGTTTTATTGTATCGTTATTCATTTTATTATCTCCATATTTGCGTTAGGTGTTTTACAAGAAAATTATATCACAGGTGGAGTTTTGTGTCAATCGAAACGTTGTTATTAGTGAGGAGTTAGGAGTGAGGAGTGAGAAATTATGGTATCGCCTGCGGCGATTTATTTTTTTGCTTTTTGTATGAAAAAAAGACCGCCCTATGATGAGCGGTCTTTTGGTTAAAAACTATAGAAAGTTTTATGTACGTTGATATTAGAGCTTAACTATCTCGCCGTACTGCTCTCTGCCTGCGCCTACAGCGTTTGACTCGTCTGTATCAATGTGCATAGCAAGAGCGAACTTGTCGCTTACTCTGATAACAGTGTCGCAGAGGATAGCTGTTCTTTCTGCAGACTCTATCTTTACTGCAACGATATCCTTATCCTTTACACCGAATGTTTCAGCGTCAGCAGGTGTCATATGGATATGTCTTTTAGCAACGATAACGCCCTCAGAACACTCTACTTCGCCACATGGGCCAACAAGCTTGCAAGCGCCTGAACCTGCTGTGTCGCCTGATTCTCTGATAGGAGCGGCAACACCGATAGAACGTGCGTCTGTAGCTGAAAGCTCGATCTGGTCTGCTTTTCTTACAGGACCGAGGATAGATACGTTTGCAAGCTCTTTCTTAGGACCTACAACTGTAACTCTCTCCTCACAAGCAAACTGACCAGGCTGTGAAAGATCTTTCTTCTTTGTAAGTGTTGCACCCTTTCCGAACAGTATCTCAAGAGTTTCCTGAGTAACGTGAACGTGACGTGCAGATGTTTCAACGATAAACTTTGGCATGATGAACATTCCTTTCAATTATTGTATTTACATTTCTATTTTACTACTATTTTCGCCACAGGTCAAGGGGTAATTTAACTTTGGGTAACAAATTTTTTGTCATGTTGATCAAAAAAAACAGCGGCTGCCGTTTGAGACAACCGCTGTGTGCAGTTAAGAGATCAGTTATTTCTTGTGTTTTTTCTTTATTCCCATTGCCGCACCGCCGCTTATCAACAGCATTGCAAGCCAAAGGCTCATACCACTGCCGCTTCCGGTCTGTGGATTTTTCTGCTCGCTCTTAGGCTTATCAGCCGTGGAGCTGTTTGTCTTGGTTTCGCTTGAATCGTTTTTCGGCTTTTCTGCTGTAGAGCTGTCTGTTTTGCTCTCGTTAGTATCGCCTTTCGTCTTATCTGGCTTTGAGTTATCTTTTTTGTCATCACTTGGAGTGTCTTTCAGCTTATCTGTAATAGTGTCTGCCTTTTGTATCTCCTTTGTGCCGTCCTTGTCACCGAAATACTTGCCGCATTCTTCGCAGTACCAATACTCGATATTTCCCTCTTTGTCACGTGTTGCGTCAACTTTATCTATATGTGTGAGCTTTCCATGATTGTTCGGGTCGATATCGCCGTATTCACTGCCGCAGATATCGCAGGTGGCTTTCTTTGTGCAGGTCGCCTTGCCGCCAGAATGTGTACACTTGTATCCACACTCTGTACATTCGCCTGCGTTCCATTCGTGGGGTTCTCTCTCGATAGTCACCTCGCCGCAGCAATCATATTTTTTCTCATGTTCTTTGCTGTCAAAGTCCCAAACAGGTTTGCCTGTGTGATTTGTCGGGTCAAGGTCGCCGTATTCTTTATTACAGAATTTGCACTTTGCTTTTTCAGTACAAGTCGCAGTGCCGCCCACATGGTTTTCCAGCACGGTTACTTCTTTTTCACCTGTGATGACAAAACCGTCTTTAAGTTTTGCCGAAGCGTAAACCGTCATTGTTCCGCTCTCAAGATCTGACGCACTTACCTTTGCGGTGTAAAGATCGTCTTTTGCGGTAAACGCCAATTCCGTACCGTCGCCTGCAAATCTGAAGCCTACTGCCACGTCAGTACAGCCCTCAGGCAGAGCAAATGTAAATTCATAATCACCTAAAGGACAGGTCTCGTCAGTTCCGTTTATGGATATCTTCAAAATAGTTGATTTTTTCGTTTCATATCCGCAAATTGTGCATTCCTGCCAATATTCGCCATCTTCCGTATTCCACTTGTAGGCGTGAAGTTCCTTTTGGCTGTCAGTTCCGCACTCACTGCACTGCTTCCAATGTCCGTTTTCGTCGGATATATAATCGCCGAAGCTGTGTTCGATAGGCTCGCCCTCAGTAGCCTGACAACGTTTGCAGGTCTTTGGAGCTGTGCAGGTCGCTTCTTTCCAATCATGTCCCAATGGGTTTATAGGCTCATCTTTGTACTGTGAACATTCGGAGCAATTAAACCTCTTCACACCCTTATTGATGCAAGTCGGCTCGGAGATTATCGTTCCCTCGTCAAATATATGTCCGTCTACTGCGCAGTTTCTTATTACTGTAAGCGTTGCTTTTTCCGATACCCAAGTACCCACATAGTCCGCATTTTCAGCGTTCTTGACCGTACATCTGTACATATATCCGTTAAAGCTTATGTTCGTTGCACAGGTGGTGAAAGTAGTCGACCATTCTTCCTTGCCGTCCACGACTTTTGAATCAAGAGAGAACGTTCCGTCAGCTTCGGTAACGTCTGCAAAAGTCTTTCCATCGTCCTTGCTCACCTGCCATATCACCTCAGCTCCGTAAGGATTTCCCTGAGCGATAGGAAGTGTGAACGTAGCCTTTTCTCCGCTGTTTATGGTCTCATTGCCGGGTGAGGCTGTAAACTCAGGAGAATAATATATTGTAAGCTTTGCCGCATTTGAAACTACAGAGCCGTATTCATTTGATACAACACAGCGCACAAGCTTTCCGTTGTTTTCTTTTCGCACTTTTAATGAATGTGAATTGTCATTGGTATATGGAATATCCACAAAAGTTTCTCCGTTATCGCTGCTTTCCTGCCACTGATATTGGAGCGGTTCACTGCCTGTTGCTTCTACATTGAAGAAATAGTAACGTTCAATTACGATAGTTATTTCTCCGGGCTTAACAGGTTTAGGCTGGCTAGGAGCGTTTGTTGCACCGCTTTGCGGGTGTTTTACTATGACCGGTGCTTTTTCGGAGAAGTTTATCGTAACAGGGCCGAAAACGGTCGGCTCAGTTTTTTGTCCGTCGCCTGTTGATACCCATGTTTTGCATCTTATCTGCCAGCCGTTCATTTGGCTTTCTATAGTAGGCTCGTAAACAGAAGAAGTTTCTCCGTCAATGGCGGTGAAAGTCTTTCCGCCGTCCTTGCTCACTTCCCATAGATATTTGAGCCTTACTGCGCCATTTGGCGTATTGTTTGTGACCTCGAATTTTGCCTTTTTATCCAAGTGGAATTTGTCAGGAGCAGTAAATACCGGCTCGTCAATGAAGATATATGCGTCATAGGTATAGGAATGATTGAGCTTGGAATCCCAGCCTAAATAATATACATCTGCCTGATAATGCGTACCATTGTCACTGTTGCCCATACGCCCCACATACATGCTTGTGCCATGGGCATTTATTTTTGTGCGCTTGTCGTTTTCAACACTGTACCATTCTACTCGGATATCACTGTCTTGCAGTGAGGACGGCTCGTTTTCCATTGTTTTCAGCGTAACGACGTCGTTCTTTTTCACAACAAAGTATTTTAATGTTATAGGATCAAAAGGTATCCTATGCTCTAAGATATTCGTTCCATAACGCAGATTAAAATAGGTGTTCTCATCTTCAAGAGTGCCGTCAGCTTTTATTTTAAAAGCATTCACGCCATAAATGGAATCCTGTGACTTGAGCCAGAGATGAAGCTTGTTTCCGTCATGGAATATTTCTGAGCGGTTATAGCCATAAAAATCGTCATATGGCGGCTGACGTGTGTTAGCACTGCCTATAAACTCATTGCCATCTGCACCCCTTGCAACATAGGTGTACTTGTGTACCGAGTTTCCTTTTGCGTCCACAGCCTTGCCGTTGTCATTGAAGTCAGCGCTTCCGCCTGATATCTGCAAGACCACGTTGTCGCCAAGCGTTCCAGAGTAGTTTCCGCTATCAATGATGACCTTGCCCTCTCCTACAATGTTAAGTCCTCGCACGATCGCACTGTTTGTAAATTCTATCGTGCCGCCTTTCAACTCGATAGGATAAGTGAAATTATATGTTTTATCAGGGGAGGTCTTTAATTTTAAAGTTGCGCCGTCATAGACAATGATCTTCGGAAGCTCAAAACCGCTTTTGATATCTATGTTCATTTTGATATCGCCTGAAAGTATGTTTACATCAAATGGAACGTTGGTGTCCAGATCGATTTCATATATATCTTTTAGATCTATTCCGCTTGCTAAATAAAATGTTTCATAATCATGCATATCCTTGAAATATGACATTTTACCACGGCCATTATCATCTTTTATATAGATGTCATCCATGTTTTCTGTATAATACTCTGTATACCCTCCGAAGCCATACTGCGCAAACTTCTTGAAGTCAGCGGGACAAGTATCGCTTTCATAGAGTTTCAGCCGTCCCGAAACTGTTATTTCGTTGCCGCCTGATTTACGGAAACCACGATTGACGCTTTCATAATCCACATACTCTGTTCCGGCACGGACACGTCCTCTTCCTAAAAATTTTATGGCGTAATGGTGAACTTGTACGCCATATTCCATGAATCCCGGCGTGGACGGATTAATGTTTCTGCCTTCTACTGTGGCGTTGTTCTTTATTACAATACCGCCTGCTTCAAGGCCTGAGGTGTATTCTGAATCATACTCTTGTGGTTTGTATATCTCTTTAAAGACGTTACCTTCGACCTTACTGCCGTCAACTGTCAAAATTCCATATACCATTATTCCTGCAATAGTTGAACCTGCATTGTTGAAATATCCGCCTGAAGTGAGATTTTTTGGTCTGTAGTGTGTGTAATTGGTGCACTCTCCCTTAACAGGTCTGTATGTAGCACGACCCTCTACGGTGGTATTAGTGCCGTTTACATAAAGCGACCCCTCAACATAAATGCCGTTCATGCCCACAGTTGGTCCGTTTGCGCAAGCCCAAACAGTACTGTAGTCATTAACTATCATATTATACTTTACGATAATGCAAGCGCCGAAGCTTTCGCACGATACATTAGTAGCATTTTGTTCAGTTCCGTCGCCGATAGTAAGATTTGAGCAGTATATTGCTGCGTCATGTGTTACTGCTGAAAACGTTCCGCTGCCAATGATAGTGATATTACTGTCAGGAGCATAAATTCCGCTGTAGCTCTCATTGTATTTGGTTGCAGCTTGGCTTGAAAACGGGCTGTCACCAAGATCAATGCTGCCGACAAGCTTTATGTTCAGATCTTGTTCGCCTTCAACGTATATAAGACCAAATCGGCTGGGCCTTTCGCTGTTGCCGTTTATACGTTTGCCTATAGTCGCCATGTTGTAGCCAAGAAGCGTCAGAGTCTTGCTTTGTATATCGTATCTCCAGCCCTGTTTGCTCCATGTTTTATCAGATGTTACCTGTTCGTCGCCTATCCATATGCCATATTCTGTGACCGCAAATACCATACATAGAGTAAGTATTATGCTCAATAACCGTTTTTTCATATTGTTTCCCCCTCTTCGTCATCTTTTGAAAGTTTAAAATCGAATGTCATTTCCAGCATTGCAAACAGCTTATACATGACCTCTGTGGCGATAGCTCTAATATCAAGCGATCTGATAAATGCAAGCACTTTTGCCTGTTCTTCCTCTGGTACTTTATACACTCGCATTGCCGCCGTCAGAAAACGTCTAAGCTTGTGGTCAAGTGGAAAATGGATATCGCATTTTCTTGCCATATAGTTGCGCATTATTCCTGATGTTCCGATTTCCATTTCATAGAAATCGCTCTCGGTATAGCCCGGAAAATTCGAACCGAATATCTGTTTCAGTTCCGTCGTAGTGTGGACATAGATATACTCAGCCGTTTCAGGCATAGTATAAGCTTCAATGTAGATCTCTCGGAGATTTTCATTCAGCTCAGTGAGGGTTATCTGTATGGCAGTTTCCACCGCATATGTGTATATCGGCGACATATTATCACTAACAATGTTCTTTGCCACTCCAAATTGTCCGCTGAACATCGTGCCCACAAGTTCCATTAGAATAGCGTCTTTTGTGGAAAATAAGTTCTGGAAGCTTCCTCTTGCAACGCCAGCTTTTTTCACTATTTGCGAGATAGTTGTCTGTTTATACCCCTGTTCCAGAAAAAGTTGGACGCATACAGTGAGTATCTTTTTTTTCGTTTCGATACCGTCTTTTCTTGTAGAAATATGTATCACCTCTTTTCATTATTTATTAATAATGATTTATAAATTAGTATGTGTATTAGTTATAACATATATAACACAAATTGTCAAGTATCAGAAAGGGGTAACAGCGAAATTTTACAATGGGCAACGATTTTTTGTATTATTTTTGCCTTAATGATTTAAAGCAAAACTCTTGTATTATTATAAAAAGTATGGTATAATCAAATTACGAATTTTTTTGTATATTTCTAAGGAGGAAATAATTATGAGTATGTATATCACTTGTCTTGACCTTGAGGGAGTTCTCGTTCCTGAGATATGGATAGCTTTTGCTGAGGCTACAGGTATCCCTGAGCTTAAAAGAACAACAAGAGATGAGCCTGACTATGACAAGCTTATGAAATACCGTATCAACATTCTTAATGAGCATGGTCTTGGTCTTAAGGAAATTCAGGATACTATCGCAACTATCGACCCAATGCCAGGCGCAAAGGAGTTCCTTGACGAGCTGAGAAGCTTCACACAGGTAATAATCATCAGCGATACTTTCTCACAGTTTGCAGGTCCTCTTATGAAGAAGCTTGGTTATCCTACTATCTTCTGCAACACTCTTGAAGTTGCTGACAACGGCGAGATAACAGGCTTCAAGATGAGATGTGAAAAGTCAAAGCTCACAACTGTAAAGGCTCTTCAGTCTATCGGCTTTGAAACTATCGCAAGCGGTGACAGCCACAATGACCTTGGCATGATTCAGGCGAGCAAGGCAGGCTTCCTTTTCAGAAGCACAGACAGCATAAAGGCTGAATATCCTGAGCTTCCTGCTTATGAAACATATGATGAGCTTATGGCTGCAATAAAGGCTGCTATGGACTAATAGTCTTTAATAAAGAAAAAACATAGATGAAAAAGGTAATATCACTTATAATGGCAGCGGCTTTGTCACTGTCTGCGAGGCATTCATGAAACAATTCGCAGAGCTTTTAGGCAAATAATATTTGTTTTTATACGGCGTTGTGTCTTTTGACACTTCGCCGTATTTTTTTGCAAAACAATACCAAACATAATCTGCGATATGTAACGCATATTATATATAGTATCTTCGCTTTTGCCGTGAATATTTTATCATATGAAAAGTTTATACTTCTGACATAAGTTTCCCTTGACAAACGGGGTTAGTTTATGCTAATATGAATGTGGTTAGTAAATACTAACCTAAATTAATGAAAAGGAGGAGTTAAGAAAAGTATGAGCGTTATAATAGTAGGCGGAAATGACCGTATGGCAACACGCTATAAGGATATCTGCAAATCATATGATTGCAAGGCTAAGGTGTTCATCAAATATCCTACAGGTTTTGATAAGAAGATAGGCAGTCCTGATCTGGCAGTGGTGTTTACTGATACAGTGTCACATAAAATGCTCAATGGTCTTAACCAAAGAGCAAGCAAACTTGATTTTCCCGTGGCTATATGCCATTCATCAAGCTGTTCGGCTTTGAAGAACGTGCTTGAAAAATATTGTACTAAAGGCGTTGTAAACGCATAGATCTATATGTATAGGTTAGGAATTTCTAACCAAAGGAGGGACTATGTCACAGTCTGAGCTGAGAAATTTTGAAAAAAGCATGGCTTATCATCTTGCCCCTGCAATGCTTGGAATAAAGCCTGCCTGTCTTATGTCAATGGAAAAGAACAAGGACGGGCTTGAAGAGAATGTCGAGCTTTTTAACAGCAGGGCATATACAAAGGGCATGAAGCTAACAGTGCTTTGCGAGTGCAAAAGCAGAAAGCTGCTTTTTCTCTATAACGAAAAGCTTTTATCTGACAGACTTGCAGACAACAGAGTAAGAAAGCTTCTTGAAAGCTTTGGCTATGACAGCCGTATGACCCTTGAACAGCAGCTTGAAAGGCTGTCTGGAAGAATATCCGCAAGTGAAGATTTCCCTCATGAGATAGGTCTGTTTCTAGGCTATCCTGTTGATGATGTTACAGGGTTCATACAGAACAAGGGAAGAAACTATCTTCTTTGCGGATATTGGAAAGTCTACTCTGACGAAAACAGAGCAAGACGTATTTTCAGCAATTATGACAAGTGCAGAAATTATCTGTGTAATAAACTTGCTCAGGGCGAAAGCATTTACCAAGCCCTGAAAATTTCTTAGGAGGTAATCATAATGAAAACAGCAGTAATTTATTGGAGCGGTACAGGCAACACAGAGGCTATGGCAAAGGCAGTTGCAGAGGGTGCAGGCGCAGAGTGCTTCGCAGTTTCTGAGTTCAGCGGCAATGTTGAGGATTATGACGCAATAGCTCTTGGATGCCCTGCAATGGGTGCAGAGGAGCTTGAGGACAGTGAGTTCGAGCCATTTTTCGCAGGCATAGAGGGCAAACTCTCAGGCAAGAAGATAGCACTCTTCGGCTCGTACGGCTGGGGTGACGGCGAGTGGATGCGTCAGTGGCAGGACAGAGTTACGGGCGACGGTGCAACACTTGTAAATGGCGAGGGACTTATTGTAAACGAAACTCCTGATGACGACGCTCTCGCAAGCTGCAAGGCTTTGGGCGAGGCTCTTGCTAAGTAAGCATATATCTCTAATGTAATAATGTAAACTGCAAACGCAGGCGGAAAAAGGCAGTTTTGCTTTTCTGTCTGCGTTTGTGCAGTAATCGAGTTATTAAAAACTAACTAAAGTTATACTTAACTAACTTATGTTTTTGTGCAAGCTTACAAAATCGAAAAAACGGCACATTTAGTCTTGACAAATTCGGTTAGCCGTGCTAAACTATATTATGGGTTAGAAAATGCTAACCCTTTTAATAAGCCTAAAAGTTAGACGAATCTAACTTTTGATACTGACAAAAGAACAGGAGGGTCTGAATGATGCCGCTGACATTTGCAAACGTAGGGGAAGAAAACATGATAAAGAAAGTAGGCGGAAAACCTGAAACAAGAAAGTTTCTTGAAAATCTGGGTTTTGTCGCAGGTGGAACTGTAACGGTAGTTAGCACTATCGGAGGAAATGTTATCGTTAAGGTCAAAGAATCAAGAGTAGCTGTTTCAAAGGAAATGGCTGCGAAGATAATGGTATAGGAAACATTTGGCGGTCAAGCCATGATAAATATGTTTGAAGATATTTTGTATAGTTAGGAGGATCAGGTTATGGCAACATTGAAAGAAGCTAAGATCGGTTCAACAGTTACCGTGAAGAAGCTCAACGGCACTGGTGCTGTAAAGAGAAGGATCATGGATATGGGCATCACAAAGGGTGTTGAAGTCCATGTAAGAAAGGTCGCACCTTTGGGTGACCCTATTGAAGTAACGGTCAGAGGCTATGAGCTTTCGCTCAGGAAGGCTGACGCTGAGATGATCGAAACGGTCTGATACATAGTTCAGGCAAACAGCAAAAATTTCATCGGCAGAGCTGATGTGTACTTAGAAGATGAGGATATATCAGAGTGCCGAAATTCTGAAAGGATCAAATTGTATGGAGATCAAAATTGCTCTCGCAGGTAACCCTAACTGCGGTAAAACAACTCTTTTCAACGCTCTTACAGGTTCAAACCAGTTCGTAGGTAACTGGCCGGGCGTGACAGTTGAAAAGAAAGAGGGTAAGCTCAAGGGTCATAAGGACGTAGTTATCATGGACCTTCCTGGTATCTATTCTCTTTCACCTTACACACTTGAGGAAGTAGTTGCAAGAAACTATCTTATAAGCGAGCGTCCGGACGCTATCCTCAATATCATTGACGGTACAAACCTCGAAAGAAACCTTTATCTTACAACACAGCTTGTTGAGCTTGGTATCCCTGTTGTTGTTGCTATCAACATGATGGACGTTGTAAAAAAGAATGGCGATAAGATAAATACAGATCAGCTTGCTAAGGAACTTGGCTGTCAGGTCTGCGAGATATCCGCACTTAAAGGCACCGGTATCAAGGAAGCTGCTGAGCTTGCAGTAAAGGTTGCTGAGTCAAAAGTTCCAATGGTACCTCAGCATTCATTCAATGGCGTTGTTGAACACGCTATCGCTCATATTGAGGAAGCATTTCTCAATGATGTTGCTGAAGAACAGCAGAGATGGTACGCTATAAAGATATTCGAGAGAGATGAGAAGGTCATCGAACAGCTCGGTATGTCTGAGCAGGTAAAGACCCATATCGAAAAGGATATCTGCGCTGCTGAAAAAGAAATGGACGACGACTCGGAGAGTATCATCACAAACGAGAGATACATTTACATAGCTTCAATAATCAAGGATTGCTATAAAAAGAAAAATCAGGGTGGTCTTACAACATCAGATAAGATCGATAAGGTCGTAACGAACCGTTGGCTCGGTCTTCCTATCTTTGCAGTGGTTATGTTCCTTGTTTACTATATCTCAATGGTAACAGTAGGTTCAGCCGCAACTGACTGGGCAAACGACGGACTCTTTGGTGACGGTTGGCATCTGTTCGGCATCGGTTCATCTGACGCTGAGGACGCTGCTGATGAATATGGCAGCTCGCTTGACATAATCAACGCATTTATCGAGCAGCAGGGCGGCGAGGCTATCGACAACGAAGCTGATGACTTTGACGTTGACGCTGCTAAGGCAACAGCAGACAACCTGCTTGCTACAGTAGATAAGTCCGCAACTGCTGATTATACAGTAGAGGACGAGGAAACACTTGAAGAAACAACAAAAACAGCTAAGTATGCTGATCTGAAAGCTGCAGTTGCAGCCGCTGAGAAATACAGCTTCGCTGATCCAGACCCAGC
>OGHY01000454.1_pt1 | contig 23042 bp, 19 predicted proteins | sample 1571541 | NCBI WGS metagenome assembly OGHY01 (sample SAMEA2581943, study PRJEB24529) | metagenome | biome: Human gut stool | place: China | collected 2011
GGTGCAACACAGAATAATCTGAAAAACATAGATGTTGAGATACCTCTCGGCACTTTCACCTGCGTAACAGGTGTGTCAGGCTCAGGCAAATCATCACTTGTGAACGAGATAATCTATAAGGAGCTTGCGGGCAGATTAAACCGTGCAAAAATACGCTCTGGAGCGTTCAAGGAAATGCAGGGCATAGAGCATCTTGATAAGGTAATAGATATCGATCAGTCGCCTATCGGCAGAACGCCAAGGTCTAATCCTGCCACCTATACGGGAGTGTTCACGGATATCAGAGAGCTTTTCGCACAGACCGCTGACGCAAAGATGAAAGGTTACGGCGCAGGACGTTTCTCATTCAACGTCAAAGGCGGAAGATGTGAAGCCTGTGAGGGCGACGGTATAATCAAAATAGAAATGCACTTTTTGCCTGACGTGTATGTACCGTGCGAAGTCTGCGGCGGAATGAGATATAACCGTGAAACGCTGGAAGTTAGATATAAGGGCAAGAACATCTATGACGTGCTTGAAATGACAGTGGAAGAGGGCGTTGAGTTTTTCAGTGCTATCCCTAAAATAAGCCGTAAGCTTGAAACACTGTATGAAGTTGGTCTTGGCTATGTGAAGATAGGGCAGGCGGCTACAACGCTTTCAGGCGGTGAAGCGCAGAGAGTCAAGCTTGCAACAGAGCTTTCAAAGAGAGCCACAGGCAGAACTATATATATCCTAGACGAGCCGACTACAGGACTTCATACTGCGGACGTACACAAGCTTATAGAGGTATTGCAGAAGCTTGCAGACGGGGGAAATACAGTGCTTGTTATCGAGCATAATCTTGATGTAATAAAGACCGCAGACCACATTATAGACTTAGGCCCTGAGGGCGGTGACGGCGGCGGAACTATCGTTTGCACAGGCACGCCTGAGGAAATTGCGGCTTGCGACAGGTCTTATACGGGACAGTATTTGAGGAAGATGCTGTAGGCAAGTTTAAGTGAGGAGTGAGGAGTGAGGAATGAGGAATTGGCATAGCTACACCTTGCGGCTCTTCAGTACGAGGTAAATGTATGCACTTTGTTTGTTCTGCTATATGGTGCAGAGGGGTGCAGAAATGAAACTACCAAACAAAATAATAATCAAAGCGGTGTCGAGAAAAAACTCTGCACCGCTTTTCTATAACTCAAACAAAGCACCAGCAAAGAGCGTAGCGATTTTGCGGCATGGCAAACCATAGTGCCAAAATGTAGGGGACGGCGCCCTCGACGTCCCGCTATCCCTCGCCTGCGGAATTATTGGCAAACGTCACAATAATGTATCCCGAATAATTCGGCATCAGGGGTGTGATAATCACAGCGTTGCCCCTCCATTTAGCAACCAAAAAAATCCCAATATCGAAGATATGACAGTTATGGTGTTATCTCTCCGAGCGGGACGTCGAGGGCGCCGTCCCCTACACATTATTTGAGCAAATTCCGAATATAAATATCTCGGTGATGAACTTGTTTAAAATAAAGATAAAAAATACCACCTACGGCGTGTCGTTCAGCTTTTTCTTTGTGGCGGCGGTGTTTTCCATATGCAGTAATACGCAGGCTGATGAACTGCTCGTGACCCTTATGTGCTGTGCATTTCACGAACTGGGTCATCTCGTACTCATGACCGCTTTCGGAAGCTCACCGCAAGAAATTGTTGTCTACGGCGGCGGTATACGCATTACGCCCGACAGCCGTCAGCTTGACCGCAGGCGTGAAACGGCAGTGCTGCTGGCAGGGGCAGGGGTGAATTTTCTGCTGAGCTTTGCGGCGTATCTGACGAACGGAAATTCTTTTTTCTGTCAGGTAAACTTTCTACTTGGTGCGCTGAACCTACTGCCATTTCGCTATTTTGACGGCGGCAGGATACTCGCCTTGCTTGCCAATGGCAAGGTCTGCGAGTTTTTCAGAGCGGTATTTATTCTGCTCTCAGCGGTGGCTATGATATATATGATACTCCACGGCACCGTCAGCATATCCTTCGCCGCAACTTTTTGTTTTATCGTCCTCTCCGAAGTCATATATTAACACTTTGCTTATTGCTTTTGTAATAAATATTTGGTATAATCAAAATGTGTTGGCATTTGCACTTTTACTGTAGGGGCGAACAGTGTTCGCCCGTTTCACCTCACTTTGTGTATTGCTCTCGCTTTACTGGGTGCGGTGAGATAGTACAGACATTCAATATCGGAGGATAAAACTTTGGAAGAACTGAAAAAGAAAATAGAAAAGCTGCTGCTTAAAGTGCAGCGTCCGTCAAGGTATATCGGCGGCGAGGTGGGCAGCGTTGTAAAGGATAAGGATAAGGTGGACGTGCGGTTCGCCTTCTGCTTCCCTGATACTTATGAGGTCGGTATGTCACACCTGGGCATGAAAATACTTTATGGTCTGAAAAATGCCCGTGAAAATTGGTGGTGCGAGCGTGTCTTTATGCCTGAGGAGGACTATAACAAACTCATGCGTGAGAACGATATCCCTCTTTACGCACTGGAGAGCCTTGACCCTATAAAGGATTTCGACTTCATCGGCTTTACGCTCATGTATGAGCTTTCTTATAATAATGTGCTTGAAATGCTCGACCTTGCAGGCGTGCCGGTGCTTGCAAAGGACAGAACTGAGCTTACACCTCTTGTTATCGCAGGCGGTCCGTGTGCCTGCAACCCTGAGCCTATGGCTGACTTTTTCGACCTGTTCATTCTTGGCGAGGGTGAGGAAGTCAACGTGGAGCTTCTTGAACTTTACGAGAGAATGAAGCCTTTGAAGCCTACTAAGCAAGAGTTTCTAAGAGAAGCCGCAAAGCTGGAGGGTGTTTATGTTCCGTCTTTCTATGACGTGGATTACAATGAGGACGGTACTGTGAAGTCTATCACGCCAAACGTCCCTGAGGCACCTGCTAGGGTCAAAAAGCGTGTTATAAAGGATTTTGATAAGGTATATTACCCTGAGGGCTTTGTTGTGCCGTTTACTCAGATAGTCCATGACAGAGCGGTGGTTGAGGTACTGAGAGGGTGCATAAGAGGCTGTCGATTCTGTCAGGCAGGCTTTATCTACCGCCCGTTCAGAGAGAAAAGTATCGACACCATAAAGAACGAAACAAAGTCCCTTTGTGAGCAGACAGGCTATGAGGAGGTGTCCTTGTCGTCTTTGTCAACAAGCGATTACACTGAGATAAACAAGCTTTTGGAAAATCTTGTGGAATACACTGACGGAGAGCAGATAAACATGTCGCTGCCTTCGCTGCGAATAGACAATTTCAGTGAAGAGCTTTTGGAGAAAATAAAGTCCGTAAGAAAAAGCGGTCTGACCTTTGCTCCAGAAGCAGGCACTCAGCGTCTGCGTGACGTCATAAACAAAAACATAACCGAAGAGGAGATAATGCGTACCTGTCGCACTGCCTTTGAGGGCGGTTACAGCACTGTCAAGCTTTATTTCATGCTTGGTCTGCCGGAGGAAACGCTGGTGGACGTTGAGGGAATCGCAAAGCTTGCGCAGAAAGTCCTTGACCTTTATTACGAAACTCCAAAGGAAAAGCGTGGCAAGAGCGTGCAGATATCAGTTTCTACTGCAACATTCGTACCAAAGCCTTTTACTCCGTTCGAGTTTGAACCGCAGGCAACTCCCGAGGAGATAAAGGTGAAACAAGAACACCTTTTCAAAAGTCTTACAAGCCGTAAGATACGCCTTAGCACTCACCAATCCTATACATCTATATTGGAAGCAGTTCTTGCAAGGGGTGACAGACGTCTTGGTAAGGCGATATACACCGCATGGAAAAAGGGTTGCTATCTTGACGGCTGGGACGAGCATTTCAAGGCTGACAAGTGGCAGGAGGCATTTGAGGAGTGCGGGCTTGATACAAGTTTCTATGCTCACCGCAGACGTTCTTATGACGAGATAGCGCCGTGGTCGCACCTTGATTATCTTGTGAGCCACGAGTTTTTCGTTCGTGAGAACAAGAAAGCACATCAGGCAGTGACTACACGAAACTGCAAAGAGGGCTGTTCAGGCTGTGGCATAAAATGCGAATACGGAGGTGTTTACTGTGGCAAACGCTGAGCCGAAGAATGTAAATCTCCGTTTGGAGAGATTTGAATACAGAGCGGTATTTTCAAAAACAGGCAGGGCGAAATACATTTCTCATCTTGACCTTATGAGAGCCTTTCAGCGAGTGTTCAAAAGGGCGCACCTGCCAATATGGCACACTCAGGGTTTCAATCCCCATGTGTATATAATGTTCCCGCTTGCATTGCCCCTTGGCACTGACAGCAGGGTAGAGATAATGGACTTTGCTCTCACTGAGGATATCCCATACAGCGAGGTACTCGAGCGAATGAACGCACAAACGCCTGTTGGTCTGGAGATAGTGAGCGTTTCAAAGCCTGAGCATAAGCATACCGATATTACAGCGGCGGAGTATGTGGCAAGGCTGAAAACAGATAAGAGCGTACATGAAGTGGCGGAGCTTTTCGGCAAGTTCATAGCACTTGAAAAGATAGAGATAGAAAAGCGAACCAAGAAAAAGACTATCAATCTTGTGGATATAAAGCCACATATCACAGTGCTTGACAGCAAAGAGCTAGAGGACAGCTTTGAGGTAACATTAAAGCTGCCCTGCGGAAGCTCCTTCAATCTTAATGTGAACGTAGTCATAGACACGTTCTGTGAGCGTTATGGTATAGAAATATCGGAAATTTATACAGAACGTACAAAAATACTCATGACAAATGGCGAAAATTTTATATAAATATCCTTGCAAAAGGTTTTGAGATATGGTATAATATTAAAGCATTTGAATTACCGTCGGTTCTTCCGACGAGAGTTAATGCCACGCCTTTGAACGAAAGGCACGACATTAAAGCGGGCAGTCCTCTGGCTTTGCAGCGATAGCTGCTATAAAGCGAATGAATGTCTGAAAATATTAAGGAGGAATTTAAAGTGGACGCTTTAAAGCAGATTTCTAATTCAAGCCTTAAATCCGAGGCACCTGTTATCAATGTTGGTGATACAGTAAAGGTACACGTAAGAATTACAGAGGGTGACAAGTCCAGAATCCAGGTATTCGAGGGCACAGTTATCGCTAAGAAGCACGGTGGAATCCACGAGACATTCACAGTTCGTAGAGTAGCTCACGGCTGTGGAATCGAGAGAGTTTTCCCTGTTCATTCACCTGTAGTTGAAAAGGTAGAGGTTGTACGCAGCGGTAAGGTTCGCCGTGCTAAGCTCTATTATCTCCGTGACAGAGTTGGTAAGGCAGCTAAGGTCAAGGAAGCTATCAGATAATTCTTTCTATAAAAACGAGTCGGCTTTGGTCGGCTCTTTTTTTTATATCCACGACTGAGTTGTTCGCACGATATACGGTAGGGGCGAACAGCGTTCGCCTGCATATATCGCCCGACAATTTTATGATATTCGTACATTCGTTATATTTTCACAAACCATGTAGGGCGTCGTCCCCTACAGTTCTGAATTTGTACAAGTTCTGAGCATGGGCGAACACTGTTCGCCCCTACAGATTATTTGGGATAGTTTGTCTTGCCGCAAAATCACATGACATTTCACCGTCACATTGCACAAAATATTAGTACATGATTTGTGCAAACAAATGATTTATATTTTAATTTGGCAACATTTCTGCAATTGTTGCATTTTTTATGCAACAAAAAAGGTCTTTTTCGGGATAAGTAGAGGGGGATAATTTCCTCTGCTTCACAGAGAAAGGATGATAAAAATGGCAAAGAATTTTCACACAGACAACAAAGCGTTCATGCTTTACAAAGACTGGGAGGACATTTTTCAGGCGCTTGACAGCAGCGAAGAGATAGGCGAGCTTGTCATGGCGCTGTTTGCTTATGCAAAGAGGGGAGAAACACCAAAGCTGTCAGGCGGAGCAAAGATAGCGTTTCTTATGATGAGGGCTGCTATCGAGCGTGACGGCATTGCATGGGAAGAGACGTGTGCTCAAAGGAGCGAGTGCGGTAAAAAGGGCGGCAGACCTAAAAAGTCTGATGAGTCAGGGAATACTGATGAAAAAGCTGAGCAGACAGATACATCAACAGATAATGCAGAAGAACCAAAAGCTTTTTCACAAACCAAAAGGTTTTCAGAAAAAGCAAAAAAAGCTGATAAAGATATAGACATAGATAAAGACAAAGACACAGATATAGATACAGATAAAGATATAGATACAGATATAGATAAAGACAAAGATAAAGATAAAGATAAAGCTATAGATAAAGAGAAAAAGAAAGACGCAGGGACAGCGGAGTCTGTCGTCAGGTCTTTCGGCACACACAAAAATATAATGCTCACATCAGAGCAGTATAACGAGCTTGAAAGCAGATGTCGGTCTGTCGGTCTGTCTTTAGAGAGCTATATATCTAAATTATCTCAATGGCTGTTTACCAAGGGCAGGCACTGCACAGACCCATACCGCATAATCTCAGGCTGGCTTGACAATGATTCAAAGAGAAAGACTGCGGCAAAGCCCAAAGAAAGACAAGGCTGCGATCTGTCGTGGTATGATGACTTTGCCATGAATGTTGATCTGTCAAAGTTCCTGTAGGGGGTGTTTTGCTGTACTTGCCATATCTGCACGATGTATGTGTAGGGGCGAACGCTGTTCGCCTGTCGAAGTAGCAAACCCTGATTATTACATTGTTCGGTAGATGTAATAACTATCCCACCGCATCTACAATTCAGAATAATGGCAAATTCTGAGCACGGGCGAACGCTGTTCGCCCCTACAGATTATTCGGGAGAGTTTGTCATGCCGCAAAATCGCTACGCTCGGTGCTGGGGATTACTTTGTGCTTGGTCTTTACTTTGTTCAGCTTTGCCCATTCCTCACTCCTCACTCCTCATTCCTCACTTAAACCCTCCGCTCCCCCTATCTCAAAGAAATTTTCCTTACCCCCTTGTAATTTGTTTTGAAATTTGATATAATAAATCTATATGAGTATTTGACGGCTTTTGCCGCCTTTGGATAAAGGATCGAGGCTTTTATGGACGATAATAAAAAATTCGGCGACGTTTCTCAGGAGGATATTGACATGGCTAAAAAAGCCGCCCCTGACGACCTAAAGGAAAAACAGCCCGTGAATGTTATGGACGAGGTCTTTGAATGGGCTGAATCTTTCGTGTTCGCTATGTTTATGGTGATCCTGATATTTACTTTCTTCTTCAGGATAGTTCTTGTTCAGGGTCCTTCTATGCGTGAGACCTTGCAGGATCAGGACAGACTTATAATCACTCACATAAATTATACACCCCAAAAGGGCGATATTGTTGTTATCAACAGCGAAAAGCTCGGCAAAACTATCATCAAGCGTGTTATCGGCACAGGCGGAGACAAGGTTGTCGTTGATTATAATAACAACACCGTTACCGTCAACGGTAAGGTCATTTCAAATGACAATATCAGGGAAGCTATGTATAACACTAATCTCTTTGATGAGAAATATGAAGTGGAAGAAAATGTTTTTGAGTATGACGTGCCTGAGGGCAAGCTGTTCGTCATGGGTGATAACAGAAATAATTCCACAGACAGCAGAAGGATAGGCTTTATCGACCCATCTGACGTGCTTGGTAAGGCAGTTTTAAGGCTTTATCCTTTTGACAGCTTTGGTAAGGTAAGTTGAAAAAGCAGGGTAAAAGAGCTGTTGATAATCTGTTCGACTTTCTTGAGATCATAGTCATGGCAATGTTCGTGGTCGTGCTTGTTTTTACTTTTGTGTTCAGAACAGTGAATGTACAAGGACAGTCAATGCAGGACACTCTTTTTGAAAATGATTCTCTTGTTATATCAAAACTGCTTTATACGCCAAAGCAGGGGGATATAGTTGTGGTCAACTCGTCTGTTCTTGACAATAGGATAATCAAACGTATCATTGCCGTAGAAGGGCAAAAGGTCGAGATAGACAACAAGTCGGCTGTAGTCAAGGTCAACGGAGCAGTGCTTGATGAGAGCTATATTAAGTGCGACGGCAGCTTTGATGATGAGTATTTTGATGAAAGATACTATAATAAAGAAAAAGAAGTTTATGAATATGAAGTGCCTGCGGGATGTTGCTTTGTAATGGGCGACAACCGAAATCATTCCACAGACAGCCGTGTAATAGGATATGTGCCTTATGACGAGATAGTCGGCAGAGTGCTGTTTCGATTTGCGGCAGGCAATGATGAGGGCGTTGGTAAGGTAGATTGAGTTAGAGTAAGGAGGAAGATATGAGCGAAGTATCTCACGTTCAGTGGTTTCCTGGACATATGGCAAAAACACGCCGTATAATGGCGTCAAACCTAAAGCTTGTGGACGCAGTGGTGGAAATAACTGACGCTCGTATCCCGTTTTCAAGCAGAAACCCTGAAATGAAGCGTATCGTAGGCTCAAAGCCAAGGCTTGTGCTTCTCAACAAGGCTGATTCAGCCGATCCGGAAGTAACGGCAATGTGGCTGGACTATTATGCAAAACAGGGAATAACTGCTCTTGCTACAGATTGTAGGAGCGGCAAAAACGTAAGCAAGTTTTATGGAAAGCTCAAAGAGCTTTTAAAGGACGATATTGAGAAATGGAATGCCAAGGGTATGTCTGGCAGACCTATAAGAATAATGATAGTCGGTATACCAAACGTTGGCAAGTCGTCATTTATAAACAGACTTGCAGGGTCAAGGCTTGCAAAAGTTGAGGACAGACCCGGTGTTACAAGAGGTAAACAGTGGGTGAAGCTTGACGAGGGCTTTGAACTTTTGGATATGCCAGGTGTGCTGTGGCCTAAGTTTGAGGATAAGCTTGTTGGCGAAAGGCTCGCATTTACAGGTGCAGTCAAGGACGATATCATGGACATGGAATATCTCGCCTGTCGTCTGCTTGAGTTTTTGAAAGAGAACTATCCTGAGCTTATCGAGAAACGTTATGGCATCAGAACAGATGATATAGAGCCTGCTGACGAGGAAACTATCGGCTGTGTGGTAGGCTTTGAGCTTCTTGAAAGAATAGGCAGAAAGCGTGGCTTTTTAGTTTCTGGCGGAGAGATAAATACCGAAAGGGCAGCCATTACAGTTATGGACGAGTTCAGAAACGGTACTCTGGGCAGACTTACTCTTGAAAAGCCAAAGGGGTATTGATATGACGCTCAGCGAGTTTGACAACGAGATAAGAAAAGATCATAACGTGGTGTGCGGCTGCGATGAAGCTGGCAGAGGTCCTCTTGCAGGAGATGTGTTTGCAGCGGCTGTGATATTTGATAAGGACACAGTTATAGAGGGGATAAACGACAGCAAAAAGCTTACAGCGAAAAAGCGTGAGGAGCTTTTTGATGAGATAATGGAAAAAGCAGTTGACTTTTCTATACAGACCGCAACAGTGGAAGAGATAGAGGATATAAATATACTTAACGCCGCAATGCTTGCAATGAAAAGAGCGGTGGAGGATATGGACACAAAGCCTGACGTCTGCCTTATAGACGGGAACAAGACCCCTGAGGGGCTTGAATGTCCAGCCATAGCGGTGGTAAAAGGAGATGCCAAAAGTCAGGCAGTGGCGGCGGCTTCAATTCTTGCAAAGGTCGCAAGGGACAGGTATATGGAGCAAATGGCTGAACAATATCCTGAGTATCGTTTTGAGAAGCATAAGGGCTATGGCACAAAGCTCCACTATCAGATGATAGACCAGTATGGACCATGCGGGATACATAGAATGAGTTTTCTCAAAAAGTATTATGCAAAGAAAAATGGGCATTGACCATACCCAGCGCCGAAAGGCGGGCAATATCGGGGAGGACGCAGTTTGCGGCTTTCTTGTAAGACACGGGTATGAGATAATAAAGAGGAATTTTACCGTCAGAGGCGGTGAAATAGATATAATCGCAGAGAAAGCGGATATCATAGCCTTCGTGGAGGTCAAAACTAGGGAGCATGGCTCTCTTACTTCCGCTGAAGAGGCTGTCGATCCGGTCAAGCAGCGGCATATCGTTCAGACAGCACAGGCTTTTTGTAAGGGGATTTTAGAGCCTGTGTGCTGTCGGTTCGATGTTGCGGCGGTGGAGCTGGAGAACGGCAGAGTCAAAAAGCTGAGATATTATGTGAACGCTTTTGATGCAAGTATGAAATAAAGACCATGGGTCGGATATGCCGAACGAACTGTGTCTGTAGGGGCGAACACTGTTCGCCCGTGACGTGGAATGTTAGACGTTATCTGAACAAATGGTCTGTAAATAGCCGACACCTGTCGGACATCTAAAACAAGAAGGGTTGTTGTTTATGTTTTACAAAAGTACAAGAAACAGCGAAGTAAAGGTTTCGTCTGCACAGGCGATAGCACAGGGCATTTCTGAGGACGGCGGTCTTTTCGTTCCGTCTGAGATACCTGCCATAACACTTGATGATATCAAGGCTCTTGGCGAAAAAAGCTACGCTGAGAGAGCATTTTTCGTTTTCTCAAAGTACCTCACAGATTTCACAGAGGCTGAGATACGCTACTGTGTAGAGGGTGCTTACAACACAAAGAATTTCGACACAGACAATATTGCAGAGCTTGCTCACCTTTTTGACGGCACTTATATGCTTGAACTGTGGCATGGTCCAACTTGTGCATTTAAGGATATGGCTCTCCAGATACTTCCATATCTGCTCACAACTTCTATCAAGAAGCTTGGCGTTGACAAGAAGGTAGTTATCCTCGTTGCTACATCAGGCGACACTGGCAAGGCTGCTCTCGAGGGCTTCAAGGACGTTGAGGGTACAGAGATCCTCGTGTTCTATCCAGAGGACGGCGTTTCAGCTATGCAGAAAAAGCAGATGACAACTCAGGAGGGCGGCAACGTCGGCGTTTGCGCTATCAAGGGCAACTTTGACGACGCTCAGACAGGTGTTAAGACTATCTTCACAAGCAAGGAAACTGCCGACAAGCTTGCTGAGAACGGCATGATGTTCTCCTCTGCAAACTCTATCAACTGGGGCAGACTTGCACCACAGATAATCTACTATGTATCTACATACGCTCAGCTTGTTGCTGACGGCGAGATCGAGCTTGGTGACAAGATAAATATCGTTGTTCCAACAGGCAACTTCGGTAATATCCTTGCAGGCTACTATGCAAAGCATATGGGCGTTCCTGTTAATAAGCTTATCTGCGCTTCAAACGCAAATAACGTCCTCACAGACTTTATCAAGACTGGCGTTTATGACAGAAATCGTCCGTTCCACACAACTATCTCTCCTTCTATGGATATCCTTATCTCTTCAAACCTTGAAAGACTTCTCTATCACCTTAGTGGTTCTGACGACGCTCAGATAAGAGAGTGGTTCGGCAGCCTTTCCAAGACTGGCAGATATGAGGTAACAGACGAAGTGAAGAAGGCTATCGCTGACGAGTTCTATGCAGGCTACTGCGACGATGAGCAGACAAAGGCTTGCATCAAGGAGATATATGACGAGTATTCATACACCTGCGACACTCACACAGCCGTTGCAGTAAAGGTATACAAGGACTATGCAGCTGCTACAGGCGACAAGACAAAGACTGTTATCGCTTCAACAGCAAGCCCGTATAAGTTCTCAGGTTCTGTTCTCGCAGCTATCGGTAAGGATACAAACGCTGACGAGTTCGGTCTTGTTGACGAGCTTGCCGAGGTTTCAAAGATACCTGTTCCTGCTTCGCTTGCTGCGCTTAAGGATAAGGAAGTAAGATTCACAAAGGTGATCGACAAGGCTGATATGAAGGACTACATCTACTCAGCTCTGGGTATCTAAGGCAGCAGCCTTTATGTACCCGTCCGACTATTGTCGGGCGGAGGTCAGCGCACAGCGTATGTCCACTGACCATGGCGAGGGAAATTAGCCTCTTGCCTTGAAGGTCTTGCACTCTGTTTCGTCACAGCAGTTAGGGTCGGTGCAGGTACAGCCTACGTTGATCTTGCCTGCGGTACATTCGCAGTTGTTGCTGTTGTAAACGCATTTGTCTACGTTGCAGTGGATACCGTAAATTCTATCCTTCTCCATTTGTACATCGCTCCTTCCGCAGCTTTTTGCTGCAAAAGTAGTATGTGCATGAGTGATTGGGATAATACATGAAGTTTCTGGAATGGAGGAAAAACCGTGAGCCTATTTGCCATTGCCGACTTGCATTTGTCGCTGGGTACAGATAAACCAATGGATATATTCGGCGGCTGGTCTGACTATGTGACAAAGCTTGAAACAAACTGGCAGAACAAAGTTCGTCCCGAGGACACTGTGGTGATACCGGGTGACATCTCGTGGGGAATGAGCCTTGAACAGTCCAGAATGGATTTTGAGTTTATAAACAAGCTCAACGGCAGAAAAATAATATCCAAGGGCAATCACGATTATTGGTGGAACACCAAGAACAAAATGGATAAATTTTTCACAGAAAACGGTTTTGATACCATAAATATCCTGCATAATAATCATTACAGCTATGAGGGCTACGGCATATGCGGAACAAGAGGCTGGATAAGCGATAACGGCGAGCCTGCAGATCAGAAGGTTCTGGCAAGGGAAGCAGGCAGACTTGCACTCTCTATCGAGTCTGCGCAAAAGGCAGGCTTAGAGCCTGTGGTGTTTTTGCATTATCCGCCGCTTTTCGGCAATAGCTGCAATTATGATATGCTTGAAGTGCTTCATAAATACGGCATAAAAAAGTGTTTTTACGGACACCTTCACGGAAGAGCCCATGCTTATGCAATAAACGGCACTCGTGACGGAGTGGAATATCGGCTTATAGCTAGTGATTTCTTGCATTTTGACCCATTGGACATAACGAAAATTGTGCAAAGTGACAATTTATAAAAAAATGCTGGAAATGACAATATATTTGTGCTATAATGTATAAGATACATTTATATAATGGAGGAATAATAAATGAGTTTAAAAGCTACAAACAATGTTGAAACCAATAAGTACGAGCTTGAGATCGAGATCTCTGCTGAGGATTTTGAGGCTGCAATAGAGAAAGCTTATCTTAAAGCAAGAAAGAATATCGCTATGCCTGGCTTCCGTAAGGGTAAGGCTCCTAGAAAGCTTATCGAAAAGGAATACGGCGAGCAGGTATTTTTTGAGGACGCTGTAAATCTTCTGTACGCTCCTGTTGTAAACGGCGCAGTTGAAGAGTCCGGTCTGGAACTTGTTACTCGCCCAGAGGTAGAGGTAACTGAGATCAGCAAGGAAAACGGCGTAAAGCTCAAGGCAACTTGCATCACAAAGCCTGAGGTTGAAGTTAAGGACTATAAGGGTATAGAAGTTGAAAAAGTTGTCAATCCTGTAACTGATGAGGATATCAACAAGCAGCTTGACGCTCTCAGAGAGAAGAATGTAACTGTTGAGACAGTTGACGACAGAGCTGCTGAGAACGGTGACGACGTTGTTATCGACTTCGAGGGCTTCAAGGACGATGTTGCTTTCGAGGGCGGTAAGGCAGAAGATTTCACACTGTCACTTGGAAGCGGTCAGTTCATTCCTGGCTTTGAGGATCAGATCGTTGGTCACAACGCCGGTGAGGAGTTCGACATCAACGTAACATTCCCTGAGGAGTATCAGGTAAAGGAACTTGCAGGCGCACCTGCTGTATTCAAGATCAAGCTCAAGAGCATATCAAAGAAGGTCATGCCTGAGCTGGACGATGATATGGTAAAGGATTCAACAGAGTTCGATACAGTTGACGAATACAAGGCTGACGTTAAGAAGAAGCTTGAGGAAGCTAACGAGAAGCACGCTGATTCTGAGGTAGAGGCTAAGATATTCGATAAGGTCATCGAGAACATGACAGCTGAGATCCCACAGGTTATGTTTGACAACAGAGTAAACGAGATGATCAGCGAGCTGGAGCAGAGACTTGCACCACAGGGCATCTCACTTGATCTCTATATGCAGTATACAGGTCAGACTATCGACACTGTAAAGAAGGCATATGCTGAGCAGGCTGAGAAGCAGGTCAAGCTCAGACTTGCACTTGAAAAGATCGCAAAGCTTGAGAATATCGAGGTAACTGAGGACGAGCTTAAGGCTGAGTTCGATAAGCTTGCTGAGGCTTACAAGCTTGACGTTGACCAGATCAAGCAGTTTATCCATGATGACGACCTTAAGAAGGATATTGCAGTTGGCAAGGCTGTTGACCTTATCAAGGACGCAGCAGTTATAAAGTAAGATAATTTATGCTTTCGCCCGCATGACCTTATGCGGGCGAAAATAGATTAAGGAGGCAGTTTTATGGCATTGGTACCTTATGTAGTGGAACAGACAAGCAGAGGCGAGAGAAGCTATGACATTTATTCCCGCCTGCTCAATGACAGAATAATCATGCTCTGCGACCAGATAGACGACGCAGTGGCAAGCGTAGTAGTGGCACAGTTGCTTTATCTTGAAGGACAGGATCCTGAAAAGGATATCGACCTTTATATAAACAGCCCTGGAGGAGTTATCACTGCCGGCATGGCTATCTATGATACTATCCAGTATATCAAGTGCGACGTGTCAACTATATGCATGGGTATGGCTGCTTCAATGGGTTCATTCCTGCTTTCAAGCGGCACAAAGGGTAAGAGATTTGCTCTGCCAAACAGTGAGATACTCATTCATCAGCCTCTTATCGCAGGCGGCGGAATTTCTGGTCAGTGTACAGATATCAAGATACATTCTGACCACATGGTAAAGACCAGAGAGAAGCTCAACAGGATACTTGCCCAGAACACAGGCAAGCCTATCGAGCAGATCAACATCGACACTGAGCGTGACAATTATATGACAGCTCAGGAGGCTCTTGAATACGGTCTTATCGACAAGGTAATAACTAACAGATAGGTTCGGTGAAATAAATGGCTAATGATACAATAAGAAAATGCTCGTTCTGCGGCAAGCCTGAGGACAAGGTTAGAACACTTTTTTCAGCAGGCACGAGCCACATTTGTGACGAGTGTGTACTTTATTGCTATAATGTTCTGGCTGAGCAGGAGGGACTTCCTACAACGAAGCAGCGTGGCAAGGGTAAAAATGCAGCCGACAGCGGCATAACCCTTAAAAAGCCTGCAGAGATAAAGGCAGTTCTTGATGAGTATGTTATCGGGCAGGAGGAAGCAAAGATAGCGCTTTCTGTTGCGGTATACAATCATTACAAGAGAATTTTGTCACTTAATGACGATGATGACGTAGAGATACAGAAAAGCAACGTTTTGCTTCTTGGACCAACAGGAACAGGAAAGACTTTGCTTGCACAGACTTTGGCAAGGCTTCTGAACGTGCCTTTTGCTATTGCTGACGCTACTACGCTCACAGAGGCAGGCTATGTAGGCGACGATGTTGAAAACGTGCTTACAAGGCTTATTCAGGCGGCAGATTATAATGTTGAAGCGGCTCAGAACGGTATTATTTATATCGACGAGATAGATAAGATATCAAGAAAGTCGGAGAACGTTTCTATCACAAGAGATGTAAGCGGTGAGGGCGTACAGCAGGCGCTTCTAAAGATAGTAGAGGGCTGTGTGTCCAATGTGCCTCCACAGGGTGGCAGAAAGCACCCACATCAGGAGTTCATACAGATAGATACGAAGAATATTCTGTTTATCTGTGGCGGTGCCTTTCCGGAACTGGAAGAGGTTATCAAGGAGCGATTAAACAAGGAGGCGTCCATCGGCTTTAAGGCAGATCTGAAAGATAAATACGACAAGGAAGAAAATCTTCTCTGTAAAGTGACAGTGGAGGATGTCCGTAAATTCGGAATGATTCCGGAGTTTCTGGGACGTCTGCCGATTCTGTTTTCACTGGAAGCACTGACGGAAGATATGCTTGTGCGTATTCTGACAGAGCCGAAGAATGCGATTGTACGTCAGTACAAAAAGCTTCTGGCGATGGATGAAGTGGATCTGGAGTTTACGGAGGACGCTTTGCATGCAATTGCAAAGCAGGCGAAAGAAAAGAAAGTCGGTGCCCGTGCACTGCGAGCCATTATTGAAGAGTTCATGCTGGATATCATGTATGAGATTCCAAAGGATGACAATATCGGAAAAGTGACGATCACAGAGGATTATGTGGAGAAAAAGGGCGGACCGCTCATTGAAATGCGTGGAGTTGCGGCACTTCCGGAACAGGAAGCAAACGCATAAAATGTAGAAAAACCGAAATAAAAGATCTGATGCTGGAGGGCATCAGGTCTTTTTCTTTTCCCTATTGTATGATATGATAGAAACAGTATTGTTTTGTTCGTAATTCATAAGGAGGATGTATGAAAATCATTCATTGTGCGGATCTGCATCTGGATTCCCAGATGACAGCAAACCTGACAAAAGAGCAGGCAAGAGAGCGCAAAAGAGAAATCATCCGTACGTTTACACGGATGGTCGAATATGCAGAAAAGACAGGGGTGCGTCTGATCATGATATCGGGAGATCTGTTTGATACACGAAATGTATCAGCATTGGCGCGCAACACCGTAAGGGACATGATCTGTACACATCCCCAGATTGATTTCTTATATCTGAGAGGAAACCATGACAGTGACAATTTCCTTTCCAAGCTGGAGGAAGTACCGGACAATCTGCTTTTGTTTTCCGATACATGGACTGCCTACCGGTATGGAAATATTGTGATCAGCGGAATCGAGCTCTCGGAGAACAACCGGGCGACCGTTTACAATTCCCTTGTGCTGGGGCATGAAGATTTCAATATTGTCATGATGCACGGACAGGCGGGAGATTATGCATGTCGCACACAGGCAGAGAATATCAGCCTGAACCAGCTGAAAAATAAAAATATTGATTATCTGGCGCTGGGACATGTACATACCTTCATGCAGGACAAGCTGGATAACCGCGGTACCTGGTGTTACTGTGGATGTCTGGAAGGACGCGGATTTGACGAGTGTGGACCGAAAGGATTTGTTTTACTGGATGTGGACGAGCAGACCTGCCGTGCCCAGATGCAGTTTGTTCAGATGGCAGCCCGCACGCTGTACACGCTTGAAGTGGATGTGAGCAATGTCATGACGACAAGAGAAGCGGCAGAGCGGATGGAAGAAGCTGTAAAACAGGCGCAGTATCCGTCGGGAAGCCTTGTCAAATTTGTACTGACCGGTGAGGTGGAAGTGGATGCGGAGATCAATTGCGAGTATCTGCAGAATCTGTTCTCGGATTATTTTTATTTTGAAAAGGTGAAAGACCGGACAACCCTTCGGGTCGACTACAGTGATTATGAAAAAGATGCCTCGTTAAAGGGGGAGTTTATCCGTATGGTACTTGGATCTGAACTGTCACAGGAGCAGAAGGCAGAAGTGATCCGCTGTGGAATTTTGGCATTGTCTGGGGAGGAGATATAGGATGAAATTACGTTCCTGTCATATCGACAATTTTGGAAAACTATCGGATCTGCATCTGGAATTTCAGGACGGGGTTAATCTGTTTCACGAACCGAATGCATGGGGAAAAAGTACACTGGCCGCTTTTTTGCGGGTGATGTTTTACGGGTTTGACTCTAAGAGAGAATCCGGACTGTTTGATAAAGAACGTGTGGTATTCCGCCCGTGGCAGGGGGGAACGTATGGGGGCGAACTGGATTTTTCCTATCAGGGAAAAGAGTACCGAATCAGCCGTACATTTGGAAAAACAGAAAAAACAGATGTTTTTCATTTATATGATCTTTCCACCAATCTGGAATGTCATGATTTTTCTTCCGAGATCGGAAGTGAAATTTTCGGACTCGACAGTGCATCCTTTAAAAGGAGCGCATTTATTGCACAAAATGACTGCGAATGCTGCTCGACAGATGCGATCAATGCCAAGCTGGGAAATCTTGTAGAGAATACAAATGATATCAATAATTTTGAAACTGCCCAGAAAAAGATTCATGACCGGATGAATAAACTTTCGCCGGACCGTGCAACAGGTTCCATGAAAAAGCGGACGAATATGATCACGCTGTTAACGGAAGAACTGCGCGGCTATGATGCGGCAGAGGCGTCTTACAAAAAGATTACCGAAAAACTTACCGAAAAACAGGAGCAGATAAAAGAACTGGCCGGGATTCGGGATCAGTATGCAAAAGCATTGCAGGTGGCGAGTGAAGAGAGCCGTAGGGAAGGAATCAAGCAGGCCTATGCGGCCACCAAACAGGAGGAACAGGAAAAGAAAGCGGCACTGGATGCTTTTGCGGATGTATTTCCGGGACAGGTGCCGCAGGATGAGGAGTTTGCAAAGCAGAACCAGGATGTACAGATGCTTGGGGTGTTAAAAACCACTTTGTTTAATCTGGGGCTGACCGAGGAAGAAGAAAACCGCCTGCAGGAACTTGGTGATAAGTTCAAAAACCAGATTCCTTCTGAAGAAAAAATAACGGAAATGGAAAAAGAACAGGAGCGTTTTGCAAAACTGAAAGAGGAAAAAACGCAGCTGGAAACGAAAATGTCCTATTTTGAAGCGATGGCAATGAAGCGGGAAGAACCGGATTATACGGTAAAAAATCGTCTTCCGATGATGATCTGCGGCATTATCCTGCTGGTGATCGGTGCTGTTGGTGGTGTGTTGTCGTTTCTGTTGCCACAGGTACATAAGTTTTTCCTTCCGCTTCTGGCGGTATCGGTGGTTGCGGCAGTGGCAGGGATTGTGCTTCTTGTGGTGCGCAAGGTGCAGGTATCAAAGGAAGAAGAAAAGGTGCGTGCACTCCGGGTACAGCATCTGGAAGAGGAGCGTAAGCTCCGCGGACCGGTGGAAGAAATTCAAAAAACCATGGAAGAGGCTTCGAAAGAAGCTTCGCGCATCGAACAGGAGACCAAGCATTTTCTGGAGCAGTATCAGATGGTTCCGGGAGAAAAGGATGCCAGAACCTGCCTGTATGAACTCCGCAGCCAGCTGCAGGAATATGAGCGTCTGCGCAGCCGTGCCGGAAAAAGCGATGCGGCAAGACAGGAATTTGAGCGGAAACAGAACTCTTTGCTTGCATTTGGAAAAGAAGCGGGAATGGATTTCGGAGAAGATCTTGCAGCAGGAATCAGCCAGTTACAGATGAAGGCAACCGAGTACCGGATCGCACAGAAAGCATACGCAGAGGCAAGAAAAAAGAGAGAACTTTTTGAGCAGGAACACAATATGAAAGAACTGGCAGCGGTGGAAAAATGTCCATATTCCCTTGACGAACTCAATTCCATGATCCGTGATGTGGATGAGCGGAGCGAGGATATCCGGGAAGCCATCGAGCAGTACCATCATCAGCTCGAAGATCTGCAGGATCAGCTGGATATCCGGGATGAAAAAGAACAGCAGCTTTCCATCTGCAGACAGGAACAGGAAGAAGAACAGCATTTATATGAAACCCTGCGTCTGACGGGAGAGTTCCTACAGAATGCAAAGGAGCAGTTTTCTGCGAGATATTTGGGCCCGATCGAGAACGGGTTTGGAAAGTATTACACGCTTCTGACCGGGGATAAAGAAAAAGACTGGATGGTGGATGCCAACATCGAGGTGCAGATGAAAGAGCAGGGCGAGATGCGGGAAACCAAGTGGCTGTCTGCCGGATATCAGGATCTGCTGGGAATCTGTATGCGTCTGGCACTGGTGGATGCGATGTATCCGAAGGAAAAACCGTTTCTGGTGCTGGACGATCCGTTTGTCAATCTGGATGAAGAAAAGATGGCACATGGTAATGAACTGTTTGGAAAAATTTCCGGGGAGTATCAGATTTTGTATTTTACCTGTCATGCAAGCCGGAATATAGAAAACACAAAATAAAGGGAGAGGAAACATGGAGAAAAAGATTTTATTTCCGCAGATCGGCGGAATTATGCACGGAGGGGATTATAATCCGGAACAGTGGCTGGACCGGCCGGACATTCTGGAAGAAGATATCCGCATGATGAAGAAAGCCGGGATGAATTGTGCAACACTTGGGGTATTTTCCTGGTCAACCTATGAGCCGCGGGAAGGGGAATTTCATTTCGCATGGCTGCATGACATCATGGATAAGTTATATGCCAATGGCATTTACACGATATTGGCGACGCCGTCCGGAGCGCGCCCGGCATGGCTGGATGAAACATATCCGGAGTGCAGACGCGTGGATTCCTACGGGGTGCGTGAACATCACGGGGTGCGGCACAACCACTGTATGAGTGCACCGGTTTATCGGAAGAAGGTTTCTGTGATCGTCAATAAACTGGCAGATGAATTCGGAAATCATCCGGGGCTTCTGATGTGGCATATTTCCAATGAATTTGGTGGGGAATGTTACTGTCCGCACTGTGTAAAGCGGTTCCAGGATTATCTGGCGGAAAAGTTTGACCATGATATTGAAAAACTGAACAAGGCATGGTGGACAACGTTCTGGAGTCATACTTACAATGATTTTTCCCAGATTGAGCCACCGTACCGCAACGGAGAATTCAGCATTATGGGATTGAATCTGGAGTGGAAACGGTTTACCACCTGGAATATGACGGATTACATGAAGGCAGAGATTGCCATTTTAAAAGAACGTACCCCGCAGATTCCGGTGACAACGAATTTTATGAAAGAATATGACGGACTGGACTATCATAAAATGCAGCAGCCGCTGGACGTGGTGTCCTGGGATTCTTATCCGCGGTTTCACAATGATGAGGAGTCGTTTTCAGATACGATGACAGAAAATGCGTTTGATCATGCCATGATCCGTTGTCTGAAAAAAGAGCAGCCGTTTATGCTCATGGAGAGCGCGCCGGGGCTGGTCAACTGGCATCCGTTTAATAAAATGAAACGTCCGGGCGTACACCGGCTGGCTTCGCTGCAGGCAGTGGCTCTCGGTTCCGATACGGTGCAGTATTTCCAGTGGCGGAAAGGAAGGGGATCGTTTGAGCAATACCATGGGGCGGTTGTGGATCATCTCGGAACGGATGATACCAGAGTTTTTCGTGAAGTGGCAGATCTTGGGGAAGAATTAAAGAAACTCAAAGATCTGGCAGGGACAGTCGTAAAAGCACCAGTAGCCGTGTTATACGACTGGGACAGCCTCTGGGCAACGGATGGAATGAAGGGACTGGCAGAGTCCACCCGTAACTATATTAAGACCTGCAGGAAAGCATACCGCAATCTGTCGGCACTCGGAGTGGATGTGGATGTGATTTCCAGTGAAGAGGATTATAGCGGTTATTCTGTGATTGTGGCACCAATGCTGTATCTGCTGCATCCGCATGTCGGGGAGCGCATGAAACAGTTTGTGGAGCAGGGAGGTCATCTGATTGCAACCTATGTGACCGGATATGTGGATGAAAACCAGCTCAATTATCTGGGCGGATTTCCGGGAGACGGATTAAAGGATCTCTTTGGCGTGATCAGTGAGGAAATTGATACACTGTATCCGTCCGACCGCAACCACGTACATTTTGCCGAAATGCCGGAAGGGGAAGTGCGGGATTATGCGGAAGTTCTGCGTGTGGCAGATGGCACAAACGTGCTTGGTACCTATGAACAGGATTATTACAAAGGAATGGCAGCAGTGACGGAGCGCACATGTCAAAACGGCAGTGCCATGTATATCGCGGCCCGGCTGGATGATGCTTCCATGCAGCACCTGTATGCGCGTACACTGAAAAAAGCGGGAGTTTCGATGTATAAACTTCCATATGGCGTGGAACGTCACACACGCGAAGCGGATGGTATACGGTATGTATTTTATCTGAATGATACGACCGGACCGCAGATTGTTTCCGGAGTAGAGGGAATTGATCTTCTGACGGGAGAGGTGATCAAGGGAATTCTTACACTGGAACCGTATGGCGTGGCATGTGTAAAAGAATAAGTTCTATTCTGAAAGTTTTGTGCATATAGTTACGGAAAAGAAGTGTGGGAGCTTCTTATGGATAGAAATTGTGATGCATTTATCCGCTCCAACAATACCTACGATATCCTGATTGTCAGAGAGTCTTTGGAGATTTCTGACGACCGGGCAGAATGTATACAAAATATCGGTGAAAAATTTGTGGCAGAATATTTTGATCGGGACGAGGTGCCGCAGCTGAGCATTAAGACATATGGATATTCGGTTATCCCAAAATGTTTCGGACTGCTGGATACGCTTGCACTGGAGACAACCGGTATCCTGCAGCTGCAGAATCAGCCAGCCCTGTCCCTTCGGGGACAGGGTATTTTTATTGGATTTGTTGATACGGGAATTTCCTATGAACTGCCCTGTTTCCGGAATGCCGATGGAAGTACAAGAATCCGCTCAATCTGGGATCAGAGTATTCCGGCGGGGGAGAAAAATACCCCTCAGGGATTTTTGTACGGAACGGAATATACACAAAAAGAGATCAATGAGGCACTGGAACAGGAACATCCGCGGGAACTGGTTCCAGTGACGGATGAAGATGGGCACGGAACCATGCTGGCAAGTATTGCCTGCGGAAGTGAAGATCTGCAGGCTGGTTTTACTGGGGCGGCTCCTTATGCGGAACTTCTGGTTGTAAAGTTAAAACCGGCAAAACCATATCTGAAAGACTTTTTTTATATTCCGCAGGAGATGCCTGCCTATCAGGAAAATGACATTATGGCGGCAATTGAATATCTCGAAGAGACTGCCAGAAAACTGGGGCGGCCTCTTATTCTGTGCCTTGGTCTCGGGACAAACAACGGAAGCCATTCCGGTGGCAGCAATCTTTCGGAACTTCTTGATGATATTGCGGGCAGATGGCGCCGGTGTGCGGTTGTGGCAACCGGAAATGAGGCGAATGCCAGACATCATTTTTACGGGAAAAGTGATGGAAATTCGATGGTTGCGGTAGAGGTGAATGTGGAACAGCGGATGCGGGGATTTTATCTCGAGTTGTGGGCCAGTGCACCGGAATTGTTTGTGGTGGCGGTGCGTTCGCCGGGAGGCACTCTTATGCCGGCGCAGAATGTGCCCGGAAATTCGCATCAGGAACAGGAATTTATATTTGAAGGGACAAGAGTGGAAATTGATTATGCACAGGTGGGACGCACGCGGGGGGATCAGCTGGTGTTTATCCGGTTTGAAAACCCGGCGGCAGGGATCTGGACGCTGTATGTTAATCCGAGTACC
>OGHY01000480.1_pt1 | contig 22049 bp, 18 predicted proteins | sample 1571541 | NCBI WGS metagenome assembly OGHY01 (sample SAMEA2581943, study PRJEB24529) | metagenome | biome: Human gut stool | place: China | collected 2011
TTCCCTTGAGGAAAATGAGGATGAACTATTAAATGCAGTTATGTCAGTTTTGGATGGTTTTGAAAATAAAACGCAGATGTTAAAAGAGAATTTTTGCACAAAATTAGTTTTTGAAGGAATGGAAATAGATGTTTCAAAACGAATGATATATCGAGAAAATAAAGAAGTTAAGGCTACATGTGTAGAATTTCAAATTCTGCATTTATTAGCAAGAAATCCAGGCAGAGTATTTAGTAAGGAACAGATATATGACATTGTGTGGAAAGAACCCTATGTCGGTGATTACAACATTGTTATGAGCCATATTAGAAATATTAGACAAAAGATTGAGGATGATCCCCAAAATCCCGTCTATATACAGACATGGGGATATGCCGGAAAAAACACAGCGCATCATGGGCTTATATAATGTTGAAGAGAAGGAAGCTGTCAAAATGATGGCAGACACAGATAAAAGACGTATGACAAATTATAACTTTTACACGGAGCAGAAATGGGGGAAAGCCAGTAATTATACGTTGTGCCTAAACAGTTCACAGCTTAGATATGCCAGGTGTGAGAAGATAATTATGGAATGCAGTAAATAACCAGAAGTGATAATTATATGATGTGATATATCTGTAAAAACAGGAGGACAATAGGTAATGCTAGAAAAATACAGAAAATCAGCATTGTTGTGGAAATAATGCGTACAGCTATCGCAATCTACTTTGCATACAGAATTAAATTATAAAATTTGCAAATGTTTATTGACTCTACAACCGATATAGAGTTTATGATATGCTCATATCAGATAAGAAAGAGGAAAATGCTATGGAAAAAAATCTTACAACTGGAAGTGTATTCAAAAATGTAATTTTGTTTTCCCTTCCATATCTGCTTTCCTATTTTTTGCAGACACTTTATGGAATGGCAGATTTGTTTATTATTGGGCAATATGATGGTGTAGCAAGCACAACTGCGGTATCTGTCGGTTCGCAGATCATGCATATGATTACTGTTATGATTGTAGGTCTTGCGATGGGAACAACAGTAAGTATTGCACAGGCAATTGGAGCTGATAATAAAAAACAGGCATCTAAGGCAGTTGGTAATACCATAGTTTTATTCATGGGAGTTGCTATCGTTGGAATGGCATTGCTGCTTATGCTGGTACACCCCATTGTATTAGTAATGTCTACCCCTGCGGAGGCTGTAAATGGTACGGTCACATATCTGACAATCTGTTTTATTGGTATTCCATTTATCACAGCGTATAACATCATCAGCGCCATTTTCAGAGGTATGGGAGACAGTAAAAGTCCGATGTATTTTATAGCCGTGGCATGTATTGCAAATATTGTATTGGATTATCTTTTTATGGGAGCACTTAAACTTGGTCCTGCGGGTGCTGCACTTGGAACGACTATTTCACAGGCTATCAGTGTGCTTGTATCAGTGATTGTTATTATAAAAAGAAAAAGTGTTGTGCTAAGTAAGAAAGATTTCAAACCTTATAGTGAGGTAATGGGGAAAATATTATATATCGGTATTCCAATTGCTGTGCAGGATGGCCTGATTCAGGTTGCTTTTATTGTGATAACGATTATTGCAAACCAGAGAGGATTAAACGATGCAGCGGCCGTCGGCATTGTAGAGAAAATTATAAGCTTTCTGTTTCTGGTTCCGTCTTCTATGTTATCAACTGTTTCAGCTCTTGGGGCACAGAATATCGGAGCAAATAAACCAGAAAGAGCAATTGCAACACTGCGGTATGCTGTGTTGATTGCAGTTGGATTCGGAATATTGGCAACTATTACAATTCAATTTACCGCCGGATTGATAGTCGCTTTATTTACCGATGGAAATACATCAGCTGGAGCAGATGTGATAAGGCTTGGCAGTCAGTATTTGCGAGGCTATATTTTTGACTGCATTTTTGCAGGTATTCATTTTAGCTTCAGCGGTTATTTCTGTGCTTGTGGAAAATCTGGATTGTCATTCTTACATAACATTCTGGCAATTGTACTGGTTCGTATTCCGGGAGTTTATCTGACATCAAGGCTATTTAAGACAACATTGTTTCCGATGGGACTTGCAACAGCAGCCGGTTCGTTGTTATCAGTTTTTATCTGTGTGATTGCGTTTTATGTCATATACCATAAAGAACCGATAAGGAAGGATCATCATTTCTTCGGATATCATTAAGTTCGTTATTAAGACGTTCTGCCTACTGACGCAGAACGTCTTCTTTTGTTTGATAATTTTTATAAAGGGAGAATTCTATATCGTTCGTGTCGAAAAAATGTCATTTCACGCAGATGGCATTTTTTTAAATGCCTTTTATTGTATAATATGATGTAAGTAAGATACAACGTATTTTTATAATCGTTTTACAAATTGTTTTACGAATCAATTATTATAGTGTTTTATAATGTTAAAAATATTGTAAAAATGTTGTCAAAAATACAAGAAGTGCGATAAAAGGAGGAAGAGTTTATGAGGTATTCAAACTTAAAAAAGCTTGCTGCGGTAGTATTATCTATCGGAATGGTATTTTCAAGCAGTGCTGTGACTGGTTTTTCAGCAGATAACAGCAAAATGATACCCACGATTGTTGAGAGCTCATATAGTCAGGCGGCAGCAAATATTGATGATGAATATGCCTATGATGGAACATATGTTGATAAATGGGGAGATACGCGTAAGGGTAGTCAGCTTGGAGTGACATATACAAAGGATGCAACAGAATTTAATATATGGGCCCCTGCGGCAACAGGTGTAAAAGTTAATATTTATGAAGCAGGTGCGGGTAATGCTAGTAATGCCTGTAAGATAGGATCTTATACATTAGAGAAGGTGTCTAGCAGTAAAGAATGGAATGGTATATGGACTATAACGCTTGTTGGTAATTGGGGTGACTATTATTATGATTATACGATAACCACGACAGATGCTTATCATAAGGACAGCGATCAAACACAAACATATAATATTCAGGATCCATATTCGGTTGCTGTCAGTGAAGATGGAAAGTATTCATATATTACAGACACTTCTACAATATCACCTGAAGGTTGGGATAACGACAGGCACGTATATGTTGATTCAACAAAAGCCAATACTGTTTACAGGATAAGTGTCAAGGATTTTTCATCAGATGCTGAATCGGGTATGACGGCTGGTGGAAAGTATAGTGCATTTACGCAAAAGGGTGCAAAAGTAAATAGTGCGGGAGAGCTTGTATCAGGTATCGATTATTTGAAGGAACTCGGTGTTACGACAGTACAGCTTGCACCGTTTGCGGATTATGAGGCTGACAGTGAATATGAGATTTTAAATTATAATGCACCTGAGACAAGTTATGCTTCCAATCCGTCGGACTGCAAGACTGTAATAAAAGAATGTAAAGAGATGATTCAGGCACTCCATAGTGCAGGATTTTCTGTTGTGATGGAGATGCCTTATACGCATGCTTCAGAGGAAAATTCTCTTGAAAAGTCAGTTCCGGGCTTTTTTTACAGAATAAATAATTCCGGAGGCAGATATACAACAAATACAGGATATGACAATGAGTTTGCCACAGAGCGCAAGATGTACCGTATTTATATGGTTAATTCCATGAAATACTGGGCAGAGGAATATCATGTGGATGGATTTTCGCTGGATTTGATTGACTGTGTAAATATGAAGTACAGAGGCGCATCACATGTATATAAATGGCTCGATGATATAAAGAAATCATTGGCAGAGGAAAATACCAATCTGGTTATCTGGGGAGATAATTATACCAAAGAAGAAAGGCAGAATAAGACTTCAGTTTATGATGAAATTATTGGTACAACAGGTGGTACTTATGGCGATAGAAATGAAAAAGCCGTAAAAATCTATAAGCAGAAAGCAGCAATGAAATATGCCACACCGGGAACATTGTTTATGGATGGCGGAGAGGAAATGTGTAACAGCGTTAAAGAAACAGGCAGCAGTTGCCTTGAATGGAAGGATTCGGCAGATTACGCAGATGTAGTCTCATATTACAGAGGACTTATGCAGATACGAAAAGCATTTTCACCGCTTGCGGATAGTCAGGAAATAACAGATTCGGAAGCTTATGTGCTTACAGGTACCAAAGCTGATGAATGGGACACTATGGCAGTATTAAATAATGATTCAGATGTGGCAAAAGAAATCACAATTCCGGTTCAGACAAGAGCTGCCACAGACTGGGTTGTTATTGCTAACGGCGAAAGTGCAGGAGTTACATCGCTTGGTGAAGTGTCTGGCTCAGTTGTAAATGTTCCTGCATATACTACAATGCTTCTTGTAGACAGGAATAGCTTTGAGGCTGTGGCTGTAACCTCAGACAAAGGAAAAGTAATTGTTAATTATGTGATAAAAGATAGTGGGCAGAAACTACGTGAATCGATTACACTTCAGGGTACACCTGGAACGAATTATGCGGTGCCTGGTAATATTAAGATTCCATCAGGATATACTTTTTTAAGTCAAACAGGCAATAAAAGGGGTGTGTATACATCAGATACACAGACAGTTACATATTATTATGAAGCGATAGATCCAGATACAGTAGTATACGGAATTAAAAATAATGGAGTGTACTGTAAGAACGCAAAGTTTAAAGTGACTTCTCCTGATTATACACAGGTAATGGCAGGAAATAAAATACTTACATCTGACGCTGATGGTGCTTATACTGTATCAGCGGCAGATGGCACACAGACAATAGCATTGACAGATAGTGAAGGATACAGCATTTATCTGTCTATTACAGTAAATGCAGATCACACAATAAATAACAGCGACTGCACAAAGGAATCGACCTGCTCTGTCTGCCAGCAAACATTTCCAGCACAGACAAGCCATAGGTTTAGTGCCACCTGGATAAAAGACGATACTAGTCATTGGAAGGTGTGCGAGAATGACGGCTGTACGGTAACAACAACAAAAACAAAACATAGCGGTACAGATGATGGTGATTGTACAACGCCTGTAATGTGTGAATGCGGTGAGGTTGTTACAGCAGCAGAGGCAGAACATATATATGGTGAGTGGAAGTCAAACGGTAATGGTACGCATACCCGCAAATGTACAACTGCAGGATGTACGAAAGTAGAAACAAAAAACTGTGCGGGAGGAGAGGCAACATGTAAAAAGAGAGCCGTCTGCACAGAATGTAATGCAGAATACGGCACATTAAACCCTGCAAATCATAACGGCAATGAAGTATGGGAACAGACAGCAGAAACACATCAGAAAAAATATGACTGCTGCGGTGCCTATAGTACTAATGTAGAAGCCCATAATTGGGAAGACGGTCATTGTAGTGTCTGTGGATATGACTGCATCCATACAGGTGGAAATGCAACCTGTACGCAGAAGGCAGTTTGTGATATTTGCCATATTGAGTATGGAGAAATAAATGCAGATAATCATACTGGAACAGAAGAATGGACACAGACAGCGACAGAGCATGAAAAGAAATATGATTACTGTGGCAAAGTAACGGTAGAAAAAGGAAATCATAATTGGAAAGACGGTACTTGTGAAGTATGTGGTTATGTATGCGTGCACAGCGGAGGAGAAGCAAACTGTACAAAGGGTGCTGTCTGCGAAAACTGCGGCAAGGAATATACAAAAAAAAATCTGGCAAATCACAGCGGCAAGGTAGTATGGGAACAGACAGCAGAAACACATCAGAAAAAATGTGACTGCTGCGATAAGGAAGTATCAGTAAGTGAAGCACATGATTGGGAAAATGGTGTGTGCAAAGTTTGTAATTATCAGTGTGGACATACAGGAGGAAATGCAACCTGTGTGAAAAAAGCGTTGTGTACAATATGTGGTGAAGAATATGGCACTTACAATATGAGTATACATGAAGACTTGCATTTAGTAGCGGCAAAGGAAGCTACTATGACAGATGAAGGAAATATTGAATACTGGTATTGTAATGCTTGTGACAGATATTACATCAGGCAGGATGGGCTTGTTGAAATTGAAAAATCACAGACTGTTATTGCAAAGCTTAAAGATACAACACCACCGGCAGATGTAACACCACCGGCAGATATAACACCACCGGCAGATATAACACCACCGGCTGATACAACATCACCAGCCGATATAACACCTGCGACCGATACGGATAAAGAAGCTAAGGCAGAAGCAGTAAAAGAACAGACTCCTGGTACGAGAGATGACAAACGTACATTAGCATGGCTTCTTATGTTTGTAATAGGAGGAGCAGGAGTAATAGTATTTGGTAAGAAAAATAAGTTTACAGATAAAATTTAAAATGGAGTAAAATAATAAATTGCTGGAATTCTGGTTCATTTATAGAATCTGAGTTCCAGCTTTTTGTATAAGACAAAAAATTTGTGTTACAATGTTTTACAGGATTTTTGATGGAATATTTATTTACGAGGAGGAAGCAAAGGGTGGATGAATTGAAGTGCAATAATTGTAAATATAAAACTAATGTATCCAATACAGAGGAAACAGGAACTGCAATATGTTCATATCCGCAAGGCGAATGGTTTGTTGTAAATGTTGAAGATAGCTGCCATTATATTCCTGAAAAAAAGGAGCTTACCTGTGGAGATTGTTCAAGACTGAATGAAGATACCGGCTGCTTTGCCTGCCAGGAAACGGATAGTGCAATGTATAATGGACATTTGTGTATGGGATTTATAGATAAAAGGGAAGAGGAATTCAACAGCATACTTATGTTTTGGAAGGTACAAGGTTTATATGACCGGGAAAAAATAAATAAATTACTAGATGATTTCGAACAGTCATATGACAGGCTTTTTAATCAGGAGTAATTTAGGATTTTTGTTGCAGCTTTGTGTGGTACAGTGTGCAGGAAAAAACGATTTTAAATGTGCATATAGACAGCTGACAACACAATAGAAATAAATAATGAAAGTAAGAAAAGGAATAAACAGAATGTTATATATAATGAGACATGGAAAAACAGATTGGAATGAACAGCATAAGCTGCAGGGAAGAACAGATATACCACTTAATGAAAATGGAATAGCTATGGCAAAAAAAGCAGCAGAAGAATATAGAGATATACATTTGGATATATGCTATTGCTCACCACTTAAAAGAGCAGAACAGACAGCCAGGATAGTACTCTCTGGCAGAAAAACGCAGGTTCCTGTTGTCATAGATGACAGACTTATGGAAATGGGGTTTGGTGAATATGAGGGAGTACAGGATAGTTTCAATATTTCAGATTGTAATGTAAATGTGTTATTTAGAAATCCAGACAGATATATAGCAGATAAGGGAGCTGAAAGTCTTGATGAGTTGTTTGAAAGAACAGGACAGTTCCTAGACGAAGTGATTCAGCCAGAGCTTGCAAAAGGAAGAGATATACTTATAGTTGGACATGGTGCGATGAACTCAAGTATTATATGTCAGATAAGAAATAAAACATATGCACATTTCTGGGATGAAGGAATTGAAAACTGCAGATTGAAGAGACTGATATAAAAATAATTAAAAATATATGAAATGTGCACATATAGCATATGAATATTCTTGTTAACATGATACAATGTTTACACTAAAATGTGTTAGAAAATATACATATAATTATTTGCACGTTGCAGTATTGGAAAAAGAGTTAAGTGGAGGATGCATATGAACATTTCATTTTTTTTACAACCTAAGTGTAAGGTAGCATATATATATAATAATGATACATTGAGGCAGGGACTGCAAAAGATGAATTATTATGGTTATTCAGCGATACCTGTGCTTGATGAGGAAGAACGTTATGTAGGAACTATAACAGAAGGCGATTTTTTATGGCATATATGCAGGATTAACCAGAATAATGGATTGAGTATAGATGTAAAGGAACTTGAGAAAAAGAAGGTCCATGAGTTGTATTTCAGAAGAAATTATCCTAGTGTTAAAGTAGACACATCTATGGAGGAACTTTTCGAGAAAATTACCAACCAGAACTTTGTTCCAGTTACAGATGACAGAGGCATATTCATAGGTATTATAACAAGAAAGGACATTATTACATATCTTTCAGCAAAGAAGAAAGAACCAAAGATGTCATATTCGTATCAGATTACAGTATAAAATGTCAACTTGCAATACCAAGCAGTTGACAATAAGCTTTCATACTTTTATACTTATTAGCATATAAGCGCTTGATATAAGCGTATTTTATGACAACAAGGGAGAGTATATGTATTATGTCAGAAACAGCTATTGAACAAATGTTGGATAATTGGAACGAAGAGCATATATTAACGAAGGAAGAGGCTCTTGATATACTTAATCTGCCGGATGATAAGCTTGATAAGCTTATAAGCACGGCATATGGATTGAGGTTAAAGTACAAAGGAAAGAAAGTAAGCATACAGCTTTTAACCAATGTAAGAAGTGGTAATTGTTCACAGAATTGTGCCTATTGTGCGCAGTCATGTGAATCACATGCGGATATAGAAAAGTATAGAAGAGTATCAGATGAGAAGCTTTATGGTGATAATGATCTAGTAGATGAAAAACATCTTGCAAGACATTGCATAGGACTAAGTGGAATAAGCTTTACAGATGCTGAAATAGAAGATCTTGCACAAAGAATCCGTAAAATGAAGAAGAATGATACCCAGATATGTTGTTCTATAGGTTTTCTTACAGAAAAACAGGCAAGGATGCTTAAAGAAGCCGGACTTAACAGAATTAACCACAATCTTAACAGCAGCCGTTCATTTTATCCTAATATATGTTCAACACATACATATGATCAAAGGATTAAAAACATACATATGTTAAAAAATATTGGCTTTGAAATGTGTTGTGGTGGAATAATAGGCATGGGTGAAAGTAAGAGTGATGTTGTGGACATGCTTATGGATATCAGAGAAATCAATCCAGAATCAGTTCCTATTAATTTTCTTCTCCCTATAAAGGGAACAAGACTTGCAGACAGGGATATATCTGGACTTACTCAGGAGTACTGTCTGAAAGTTCTATGTCTTGCAAGACTTATGGTACCTAAGTCAGATATAAGATGTGCAGCAGGAAGAGAGGTATACTTTAAGGGTATAGAACCGACATTGTTTAAGGTGGTTGATTCAATATTCGCATCAGGATACCTTACAGCAGGTGGACAGGGAATAGATGATACAATTAAGATGATAGAACAGGCAGGATTCACAGGCGAAGTTGAGAGTACTGACAGATAAAAAATATAGTGATGTCAACGTAAGTTGACATCACTATATTTTTTATTCTTTATCCAGAGAGGTAATAGTTTGTGTGACTTCGTTAATAGCTTTTTTGATATCATCGCTTGCCTCGCCCATACCTCTTGCAAGCTTCTGGACTTCAACAGCAACAACAGCGAAACCTCTTCCGGTATCGCCAGCTCTTGCAGCTTCAATAGATGCGTTAAGAGCGAGTATATTCTGACGTTTACTAAAACCATCAATCTGTTTTACTTTATCATTGGCAGTCTGCAGCTGTTCGGCAGCATTGCTTATGCCGGTCTTTAATTCAGAAAGAATATGTGAATTCTGGTATGAAGTATAGCTTGCACGCACAAACATATTGATAACATCACCAAGAAGGTCAGCAGATGCGTGGATTTCTTCACTCGTCTTTACATTAACCTTTTGGAGTGCAGCTATATATTTATCTTCATCAATTCCAAGCTCTCTTGCAGTAGCACGGAACTTATTTTCATCAGGATGTTCAGGGAGAACCTGGCCGCCTATTATGCTTCCAAGTACTGTACCATCATCCAGTGTTATAGGAATACCAAAATCAACAAGTCCGGCATGGCAAGGATATACACCATGTCCTTCACGGTCACACTTTTCACATCGCTTTTTGCCTTCTGGACAACCTCTCGTCAGGTCTATACAGAACTCAGTGAAGTTATAGCAGTCGCTTATATATTTACCATCAGATCCGACAGCTACTGTAGCGAGTCCTGTACTTTTAGCCCAGTTAGACATAATCTGTTCGAACTTATTCATATCACAAAAATCTTGTATTTTCATAAAACAACACCTCCAGTTGTATTATTTATTGTAAAATAATATGATGCAGGCATTAGAATACTTGCGCTCATAATATCATCAAAATATATCAGTAGATAAAATAAATTAAGCTCTTTTTTATTATATAATTATATCGTCAAATTTTCTAGTTAAATTTATATCAAATTAGAAAATTAGAGAATTAGAGAAAATAACTGATATTAATAATAAAAAAAGTCTGAAACAGATAGAGTTATGCAATTATTGACCTATTTGGGACATTTGGTAATATAATAAAATCTTCATAAGAAATGTTGGAAAAAAATGGAATTAAAGTCTGCAGTTATGTGGACTGTAATTTACTATGAGGATAAAGTAAATGGACAGCATGCATTATGAAGATTTATGTGAAAGAATGAAAAATTATAGAAAAAAGCTCGGCTTTAATCAGACTGAAATGGGGAAGAGGCTTGGTATATCCCAGGATGATTATTCAAAGCGTGAAAATGGGCATATTATTATATCTTTTAAAAATATAAAAGCATTGCAGGAGCTGGGTGCAGACATAGATGAGCTGGTGTGTGGAAGTAAGAATGATGTGCATACGGAAGATCTTGATATTATTATGAATGAATATGATGATAGCAGTAAGCCTTTTGCTATGAAAATTATTGCTGAAAGTATAATGCATTACCGTAATAATGATATATTAAGAGGAAAAAATGTAACCGATGATGATGTACTGCTTGATTATATGTTAAAGCAGTGGGATGGATTTTCAATGCTGGAATATGTAAGAACAGTTTTGCATTATTCGCAGGATACTATGTCCGAAAAACTTTGTCTGCCAAGGAAAAAATATCGTAAATATGAAAAGGAGCAGGAATATCCAGATGCTGAGGCACTTGTCCGCATGTATAACTTATATAACTGCAGACCTTCCATGTATCTTAATATGTATGACAGAAGATATTATGCCATGCAGCGCATATGGGTGGACTTCAGTAAGGAGCAGAAGGACAAGGTAAAGCAGATGGGATGTGCCGTTAGAAGTATATTGTAAAATCAGCAGATGGAAAAGACCTGCTTATAATAAATATTATGAATTTATCAGGTAAAGATAAAGCTGCCCTCTGGTCAGATCTGGATTATATCAAGGTCTGACCAGAGGCTTTTTATATTTTGTGATGCATTTGAAACATTATAAATGTATGAAACAGATGTAATGTAGGTGTAATAATATAGGTACAATAACACTAAAAATATAGAATCGGTGCAAGAAATATGTTAATATGATATAAAATGAAAAATAACGATGTACTATAAGAAATGGGGACTATAAACTACAATGAGAACAGTACAACAGCTTTATGATGATAAAAGAGATAAAGTTATTATTGATATAAGAGATAAAGAAGAATATGATAAGGAAACTATGGATTCAGCTGTCCAGTATTTCTGGGAAGATATGATGAATGACCTCAAGATGGATAATATAAGTGGAAGAGAGAAGTTTCTTAACACATACTCAAAGAAAGTTCCTATATATCTGTTATGTTATTCAGGACAGAAAAGTGAAGAACTTGAAGATACACTTGAACAGATGGGGTATGAGGCATACAGCATAGATGGTGGATTTGTGGCATATCTTAAGTGGAAGTTCACAGAATATATAAAAGAGGATGAGAATGAAAACACCAATGAAGCAAAAGACCGTGTTAAAGAGATAGAAAGAAGCATAGTAAAGAAGTTCAGAAAGCCTATATGGAGAAAGTTCACACAGGCGCTTAACGAATATGATCTTATACAGGATGGAGATAAGATAGCAGTCTGTATATCAGGTGGTAAGGATTCTATGCTTATGGCGAAGCTCTTTCAGGAACTAAAAAGACATGGAAAGAATAACTTTGACCTTGTTTTTCTTGTTATGAATCCAGGATATAATGAACTTAATTATAATGTTATACTAAACAATGCAAAGATTTTAGACATACCTGTAACAGTGTTTAAAACAGAGATATTTGATACGGTAGTTGATATAACAGAATCTCCATGTTATTTATGTGCAAGAATGCGTAGAGGATATCTTTACAGCAAAGCAAAAGAGCTTGGATGCAATAAAATAGCACTTGGGCATCATTATGATGATGTTATAGAAACTATTCTTATGGGGATGTTATATGGAGCACAGATACAGACTATGATGCCAAAGCTTCATAGCACGAACTTTGAAGGAATGGAGCTTATAAGACCTATGTATCTTATAAGGGAGGCAGATATTATTCACTGGAAGGACTATAATAAGCTTCAGTTTATACAATGTGCATGCCGTTTTACAGAAGGCTGTGCCTCATGCGGGGGAACTGGAAAGGGCTCTAAGAGGGCTGAGATAAAGCAGCTTATCAGGGATTTAACGAAGGTAAGTCCATATATAGAGAAAAATATATTCAGAAGTGTTGAAAATGTTAATCTGGATACCGTTATTGCATATAAGCAGCACGGAGAAAAACACAGCTTTCTGGATACTTATGAGAATAATAAGCATGCCGCAGGCGATGAATAGAATAAATTAAAATAAGCTGTTAAATACAATGACAGGAGAGGAAGATAAATATGGCAGTAGCACGTTATAACTGTGATTATTGTAATAATATGGTATATGATGAAGAAATGGAAGAATATGTATGCGATGTAGATATGGATGAGGATGACTATGCCAGATTGTTAACATCGGAATACAGAGAATGTCCGTACTACCAGAGCAATGATGAATATAAAGTTGTAAGACATCAGATGTAAACGTAATGTCTGATTTATTCAAAAAATAAAAAAGGGAAAAAAGAAGAAAGAGGTGAAAATAATTGGATGATAAAAGATACGCAGTGCTTATAGATTCAGATAATATTTCGTCAAAGTATATATCAGATATATTGGATGAGATGACTAAATATGGCGTTATAACATATAAGAGAATATATGGAGACTGGACAAGTACGCAGGCTAACAAATGGAAGAAGGAACTGATGGAGAATTCCATAACACCTATCCAGCAGTTCCGCAATACAGTTGGAAAAAATGCAACAGATTCTACACTTATAATAGATGCCATGGATATTCTTTATACGAATAATGTAGATGGTTTTTGTATAGTTTCTTCGGATGGTGATTTTACAAGACTTGCAAGCCGCCTTAGAGAATCAGGAATGGATGTTATAGGTATGGGAGAGAATAAAACACCACGTTCGTTCAGGGCAGCATGTTCAGTGTTTACAGATCTTGAACTTTTAAGAGAACAGGCACATGAAGATGAGCCAGATAGTAAGCATGTTAAGAAAAAAGCAAGTAATAATATTATAAAGCAGTCAAAGATAGAAAATGCTATTATAGAGATAATTCAGGAAAATGATAATAAGGGTAAACAGACCGGACTTGGAGAGATAGGAAGCAGACTTCAGAAGAAATATTCTGATTTTGATGTGAGAAACTACGGCTACAGTTCGTTGTCTACATTTCTTGAAGAAATGAACAGTCTTGAGCTTAAGAAGTTTAACAACACAGTTCTTGTACGGCTTAAAGAAGATAAGAATATGAAGGAAAAGGTTACAGAATATGCTGTTAATTATGTTAAGTCAAGTGATAACGGAGTTGAGCTTGGAGCACTTGGACAGAAGATACACATCAACTATCCGGATTTTAAGGTAAGAGAATATGGCTATTCTACATTGACAAAATTTATAATGGGAATAAAATGTCTTGTTATAAGAGTGACAAGCGAAAACAGAAGAATGGTGTATATAAAGGAATAAATATTTCGCTTAATAAAATAATAGGAAGCTGATAAATAAAATATATTTTTATATTTTGGATAGCTGCATTGTTTAATGATTATATATGGAAAGGAAGTATTAAAACAATTATGAATAAAATAGCAAGTTTTACAGTTAATCATCTCGATCTTTTAGCAGGTGTATATGTATCAAGAAAAGATTATCAGGGAGATGTTGTGCTTACAACGTTTGATTTAAGATTTACAAGACCGAATGTAGAGGCACCTATGGATACAGCAGGCATACATTCAATAGAACACCTTATGGCTACATTTTTAAGAAATAATAAAGAATGGGCAGATAAAACTATATATTTTGGACCTATGGGATGCCGTACAGGGTTTTATGTGATATTTGCAGGTGACCTTAAGTCAGAGGATATACTTGAGGTGCTTAGAGAAGGTGCAGAATATGTACTTTCTTATGAAGGCGAGATTCCAGGTTATTCACCAAGAGATTGTGGTAACTATCTTGATAATAACCTTACACTTGCCAAGTTATATATGAAGAAGTTCAAGGAAGAGGTGCTTGATAATCCGGTTCCTGAGAGACTTAATTATCCACAATAATGATTGTATGGCAATCAGATGGTGAAATAGTTCACGTATCTTCATAATAAACAATAGTTGTAAAAAGTGGCTTGAGTGTTTTGTACTCAAGCCACTTTTGTATGTTTTTCGTTAAATTTATTATTGTATTTAAAGAAAAGACAGCTATATAAGTCGGTGATGCCTGAATCCTCTGACTCCGACATCATATTATTTATACTTCGAAAAGAAGATCTCCATAGCTTGGGAATGGCCAGAATTCTTTATCTACGATCATTTCAAGCTTATCAGCAGGAGCTCTTAACTCATCCATAGTAGTCTTAACTTCATCTCTGAAATATGTAGCCTGTGCAACAACATCATCAATTGTAGAAGCAATAGCTGTAACATCAATGAGGTTCTTGTAAGCCTTCTTCATATCCTTTAAGTATCCAGATACTTCTGTAAGAAGTTCTTCCTGAACTGAAGCATCAGCACCAGCTTCCTTAACAGTAAGAACTGAATTAGCAAGCTCTGTTGTGTAAGAAATAACTGAAGGAATAATCTGCTTTCCAGCCATATCAATCATTGTCTTAGCTTCGATGTTTATAGCCTTTGCATAGGCTTCATACTTAATCTCAGCTCTTGACTTTAATTCAGCCTCTGTAAATACACCAAAGCTTTCAAAAAGCTTAACGGCCTTAGGAGTAAGGGCAGGAATAGCCTCAACCATAGATTTGATATTTGGAAGACCTCTTCTTTCAGCTTCTTCTACCCATGCATCTGAGTAACCATTACCATTAAATACAATTCTATGATGGTCAGTAAAGAGTTTCTTGATAAGATCATGAACAGCCATATCGAAGTTTTCTACTCCATCAAGCTGGTCAGCAATTTCCTTAAAGCTTTCTGCAACGATTGTGTTAAGAACTACGTTAGCAGGAGCAATTGAATCTGATGAACCTACCATACGGAATTCAAACTTATTACCAGTAAATGCAAATGGTGAAGTTCTGTTTCTATCAGTAGCATCCTTGTTAAGGTCAGGAAGTGTAGAAGCACCTGTCTTTAACTTACCCTTCTGGATAGAGCTTGTAGCATCACCCTTATCAATAAGCTGCATAACAACATCCTCAAGCTGCTCACCAAGGAACATAGAGATAATAGCTGGAGGTGCCTCATTAGCGCCAAGTCTGTGGTCATTACCAACGTCAGAAGCAGATTCTCTTAAAAGATCAGCGTGTTTATCAACAGCCTTCATAACAGCACCGAGTACAAGTAAGAACTGGATATTTTCGTGAGGTGTCTTGCCAGGTTCAAGAAGGTTGATACCATCATCAGTTGTGATTGACCAGTTATTGTGCTTACCAGAACCATTAACTCCGGCAAATGGCTTCTCATGGAGAAGGCATACAAGACCATGTCTGTAAGCAACTTTCTTCATAACCTCCATCATAAGCTGGTTGTTATCAGTAGCAATATTGCACTGTGCATATATAGGAGCTAATTCATGCTGTGCTGGAGCAACTTCATTATGCTGAGTCTTGGCAGATACGCCGAGCTTCCATAATTCTTCGTTGATATCCTTCATAAATGCAGCAATTCTTTCACGGATAGAACCGAAGTAGTGATCATCAAGTTCCTGTCCCTTTGGTGGCATAGCACCGAATAATGTACGTCCAGAGAAGATAAGATCCTTTCTCTGAAGATATTTTTCTCTATCTACTATAAAGTATTCCTGTTCAGCACCAACAGAAGGAGTAACCTTCTTAGATGTTGTGTTACCAAATAATTTTAATATTCTTAAAGCCTGCTCGTTAACAGCATCCATTGAACGAAGAAGAGGTGTCTTCTGATCAAGAGCTTCTCCTGTATAAGAACAGAAAGCAGTAGGGATACAAAGTGTTGCACCCTGTGCACCTTCACGAACGAAGGCTGGTGATGTGCAATCCCATGCTGTATATCCTCTAGCCTCGAATGTAGCACGAAGACCACCTGAAGGGAATGATGAAGCATCTGGCTCGCCCTTTATTAATTCTTTACCAGAGAATTCCATAAGAACCTTTCCGTTTTCATTAGGTGCTGAAATAAATGAATCATGCTTTTCAGCAGTAGTTCCTGTCAAAGGCTGGAACCAGTGTGTGTAATGAGTTGCGCCTTTTTCGATAGCCCAATTCTTCATTGCATTAGCGACAACATCTGCATCAGTAATATTTAATTCCTGAACACCTGCAATTGCTAATTTAAGATTTTTGTAAACGTTTTTTGGTAAACGTTCTTTCATAACTGCGTCATTGAACACATTTTCGCCGAAGATGTCAGCTACATTGAATTTTTCGCTCATAACTTTTTCATCCTTCCTTTTCATAGATTATTATTCTATTAGTAAAACTAAAAAAGGCATCCACATATACACACATATTAATATGTATAACATGAACGCCTTTGTTCTACCTTATTTGATTAGTGACAACTATCTAATCGTTGTCTGTAAATAAAATAACTCATTACTGATAATAATGCAAGTTCTTTTTGCAAAAATATTTTAAAAAATAAAGAATAATTATTAATGTAATGATTATTGTACTATTTCTATTCTAATGAGGCTTCTCCAATATACATTCCATGTACAATAAATCTCTGTTCTCCATCGTTGGTACAGGTTGAGAGTGTTATAACCTGTGAAGCATTGGAAACATCAACGCCTGTATCGTACATAGATTTGGCTTTCATATTAGCTGCGTAATCTCTCATTGATGCGAGAGTAGGGAAGTTAAATGTATAGGTGTCACTTATAGCTTCACTTATATAACAGCTAAAAATTTTGTATTCTTTAATAACATTGCCAGTATATATGTAAAAAACATTGTTACCGGCAGAGTTCCAGAAAGAATAATTCTGATAGCTTTTAAGCTTTCCGAACATGGCACCATTTCTCATATTATGTCCGTAGATGATTACATGACTGGCTGATAGCCCGCCATTGATTCTATAATCCTCAAAGAGACATCCATTAGCACTATATTCCTTGTTAAACGTGTGCGTAAGATAATAATCATTATCATCACCCTGAACCATAGGAAGCCTGCAGTCAATGGAAGGTATATACATATAACCAATACCTTGTGAATTGATATTAAGCAATGCTTGATGATTATATGTAAATGGAATTTCAACAGGCTGTTCATCTTCACCTATAGTAACCTTGGTATGTGAATCTTCATCTAGAACATCCTGGTTTATATTATCATATATAACGTCCGCTTTGTGATAAGCTAGGAATATATTGATAAGATTGTATGCTGCAAAAATAAATACGGCAGCAGATATAACAAGTACAATATGGCGTACAATATTAGATCTTTTCTTTGCTTTTTCCTGTCTGTCAAACACAGCATCAGCATCATCTTCATCTATATCATCTTTATCTGTATAATCATCGTCAGCATCGTAATCAGGCGAATCAATATCATAATCATCGTTTAATATGCTGTCTTTATCACTATCAGAACAGCCATCGATAAAATCCTCATTTTCGGTGCTATTATTTAAATTGTCTGATTTATTATCGTTATTATAACTGGTATTCATGAAATCAAGCCTTTCCAGCTGAGCCGAAAAGATTTATCTTTTCACGGACAGTTTCCTTTATAGCTTCACATCCAGGAGCAAGAAGTTTTCTTGGATCAAAACCTTTTCCTTCAAGATCCTTACCAGCCTCAATGTATTTTCTTGTAGCATCAGCGAAAGCAAGCTGACATTCAGTGTTAACATTGATCTTGGCAACGCCTAAAGAGATAGCTTTCTTGATCATATCCTCTGGAATACCTGTACCACCATGTAATACTAAAGGCATGTCACCGACTTTTTCTTTAACAGCCGCAAGAGTTTCAAAGCTTAATCCTGGCCAGTTAGCTGGGTACTTACCATGGATATTACCGATACCAGCAGCAAGCATAGTTACACCAAGATCTGCGATTGCTTTACATTCATCAGGATCGGCACATTCTCCCATACCGATTACACCATCCTCTTCGCCACCGATAGAACCTACCTCAGCTTCAAGTGATAATCCCTTTTCTTTGCAGATAGCTACTAATTCTTTAGTCTTTTCAATATTCTCATCAATAGGATAGTGTGAACCGTCAAACATGATAGATGAGAAACCGGCATCAATACAGTCAAAGCAAGCTTCATATGTTCCATGATCAAGATGAAGTGCTACAGGAACTGTAATCTTAAGATCATCTATCATTGCGCTTACCATGCTTGCAACAGTCTTAAAACCAGTCATATATTTACCAGCACCACATGAAACACCAAGTATAACAGGTGAATTCATCTCCTGTGCTGTAAGAAGGATAGACTTTGTCCATTCAAGATTATTGATATTAAACTGTCCAACAGCATATTTACCATCTCTTGCTTTTTCTAACATTTCTTTTGCTGAAACTAACATAAATATAAACCTCCTGATAATTAATTATGAGTACAGTTTTTACCGTCCCACTCTTTTGTTCATTATACATTAAATATACTAAAAAGAAAAGGAAATAGTTAGAAAAATAGTCTTATTGAAATACAATGTCGATTTATATATATATAAAGATATATTTTGGTTGTGATTAATGCTGAAAAGAAGTATAATTTAGAAAATAAAATCCAGTCATAATAGATATATCAGTATATATGATAGACGTATTGGGTGGATAGTGTCAGATGATATACGACACAACAAAAAATATTTTTGTGGATTGAAAGGAGAATAGCATATGGGATATATTCTTGGAGTACTTGGCTATATAGCATATATAGCAGCAGATGTTGATTTTTACAATATTGAAGGAAATAGTGGTGATTCATATCTTCCATTTGTTGGATTCATGCTTTTTCTTATAGGCTTCGTTGTCATATTTATGGGATTTAGTAAATATCTTACAGCAAAGAAGAATTTTAATCTTTTTTATGACCAGAGAGACAGCGTTAATATAGATAAAGCTACTAACCAGAAAAATAAGAATGTGGGAATAATAATGATGGCTGCCGGATTAATGTTTCTTATAATATCATTCTTTGTAATCTGACATTAAAATGTATTTGCTTTTAGAGTTTAGCTGTCTTATAGCTTATATGGCAGATAGTAATCATACATTACATGATTGAACAGATTCAACAAAAACCTCTCCTTAAGTATAAGGAGAGGCTTTGAAAGAGGGAGGAGAGTTGCAATTTATTATTTAAAACAACTCAAATTTATGAAGAACAAATAAATGTAAATAAGTGATTTTATAAAACAAAAGAATGTCAACTATTTGAAGTGTTTCATTCGTTTTTGTCTATATTTGAAGTATATTGACTAAAAGTGAAGAAATAATGTTCATAATGTTAAATCTTATTTAATGTAGTATGAACATTTTATGAACAGGCTCATATGGTTTTAGACCTTTTGATCCAGGTATCTTAACATATTAACATTACAGTTATGTTTATTTGATGATTTAAGCAAAATGCTGTAGATATATAACAAACAATGATTAAGGAGGGGGATTATGCCAGTTATATATAAGTGTCCTAATTGTGGTGCAGCGATGGAATTTGACAGTGATACACAAAAGCTTGGCTGTAAACGATGTGGTACACAGATAGATGTAGAAACATATGAAAAAGATAGCGCTGCTTCAGGGGAACAGAGAGAAAAAGTTCCTAATATGAAGATTTATAATTGCCAGAGCTGTGGTGCCCAGTTAGTCGCAGATGAATATACATCGGCAACATTTTGTTCATATTGTGGGAATCCAACATTGGTTGAGGACAGATTGCAGGGAGAATTCAAGCCACAGCTTATAATACCATTTAAAATTAATAAGGAGCAGGCTGTTGATATATACAGAAAGTGGCTGAAAAAAGGTCCGTTGACACCAAAAGAATTATCTACCTCAAGCACAATAGAAAAGATAAGCGGTGTTTATGTCCCATTCTGGTTATATAGCTATAATGCCAGAACACAGATGAATGCACATGCCAACAAAGTAAGAACAACAAGGAGAGGAGATACAGAGTATACATATACGGATCATTTTGACGTATACAGGGATGTACATGCAGAGTTTGACAGAATTCCAGCTGATGCTTCTGAAAAGATGCCAGATAGACAGATGGATATGCTTGAACCATATGATTATAGTGATATAGAGGGCTTTGCGATGCCTTATCTTTCAGGATATCTTTCAGAAAGATACAACTATACATCTGATGAAATAGAGTCCAGGGTTAAAGAAAGAGCGGATGATTATATAACTGATATAGCAAGAGGAACTATACAGGGATATACAAGTGTATCGGTTATTGGAAATAATGTAAGCATGAGACTTAAAAATAATGAATATGCACTTCTTCCAGTATGGATGCTTAATTTCAGGTTTAAAAATAAAGAGTTCCATTTTTACCTTAATGGACAGACAGGAAAGATAGTAGCAGACAGACCTATAAGTGCAGTAAAGGCGGCTACATATGGTGTGATAATATTCGTTGTTGTTCTTATTATTACTATGATAGGAGGTCTGTTGTTTATATGATGAATATAGTCAGATATAAAAGAATAAGTTCTGATAAGATAGCTGCTAATAAAGAAATATGCAGAAGAGTATGCAAGAGAGTCATGGCAGTATTGTCAATAGCAATATTTATTATGTTTGCTGCAACAGGTCAATATGTGTATGCAGCATCGGAGAAAGCAGTTGAATCAGAAGTAAGCAGCCAGTCTGAAACAGCTGAAAGCAGTAGTTCGGTTTCAGGTACATCTAAGACCTATGTTATAGATGATGCAGAAATATTGAGCACATCAGAAGAAAAGCACCTGGCAGAATTATGTAAGGCAGCATCTGATAAATGTAAGCTTGATATAGTGATTATAACAATGAGCAGGAATCTTGATGGCTATGCAATGGATACATATTTAAGGTCAATCCTTGAAAAAAATTATGGCTATTATGCAACAGGAAGTGATTGTGAGGCTGTTGTATACGGAATAGATATGAAATCAAGAGCAGACCGTATAGTTACATCTGGAAGAGCAAGGAGTGATATATCGCAAAGCCGGCTGGATAGTATAAGGGAAAAAGCGGAAAATGAACTTGCATCAGGAGACTATTATGAGGGCTGTGTCAAGTATATCAAAGGAATTGAAAAGAAACTTAATACGTCACTAGTAGAGAAGCTTACATACAATATGCCGGTAAAACTGGGAATATCAGCAGTTATAGCAGTTATAGGTGTGCTTGCCATGATGAGCAGTGCCAAGGCAAAGATGACAGTTTCAAGCACAGAGTATACAAAAAATCATAACTTTGACGTGAAGGACAGAAGGGACATATTCATAAACACAACCGTGACGACAAGACGCATACAGACGAATTCTGGAAGTTCAGGTGGCAGCAGCGGAGGCGGAGGTGGCAACTCAGGAAGCTCTGGGGGGCATTTCTAAAATATTATTGTTTGGCATACATTCGTAATATACGGACGACAGCATATATGAGGAAAGCAGGTGTGCATACATCAACGATGCCAGAAGCTCCAATTGGATATTTCTAAGACTTTTCATATAGGTAACGGTAGTTGCCGCTATCGTTCGATACGGGACATCCGTGTCCCATATCGAACTTCCACAGACATCCGTGTCT